>Ga0208124_100101_pt1 | contig 53763 bp, 55 predicted proteins | sample LakWasM104_HOW12_2_FD_183922 | JGI IMG/M metagenome (GOLD analysis project Ga0208124, IMG submission 183922) | Freshwater sediment methanotrophic microbial communities from Lake Washington under simulated oxygen tension - Sediment Metagenome... | ecosystem: Environmental > Aquatic > Freshwater >...
TCAAACTGCCGGAATTGCGGATGTTTCCAATTACAACGACGGAATGCGTGGCGGTAGAGTTCGCGTGCGCGCTAAGATTGGGCAGTTAGACAAAAATACCTTGGTGATTACACAAATTCCGTTTTCGACCAACACCACCACTTTGATTGACAGTATTTTGAAAGCCAACGAAAAAGGCAAAATCAAAATCAAAAAGATAGAAGACAATACCGCAGCAGAAGTAGAAATCTTAATCCATTTATATCCTGGTGTTTCTCCAGATAAAACCATCGATGCCCTTTTTGCATTCACAGCATGTGAAACTTCAGTAGCGCCTTTGGGTTGTGTAATTGAAGACAACAAACCCTTGTTCATTGGTGTTTCTGCTATGTTGAAAATCTCTACGGAACGCACCGTGCAATTGCTGAAAAGCGAACTCGAAATTCAACTGAGTGAACTCGAAGAACAATGGCACTTTTTGTCGTTAGAACGCATTTTCATTGAAGAAAAAGTGTACCGATTGATTGAGGAAGAAACAACCAAAGAAGGTGTGATGAAAGCGGTCGATGATGGTTTGAAACCTCATATTCAACATCTAAAACGAGCCGTAACAGACGAAGATATTCTTCGCTTGTTAGACATTCGAATCATGCGTATTTCCAAGTTCGATAGCAACAAAGCTAAAGACAAGATTGAAGCGCTGGAAGGTGATATCGAACAAGTTAAATACGATTTAGACCATTTGACTGATTACGCCATAGCGTATTTTACCAAGCTCAAAGAGAAATACGGAAAAGGCCGCGAACGTCAAACCGAACTCCGAATTTTCGACGACATCGAAGCTACAAAAGTGGTTTTACGAAATACCAAGTTGTATGTGAATCGGGAAGAAGGATTTATAGGGACCGGACTCAAAAAAGACGAGTACGTGACCGATTGTTCCGATATTGACGATGTCATCGTATTCCTGCGCGATGGGAACATGATGATCAGCAAAGTCGACGACAAGAAATTTGTAGGAAAAGATATTATTCACGTAGCAATTTTCGATAAAAGCGACAAACGCACGATTTACAACATGATTTACCGCGATGGAAAATCAGGGCCATCGTATATCAAACGATTCAACGTTTCGGGTGTCACTCGCGATAAATTATACGATTTGACGAATGAAACCAAAGGCTCTCAAATTTTATATTTCACTTGCAATCCAAACGGGGAAGCCGAGGTGATTACTATTTTATTGCGCCAAGTAGGAAGCATCAAAAAACTGAAATGGGATTTAGATTTTGCCACGATTGCTATCAAAGGTCGTGCGTCTAAAGGAAATCTCGTAACCAAATATCCGATCAAAAAAATCGAAATCAAAGAAAAAGGAATTTCAACGTTGTTGCCTAGAAAAATTTGGTTCGACGATACCGTACAAAAATTAAATACGGATGCTAGAGGTGAATTGTTAGGCGAGTTCCGACCAAGCGATAAGATCTTAGTCATTTCCCAAAGCGGAAAATTAAAAGTAATTATTCCGGAATTAACTACGCATTTCGATGAAGACATGGTCGTCCTAGAAAAATGGATTCCGAACAAACCGATTTCTGCCATTTATTACGATGGTGAAAAAGAACGTTATTACGTCAAACGATTCTTGGTTGAAACCGAAGGCAAAGAGGAAAGTTTTATTACCGAACACCCGAATTCTCAATTAGAAATTGTCGCCACCGATTATCGCCCAGTAGCCGAATTGGTGTTCACCAAAGTAAAAGGAGTTCAAAAAGAAAATCAAAAAGTCGATTTGGAAGCGTTTATTGCCGTGAAAGGTTTCAAAGCACTTGGAAACCAACTGACGACTGACAAATTGAAACAAGTCAATCTATTAGAACCATTGCCTTACGAAGTACCCGAAGAAGTGGTTCCCGAAGAAGTAGAAGTGACGGGCGAAACCGAAATCGATGCTAGTGATGAAGACATTCAGCTCGACGACGACGGACAAATCACGTTGTTCTAAGCTTAAATCATTAACAACAAACAACAAAAAGGTCGCAAAGTAATTGATTTACGTTGCGACCTTTCGAATTTCTTAACGAACCTCACGGTTCATTTTGGGATTATTGGTTCTTTTTAGAATCCAATATTGCTCCGGTTCCAGCACCTAAACCTGCGCCTGCTAAGCCACCTATGATAGCACCTTCACCATGTTTTTTATCCACTAAAGCACCCGTTACAGCACCTACACCAGCACCAATTACGGCACCTTTAGCAGCACGGCTCCAACCTTTTCTCTTAGGAGCAGCAGCTGCAGAGGAAGAACCTTGAACTACTGTGACGTGTTTCGTACTATGTTCCTTGGCCATTACGGTTTGCATCGAATCGATTGATTTTTGTTTCGCCATTTCTGCATCTTTTTTGGCCATGACCACATTCATCGAGTCGATTGCAAATTGTTTGGAATCGTCAACCACACCGGATTCATTGGCTGTTGGCTTGCAAGAGGTTAATGCTATAAGGACTACCGCGAAAACTAAGAGTTTCTTTTTCAAAATATTATTGTTTTAAATTGACTGTAAAGATGCGCCGAAAGTTTCCAAAGAAGTTGTAAAGTATGTCTTTGTAGTTGTATAATTCACACATTATTAAACAGAAAAGGTCGCAAAGTATAGCTACCCTGCGACCTTTGTGCTTTTTCAGCGACTCTTGTGGCTATGCTCTAATCCAACAAATCACTATCTTCCAATTTCTTATCTTTGATCTTATTGTTGTGCAATTGTACCGGATTTTTGGTTTTCTTCATTTTCAAATTCAAGAACTCTACAAACAACGAGAAGAAAATCGTAAAGTACAAATAGCCTTTCGGAATGCTCGTCACTTCGCTATCGCCAAAGAATTTAAAGTGTGCCAAGTGCGATCCTTCGGCAATTAACATCACACCAATCAAAATCAAAAAAGACAAGCCCAAAATCTGAATCGTCGGATGTTCGTTCACAAACTTACTCACCGGACCCGCAAAAACCATCATGATCAAAATGGAAATCACCACCGCTAAAATCATAATTTCCAAGGCGCCGGCATGACCAAATCCACCTTCAGAAATTGGTTTCATACTAATCAAACCTACAGCGGTCAAAATACTGTCAAACGAAAAGACCAAATTCAACACCGCAATTTGAACAATGGCATTGACCAAGGAATTTCCTGCTTTTCCTTTTTCGCCTTCTTCTTCGCCTTCTAATTTGTGGTGTATTTCGGTTACCGATTTGTATAGCAAAAACAAACCACCACCAAAAATAATAATACTTTGCCCCGTGATGTGTGCGGAAAACCAACTCCAATCCAAGGTTACTATGGTTTCCTGCAATCCCAAAACCCAAGTAATGCCAAACAGCAGCACAATTCGAAAAGCCATCGCTAATAGCAATCCTATGCGACGGGCTTTAGGTTGGTCTTTAGCGGGTAATTTCCCCGAAACAATCGAAAGGAAAACAATATTGTCTATCCCAAGGATAATTTCCAAAAACGTCAATGTTAATAAGGCGACCCAGGCATCTGGGTTTAATAATATCTCAAACATAGTCAAAAGTTAAGTTTTCAAATCGTATATCGTAAATCTAAATTTTGGTAGCGGTACCGCGTTGCATTTGGTCATTGCCCACGACGCCGAATTCAAAAGTATACGAATTTTTCGACGTAGTCAAAATTTTAATGTCTATCGCCTTTTTTTCTTGCATATTTTTAGGATGCACTTTTTGCAGCACATACTCACAATCGTTAATCCAACGAATCGAAGCCGTATCGGTCTTGCCTTTGTAAGTTTCAATTACCATGGAGTCGGTGCGAATGGAAGTCGTGACATGTTTCACCCCTTTAATCGTAATTTCCGATTCGAAAGTGCCGGTTTTGAAATCTTTACAGTCGCGTTTAGCATCGTAACAAGAGACAAAAAGTAGAAGTAAAGGCAGTAGTTTTATAAGGTGTTTCATTTAGGTGTATTTTTTAGGAGCTATTCCCTTTTTCTTAACCCTTTCAGAGTTCAAAACTCTGAAAGGGTTATTTCATCGGGGCTAGTTATTGTAGTCGTTTAAGTTCATCATCGGTAAAATTCTTAATGCTTTTGTCTTGGGCAAACTTATTGGCATTGTAGTTTTGAGAGGCATTTCTGGGAATCGACAAACTATCCCAAGAACTCTTCTTCAACTGTTTCGCATAAAAAACCATTTGCCCAATATGGTAGGGGTAATGGGCTAACTGTCGGTTAATCGCTTCTAAAACCGTATGGCCTTCATTCCGAATGTAAATGATAGTGTCAAGTTGGTCGGCTTGTAATCCGTTGAGTGCCGTCAGAAAGCATTCCCAACCTTGGTTCCATAAATCCAAAACTGCTTCTTTGGTCGTCAAATCGTTTTCAAATTCGGCATCACGATTCCGCCATTCTTTCTCGCCGTCGGTGGTTAAGAAATCCGTCCAGCGCGATACCATATTGCCCGCCAAATGTTTGACAATCGTTGCCATACTGTTAGTGTCTTCGTTAACCGAAACAAAAAGTTGCTCCGGTTCGAGTTGCGCCATCGCTTTTTCCCCTAAAGTTTTGTAATAAAGGAATTGTTTTCGGACGCTTTCAAGATACGTTGCCTTCATGGTGTAATGATTTTAAAATTACTCAATTTTAATATCGTATTTGTCTAAAAGTCCTAGAATACCTACCGAAGAAAATTTCGCTTTTTTCATCGGATTAAATTCAGGATCAATTTTATAGTTGTAAGCGGTTCTGAAATCGGCGCCTGCCAATAGGGTCTCATTAAAAATAGCATTTTCCAAATTGCAGTTTTCAAAAACGGCATTCGTAAGATTCGTTCCTACAAAATTTACTTCTTTCATAGCGCAAGAACTGAATTTCGTTTTCGGCATTTTTTTGTGCGAAAACGAAGCATAATCCAACACACAATCTTCAAAAGTGACTTGAAATAGAAAGTCGGTACAGCTTTGAAATTGAACGCCCATAACTTTACAGTTTTTAAACAACACCGATTGCAAACTCGAATTTCCCAGTTGCAACACCGACAAATTACAATCTATAAACTCGCAATCCGTAAAAGTGTTGTACCCAAAATCGCTGTTGGAGAAATCGCAGTTTTTAAAAAGGCACCCTTCAAATTCGCGGTTATTGATTTTTTGAGCTACTAGAGTAACTTTTTCAAAAGTTTTGTGCAAGTGAATGAGGTCTTCCATTAGTTCTCGAAGAGGCTATCGACCACGGTTTTAACTCCTTTGAACAGCAAGTATACGGCACCAAAGCAAAAGACAATGCCCAAGGCTAAAACCAGATAATGCCAGCCGTTATTTTTGTTGATGAAGGCGTTGTAAATCACGGTTGGACCTACAAACATTAGAGGCAAAGCCCACGCTAAATATTTTATTCCTCGACTCAGAACTTCTCGATTAAGACTCATTTTTTCTGATTTTATAGTGATAATACCCTGCAAAGATAAAACTTGCTAGGGCATGAAAGAACAAAAGCGACAAGAATAAAAACAACTTTTTTAGTTGCCATGGATCTTGTTCAAAAAAGCCAATGGCTGAATATAAAATTAAATAAGAATAACTACAAAATAGGAATCCATTTCCAAAAGCATACCGGTAAAACCATTTCCATCGACGCAACCAATAAAAACTAATCAGGAATAGTATTGGAATACTACCTAGTAGGCCATAAAACCAATACATTACGATTCTAAAGTATAGCCATCAACGGCTTTGCGCACGCTTCCAAATTTTTGTAATAATTCGGAGGCAACTTCATAACTCACCGGAATTTCTCCCATAATCATTTTCACCCCGCGGTCTACGAGTTTGTTGTTGCTCAATTGCATGTCGACCATTTTGTTGCCTTTCACTTTTCCTAATTGGATCATCGTGGCGGTCGAAATCATGTTCAGCACTAATTTCTGGGCCGTTCCGGCTTTCATGCGCGAGCTGCCCGTAACGAATTCAGGACCAACTACAACTTCGATTGGGAATTGTGCGGTGTGCGCTAGCGGACTTCCCACATTGCAGGTAATGCAACCCGTGCTAATGCCTTGCTCGTTGCATTGTTCCAATCCGCCAATAACGTAAGGCGTAGTTCCTGAAGCGGCGATTCCGATGACGACATCAGTGCTATTGATGTGGTGTTCTTGCAAATCCAACCAAGCTTGTGTGGCATTGTCTTCGGCATTTTCTACGGCACGGCGGATGGCTTTGTCGCCACCAGCGATGATTCCGTTAACCAAATCGAAAGGCACACCAAAAGTTGGCGGACATTCCGATGCATCTACAATGCCCAAACGCCCTGAAGTTCCAGCACCAATGTAGAACAAGCGCCCGCCCAATTTCATTTTGGAGACAATTTCAGTAACCAGCACTTCTATTTGCGGAATTACTTTGGCTACGGCATGAGGCACGGTTTGGTCTTCTTGATTGATGTTGCTGAGCAATTCGTGCACCGACATTTTTTCGAGATGTTCGTATGGTGAAGATTGTTCGGTGGTTTTTATAAAGGACATCTTTGCGATTTAGATTGTAAAATTTTTAGAGTATAAGACGTTCAAAAATAGTAAATTTTTCTCGTAAAGGCGCAAAGGTGTAGCGGTTTTTGATTGGAAAAGGAGGTTGGGAATTTAGCTGGAGTTTGCGTGAAGGATAGGAGCAAGTACCGCGTACTGCGGATAGCCTGACCCTTGTGGGCACGCTCCAAATTAAATGAAGTAGGCGAGTGCTATACCCAAAACAATCATCGAGATTTTAGCGATGTTGAATTTGTGACCTTCGCTACTTTCAAAGATAATAGTGGAAGAAATGTGGAATAGGATCCCGATGACAATCGCTGTGATTTGAGCGTAATACTGCTGCAAAAACGGCAAGTCGTTCGCTAAAAATGTTCCGAGTGGGGTCATCAACGCAAAGGTAATCATGAAGCTAAAAATGGCTTTTTTCTGGAGTTGGCCTTTGATGAAAAATGTTGTCAGTATAATAGCGATGGGCAAATGGTGGATGGCGATTCCGAGTGCTAGTTCGGGGTGATGGTTTACGGGTAGTCCCTCTAGCAAAGCGTGCAAACACAAACTAAAAAACAACAACCAAGGAATTTGCGTTAGGGTATCGTGGCCATGAACGTGGCCGTGTTCGGCGCCTTTGGAGAAAAACTCGAGGACAATTTGAAACAGAATCCCCAGCATGATAAAGATGCCGATGCTAGGACTTTGGTTTTCGTAAATTTCGGGAAGCAAATGCACGACGGTTAGCGACAATAAAAACGATCCGCTAAAGGCCAAGAGCAATTTGAGGTTTTTTTTGTTGTTGGGCTGGAGAAATAAGGCGATGCCATACCCCAGTAAAACGGAAAGTAAGGGTAAAAGGTAACGCATTATTTGAAAATCATGATGAGACGTTCGCTATCGGTTTTATGGAATTTCTTGAGTTTGTAATCGCCGAAAATATCCAGCAAATAAATACCGGCTTCGGTCATTAACTCTTGAAAGTCTGCCAAGGTAAAGGCACGTACTTTTTCGACAAAATGGAATTTTTCGCCTTGATCTTCAAAATCGATTTCTTTGTAAATGTAGCCGTCAATATGAAAACGCTTGATGTGAAAATCGATGTGGTCTACCGTTTTGGTTTCTTCGGGAACGAGATTGTTGATGACGTTGGTTGAGTTCATGAAATCGATGACCCCAAAACCGTAATCTGACAAACTATCGTGAATGGCTTTTAAAGTTTGAAGGTGATCGGCATCGTTTTCAAAATAGCCGAAACTGGTGAAGAGGTTGAATATGGCGTCGAATTTTTGTTCAAAAGGAAGGCGCATGTCGTGGACTTCAAAATGCAATTTGTCGTTGGCATTTTTGTTGGCTATGGCGATGCTGTTTTCGGATAAATCAACCCCAAGCACATCAAATCCGAGTTGATTCAAATAAATGGCATGACGCCCTTTGCCACAAGCCAAATCCAATACTTTCGCGTGCTCGGGCAAGTTGAGGTATTGCGTGAGATTGTCCATGAAAATTTGGGCTTCTCGATAATTCCGTTCTTTGTAAAGTACGTGATAATACGGGGAATCGAACCAAGAAACAAACCAGTTTTCTGAATTGGAATTTAGGTTGTTGGATTTTGGATTTTGAGAATTTGACATTTATTCTGATACATTGAATTCTGAACGTGCAAATTTAGTGTATTTTTGCACCGAATACTTGATTATACAATGGAAAATAATTTTAAAATGATAGCCAAAACCTTTTTTGGTTTTGAGGAAATACTGGCCAAAGAGTTGCAATTGCTGGGTGCGCAAGACGTGGAGCCAGGCATTCGAATGGTGAGTTTTAAAGGCGATAAAGGGTTTATGTACAAAGCAAATTTGTCGTTGCGCACGGCATTGAAGATTTTAAAACCCATTTATTATTTTCGAGCGAACAATGAAGAGGCTTTGTATAAAGGCATTTCTGGAATCAATTGGTCGCAGTATATGAATTCGAATCAGACGTTTGTTATTGACACGACCGTGCATTCGGATTATTTCAAGCACTCTCAATTTGTGTCTCAGAAAAGTAAAGATGCCATTGTGGATCAATTCCGAAATAAAACCGGACAACGTCCAAGCGTAGAAAAAGACTATCCCGATTTACGAATTAACATTCACATTGACAAAGATCAAGTTTCCGTGGCTTTGGATACTTCTGGCGTTTCCCTGCACCAGCGTGGGTATAAAACAGCAACGAATATTGCCCCCATTAATGAAGTGTTGGCGGCAGGGATGATTTTACTTTCGGGCTGGGAAGGTCAAGGTGATTTTCTAGATCCGATGTGTGGTAGCGGAACTATTTTGGCGGAAGCAGCAATGATTGCCTGTAATATTCCAGCCAACATCAATCGAAAAGAATTCGCTTTTGAAAAATGGAACGATTGGGACAATGATTTGTTCGATACGATTATGGATGCGTTGTTGAAAAGAGTGCGTGAATTTCATTACACCATCAAAGGGTATGACAAAGCGCCTAGTGCCGTTTTGAAAGCGAAAGAAAATATCAAAAATGCCAATCTAGAAGAATACGTCACCATTAAAGAACAAAACTTTTTCGATACCGAAAAGGAAACTAAAGGACCACTGCACATGGTTTTTAACCCACCATACGGCGAGCGTTTGGATATTGAAATGGAACGTTTTTACCGAGAAATTGGCGATACGTTAAAACAAAATTACCCTGGAACGAATGCATGGTTTATCACGGCGAATCTGGAAGCTTTGAAGTTTGTTGGTTTGAAACCTTCGCGAAAAATCAAATTGTTTAATGGTAGTTTGGAAGCGCGTTTGGTGAAATACGAAATGTATGAAGGCAGCAAGCGCACTAAATTTAATACCCCAATGACTAACGATAATTTACCTTCACATGACTAAATTACAATTGCGTTCGTTTACCTATCAACTCATCTCTTTTGGAGTATTGTTTATAGGGTTGCAGTTTTTGATTCGAAAATACACCAACTTATACGGATTTTGGATTCCTACAACAGCTTTTGTAGTCGGTACGATTTTGGCGCCAAAATTCCAGGCCGTGAAAACCAAAGATGGCGAAAAGTTGTTCATGAAATGGCTTTTTGTTCGCGGTATTAAAGAAATCAAGTAATCCGTTACGCGGTTTTACTTTTTCTTTTTTGGAGCAACGGCGGGAAGCAAATCTTTCTTTTTATAAAGCGGAATAAAGTAAGACACCGAGTAATTAAAACCAGCACCAAATGTACCTTCGTAAGTGCGGTTGAATCCCGGAATGTACAAGTTGTCGAAATTGGTAGGTCTTTTGTTGGCGACTAATTTATTAACTCGGAAGCTAAAACCTACATAGAAATTGTTGATGACTTTCGCTTTTACACCGGCCACAACTTCAATCCATTGCGCCGATAAGCCGTTGAATTTTTCCCCCGCAATGATTGTTGGCTCCGCACCAAAATAAGGATAACGATTGTAAATAGAGTAGGAGTTTAAGGTTTGACTGAACGAACTCACGCCATAGCGCATCCCCACATAAACCATATTCTCCATATCCAGCCAGTTGTCGTACAGATTGTAATCAAAGCCCGCTTTGAAATAAGTTCCTTTAGTATTGAAAGCAAGGCGATCGTCTTCAACGGTTTTGTTTTCATTTCCTAGTTCCCCAGCGATGTAGTATCTTTTCGTGAGTCGGTAATCACCCACTATTTCCAAACCTTTGTAATTCTTGTCGTAAAACGAGCGGGATAATTTGTACAAATCAGCACCCACGCGAACACCGAAGCGGCTCACTTTGACAGGAAGAGTGTCCTTTTTAATAGGAGGGGTTTCTTTTTTCGGAGCTTGTGCCAACATTCCTGCGGCCATCAACACCAAAGTCAGACTAAAAAGAAATCGAAAGGTGGGTTTCATTTTCATTGGTGATGTTGGGTTGGGTCACAGTAATGGTTTTCATCCACAAGCCTTCAGCGGTTGGGGAATCGGTTTGTTCTACCGGATTGGTCGCGTTCAATGCAAACAGTGTTTTAAAGCCGCAAGCTCTAGACACATAAATGTTTTTTCGGGTATACGAAAATTTCATTTCATCTTCATCAATCAACTCCGTATTGGTGTTTTGGTAGTTGAGAATGAAATGGTATTGTGAAATATCCGCACCCGGATTTAAGGGTACTTTAATTTGACTCACTCCGTTGAAAAGGATGCCTTCTGTTAATCCTTCTCCAACAATCGCTAAATTAGTAACTGTTTTTTTTACTGTCGGATTGGTCACATCGTAAAAGTCGATTACCAAACGAGGAGTCGTCACGGTATTGGCATCGCAAATGTCGTCCTTCTCACAACTCGAGGACGTCCAAGCAAAAGCAATCAACAAAAGCACAAGTTTTTTCATAAATGGTATAGCGTAAATCTAAAATCGTCGTTCCAAAAGTACAACATTTTCCACATGGTGCGTTTGCGGAAACATATCCACCGGACGCACGCGTGTGACTTTGTATTTTTCATCCAATAAAGCTAAGTCTCGGGCTTGTGTGGCCGAGTTGCAACTCACATAAACAATTTTTTCCGGAGCGATTTTCAGAATCTGATCAATCACTTCCTTGTGCATGCCGTCTCGCGGTGGATCGGTAATAATCACATCGGGATGCCCGTTTTTGGCGATGAAACTTTCATTGAAAACCACTTTCATATCGCCCACGAAGAAATCGCAATTGGTAATATTGTTGCGTTTGGCATTTTCTTTTGCGTCGAGAATTGCTTCGGGAACGCTTTCCACACCGATGACTTTCTTCGCTTTTTTGGAAACAAATTGAGCAATCGTTCCGGTTCCGGTATACAAATCATATACAATTTCTGAGCCGGTTAGGCCTGCAAAATCTCGCGTAATTTTATACAATTCGTAGGCTTGAGCCGAATTGGTTTGGTAGAACGATTTGGCGTTAATGCTGAAGTGCAAGCCTTCCATTTCCTCCAAAATATAATCGCGGCCTTGGTACAATTCTATTTTTTGATCGTAAATTGTATCGTTGGGTTTGTTATTGATGACATATTGTAACGAAGTAATTTGCGGGAATTTCTCATAAATATGGTTGAGAAGCAATTCTCTATTGGCTTTGTCGTTTTCAAAAAACTGGAGCAACACCATGATTTCTCCCGTGGAAGCAGTCCGAATCATCAACGTTCGCAACAAGCCTTCGTGCGCTCTTGGGTTGAAAAACGATAAGTTGTGGTTGTTGGCAAAATCTCTGATTTCATTCCGAATGGCATTCGAAGGATCTTCTTGCAAATGGCATTTGGAGATGTCTAGAATCTTATCCCACATTTTCGGAATGTGAAATCCTAAGGCATTTCGGTTGCCTAAATCTTCCGTGCTGTCGATTTCTTTTTCGGTCAGCCAACGCGAATTGGAGAATCCGAATTCCATTTTGTTTCTATAAAAGAATTGTTTTTCAGAACCTAGAATCGGTTCAAACTCCGGAAGTTCAATTTTGCCAATGCGTTGCAAGTGGTTTTTGACTTCGTTATGTTTGTAAAACAACTGCTGCGCGTAGTTCATATTTTGCCATTTGCAACCTCCACATACGCCAAAGTGTTCGCAAATAGGTTCGATGCGGTGTTCCGAAAATTCGTGAAAACGAATCGCTTTGCCTTCATAGTAGGCTTTGCGTTTTTTGAACGTTTGCACGTCTACCACATCGCCCGGAACCACGTTCGGGATGAAGATTACTTTTCCGTCAGGAGCTTTGGCTACAGAAACACCTTTAGCGCCAGCATCCAAAACTTTGATGTGATCGAAGACCACTTTATCGGTATTTTTCTTTGCCATGGCGCAAAAGTAGGGAAAGTTTGTTAGATTTTAGAATTCCGATATACGAATTCCAAGAAGCTACATTGGAATGGTGCTATTCGGTATTTGATTTGTACTGTACGAATTGATTTTGAAACTTTTAAGATGTTGGTGCACTACATAAAGACAATAAAACAGGTAATCCATCTAATTATTATACTGGTTATTTGATAACAATAAGTTCGATTTAAAAATATTTTTTTGTTGTTTTTTATGCGGAATGTCGCGATTTATAGCCGTATTTTGAAACAAACGGTAGTGTTTTCAATTTTTTAAAAGATTAAATTCCCTATTTGTAGGGATTTTTTTTGTAAATTTTGAATCGAATTTTGAAAAATATAATCTTAAAAAAATATAATATGAATGTTTACGAATCTTTTGGAATATTTGATCCAACAACTAAAGAATACGATTTGGCAGTACAAACCACATTGTTGAAAGAGGATTTTTTTACAACCCTAGATTGTTATGATATTTCTAATCCGAATGGTTGTTTGTTTCTTTTAATATTAGAAACAGCGGCTAAGGACGATACAGATTTTTCTGGAAGTCCAGCTAATTCCGCTACGATTTTTGCCAATAGAAGTTTTCATTCTCTAATTAGAAAATTTTATCAGCAAGGAACTGATAAAGATGTTTTTAGTTCCGGAAAATCGGATGTAATTCATGTTATTGTTCATCATGCTATTGGATTTAATCCTAGTTCGGGTAGTCCTGATGAAACCATATTGACAGATTACAAGGCAAAAGGACATGCTATTGCAAAATTTGCAACTGCTAATGGTACTAAAGTAGCCACTTTTGCAGATTATCAAAAAGCATTTGCTCAATTTCCGGTTGCACCAGTACCATCACCTCCGGCTCGTTCAGGAAATGGATTACTAATAGGAAGATAGATTTTGAGGAATACAACAAGAAATAGCATTCTTTTTTCAGTTACAGCAATATTTTTATGTATTGCTGTTTTTGCATCGGCACAAAATAAGAATCTAAACAAATTGGCATCAGAATTTGAGAACTTAAATTTTAATCAGCGGAAAGCTAAATTGTTTTCTTTTGATTCTTCAAAACTAAATACAAAAGAGAAAGGTTATTATTACTATTTATTCGGAAGAACTTATTATCTCAACAACAATAGTTCGGAAGCACTTAATTATTATTTAAAATCAAAAGATGAATATAAAAAAACGGAAGACTTTGATAAATTGGCTTCTATAAATTTGGATATAGCCGAATTAAAAAGAGTTTCCGGATATCCGTATGACACCTACAAATACTTATTAGAGGAAGCGGTAGCCTATTCAAGAAAAAAAGCGGATTCCAATATATTGTGCGATACCTACATGGAAATTGGAAGTAGCTTAATAACACAGGAGCCTACAAAAGCCATTGAATACTACAAGCAGTGCGTAGCAGAAAATAAGAAAGTAAAGGATACTTTGTTTGAAGCAAAAGTTTTTCAAAACATTGCCAATGCTTACGGCGAACATTTGCATGATTTAGAAAAGGCAAATTTTTATTACGATAAAGCCTTGAAAGTATTTGAAGCCAAGAAGGAACATGATTTAGTTTCGTATGTTTATATTGGCAAAGCTTCTTTACTTCGGCAGCAAAAAAAGTATGATGAGGCCATACAATTCTATAAAAAAGCAGACGCCATCCAACTCAAAAATTATTCAACGAATCTTAAATCATTATTGTACGGATTTATTTCTGACAGTTACAAAGAGAAGGGAGATTTTAAAAAAGCATTTGAGTATTTAGAGAAAAAGAAAGTATATGAAGAATTGTTAGATGCAAACAAACAGCAGATAGCCATTCAAGAAATTGACACAAAATACAATACAAAAGAAACTTTAAAAGAAAATATTTCTTTAAAAAGCGCCATCAAGCATAATAGAACAATAATCGTATCGCTCGTTATTTTAGTCATCATCATTTTTTTAGGGTATCAAAACCTTTTCAAAAAGAAAAAATTAATTGAGCAAGAGAAACAACTTCAAACACAAAAGCTCGAAACAACTCTAAAAGAACAAGAACTTCACGAAATTGATGTGATGCTAGAAAGTCAGGAAAAAGAGCGACAACGCATTGCTAACGAGTTGCACGATAATTTAGGAAGTATATTGGCCACATTAAAGCTAAATTTTGAAAATCTAAAGCGGCATGGTTCCGATTCAAATGCCAAAGAAATTCAATTGTTTGAAAAAACCGATGCGCTGATTGAAGAAGCATATCAAAAAGTTCGGAACATTGCTCATCTGAAAAATCTTGGGGTTATTGGTAGCGAAGGATTGGTCGTTGCCGTCAAGAAAATGGCCGAGAAAATGAGTGTTCTCGAAAAGTTACAAATCAATGTCATTCCACACGGACTAAACGAACGACTGGAGAATACCATCGAAGTCATGCTTTTTAGGATGATTCAAGAATTGTGTACGAACATCATCAAACATGCGCAAGCAAGTGAAGTCAATATTTATTTAACCCAACTCAATAGTAACGAATTGAATATCATTATTGAGGATAACGGTATAGGCTTTAATCCTAAAAATAGTTCTTCTAACTCAGGAATTGGGCTCAAAAGTATTGAAAAGAAAGTAGAACAAATGCACGGAACGTTTACGATTGACTCGATACAATCTAAAGGAACAAACATAATAATTGATTTACCAGTATGATAACCATTGTGCTTGCCGAAGACCACCAGTCATTAATTGACGGAATTAAATTATCGTTAGAATACGAAGACGATATCACTGTTGTTGGAGAAGCGAACGACGGAACTGTATTAGTTGACTTGGTACGAAAAAAGCAACCTCAAGTTGTCATAACGGATATTCGGATGCCTAAATGCGATGGAATAGCTGCCACCAAAATTATAAAAAAAGAGTTTCCCAATATTAAAGTCATAGCCTTTAGTATGTTTGATCAAACAGAAGCTGTTAATCAAATGAAATTAGCTGGAGCTACTGGGTACATCATGAAAAATTCACCCCTAAAAAAACTTGTCGAAGCGATTCGAAAAGTGGCAAAAGGAGAAACTTTTTATGATGATGCTATTACTTCTTTTGACACTACTTCTAAAGAAGAAATTTTGCTAAGTTCAAGAGAAAAAGAAATTCTTAGACTCATCGGGGAAGGCAAGACCTCACAGGAAATTGCAGATCAATTGTTCATCGGAAAAAGCACGGTAGACACCCATCGTAAAAATATTTTGAAAAAAATGAATATTCATGGTAAAACCGATTTAATTCGTTTTGCAGTAGAACGGAAGTACGATTTTTAGAAGAAATACTAGTATAGAAAATTTAATCCCCATGGTTGGGGATTTTTTTTTGGGCAGCAATTGGGAATTTTGAAGTATAACTTTAAAATGGAACACTTATGAAAAATGAAGAAATTATCGGAGTACTATTCATCAATGTTATTCCAACTTGCATCATCTTATACGGACTATATTTATCTTTCAAAACACCAATACTGAAGGATGAAAGTACAGCACATGACAAACCATTCAGTTTCGCTCGCACACAACTTATGTGGTGGTCATTAATAATAATTAGCTCTTTTTCGGCAGCTTACGGTTTTAAAAAAGGATTGCCAGAAATTGATAGCTCGCTTTTAGTTTTGTTAGGCATTAGCGCCGGTACCACAGTGTTATCCAGAATTATTGATAATACGGATATTATCAGCGGTAAGATTCGTCACCAGGATGATAATAATTATATTTGTTCTTTCTTTCGGGATATGTTAACCGATGAAAACGGAATCAGCGTGCATCGTTTTCAAGCATTAATTTTCAATATTTTATTTGGAATTATTTTTATAATCGAATTTCTGGGAGATAAAGAACACAATTTTATTCCGTTTACAGCACTACAACTCTCATTGATGGGAATTAGTTCTGCGGCCTATGTTGGAATAAAATTAAATGAAAACAATACGAAGAACGTAAAATAGGAGTTTAACAAGCATCATTGGACTTTAATTGAAAAACCTTTGTCAAAGCGAAACATGTTTTGACAAAGGTTTTAAACTTTAGAGCAATAGAGTAAAATTAGTTGTCGGATCGTTTCGCTAAGTTGTACGACAACGATACAAAGAGGGAGGATTTAAAAACCTTTTCCACAACGTTATTTAAATCAAAATCCTGAGTTGTGTATTCTTTCCCAACCACAAACTCTTTATTTTTTAAACGATTAACTCGCAGAAAACTTAACCCGCCATTTATCATCACCTTTTGTTTCTTCCCCATAATCACGCTACCTCCAAGATAGAAACTTAAATCGACATCTTCAATAGTTTGAAATCCGGCACCCACACCAAATAGCCCTCCAAAAGCGGTTTCTTTTCCGTTTCTTCTATACACATGCATCATGGCCGCAAGTCCCGGTGTTCCTGCATTGTTATTGTCGCGTTGTCTTAAATACGATTTGCCAGCCGTAGTGCTTTCCTCTAAAAAATATTTTTCATCTTTGGCGTTATGCCCCATGGAAATCGTTGGGCCAACACTAAAATCTACTTTTGTACCGCCTTTTACTGGTATTTCAATAGGGAATGTTTTAACGGACTCATATGGCATTAAATCACCCACAGGGCTTGGTTTAATATTCCCTTCAATTAGTAAATAGTCTCCTAATACTTGAATTGGTGCAGAAATTACAGAGTAATTCTTAGCATCTTGTAATCCTATTTGTAATTTATCAATATCATCAATCAATTTTAGAACATCAGTGGCTGTTATTGTTGCGTTAGCTTTTTCAATTTTCTCGTAAGCGTCATTGATTACGTCGTCTGATAATAATAAGTCTTTAACCGCTGGAGACTCAGCGATGTTTTTTACTTCTTGATAGTTTGCAATAGCTTTAGTATACGTATCAACAAAATCAGTGTAAATATTTTGCATTGTGGCTCTTGAATAAGTATTGATACCTGAAGGCGGTTTACACAAGTTTTGTTTTGAAGTATTGATCAAATAAATCCTGTAGACTTCCATTTCAGCAAGTTTTTTCGCTGCGGTTAAATAATTTTGACAAGCTTCAACCAATCTATTCATAGCATTTTGCATAGGTATTTGTTTATTACCGCTTTTTGCAGTTAAATTTAGGGCTCTTATTTTTTGTTCTTGCTGTTCCATTAAAGCAGTCTTTTCCGCAATCTCACTAGCACTATTCGATATGGTATTTTTCGGAGGATCAGTTTGTCTAAAAATTGTTTGTAACTCTGACGGCATTTGGGTCACATAGTCAATATTTGATCCTTTTAAAGTAACTTCATATCTAAAGGTGTTAATGTTTTTAACTACTACGGTAATCAAACTATTGTTTTCCAATCTTGTGAATTTTTTGTCTAAGTTTGGTGGTGTCACTTTTTCCAAACCTTTTGTAAATGTTCCAGAACAGAAATCATATTCAATTATAGTTTGTGCTTTGGTTTTTGTTATAACACACAAAAAAACCACTATTAAAATAAAATTTTTCATATTATAATTCTTTAAGGTTATTTAAAAATGGAATACTCGGCGCGAAAAAATATTCTCCTCCTTTTAAAGTTACTGCCAAATTAAAAGGACTTTCTTTCAGTGAACTGGCTGTGCTATCCTCATAATGAACCGGTAACATTCCGATACTTTTATTCGGTCTTTTAGAAGTTCCATCTTGACCAATTATAGGATCCAAATTGTTGCTGTTAGAAGAATCGCCAGGATAAGTTGTGCTATCATTTGCCAATCTTTGAATATGTTCAAACTGATTGGTGATACTGCTTTGAAAACTCATGAACAATAAGCCCACCCCATTTTCTGGCATTTGTGCATAATTTTGTTCGATAGAGGTTGGAACATTTCTAAGGCCGTAAGGAATTCCTCTGCGCGCCATAATATGTTTTTTATGCTCGGGAGTTCTCGGATTTGTTTTTCTTATGTGGGCATGATAAGGGCATTTTGAGTTGTCAGTAGGATCTGTATAATTGAAATTATTAAAAATACCACTGCCAATAATACCATCGTCTTTGTTTACCTGAACAGGCGTTCCATCTTCAAAACGACCCACTAGTGAGGCACCAGCTCTTTCTAAGTTGTCAAGTTTTAATTGTTTGCCCAATCGGTTCTCTGCTTTTTTGAATTGACGAACATTTTGCTCCAATTTTCTGAAAACAAAATAGCTGCCATAAGCCTCAAGACTATTCGCAAACGGATCTTTAACCAAAACCAACTCTGTATCTGCCGAGGGATCAAACTTGTCTTTTCCGTGTTTCTCCTCATAATTCTTTAGTTCATCATCAAAAAATAAAGGTTGACTGATGCCATCGACATAGCCAAAATGTTCTAATCCATCACCATGGGCATTTCGAATAGCATTCCCGTGTTCAATTGTGAGTATGGATGAAAATTTGTCTATTTCTTCGCAAATTTCAAAGCAAGCGTTTCCTAATTTTTTTGGGTCGTCGTCGCCGATTAGAATCATGGCATGGATCTGTTTTTTGAAACCTTCTTCCCAATTTTTTGAATCAGGATCATTTATAGAGGCTTGTTTCATACCCTTTTGAAAAGCACTTTCAAATTTTAAAACATCCATTCCTAAATATTCATAACCATCAGCGGATAATAAAATCCCAAAAAACACACCTCCAGAAACCTTATTTCGTTTATAGAGCTCGCTCTCACTTAATTGTTTTTTACAGCTGGTTATTTTTTCCTTTGAAAAATCGGAAATCCATTCTTTAACCCGATTCACTCTATTTTTATCAAATCGGACAAAAATATTGGCAGTGAAATCGCGTCCATGGCCATTAAGAATATTTCCTTGAAGACCAGAAAATAGGGCATTATTTGCAAGATCATTTTTGTTTAACATAATACTGGTTTTTAAGTTGTTAGATAAATAATTGTGTCTACCAAACCTCTTCAATAAGTACCAAAAAAAAATCCCTAGAAGTAGGGATTCTAATTTTAATGTCAATAATAATGACCCGATTTCAATTTCTTTACTTTGACAAAACAGACTTCAAACGCTCTATTTCGTAGTCATACTTCTCGCCATTACAGCTCATTATTCAGTTCGTCTTCATCTTTCTCAATCGGAACGTCATTATCATTTAAGTATTTTTCCAATTCTTTTTCATCTTTCAAGTTTTGTTGGATTAGAAAAAAAATTAACAGAAGGATCACAATAATTACAATGCCAAGGGTCATCCAATTTAGTTCCATAGGGGTTTGTTTTTATTAAAATTACAAAAACTAAAAGGCGCTTGTTGTATTCGGCGTATTATTAAATTATTAATTTGATTGTTGTACAGTTTCTGTTTTGTAAATCCATAAAAAAACCCCAAACTCATTTTGAATTTGGGGTTTTTTAAAATCACTAAAATAGTGTTTACTCTTTGATCACTTTTAAAGTTTGAACCGAAGTACCGGCCGCCACTTTTACAAAATAAGTGCCCGCTCGCAAATTCGAAACATCGATACTGCTCTCTTTCGTATTTGGTGTTTTACTCATCATTTCCTGACCCAAGACATTGTAAATGGCAATGGTCGTAATTGCTGTATCAAAAGAAATAGTTAAAATATCTTTTACCGGGTTAGGATAAGCTTTCCATTCCTTTGAGGTGTTGGCAAAGTCATTGGTAGCTAACGTAGTGGTCGGACAGTTAATTGCTGTGGGCACACTGCGTAGTGTGTTGGTTCCATCACCGAGTTGTCCTAAATTATTGCGTCCCCAAACATACAGCGTTCCATTGGTCTTAATCGCTGACGTGGTTGAAACTCCGGCATCAATGGTTAACCAATCCGTTGCTGACCCAATTTGTATCGGAACAGACGTGCTAAGTGTACTTCCATTACCCAATTGGGAATAATTGTTCAAACCCCAAGCCCAAATGGTGCCGTTGGTTTTTTTACCTACAGCATGGGCGCCACCTACGCCGATTTGCTGCCAATCCGTAGCAGTACCAATTTGCACCGGTGTAGTTCTGTTAGTAGAAGTTCCGTCACCTAATTGATTGTATTGGTTGTCACCCCAAGCCCAAAGCGTACCATTGGCTTTGATCGCAAAAGAACTGCCATTACCAGCACACACTTTTACCCAATTGGTTGCAGTGCCAATTTGTACTGGCGCATTTCTATTCCCCAAATTACCAGTACCCAACTGTCCTTTATCATTGTAACCCCAAGCCCAAAGCGTGCCGTTTGATTTAATCCCTAAGGTATAATCATAACCAGCAGAAACAGCCATCCAAGTGTCGGTTCCTACGGGTGTTGGGTCAAAGAAATTTAAGCTAGATGCTACTCCGAGTTGTCCATAGCCATTCGATCCCCAAGCCCAAAGCGTTCCGTTGGTTTTTAGTGCCATGGTGTGCCCTGTGCCTGCTGAGACGGATTGCCAATTCGTGTCGGTTCCGATGCGGATGGGCGACAAAACCGCACTTGGAGAAGTATAGTCGATATTTCCAGTATTTTGTCCCCAAGCCCAAAGCGAGCCATCATTTTTTATAGCCAAACCTGTAAAAGCAGTTTCAGAGACACTTTGCCAAAGATTCGCATTGCCAATTTGTACCGGGTAATTTCGGGAGGTGTTGGCACCATCACCTACAGAACCACTTACATTTGAACCCCATGCCCATAAGGAACCATCCGCTTTGATGGCGGTAGCTCCCAAAGCAGCACAGCTAAGTTGGGCAAAACAGGTTTCCGTTGGTGTTCCAAAAAATCCTCCCAGAACCCAGTCACTTTGGCTGTTGCCACAATCAGCAGCCACCCACCAGTAGTAATCCGAATTGGGGGTTAAATTGTTCACCGTAACCGATGTTGACGTAGTGTATACTGGCGAGCCACCCAGTGTTGGCGAATTATTTACCATATACGTATAACCTGCAGGCGCAGGGGATGGCGCGGTCCAGTTTAGGGTAGCGGTCGTTGCTGTCACGTTGGTCGCCGATAGATTAGAAGGCGCATTGCAAGTTCCGGTATGCAAGGACATTTTGATCAAACCCAATTCGTATGTTCCCACCCAAATGGTACTGGACGTTTGTACTTTCAAACAACTCACATAATTAAAGGAGGCCATTGAAATGGTTGGAAAATAATTTTTACAATCGGTAAAGTTTTGTACGCCACCATTGGCGCATTGTTGCGAGAAGCCCATCCAAACTTTATTGTTTTGATCGACATCCATGCCTTCTATGCTACAATCCAGCAGGCAAGAGTTGCCATAATATTGACCGTCAGAAACCGTTTCGTTGGTATACTTTAAGTATCCACTGGATGCGATGTCTACATACAAATCATTATTGATCACCTTACGAATTTTGTTCGCTTGATCTCCAAGGATTGAAAAGGCAGTTCCGTTAAATTTCATTAGAATACTTTCGCCTGTTAAGTAAACCGTATTGCTGCTGTTAACGGCAACCGAATTGATCGAATTGGTAGCAATAGTAGAATTGGAAGTAGTGTAGGTAGTCCAAGTGGTACCATTGAATTTCACCAAACCCGAATAAGTGGCCAACCAAACATTGTTCGCCCCATCAACGGCAATGTCTTGAATGTTATAGCCTGGCATTCCGGAATTGGCAGGGGTATAATTCGTCCACGTGGTTCCGTCAAAACGAAGCAAACCACTTTGTGCGGTCGCCATCCATTTTCTATTCAAGTTGTCGATGACTACTTTTCCTAAACCGTCCATGGGCACGCCAGAGTTCGCACTGGTATAATTCGTAAAGGTGGTGCCATTGAACTTGGTCAAACTGTTGCCTGTGGTCATCCAAAGGGTTCCGCTTCCGTCTATAGCAATATGTCTTATGGTAGTGGATCCAATAGCGGAATTTAACGGATTGTACAACGTGTAATCATAACTTTGCGCGAAGGCCGTAATCGTAACTAAGGATAAAAGTAATAGGTAAATTCTCTTCATAAGGTTTTTTGAATCTAATGGTTGGACTGCGAAAATCAATACTAATTTTCTTAAATTTTTGCAAACATATACAATTCTATGCTGTTTAAAAATTATTTCTACAGTTTAAATTGTCGATTCTAAAACAAGGAAGAGCATCCGAAGATTAGGATTTTTTTCAATTCGGGTACAAAGAGTACTAGGCTAGGCAACCGATTACCAAAGCGTTTGGGAGTAGTATTTTTTAGGTAAAAAGCAGGACCTTTCTGGGTAATGGCTTTCGCAATCTTACTTTGTAGTCACGCTTCCCATTTGTTTCCCCAGTTTTTCATAGGCCACATCGTTGGGTTCCCAAAGTTCGATTTTGTTGCCTTCGATATCCATAATGTGAATGAATTTCCCGTAGTCGGCGGTTTCCATTTTGTCGGTAATGGTGACGCCCTCTTTTTGCAGTTGCGCGACCAATGCTTCCAGATTGACCACGCGGTAGTTGATCATAAAGTCTTTGGTGGAAGGCTCAAAGTATTTGGTTTTTTCATTAAACGGACTCCATTGCGTATAGCCTTTTTGGGTAGAATCTACTGCTTGCCGCCATTCGAACACCGCTCCGTAAGCATTGGTGTTCAGCCCCAAATGGGTTTGGTACCAAGCGCGCAGTTGCTTCGGGTCTTTGCATTTGAAGAAAATCCCGCCAATACCCGTAACTTTTCGTTCTTCGGGAGCTGTTTGGCCGAGTATCGATTTGAACGTATACCCAAAGGCAAACGAAGTCGCGAGGGCTAAAATAAAGAGAGTAGTTTTTTTCATGTGGTGTTGGTTTTTGATTGGTGTCCTATTGGCAATATGCGTCGCGGGGCAAGTATTTTAGTACTAAAGGAAACAAAGGTATAGAATATAATAATTGTCCAAAAGCGAAATTGGTAAACACGGTCCGCAAGGCGCCGAAGTGCTACAACTCAATTTTACTAGCCACCAATTTCAAAACGGCTTCAAAATTTTCTTTGCCCATTTCCGATTCTTCAAAGACGAAAGGTGATTCTTCTTTGGGAAACAAATAGAGCTTATCGTCGATGACCTTGTAGGTCTCGAAGTCTTTCCAAACGATGCAGGTTTCTCCTATATAATCGGTGCATTTGAAATAGATGTTGTTGAACTCGTTAGTGCTAACGGGATGCGCGCGCTGTTGTTCTAGTTCGACTTCTATTTTGGACCAATACTCCTTGGCTCGGGCTCTGTATTGGTAAAAGGTGACGCCGTAATAGATGACCATACCGAAACCGACCAACACCAAAAGATATCCCAAATAGCTTCGGACGAAGACCACAATCCCAATTCCCACAATCATGCTCACTATAGTCATCAGCATGCCTTTTCGGAATTGTGCGTTTCGGTTGTCCTTGATTAAGGCAATGTTTTTTTCGTGTAGTCTTCGGGTGGCTTCTTCGTCAAAATGGGTTTCAAATATCATACGACAGTTCTTTATGGTGGAAAGATAAGGGTAGCGTTCTTGTGCTAAAGCTCCTAGAGCCTAACGAAAATACAAAAAAAGTTGTACTTGAGAAAAAAAAGTTAGGGCGCCGGAATCGGGATGGGGAAGTAGATTTCACGACGTGGCAGCAAGATTCTTACGAACTCCACCTCGAAAAAAGTTGTGGCAAAATTTTTTGGTTTGAAAAAATTGCCACAAAAGCTGTGGCAAAATATTTTGATTTGAAAAAATTGCCACAAAAACTGTAGCAAAATATTTTAATTTGAAAAAAATGCTACAAAATCTGTAGCAAAATTTTCTGATTTGAAAAAATTGCTACAACTTTATTTTAGAGAGTATGGTGTGGTGGTAGAGAGTAATTAATTTTAGGAAAAGGAATGAACAATAACTGAAAAATTAGCCATGAGTTATGGCAAGAGTAGGCGCTAGTGCTTCTTAGTTGTTTAGTTGCTTCTGAAATTCTGCTAAGTATTTTGCTAAATGAAATCCATCCACTAAGCCATGATGAGCTTCTATGGAGATGGGTAAATATTTTTGACCATCCCGCACATGGAATTTGCCAAAAGTAATTTTTGGAACCGATTCGGTTGAATCAAAATTAGTGGGATGTAATAACCCCGTGAATGAAGTCCATGGGATTGTGGAATGTCGAATTAAGTCTTTCTTTCGGTCATCGCCATTCAATCGTAATCCGGTAGCATTTTTTACGCTTTGAATTTCCTTTTGCAATTCGGCATTAAAAGTGTCAAAATCATTGGTGAAGTGAACGAAAATGAAACCAAATGTGCCATCTTCTCGTCCAATCGTTGCGCCAGCATGGATAGTAGGGAAGGAAACTACATGCTGATCCACAATTCTATATTTCAATTCTTCAACAGCATTTATAGCCGCCATTGATTTATGAAGATAGTAGGCAAAAAAGGAATAGTTCTGTTCTTTAGCTGTTTTGTATGCTTTAGTACAATCTACTTCGGTTACAATTCCAAAAAACGGACTCGCCATTTTTGAGAAAAATTCAAAATGCTCTTTTCTATTCCAGTTTTCAGTATCAATTATTTTCATTTAGACTTTCCTTTTACAGTGTTTTTCAGAATTATGGTTAACGGTTCCTTGCTTGGCGAGGTGATGAATTTTTAGCACCAACGCTGATAAGAATTCCCTCAGCCGCCCTATCGCCAAAACGATGTTAGCGGTTTGTTGGTATTATTTTTTAATGAGTTTGTATCTTAAATGGGTGGTCGATTCGGAAGGGATCACTTCTGCAATTTGTAATTCATATTGGTCTTTGTCAATACCGTCAAATAGTCGAATTCCACTTCCCAAAAAAACAGGGGCAATGTGTATTAAAAACTCGTCAATAAGTCCGGCATTTAAAAACTGTTGGATGGTATTTGCACCCCCTTGTATCCTAATGTCCTTGCCTTTTGCCGATTGCCTTGCTTGATGCAAAGCACTTTCTATTCCGTCATTTACGAAATAAAACGTTGTGCTGCCTTCTTGTACCCAAGGCTCGCGTATTTCGTGAGTTAGGACAAATACAGCGGTTTTGTAGAGGTCATTTGGCCAACTAGCTTCGCCTTCTTCAAACATTCGTTTGCCCATTATAAAGGCGCCAGTTCTTGCAATGGTTTCTCTAATGTATTTTCCGTCTGCACTGTCTTCTTTTCCTCCTTCAAATCCAAGGTATTCCCAAAAAGCTTTTTGATTAAACATCCAGGAACGGATTTGTCCTGAAACGCCACCCATAGGGTTTTTTGGGCCTCTGTTGTCTCCTGCGAAAAAACCGTCAAGGGATATTCCGCTGTCAAATATTATTTTGCTCATACCGATACTGTCTTCTGTTTTGTTTAGTTAATTTTTGTTTGTCAATTGAATTGTTTGGGCGATTGCTCTACAATGACCGCCAAAGGTTTGCCGATTCAGAAAGAGGCGAACCTCGTTACGGCGTATTTTCCACTAAAATAATGTTTCTTACGAAAGTAAAACGTGAATTTAGCACATTTCTCGCTATACCACTAGTTCGACCTTCTACTAGATTGTTACAATTCGTTCATTGATTCGTTTAGTTATCAAGTAAACCAATCTGACTACTACATGAACCAACTTATTGTACACACAAAAAATCTCAATTTTTCTCACAATAAAACAAAACAGGATATTGAAAATTTGGAACTAAAAATTCCAAAAGGAAGTATTTATGGATTTCTTGGGCCCAATGGTTCTGGGAAAAGTACCACCATTCGTTTGATGCTAGGATTGTTAAAGAAAAATTCAGGAACCGTTGCTCTTTTTGGAGAAACATTCAGTAGTAAAACTAGACTTCAAATCTTAAACAGAGTAGGAGCCTTAATCGAGAATCCATCTTTATATGACCATTTAGATGCGGTTGATAATTTAAGAATCGCAGCAAACTATCGCCAGATTAAATCTTTTGATAGCATAAATGAAGTATTAGCAATGGTTAAACTAACTCAAGCAAAAAACAAGAAAATAAAAGAGTACTCTTTAGGAATGAAACAACGTTTAGGATTGGCGATTTCATTATTAAGTCAACCGGAACTAATCATTTTAGACGAGCCAACAAACGGTTTGGACCCCAAAGGAATTATCGAAATGAGAACGCTAATTAAAGACTTAAATAAAAAATATGGGACTACCATCTTTATTTCTAGTCATTTATTAAGTGAAATAGAAAGAACCTGCACACACGTAGGGATTATTAGAGAAGGTAAAATGGTATACCAAGATACTGTGGCTAGTTTAAAAGAAGCTACAGGGACAAACCTTAAAATAGCTATTGAAGTAGATAAGCCAACAGAAGCTTTGTCAGTTCTAAAGAATTTGAAAATTGAAAATTGCTCCTTACAAGATGATTTTTTACAGATTGAAGTGAAAAATAAAGAAGAAATTACAGAAATGGTAGATATTTTAAGATCCGAAAAGATAACGATTTATCAAGTGTTTCTTAAAAATAATTTAGAAGAACTTTTTTTATCCTTAACTGAAAACTAAAAATTATGACCGCGTTATCCTTCTATATTTCAAGCATAAAAAATGAATTGATTAAGTTAAAAAGAACCTTTGCTCTTTGGCTTACGGTTATTAGCGCAATGATTTTTCCGATACTATTTTTTATAGCCTTTTTCATGAAACACAAAACAAACACTCCTAAAATTGGAGTAAATCCTTGGGATTATTTTATGACGGTTCAAATTGAAAATTCCACTCCTTTTTTTATCCCCATGTTTATTGTGTTAATCACGGGTTTAATTATGCAAATAGAACATAGGTCATTAGGAATGAAGTATTTATTTGCTTTGCCAATTCCGAAATGGAGTATCTATTTTGGAAAATTAACCATAGTAATTTTCGCTATACTTAGTACCTATGCCTATTATTATTTAGCAATTTTAGTATCTGGATTGTTATTAGGATTACTTCATCCAGATTTGGCTTTTTTGAATTTTCAGCCCGAACATTTAAACTATCTCCGAATGCTATCCATTTCCTTTGTGGCTTCTTTAGGGATTATCGGCATTCAGTTTTGGTTAAGTTTTCGATATAAAAACTTTGTAGTCCCTTTAGGATTTGGAATGTTTTTAGCAATTATTGGGATCATTGTTTCTCAAGCGCCACAATCTATTTATTTTCCTTATTCTTTTAGTGTCTTATCGGTTTCTTTAGGAGATAAAATGCCTTTGATTTTTGGTGTTTCATCGGTTGCGGTATTTAGTATTGGATGCTTTTTAACAACCAGTATTTTGGGTTATCTTCACATAAGAAAGTTAAATATTAAATAAGCATTTGTTTCTATTTACCCAAAATTTAGCAATTGCGTTTAGCGGCTGTTACAGCTGGTTTTTTTACATGTTTTTGATTTCTTTTTCTAGTCGGTCAAAATTTTCTTCATTTTTAGGTTCAATAAATTTTCTCATCTTATCACATTCTTCAGAAGTCTCAAAAATCATTTTAAATGAAAGTAATGTTTTATTGTCTTCTAATTTTTCAAAGGCAATTTCCATATCAAATAGTGGTTGAGAAATTCGTTTCCAGCTAACAAGTTTATTGGTTAAAACTTTTTTAAATATGGATGAGTTTTCATAGTTCCCTTTTTCCGGACCATGCATTGTTAGCTTCCAGTTTCCACCAGGTTTAAGATCAAATTCATGAATTGTATTTGTGAATCCTTCCGGTCCCCACCAATTTTTTAAATGCTTTGGATTTGCGAAAGCTTGGTATACAATTGCTACAGGAGAATTTAAAATTTTGGAACTAAAAATTTCACGAGTATTCATTGGCGTTATTTTTATTTTTTGTGGTTTTCGTGCAGGCTTGTCGGTACTGTTTTGCCACTAGCCGACTGTTGCTGTTTAGGAACTTCATTTTCTCCATTTAGAGCAAACAAATTCAGGAAAAAGAAACATACAAGTAAGACAATCGCAGCCATGAAAATTAGGTGCTGTTGACTGCTGTCAAAATTATTTTCATTCCTTAGTTTCTATTTTTAAGTTTTCTAAATTGTAAAGGTTCTTTCTGAATAAAATTAATAGTAATAAAACAAATGCACTCCAAATGTTTACGATTATTGGCGAACCTAAAATTCCAACTTCGGATAAAACTCCTTTAGATAAAAGGGTATTTAAAACAACCAAGATAACTAAAATAATGATAATTACGGGTACAAAAAAAAATAGTAAAAAATAAAGAATTGGCTTATTCTCTATTGTTTTATAAGCCTTATACATAGGATAAATTGTAATCGATAAAATGATTAGCAATGTTAGTATACTTGCTAAATTAATATCTTGAACTAACATATTCATTAAGGTTGCTTCATCTCCACTTTTTAATAATGGATTTAGGATTCGTCCAAACGGTGTATTTGCAAAAATTAAAGCAATTCCAAAAGACTTTTGTTTGTTCGTGTTCTTTATTTTTAGAAAACTGGCACCTATCCAAATCATAATGAACGTGAAAATTGGTCCAGCTAATGTTGAAAGCCAAGCGAATTCTCTATTTTGACAGGTTTCACAGATTTCCCACGCATTAAAATCTCTCCGTCCCCAACAACCGCAAATAATTCGTCCAACTTCGGTATGAACAATTTCATGTAGCTCTAACATAACAAATGTTAAAGCAAGAAAAGCAACAATAAATTTCCCAGTAAATTTTATTTTCATTTTTTCTATTTTATTCTAGTTGTTCTGTGGATTGGTTTTAGTGAACGTTTCTTCGTTAGAGTTCGTGGCAGCTTCTGGAAATAGTTTTCTCGATTAGTAGGAGCGAACTTAAGAAAAAGAAACGTACAATTTAGCAAATAGTAGCCATGAAAATTAGGGGCTGTTCGCGATAGTTATTCTCTTTTACGACTAATTATTTCTTTTAATCCAGGTTCACAGGTTAATAAATGCCAGCCACCAAAAACTATAAATACCTTATCGTTCGTATTTAATAAATTGTCAATTGTTTTAAGCAAATATTGGTCTCTAATTTCTTTAGATTTTCTGCCAATTTCTTGAAATTTTCCAATTGGATCAAATGGATTTGTTGGCTCCAGTTCTTCAAGATTAAATTTTCTACCTAAAAGCTTTTCATAATTACTTATATAAAAATCGAGTTTTTGTTCATTAGTATTTAATTGAACTTCTCCAGATTTCATGATATAATTTTTAATGAATGAAGAATAACGCTCTTGAATTTCTTTTTGGTCTTTAACCTGTTCTCCTTTTAAAGCCCACATAAATCTCTCAGTGACAATATATGCTAAAAATTCTCCTTTTGAATAATGCTTCAATAACTCTTTAAACTCTAAATTAGCTTTCATATCGCCATCTACAGTTTTTATTTTAAGGCTATCAGATATTATTTTTAGTAACCCAATTTCACCATCTTTTAATAAGGCATCTTGCTTGGATTTGTATATTCTGTCGGAAACATCGCCGCCTTCATTTATAGAAATATTGGGCGAGAAATCAAAAAACTTCTTTTCAATTTTAGTAAACATTGGATTATTAATATCACTATCATCAGTCAAATGGTTTACACCACAAAACACAATTTTTTTCTTTCCATTTTCAAATTCGAGAATATAGGGATTCTCTGGTAAGTTGCCTGATTCATCTAATTTTATGTCAAGATAACTTACAGTTGGGTATAATTTTTCTGAATCTTTAGTCTGTTCATTACTTTCTTTTTTATTGTTACAACTAACAATGAAAAATGAAATTAAAATTAATCTATAAATGTTCATATTTCCGGATTTGCTTTATAATTACCGCTAACGTTTCGTCGCTGAACGAAGTGGCGAACTTCGTAACCGAGATTTTTCCACTAAGATAAAATTTCTTGCAAAAGAAAAATGTGCATTTAGCACAATTTTCGCCATTTCGTGTTACCGCTGTTATGGGCTGGTTTTCCTTGTCAATTAGAATGATATTCCTACATCTATGCTTATCGCTCTAGAGTTAGTGGTTAACTTGTTATAAGAAGAAGAATAGTAATAATAATCATAGTACTTTATAGTCTGCATTTCATAACCAAGTCCTACATTCAACGCAGATTTGTCTAAGACTTTAACACTAAATCCAATAGTAGGATTTATTAGAAAACCAACTCCTAGAAAATGATTTGTTGCATCAAATGAATAACCTACTCCTAATGATAAATAAGGGGAAACCTTATTGTTGATAAAGTTTGCTCTAAAATCTGTAAAAACAGGAATTAATACTGCTTCAGCATCAGAATAATACCGCAAACCGGTTCCTAATCCTAATGAAAAGTACGGGTTTATTTGATAACCATTGATTATGTTGAGCTTCAATCTATCTAGTCCGTGATCCCCTGTGCCAATTTGATAACCTAATTCTACAATTCCTTTATAACCAGGCTGTAGACCTTTGCTATTTAACGAACTGCCGCTTTTGCCTGGATATGGTTCTTTAGCTAATTTTTCAATTTCATCCATTTGATAAACAAAAACATTTCTATCCGCTGTTTGAATTTTAATGGATTTATTTGGAACTTGTTCAATAATTACTCCCCGAATAATGCTCCCATTTTTCAGATAAACTACCTCTTGATAATTACCTTGTCCGAATGACACATTAGTGATTAGTGCAAATAAAAGTAACGCTAAATATTTTTTCATCTTAACTCGATTTTGTGTCCCTACTCGTTTGGCTTTTCGGTTTTGCCCCGTTTTTCAAGTGGTCGCTAGTCTCCACTTTTTATAAATCTTGTCAATATTAATAATTGTCAGTAAATCTCAAAATTAGGTGAGTCTCTTTTCTGTTTCATTCCGTTGTGTAGAGTTGTCTTTTTCAATTGCCCATAACTAATTACTAAGTCACTATTTACAGCACCAAGCTCAATACAGTAACCCGTATTATTCCTAAATATTCTAGTACATCTCCCTCGAACCAGTTCGTTCTTCAAAATAAACAGCGATGCAGTGGTATTTCGCTTTTTTGATACTACAAGGATAGGAAAAAAAAGAGAAGGTCGTTGGTTTTGTTTGAAAATAGTTTGCTTCCCAAGAAAAGAGGCAAGAAGCAAGAAGCAAGAACCAAGAAAACCCTACAAAGAACAACGAACTTTCAACACAGCACAAGCAGCAACCTACAACCTACAACCTACAACTTAGAACCTAGAACGTACAACTCACTATGCAAGACCCCAAAATTATATAGCAGCCTCCCAAAGTTGTATAATGTCGCCGCGGTACTGCCGCTATATCTTTGCCCTATCAATAACTTAAATATTTTATCCTTATGAAAGCAACAACTTTAAATCCGTGCAACAATCCGAACTGTACTTGTGTCGATTGTAATTGTGGTGCATCGTGCACTTGCGCTTCTTGTAACTAACAGGATGCTGCACCTCAGGCTAAGCCGTTCTGCAAAGAGCGGCTTCTTTTTTTCTTGTCGGTGCGCGTATTTTAATAACTTTACGCTATGAATGGAACGGTAGTCTTAGTCAAAAATATGGTGTGCCATCGCTGTGTGCTCGCGGTGGAGCAAATCTTGCAGTCGGAAGCGATTCCGTTTCAAAAGGTGCTCTTTGGTGAAATTCACTTACAAGACGAATTGCAAGACGAGCAAAAGTGCTCCTTAAAAACCAAATTGCAGCAAATTGGGTTCGAAATGATCGACAACCACTCCAGCGGTTTGGTCGAGCGCATCAAGCAATTGGTCATCGCCCGTGCCCGAAACGAAGGCAATCCAGAAGAGCGCAAAACCAAACTGTCGCAACTCATCGTCGACAAAATGCACCACGAGTATACCTATCTCAGCAGTTTGTTCTCCTCCATTGAAGGCCGCACCATCGAGAAATTCTTCATCGAACAACGCATCGAAAAAGCCAAAGAACTTCTGATATACGACCAACTCACCTTATCGCAAATCGCTTACGAACTCGACTACAGCAGCGCAGCACATTTGTCTACCCAATTCAAAAAAATCACCGGTTTGACACCAACGTACTTTAAGGAAATTGGCATCAGCAAACGCAAGGCTTTGGATCAGGTTTGAGGGGATACTGCCTTATAAACGAAGCTACTTTTTTTCGATTTCCTTTATTTTCCGTCCTAAATTTGGTAAATTCAAAGCAGAGGCCGAACTTAGTAGCATCCATATAGTGGGAATGCACCCGCTAAAGAATCCTTTTCTATTGTACCATGAAAAAAATTACACTTTCCGTTTTAGTACTTGGCAGTTTGTTGCTGCTCCTTAGTTTTAAGAAAAAACACACACCACCTGACGCCACCATCGACGGCCATCCTGCTTGGATAATGCGCGGCAATATTTACGAAGTCAATGTTCGGCAATACACGCCCGAAGGTACGTTGAATGCGTTCGCGAAACATTTAGACCGTTTGAAAGCGATGGGTGTGGAAACCATTTGGTTTATGCCTTTGAATCCGATTAGCAAAAAAGACCGAAAAGGTTCGTTGGGCAGTTATTATGCAGTATCGGATTATACCAAATTGAATCCGGAATTTGGCACCATGGCCGACTTCAAACGCATCGTTAAGTCCATTCACGATAAAGGCATGAAAGTCCTGATTGATTGGGTACCGAATCACGTGGGTGCCGACAACCGCTGGCTTACGGAACATCCTGATTTTTTTGTCAAAGATAAGTCGGGTCAAGCTGCCGTTGCCTTTGATTGGGCCGACACCCGACAGTTGGATTACAAAAACACCGTGATGCAAGACAGCATGGTAGGGGCGATGAAATATTGGGTGAAAACAGCCAACATTGACGGATTCCGTTGTGATGTGGCGTGGAATGTGCCGGCGGCGTTCTGGAAAAAGTCGATTCCGCAATTAAAGAAAATGAAATCGATGTTTATGTTGGCCGAAGGCGATAGTACGTATTTGGCTAAGAGCGGTTTCGATGCTGTATATCCTTGGCACATGTTTAAAATGATGGAGAAAGTAGCCAAAGGCACGCGTCCGGCATTTAGTTTAGACTCCATTGTAAAAGAAAACGAAACCCGCTATCCGAGCAACACCATCCAAATGTATTTTACGAGCAACCACGATGAGAACAGTTGGAATCATGCCGATTTTGGAACCTTTCCCGGAGCCGTGCACGCGCCGTTTGCCGTATTTACCCAAACCATGAAAAACAGTGTGCCCTTGATTTATAGCGGGCAGGAGGAACCTGTATTGCGAGCGATTGAGTTTTTTGATAAAGATCCGATGGTCTTTCAAAAATACGAACGAGAGGCGTTTTACAAAACGTTATTGACACTCCGAAAACGAAATCCGGCGCTAGCAGCCAATGCGACTTTTGAAAAAGTAGCTGTGGGCGACGAGAAAGCGGTGTATGCTTACGTTCGCAAAAGCGGCAAGGACAAAGTCTTGGTGGTATTGAATCTTTCAGGAACGGAGCAAACCATCGCTTTGAAAGACGCTAGTTTGACAGGAAAAGCCTTTCAAGTTTTTGGAGCGAAGGAAGTTACCTTGAACACCGCCGCCAGAACTATCAATACCTGGGGCTATGAAGTGTATGAATATCGCAAGAAATAAGATAGCGCCAGCAAGTTGCTAGCTGCTTTTACCAATCACTGTAACAATAGGAAGAAAACACCAACTAATGGATTCAAAACTATAAAAACAAAACTGATGCAAGCACATGAAATCGATTACCAAATCTTTGGTGAAGAAATGCAATATGTAGAAATAGAACTCGATCCGCAGGAAATTGTGGTCGCGGAAGCGGGAAGTTTTATGATGATGGACAACGGCATCCAAATGGGAACTATTTTTGGTGACGGTTCCGAAACACAACAAAGTGGGTTGTTTGGCAAATTACTTTCAGCTGGGAAACGCGTATTAACAGGAGAAAGTTTGTTCATGACCGCTTATATCAATCAGAACGCTACCAAAAGCAAAGTGTCGTTCGCTTCTCCTTATCCAGGGAAAATTATTGCCATTGATTTGACCCAATTTGAAGGGAAATTCATTTGCCAAAAAGATTCGTTTTTGTGCGCAGCCAAAGGCGTTTCGGTAGGGATTGAATTCTCCAAGAAATTAGGACGTGGACTTTTCGGCGGCGAAGGATTCATCATGCAAAAATTAGAAGGCGATGGAATGACGTTTGTGCATTCGGGCGGTACTTTAGCTAAAAAAGAACTAGCAGCGGGTGAAGTGTTAAAAGTGGATACCGGATGCATTGTTGGATTTACCAAAGATGTGGATTACGATATTGAATTTATTGGTGGCATTAAAAATACCATTTTCGGTGGCGAAGGAATGTTCTATGCTACGCTGCGCGGACCTGGTACGGTCTATGTACAGTCGTTACCCTTCAGTCGATTGGCCGATCGCATTATTGCTTCCGCGCCTAAAAACGGAGGGAATTCAAGAGAAGAGGGCAGTTTACTGGGCGGCTTAGGGAATTTGTTGGATGGTGACAATCGGTTTTAAAGAAGCAAAGGAGTCTGATGGACTCCTTTTTTTATACTAAATCACGTTGAAATGCATAGCAATAAGACATGAAGTTCTCTGGGTTCAAACAAAATTTTTCTCGAAGAAACCGTTCGATGGAACCCCTTTATCACATACTATTGCTTACTTTTACGAAAATTTGCTATCTACCTGACGAACTACCGTTGTTCAGTTGCCATTAAAGTTGTCGCCCCTGCTAAACTAAAACCCTATTGCTATGAAAGTCAAGCCTTTTTGTAATTTCTTTTCTCTTCAAATTATTCTGATTTTGCTTTGCACTCTAAGCCTTCAAAGCTGTAGCAAAGACAACGAAATTATTGCTTCGGCAAACCTTTCCCATTCGAAAGCCAACAAAGAAGGTCCAGTGACTTATACTGCTGCTTCGATGTATGTGACGCCCGCAACCGAAGATATTGTCATGTATGAAATTAATATTGGAGCGTTCAGTAGCACACGCAATTTACAAGGAATCATCAACCGATTGGACGCGATCAAAGCGTTAGGGGTCAATACCATTTGGTTGATGCCTATTTATCCAGTAGGAAGCCTAAATTCTTTTGGTTCACCTTATTGCGTGAAAAATTATACCGAGGTGAAACCAAGTTTTGGTACACTCAGTATTTTGCAACAATTGGTCGATAAAGCACACCAAAGACACCTTTCCGTGATTTTGGATTGGGTCGGAAATCACACCTCATGGGATCATGTTTGGATGAGTCATCCCGATTGGTATACCCACAATGCCAGCGGACAGATTATTAGTCCGGCAGGAACTACGTGGACTGATGTGGCCGATTTGAATTACAATAATACCGAAATGCGAGCCGCAATGATTGCTGCGATGCGTTATTGGGTAGATGTCGCTGGTGTCGATGGTTTTCGTTGTGACGCTGCCGATTACGTACCTGCCGATTTTTGGCAACAAGCTATTACGAGTTTGCAAACCGGACGATCCAAACAATTGATTATGTTGGCTGAGGGTGGACATGATGATAACTTTACTGCCGGATTTAAAATGAACTGGTCGTGGAATTACTTAACAGCCATCAAAAGTGTTTTTAGCGCAGTCAATGCTTCGGCAACAACACTTTTTACAGTAAATACAAGCGAATATTTGCCAGTTCCTTCCGGAAGTAGAAAACTTAGGTTTACTACCAACCACGACGAATCGAACACAGCCATGCCCATATCGGTTTATAACAGTAATGCTGGAGCCTTGTGCGCCAGTGCCATTACTATTTTTATGCAAGGAGCGCCTTTGATTTATTCAGGTCAAGAAGTCGGGGTTGCCAGTAGTTCAGTGTACAATGGAGGCACCATCAATTGGACAGCTAATGCCGATATGCTGTCCGCTTACCAACAAATGTTAGCCTTTTACAACAGTTCACCAGCCGCTCGAAAAGGAGTTTTGGTTTCTTATAGTGATGCCAATATTGCGGCTTTTACGAAGACCTTAGGCGATGAGCAAATTTTGATACTAGGCAATACGCGTGGCAGTTTGAAAGGATTTACCGTACCACCTGCGCTTGCCGGGACCTATTTGAATGTGGTGACCAATACTACCGTAACACTTTCTACTACGGTTGGGTTTACCGCCTACAAATACCTTTTGCTGAAAAAAATTAATGGGTAAACGGCTAGGGCTAATTAACAAAAGAATGCTATTTTAGCGAAAAAACTAACGTAGCATTTTTTATTATACCAACGCAAAGACAACCCTCATTATGAAAAAAAGCATCCTACTATTTGCCCTTTTCCTATCAACAGTAACTATAGCGCAATCTAGATTTGGCGTTTTTGGTGGCTTGAATTTTTCGATGTATACCAATGGTATTGCTAAAGACATTAACGCCGATAATTCGTTTGGGATCCAAATAGGGGTACTCTACGAGTTGCCTTTAAGTGAAAAAGTGAGCTTCCGTCCCAAACTAGTGTATTCGCAACAAGGCGACCGACACAAATCTGGCCCCTCTGCCGCCAATAGCTTTAACGTTGGTACTGATTTTGACCCTAACTTTAACCCCTACGGGAATTCGAGTATAGAGCCCTATCAATTGGATTACAAACTAAACTATCTTACTGTACCGTTGGACTTCAAATTTTGGAATAAAATTTACCTCTTGGCGGGACCACAAATAGGGTTTTTATTAAGTCAGAAATCAGAAGGAAAATATATTGGTCCTGTAAAATCAAACATCGACTTTGGACTCAACCTAGGAACTGGTTTTACCATTAATAAAACTTTCGTGGAATTTGGCGTCTACCAAGGGTTAACTACTTTATGGTCGTATCCTTATTACGCTACCGGTAATATCGTAAACATCAAAAACGGCTTGGCAAAAGTTACGGTTGGCTATAGCTTTAATTAGTAGTTTGAGCTAACAATAGCTTTTGTAGCAGTTGTCATTTTATTACAATCTGTAACCCTTTTTTATCAAAAAAATAACGGCATTCAAGAAGCTGTTTCTGATTGCTGTCGTAAATATTGATGCAGCGTTTCTAGATCTACAACGTTTTCTAAATTCTAACTTTTACCTATATTTACCAAAAATATTTTACACATGTGTGCTACAACAACAAAAAATGAATTCATGCAGGAAGCCATTCGCCTGTCGATTGAAAATGTAACGAGTGGTCAAGGCGGTCCTTTTGGAGCGGTCATAGTGAAAGACGGAAAAATTATTGCACGAGGAGCAAACCAAGTCACCTCGTCGAACGATCCTACTGCACACGCTGAGGTAGTGGCCATTCGAAATGCTTGCGCAGCACTAGGAAGTTTCCAATTAGACGGTTGTGAAATTTACACTAGTTGCGAACCGTGTCCGATGTGTTTGGGAGCTATTTATTGGGCAAGACCCGATAAAATGTACTTTGCCAATACTAAAAAAGACGCAGCCGATATTCAGTTTGACGATCAGTTTATCTACGAAGAAATTGAAATCCCCTACACCAACAGAAAATTAGAAACGATACAAATGATGCGGGAAGAAGCGTTAGAAGCTTTTAAAATCTGGTCAGAAAGTATCAACAAAATCGAATATTGATTCCACTTTAATTTATGATTCAATTCCTTTTAAATAATCGGCTCATTCAAACGAATAAAGCGGCCAGTACGACGTTGCTCGATTTTGTTCGGTACGATGAAAACTTGCGCGGTACCAAAATTGGTTGTCGCGAAGGCGATTGCGGAGCGTGTACTATTTTAATAGGTTCGTTAAAAGACGGAAAGTTAGAATACATGAGTGCGACTTCGTGTTTAACGCCCTTACCAAACGTACATGGGAAACATGTGGTTACCGTGGAAGGACTCAATTTGCCCAACCAACTCAACCAAGCGCAGCAAGCCATGGTTGATTGTTCGGGAACCCAATGTGGTTTTTGCACGCCAGGATTTGTCAACTCGATGAGCGGTTTTGCTTTGACAACTTCAGCACCTACTTTAGAAAGTGCTATTAGTGCTATCGACGGGAATATTTGCCGATGCACCGGTTACAAAACTATAGAACGTGCCGCAGGAAAATTGTCCGATTTGTTGCAATGGAAAGATGTCAATCGCCCTTTAGAGTGGTTGGTAGAACACCATTTCATCCCCGATTATTTTTTAGAAGTAGAAGAAAAATTAAAGGAATTTAGAATAGAATACAATACCGAAGGGCAAATCCCTATTGGAGGTGGAACGGATTTGTACGTTCAGAAACACGACGAATTGCACGACATGGATATGGCGTATTTGTTCGATAGAAGTTCTCTAAATGGGATTGCGTTTGAAGGCAATCGCTGCACTATAAAATCGGCAGTTACGGTGTCTGACTTAATTTCAAATGAAACGCTATTAAACGCGATTCCCAATTGGTACCAACATTTAAAATTAGTTTCCTCAACACCCATTCGGAACATCGGAACAATTGCCGGAAATTTGGCAAACGGTTCCCCTATTGGTGATTTTACCATTATTTTATTGGCAATGAATGCGGAGATTACGCTTACCAATAAAGACAACGAGTCTCGCCAGTTGCCACTCAAAGCTTTTTATTTGAGCTACAAAGTACTCAACAAAACCGAAGACGAAATCATCACCGCCATCACTTTTGATTTGCCATCATCAGACAGCAAGTTCAATTTTGAAAAAGTATGCAAACGACAGTATTTGGATATTGCCAGTGTGAATACGGCTTTTACAATTAAAGTCAAAGACCAAATCATCCAAGAAGCCCATGCGGCTATGGGTGGCGTAGGCCCGATTCCGAAATACTTAGAAAAAACGTGTGATTTCTTACGCAACAAAACCATAGCCCCTGCTGTAATTGTTAAAGCTGAAGTGATTTTGCAAACCGAATTGTCGCCCATCAGCGATGCCAGAGGAACGGTCGAATACAAAAGATTGTTGGCGCGCCAATTGTTTTTTGCCCACTTTATCACCTTGTTTCCAGAGACTATTAAAATGACCGATCTGATATGATTAATATAGACGCGCACAATCACGTTCAAGGGAAATCGATTTATCTCGATGACATTCCAGAACTGCAAGGAACAGTATACGCTTTGCCTTTCGATGCTACCGTGGCTCATGCTAAAATCAAAAGTATCGATTTGACGGCGGCTTTGAAGCGAAATGGCATCGTCACCATTCTGACAGCGAAAGACATTCCCGGCGAAAACCAAATTGGAGGTATTCTGCCCGACGAACCTTTGTTTGCCGAGGGTGAAGTCCATTTTAGAGGGCAAGTCATTGCTTTAATTATCGGAACTTCCGAACACCATTGCCGTCAAGCAGCAAAACTAATTCAAGTGGTTTATGAGGAATTACCAGTAATCACCGATGCTAGAGTAGCACAAGCGCAAAATAAATTGATCATGCCACCGCGAAGTTTTACTTTGGGAAATACGTCCGAAACCTGGTCGCAATGTGCCAATGTTTTTGAGGGGCGAACCGATGTCAACGGACAAGAGCATTTGTACATAGAAACGCAAGGAGCTTACGCCCGACCTAAAGAAGACGGAAGCATTATCATTTCTTCTTCAACTCAAGGACCTACAGCTGTTCAACGAATGGTGGCGCGCGTACTAGGAATTCCGATGCACAAAATCGAAATCGACACCGTACGTTTGGGTGGTGGTTTTGGTGGAAAAGAAGATCAAGCTACACCTTGGGCTGTTATGGTGGCGTTGGCTTCCCAATTGTTGCACAAGCCTGTAAAAATGGCAATGCACCGCATGGACGACATGAGAATGACAGGAAAAAGACATCCGTATTCAGCCGATTTCAAAATCGGATTGTCGAAAGATTTAAAAATTTTAGCTTACGAAGTCACCCATTATCAAAATGCAGGAGCCGCAGCCGATTTGTCGCCAGCTGTGATGGAACGAACGTTGTTTCACTCAACCAATGCGTATTTCATTCCGAATGTCTACGCAAAAGCCTACAGTTGTAAAACCAATTTGCCTCCTAATACTGCGTTCCGTGGTTTTGGTGGACCGCAAGGTAAATTTGTTATTGAAGCCGCTATTGTGAAAGCTGCGGAATCGTTAGGCATTAGTCCGGCTGTTATTCAAAAAAATAATTTGGTGGTGGATGGCAATGAGTTGTCCTACGGGCAAATTCTGCAGCAAACTAACGCACATCCTACTTGGGATTTGTGTATGAAAGATTACAATTACGAAGCTCAAAAAGAACGAATCGAAACGTTCAATGCGAGCAATTCAAGATATAAAAAGGGATTGGCGGTACAACCGATTTGTTTCGGAATCTCCTTTACCAACACGATGATGAATCACGCTCGGGCTTTGGTACACATTTACCACGATGGAAGTGTCGTAGTAAGCACCGGAGCTGTGGAAATGGGGCAAGGAGTCAATACGAAATTGTTGCAAATCGTAACGGAAACGTTTGGCATTGCCGCTTCCAAAGTGCGAATCGAGTCGACCAACACTTTACGTGTGGCCAATACCTCACCAACGGCAGCCAGCGCTGGAGCCGATCTGAACGGAAAAGCCTTGCAAATGGCTTGCGCTGCTTTATTGGAACGACTAAAAGCAGTCGCTCAAAAAGAACACAATGCTAAAGAGATTATTATCAAAGAGGAACGAATCATTGCCGATGCCAAAGGAACTGAAATGACTTGGACGGATTTGATTCTAAAAGCATTCACGTTGCGTGTAGCCTTAAGTGAAAATTCGCATTATGCTACCCCAACCATTCATTACGATAAAACCAAAGAAAAAGGGCATCCGTTTGCGTATCATGTTTATGGTACGGCACTCATTGAAGTGACCGTCGATTGTTTGAAAGGAACTTATGATTTTGATAGCGTGAATATCGTGCACGATTTTGGTCAAAGTATGAACCCTACTATTGATAACGGTCAGATTGAAGGTGGCGTCGTACAAGGCATTGGTTGGATGACTTTGGAAGAAATCATTTATAACGAACAAGGGCGTTTGGTTTCCAACGCACTTTCTACGTATAAGGTTCCCGATATTTATTCGGTACCCAAACAAATCAACATTACCCATTTGGAAACGGAAGGACATGAATTGGCTATCAAGAAATCTAAAGCCGTAGGCGAACCTCCATTGATGTATGGTTTAGGCGCCTATTTCGCCATTCGAAATGCAGTAAAAGCCTTCAATCCAACTGCTGATTTAGCGGTAAATGCTCCTTATACTCCGGAAAAAGTTTTACTGGATTTGTATAAAACGTCGTAAACTACCAATACTTTGTCGTTCATGGTTTTAGATTTTTTCAAAAGAGTACGGCAAGTTTTGGTCGAAGAACATCGATTGGTTTTGATGATTGTCGTCGCCAATGAAGGCAGTAGTCCTGGGCGGAAAGGATTTAAAATGTTAGTGACCAAAAGTCAAATGCAAGGCACTATCGGTGGTGGCATTATGGAGCACAAGTTGGTCGAGTATGCGCGCAATTTGTTAGATAAACCTAGTTTTGCTCCGTTTCTAAAACATCAAATCCACGATAAAGCAGCCCCTAATGATCAATCGGGAATGATTTGTTCCGGTCAACAATCGGTGGCTTTTTATGATTTGAATCTGGAAAGTTTGGATCGTATTGCTTTGATTTTGAATTCAGAAATTGGCAAGATTGCTTACACCGAAAATGGCATTGAAGTCGATGGCATTGCCGCACCCAATTCACAATGGAACTACACCGAATCGAATGCACTTCCTAACAAAGTTTACATTATAGGAGGCGGTCATGTAGGTTTAGCGCTGAGCGAAGTGATGTCTAGATTGGATTTTGAAATTCATTTACTAGACCACCGCGAAAACTTGAATACGATGGATGCCAATCCGTTTGTGCAGTCCAGCCAAGTCGTAGCTTTCGAAGCCATCGAAAACTACATTCCCGAAGGCGAAAATACTTATGTAGTAATTATGTCTTTTGGGTACCGAACTGACGATATTATTATCCGACGCTTGCTCGGAAAACATTTTAAATATATCGGGATGTTGGGTAGTCAAGAAAAAATTGCGACCTTATTTCGGAATTTGTTAGCCGATGGTTTTCCGCAAGAACAACTCGATCAAGTGCATGCTCCGATTGGCATCGATATCAAAAGCGAAACGACTTCAGAAATCGCCATCAGCATTGCCGCCCAATTGATCAAAATTAAAAACCAACACCAGAGCTATGATCGCTATTAACGAAGCTTTTTCGATATTGGAAGCGACTGCCATTCCTCTCAATGAAAAGGACGTGTCGCTGAATGAAGGGCTAAATTTAGTATTGGCAGCAACTGTTTTTTCACCCATCAACATGCCACCGTTTCGGCAATCGAATATGGACGGCTACGCGCTGGCTTTGCACGACGGTTTAGACTATTTGATTGTTGGTGAAATCAAAGCGGGTGATTCCAATGCCTTCGAATTGCAACCTGGACAAGCCGTAAAAATATTTACTGGAGCCGCAGTTCCCGATTCGGCGCAGGCGGTTATTCAAATTGAAAAAGTAACGACTATTGGAAACCAATTGTTATTGCAAGAAGACGTAGTTCCTCAAACCAATGTGCGTCCGATGGGATCACAAGTTGTAAAAGGAACTGTGGCGTTAGAAAAAGGAATGCTTCTAAATCCTGCAGCCATTGGTTTTCTGGCGGGTTTGGGTTTTTCTTCTGTAAAAGTTTACCAAAAACCAAGCATTGGAATTGTCATTACCGGAAACGAATTGGTGCCGGCAGGGCAACCGTTGCCACACGGAAAAGTATACGAAAGCAATGCGCTCATGCTGCAAATGGCTTTGCGAAACGAACAGTTTGAAGACGTTACTTTATACCAAGTACAAGACGATTTTGACAGCACCAAATCCATTTTAGAAAAAGCCATCGAAGCGAATGATGTGGTGGTAATTTCGGGAGGCATATCTGTCGGCGATTATGATTTTGTTGGTCGTGCTTTGGAGAATCTTTCCGTAGAAACTCTATTTTATAAAGTCAATCAAAAGCCCGGAAAACCGCTTTTGGTTGGAAAAAAGAACGACAAATTAATCTTTGCTTTACCTGGAAATCCTGCGGCAAGTCTGACTTGTTTTTACCTTTACGTTCGACCTACTTTAAAAAGGCTCTCAGGACAATTAGCTACTTATTCCGCTAATGCGAATAAGGTTTTGGTGCATGATTACCAAGTCGACAATTCTAGGGATCAATTTTTAAAAGCAAAACTAGACGGTGATGAGGTCACCATTCTGTCACACCAAGATTCTTCGATGTTGGATTCGTTTGCTTTAGCGAATGCTTTAGTTTATCTACCAAACGGAATCTATTCATTGGTCAAAGGCGTTAAAGTTGCAGTTTATCTTTTATAGCAAAACGATTCCTATTTATCTTTGTTTCCCTACTTTTGACTTTCTAAAAACAACGTCTTTAAAATTAGTTGCATGAAATTAAAACAAGTCTTTCTTTTTTGGATGCTATTGGGCGTATTCCTGGTTACGGCGCAAACTAAAACCGAGTCGGTAACGCCTTTTACTATCGGAGAAACCCGAATCATCCGTTCGAAAATCTTAAATGAAAAGAGAACTTTAAATATTTATTTGCCCGAAACCTATCAAAAGGACAAAGCATATCCCATTGTTTATTTGTTGGATGGTTCCGCGAATGAGGATTTTTTGCATATCGTTGGTCTAGTGCAGTTTTTTAATATGCAATTTCAAATGCCCGATTGCATTGTTGTCGGAATCGCCAATGTCGATCGGAAGCGCGATTTTACGTTTCATACTGATTTGGCCGATTTGAAAAAAGAATTCCCTACGACTGGAAGTTCGGATAAATTCATTACTTTTCTAGAAACCGAATTGCAACCCTACATTAACGCCACTTATAAAACCAACGGTACCAACTACATCATCGGACAATCCTTGGGCGGACTTGTAGCCACCGAAATTCTGTTAACCAAACCCCAACTTTTTAGCCACTATTTGATTGTAAGTCCAAGTTTGTGGTGGGATAACGAAAGTTTATTACTAAAAGCTAAAACCCTTTTGGCCCAAAAAAGAGATACCCATACGTATGTATTTATGGCCGTGGGCGCTCAGGAACACCCTACAATGATTAAGGATGCCAAAGAATTGAATAGTATTTTTCACGAAGCCAACCAACCGTATTTGACTATTGATTTTATGGAATTGGCCAATGAGAATCACGCCTCCATTTTGCATCAAAGCATCAATGAAGCATTTAAGAAATTGTTTCCTATTAAAAACTAACTATGCCATTACCAGAGCTTGTTCAATCGCCATTATTTTTACTTTTACTACTGATCATCGCCTTTCTTTACGCTAGTGTTGGTCACGGTGGCGCCAGCGGTTATTTGGCTTTAATGAGTTTGTTTGCCTTTCCAGTTTCGTTTATGAAACCTACGGCTTTAGTGTTGAATATTGTGGTTTCGGCGATTTCGTTTTACTTTTATTACCGAGAAAAAAAATTCGATTGGAAGTTGTTTTACCCGTTTGCTATAACGTCAGTTCCGTGTTCTTTTTTGGGCGGAATGATTACCATCGAAACCCATTTTTATAAGATCATTTTAGGAACGGTTTTGATGGTTGCTGTATTACGATTGCTTGGTTTCTTCGGGAAAGGAAATCCCAACTTAAAGCCAGTCAACCTTCCAATCGCCTTGGGTATAGGCGCCATAATTGGTTTTTTATCAGGGCTACTCGGAATAGGTGGCGGAATCATTTTAAGCCCGGTAGTATTGCTTTTAGGTTGGGCCACGATCCAGCAAACGGCGGCGGTTTCAGCGTTGTTTATTTTTGTAAATTCCATTGCAGGCTTTTTCGGATTTGCTGCGAAAGGCGGTACTTTGCCGGTTTCATCGATTTCATTACTAGCGGTGGTGATTTTAGGCGGAGTCTTAGGGGGCTATTACGGCAGTAAAAAAATGAATTCGATTACTTTGAGAAATGTATTGGCCGCGGTTTTAGGCATTGCGATATTTAAATTATATACCACTTAAGAAATGATGATTACGCTGAAATATTTCGGACAGATCGCAGAAGTAACGCATAAAAAAGAGGAAGTATTTACTCTGGACGAAACTACCAATTCCGTCACTTTATTGCAATCTAAATTGGAAGGAATTTATCCTGAACTAACGAATATCCATTATACTTTTGCTGTAAATCAAACACTAGCAACGGCAACGACACCGGTCTCCAATCAAGATGAAATTGCCCTTTTGCCTCCTTTTGCAGGAGGATAAAAATAAGAAGAATGAAACGATACGAACGACAAATCGCTTTATCTGAAATCGGAATTTCCGGTCAAGAAAAACTCTCCAAAGCTAAAGTATTATTGATTGGTGCGGGTGGTTTGGGTTGTCCCGTAGTGCAAAACTTGGCAGGCGCAGGCGTAGGTTGTATTGGTATTGTTGACGGCGATGTCGTGGAAGCCTCTAATTTACACCGGCAATTTTTATACACCTTGTCCGATATTGGAAAAAATAAGGCAATTACAGCTGCGGAGGTTGTTTCCAAACAAAATCCAGAAATTAAAGTAGTTCCGTATGAGCGTTATTTCACCAAAGAAAATGCGTTCGAAATACTAGCAGATTATGAAATTATTGTGGATTGTAGCGATTCGTTGCATACTCGGTATTTGATTAACGATGTGGCATTGGTAAAATCCATTCCCATGGTGTATGCGTCAATTCATAAAATGGAAGGACAACTTTCGGTTTTCAACTACCAAGCAGGCCCAACTTACCGTTGTTTGTTTGCAGAAAAGTGGAACACAAAAGAAACAATCAATTGCCAGGAAGCCGGCGTTTTGGGAGTTTTACCCAATACGCTTGGCGCACTACAAGCCACTGAAGTACTAAAAATCATTTTAGAAATCGGAACCGTTTTGAGCGGAAAACTGCTAGTGTATGACGGATTAGAATCCAAAACACAATTGTTGACTTTTGAAAAAAATCCTATTGAAGTCCAAAACGGATTGCTAAGTGGCTTGTCGATTTTGAACGAAGTTCCCAAAACGGTGAAAAGCATTTCTAGAGAGCATTTCCTTGAAGAAGTTGGCAACGAAAGCAATCTCATAATTGACCTTCGAGAAATTTACGAAGAACCAAAATTGGATTTTCCCAACATTAAAACTATTCCGATAGACGAATTGGAAAACTATTTGAGTGCGACTCCAAAAAATCAAAAAATTATCTTACTTTGTTCTTTCGGAAACAAGAGTCGGATGGCCGCTGAATATTTATTGCAAAACGGATTCACGAATTTGTTTCACTTACACCAAGGCATTAGCACTTTGAAAGAATTGCTTTCCCATTGATTTTACATTAAAATGACTACCGATAAACCCAAAAAATCCTCGTTCATACAAGGTCCAATTTCCTCGACATTTATTGGTGATTCCATTGCGAAACACCAATCCAAAACTACTATTGGAGCGCATCAAATTTTCTTAGGTCAGGTTCGAGCCGATGAAATGGATGGCAAAAAAGTAATCGCCATTGACTATTCTGCCTACGAAACCATGGCCGAAACTAGTTTTTATGACATTAGAGAAGCGGCTTTCGCTAAATACGAATTGACCTGTCTCCACATATACCACAGTTTGGGCGTAGTTAAAACGGGTGAAATTTGCTTGTTCGTTTTTGTCTCGGCACCTCGGCGAAAAGTAACCTATGAAGCTTTAGAGTTTTTGGTGGAAGCTATTAAAGAAAAAGCCCCAATATTTGGCAAAGAAATTTTTGAAGACGAAACCCACACTTGGAAAAAAAACAGTTAATATGGTAGACATCACCCATAAAATCTCGACACAAAGAACCGCCACAGCACAAGCTATTGTTACGGTTGGCTCGCCTCAAACCATTCAGGCCGTTTTGAATAATGCGGTGCCAAAGGGCAATGTGTTAGAAGTGGCGAGAACTGCCGGATTGTTTGCCGTGAAAAATACGTCGAATGCTATTCCGGATTGTCATCCGATGCCGATTGAGTTCACCGGAATTGAATTCAAATGTTTCGAAAATACTATTCAAATTGAAGTGACCGTCAAAACGATTTACAAAACAGGTGTGGAGGTAGAAGCCATGCATGGCGCGTCAATTGTGGCTTTAACCATCTATGATATGTTGAAACCTATCGATAAAGACGTCACCATATCCATCATAAAATTGCTGCACAAAAAAGGAGGAAAATCGGATTATGCCGACTATCAAAAATTAAATCTTTCTATTGCGGTGGTGGTTTGTTCCGATAGTGTTTCAGCTGGTGCTAAAGAAGATACTTCCGGTAAAATCATTGTGGAGAAATTGGAAAAAATGCGTTTAAAAGTGAGCCATTACAGCATTATTCCCGATGGAGTAGAAGGCATTCAAACCAAGATTCAATCGCTTTGCGCGGATCAAAAAGATGTGATTATTTTCACAGGTGGAACCGGATTGTCGCATAAAGATGTCACTCCAGAAGCCATTTTACCAATCTTAGATCGAAGAATTCCAGGAATAGAAGAAGCCATTCGTTCTTACGGGCAAGAGCGAACGCCCTATGCGATGTTGTCACGCTCCGTGGCCGGATTTAAAGGCGACACCCTAATATTGGGATTGCCCGGTTCCACTTCAGGAGCGGCAGAATCTATCGATGCCGTTTTTCCATCGGTATTGCATTTGTTTCAATTACTGAATGGTTTCAATCATGGAAAATAATCCGCTGATTTTACAAGATTCTTTGGGTAGAAACCACAACTACCTGCGCATTTCGATTACCGAACATTGTAATTTGCGCTGTACGTATTGCATGCCCGCCGAAGGAATTGCCTTGACTCCCAAAGCGCATTTGATGACGGCTGATGAAATTGTGACCATCGCGAAAACGTTTGTAGATTTGGGCGTTACAAAAATCCGATTAACCGGCGGGGAACCGTTAGTACGGAAAGATGCGAAAGCCATTATTTTAAGATTGGGAGAATTGGGAGTGAATTTGACTTTAACGACCAACGGAATTTTAGTTCCTGATTTTATCGCCACCTTTAAAGAAGCCGGAATTAAGTCGGTCAATATTAGCATCGATAGTTTGGTGAAAGAAAAATTCAATCAGATTACACGACGGAATTACTATGATAAAGTGCTCGAGAATATTGATTTATTAATTCGAGAAGGGTTTCATGTCAAGCTCAATGTTGTTTTGATTAAAGCCTTCAACGACAATGAAATGATTGATTTTATTAAGTTGACCGAGAATAAAAATATTCAAATTCGCTTTATTGAATTCATGCCGTTTAGCGGTAACCAATGGGACAAATCGAAATTGGTGCGCTATGCCGAAATTTTAGAAACTATCCAGCAAACCTATTCCCATCAAGAAATTGAACGCTTACAAGATGCGCCCAACGATACCGCAAAAAACTTCAAGATCAAGTCGTTTATGGGCAGTTTTGCGATTATTAGTTCGGTGACCAACCCGTTTTGTAGTACGTGCAATCGCATTCGGTTGACGGCGGATGGAAAATTGAAGAACTGTTTGTTTTCCAATTCGGAGACTTCTTTGCTGGAGACATTGCGTGCGGGCGCGTCAATTTTACCCTACATTCAGGAGAATCTTATGACTAAAAAAGCGGTTCGGGGGGGCATGGATGACGATCTGAAATTTCAAAACCCTGAACTGTTTTCCAAAAATCGCAGCATGATTGCGATTGGCGGATAAACTTTCCGCCTTTGCGAGAGATAAAAAAGGGCTCGCAACGATGCAAAAGCACAAAGAAATTTACATTCAATAATTGCTAACAAAACTTGTATTTTTTTCAATAAAAACTATATTTGTAGGTTGCTTATTAAAAAATACACAATTCAAAAAAGCTTGCAAGAAAGAAAACTATACAGCACTAAAGTTTGGCTCGGCGACCAATTGCAACCAGCAACCGTCAGCTTTAAAAACGGAAGTATTACGGCTATCGATTTAGAAAAGCATCCCGACGCCAAAGATTTGGGTAATGCGGTTTTAATGCCTGGTGTTATTGATGTTCACGTACATATCAACGAACCCGGAAGGACCGAATGGGAAGGTTTTGAAACCGGAACCCAAGCAGCCGCAGCCGGAGGCACCACAACTATTATCGACATGCCGTTGAATGCTAGTCCAGTGACTACTAATTTAAAAGCGTTTCAAGAAAAATTAGAAGCTTCGAAAGGGAAATTAAATACGAATGTTGGCTTCTATGCAGGCTTGATTCCAGGAAACGCACCTCATTTAGAAGCCTTAATACAAGCAGGCGTTGTAGGCGTAAAATGTTTTTTAACCCATTCTGGAATTGATGAATTTCCGAATGTTACGGAAAAAGATTTAGACGAAGCGATGCCGATTATTGCAAAATACAACCTGCCACTCCTAGCGCATTGCGAATTATACGACACGGAAATGGATTGCGATTTTGATAACAATCCAACAAGCTACCAACATTATTTAGCAAGTCGGCCCAAGAAATGGGAAAACGATGCTATCGATTTGATGATTCGGATGTGCCGCAAACATCAGTGCCCAATGCATATTGTTCATGTGGCTTCGGCAGAGGCGTTGATCAAAATTGAAATGGCTAAAAAAGAAGGATTGCCCATTACCGCAGAAACCTGCACCCAATATATTTACTTTAATGCGGAAGAAATTCCGGATGGACAAACCATTTATAAATGTGCGCCACCGATTCGGGAACGTGCTAACAATGACCAATTAAAACAAGCATTTGTGACTGGTGTTTTGGATTTCCTTACTACGGATCATTCACCAGCACCACCAACGATTAAAGAACTAGAATCAGGGAACCTCCGCAAAGCTTGGGGTGGTATTGCCGGAATTCAGTTCTTATTGACTGCTTCTTGGACGGCGTTGAAAGGCACGATGCCATTGGAACACTTTATTCCGTTGCTGACTTCAAAACCGGCTCATTTTATCAAAGCGAATAAAAAAGGAACTATAGCAGTGGGTATGGATGCCGATTTTGTCATTTGGAATCCCGAGACAAAAAATACAATTACCGAAGCGGATCTGTTTTTCCGATATAAAATTAGTCCTTATATTTCACAAACGTTATGTGGCGAAGTGCTAGAAACAATTGTGAATGGGGAAACCGTTTATCAACATAAATCAATTCAAAACAAAAATAAAGGACAATGGCTTTTGCAAAAGTAACCGAAATTATAAAAGAATCTCCAGCATTTACACAACTAACCGATTTGGCAGCAGCGAGATTGGGCGGAAAAGTGCTCTATGCCACGGATGATTTTTTTGCTGAAAAAGAAAACTTAATTGCACCCACTCGTGGTGTATTCATAGCCGATAAATATACCGATCGAGGCAAATGGATGGACGGTTGGGAAAGCCGAAGAAAAAGAACACCCGGTCACGATTGGGCTGTCATTCAATTGGCGACTTCGGGTAAAATTACTGGTTTTGATATTGATACGAATTTCTTTTTGGGAAACCATCCACCACAGGCGTCTATTGAAGCGGTGAATTTGGAACATCCCGAAAGTATCACCGATTGGGAAACGGTTGCCTGGAAAGAAATCTTACCAAAATCGCCTTTAGATGCCGGTTCTCAAAACTTCTATGAAATTAACAATACGGAAATTTATACGCACTTACGTTTGCACATTTATCCGGATGGTGGCGTTGCGCGATTGCGAGTGTATGGCGAAGTTTTCAAAAATTGGGATGCGGTTTCCACCGAACACGTCTTTGATTTGGTAGCGGCGATCAATGGTGGAAAAGCCATCGATTGTAATGACATGTTTTTTAGTGACATGAGCAATTTAATCATGCCGAATCGAGGGGCCAATATGGGCGATGGTTGGGAAACCAAAAGAAACCGAACTCCCAACAACCGCGATTGGGTTATTGTAAAACTAGCGCATCCTGGCGTTGCCGAACGAATTGTAGTGGATACGTGCCATTTCAAAGGAAATTATCCTGACAGTTGTTCAATTGAAGCTTGCGTCGTAGCTAACGATCAAGAGCTTGCTACCGCCAACTGGAAAATGCTGTTACCTCAACAAAAGTTAAGCGCCGATCACGAGCACGAATATGCTCAAGAAGTGAACGCTTTGGGAACCATCTCTCACATCCGATTGAATATTTTTCCCGATGGCGGCGTGAGTCGATTACGAATTTTTGGTAAAATCAGCAAATAGTGAAAGTAAACGTCTTCATCTTATTGGTTTTGTATGCATTATATTTTGGCGTTTTAATTACGCTGGGGTATTTGTCGTATAAAATGCCGAACTTTTTAAAAAACAAATCCAAAGAATCGTCTTCGGAAACAGAGGAAATCAAAACGACCAGCTTGAATTATATGTATACGGGTATGCTAATGGCCATCGTTGGGATTTTGGTGAATACGTATCTGCTGGTACAAGGCTCGGTTTTGGAAAGTCATTTTATGGAGTGGCTCAATATCGTCATTCGATTGATGCACATTACGTTCGGGATTGCTTGGATTGGTGCTTCGTTTTATTTCGTATTCTTAGAAAACGCTTTGAATAGAACTGAAGATGTACGAGATGAATTGGCTGGAAACCTTTGGGCGGTTCACGGTGGTGGCTTTTACTATTTGGAGAAATACAAAGTGGCGCCTAAAACAATCCCGAAACATTTGCATTGGTTTAAATATGAAGCTTACTTTACCTGGCTTTCGGGTTTTTGTCTCTTGTTTGTTGTCTATTATTTCAATGCTTCTGCTTTAGTGATTGATAAAAATGTGTTAGACATTACAGCTGCGCAAGCCATTTCAATAGGTGTGGGTTCGTTTGTAGTTGCTTGGATTTTGTATGACTTAATGTGCAAATCGCGATTGATCAAAAACCAATTGGCGTTTTCCATTATAGGCTTTGCTATTCTGATTTTTTTCGCTTGGTTTTACTGTCAAGTGTTTAGTGCTAGAGCGGCTTACATTCATTTTGGTGCCATGATTGGAAGTTTGATGGTGGCCAATGTATTCTTTGTGATTATTCCGGCGCAGAAAGCCATGGTGCATGCCGCTAAAATGGGCTTGCCACTTGATCCAACATTGGGTAAAAAAGCTTTGGCTCGTTCGTTGCACAACAACTATTTCACGTTACCGGTTTTGTTTGTGATGGTGAGCAACCATTTCCCATCGACATTTGGGTATGAATATCCTTGGTTGATTTTGGCCGTGATTTCACTAGGTGCCGCTGGGGTAAAGCATTATCTGAATTTAAAAGAGAAAAAGCAACTCAACGTTTGGATTTTACCGGTATCGATTGTGATTTTGTTAGCCGCATCTTTTATATCGGCGCCTAGCACCAATCCGTATGAATGTAAAAAAGAAGTTAGCATTGCCGAAGTGCAAGCCATTGTCCAAAAGCGCTGTGTGCAATGTCATTCCGCTGCTCCGACGGATGATGTGTATAAAACAGCCCCAAACGGCGTCATGTATGATACCCCAGAAGATATTGTCAAGAAGAAAGATTTGATTATGCAACGAGTAGTCATTACCAAAACGATGCCTCAAAATAATAAAACCAACATCACTGAAGAAGAGCGCAATATGATTCGGTGTTGGATTGAACAAGGCGCATCCATTAAATAAAACTGTATGACATTAGCCGCTTTTAATACTTTAGATAAAACCGCAGCTGCCCAGCATTTGTTTGCTTGTTGCGGGTCGACGCATTGGGTTTCTGCTATGATGATTCATTTTCCTTTTGCCTCCGAAAAGCACTTGGTCGACTGTGCAACTTCGATTTGGTATGACCAAAATTCGGAGTCCGATTGGCGAGAATCGTTTACGCACCACCCGAAAATTGGTGATGTAAAAAGCTTAACCGAAAAGTTTGCAGGGAAAGAACAAGCGGGAGTAGCGGTGGCTACTTCGGAAACTATCGCTGCTTTGGCACAAGCGAATACCGATTATGAAACTAAATTTGGATTCATCTTTATTGTTTGCGCTACGGGAAAATCGGCGACTGAAATGTTGCAAATTTTGTTGGATCGGTTGAAAAATACTACTGAAGAAGAATTGCATATTGCCATGGGCGAACAGCAAAAAATCTCCATTATCCGATTTAAGAAATTACTCACCGAAGGCAATTTCGACTTTTTGAAAGTAAGCCAAATTACCACACACGTTTTGGACACGTCGGTTGGTATGCCGGGAAAGGACATCACGATTCGACTGCAAGCCAAGCGCAATAATCAATGGCAAACTATTGCGCAAGGCATCACCAATGCGGATGGAAGAATTCCGGATTTGTTGCCGCAAGAACGCACATTAGCTCCGGCTACGTATCGAATGGTTTTTGATACGGGCGGATATTATAAAAAACAAAATTTAAAAACGTTTTATCCCGAAGTGGAAATTCAGTTTACCACTTTTGATGAAACGCATTACCATGTTCCTTTGTTGCTGAATCCTTTTGGATACAGTACTTATCGAGGAAGTTAATAGAATGTAGCATGTCCTAGCCCCGATAGAAGCGGTTATCCTTTTCCCCAACCCTTTCAGAGTTCAAAACTCTGAAAGGGTTGGGGAAAAGATAGAAGCGGATAGCGGGATTAGCTTAAAAAAAATCAAAATATATAAATTATAATTCAACATCAAAATGACCATTCCTTCTACTAAAAAAGAACAGTTGTTC
>Ga0208124_100102_pt1 | contig 53682 bp, 52 predicted proteins | sample LakWasM104_HOW12_2_FD_183922 | JGI IMG/M metagenome (GOLD analysis project Ga0208124, IMG submission 183922) | Freshwater sediment methanotrophic microbial communities from Lake Washington under simulated oxygen tension - Sediment Metagenome... | ecosystem: Environmental > Aquatic > Freshwater >...
AAGGGGAATGAAAACCAGGAATGGGGCGAATTCTGGAATCCACGCCACGGCCCGTCCATGTACAGCGCAGCGCTGTTTGGCGCGCACTGTGCAGGTCTAGAATCCTGTACAGGCAATCCCTGATTTGGTGTGCGCCAACCCAGTGCACAATTCGCCCCCTTTTTTGCTCCCCTGATGCTCACTCTCAGCCCCGACCTCCAGACACCTCTGGTCAGCCAGATCGTCGATGGTCTGCGGGGGCTCATCGCCGGGCAGGTGCTCAAACCCGGCAGCAAACTCCCGTCCATCCGCGCTTTTGCCGCTGCGCACGGCGTGAGCGTGTTCACCGTGGTCGAGGCCTACGACCGCCTGGTGGCGCAGGGCTGGCTGGTGTCGCGGGCCAATGCAGGCTTTTTTGTGAAGCGGCGGGGCGACGAGGGCGCTGCGCCCGGCACTGGTGCGCCCGAGCGGGCCGTGCCCCGTTTTGATGCGCGCTGGTACCTCAAACAAATTTTTGAAAACCGCAACCTGCCCATGAAACCGGGCTGCGGCTGGCTGCCGCACGACTGGCTGTTTGGCGATGCGGTCAAACGCAGCATGCGCCAGCTGTCGTCCGATGGGCCCGAGCTGGACGGCTATGGCCTGCCGCACGGCCACATGGCGCTGCGCATGGTGGTGGCCGAGTCGCTGGCCGAACACCATCTGGCGGTGGACGCCGACCAGGTGCTGCTCACGCAGGGCTCCAGCCAGGCGCTGGACCTGGTGGCGCGTCGCCTCGTCAAGCCTGGCGATGTGGTGCTGGTGGACGACCCCGGCTACCCCAACCTCCTGTTCATGTTGCGCTTTGCGGGAGCGCAAGTGGTGGGTGTGCCGCGCACCGCCACCGGCTACGACCTGCCCGCACTGGAGGCTCTGCTGGCCGAGCGCCAGCCCACGGTGTTCTTCACGCAGCCGCGCCTGCAAAGCCCCACCTGCTCGGTGGCATCGGTGGCGCACCTGCACCGGCTGCTGCAATTGGCCGAGCAGCACAACTTCATGCTGGTGGAGAACGACATCTACGCCGACATGGACCCCGGTGTGCGTCCGTCGCTGGCCAGCCTGGACCAGCTCAACCGCGTGATCTACCTGGGCAGCTTCTCCAAGACGATTTCGCCCAACCTGCGCACCGGCTTTCTGGCGGCGCGGCGTGACCTGCTCGACGAGCTGGTGCAGCTCAAGATGATCTCGGGCCTGACCTCGTCAGAGATCACCGAGCGCATCACGTTTGGTGTGGTGACGGATGGGCGTTGGCGCAAGCACCTCAAGTCGCTGCGCGAACGCCTGGCCGAGGCGCACCGCACGGTGGGGCGGCGCTTGCTGAACCTGGGGTTCGAGCTGTTCCACGAGCCCGAGGCGGGCATGTACCTGTGGGCCCGGCACCCCGACCTGCCCGACAGTGCCGAGCTGTCGAAAGAGGCCACCGGTGCGGGCATCATGCTCGGGCCGGGTCAGCTGTTTCTGGTGGAGCCCCGGCCTACGGGCTGGCTGCGGTTTAACGTGGCGTTCAGCCAGGACGAGCGGATGTGGCGCTTTCTGGAGCAGCGCATCGAGATGGGCCAGCAGGTGGCGGAACAGGGCAGTTCCCTGGCCTGAGTACGCGGTTTGAAGCGTTTTGGGGCGGATGCGCTAGTGCAATATGCCTGGATTGCTATCAAATAGATAGTGATTGACGCAGCTGCCCGTGGCCCGGGGGGCTGCTCCATAGGGACCCTCTGCACGAATCACCGCGTCGTGTGCATCAGCGGGCTCGGGCGGTCTGCTGCGTTGCAACCCCTCCCGATCCGCTGCGCTCACTTGGCCAGCGAGATTCGTGCAGAGGGTCCCTAGCGGTCGATGATGCGCCGCGCAAAGCGCTCCAGGTACTCCATCAGCTGCTCCGCGCCCGCCACGGCCTGGGCCTCGTCGCCACTGGCAATGCCCTGCGCCAGTTGCATGTGCGCGCGGGCACCCTCTGACACCTCGCCTTCGTGCTGGTAGGCGTACCAGAAGCGGCGGCACTGCACGATGAGCGGTTGCACGCATTTGACGGCCGAGTGGTTCTGGCTGGCCTGGTGGGTGACGAGGTCCAGCTCATGGTCGGCCAGCATGTAGTCGTCGAGGTGGCCGCGCGCTGCGGCCTGCACCATGTTTTCCGCACAGCGCACGATGGCCTGGCGCTGCGGCGCGGTGGCGCGGCGTGCGGCGTTGGAGGCCAGCAGGCGCTCCAGCACGCGGCGGGTCTGGATCACGTCCAGGTGGTCGGCCAGGTCGATGTGCGACACCAGCAGCCCGCGCCGGGGCTGCTGCACGATGAGCCCGATGGACACCATGCGCAGCAGCGCCTCGCGCACCGGTGTGCGGCCCAGGCCGGTGCTCTCGGCGATCTCGGCCTCCACCACGGGGCTGCCGGGCTGCAGCTGCAGCGTGGAGATCATGGTTTCGATGGCGTCGTAGGCCACGTCCGCCGCGCGCCGCTTGGGCGCGGGGTCTTGCTGGGGGGAGGGGCGGCGGAGTGTCATCGGGCGTGAAGGACGTTGCGGGAGGCCGCATCTTATGGGATGCGGCCCCGGTGACCCTTGCGGACTGTCAGAGGCTTGCGCCCGCCTTGCGCAGCTCGGCAATCTGCGGCGCCTTGGGCAGCCACAGCTTGTCGAACTCCTGGATGATGCCGTCAGGGTTGAACGACGATGCCGTCTTGAAGGCGATGGATGTGCCCTTGAACTTCTCGATCAGCCCGGCCTCGGTGGTCACGATGTCATTGATCTGCGCATCCAGCGACTGGGCCACCAGCTTGCGGATGATGTCCTTGTCCTTGGCATCCAGCCCTTGCCAGATGCGGCCGGAGACCAGCGGCGCGAACGGCATGAACAGGGCGTTCATCTGCAGCAGGGCCTTGGCCACCTTGTCGAAGCGCTGGTTCCAGGAGAACTCGATGTCCGCCTCCAGCCCATCCACCTGGCCGTTGCTCATCGCGTCAAACACCTGGGGCGTGGGGATGGGCGTGGGGGCGGCGCCGAGCATTTGATAAAAGTCGCGGTACACGGGCGTGGGGTTGATGCGCAGCTTCATGCCCTTGATGTCGGTGGGCACGGTGATGTCCTTGGTGGAAAACACCGCGCGCATGCCGGTGATGCCCCAGCCCAGGCCAATGGTGCCCGTCTCGCGCGGCAGCGCCTCCAGCAGCTTGGTGGCGGCGGGGTGCTTGACCAGTTTGGCCACTGCGGGGGTAGATCGCACGAGGTACGGTGCGTTGATGGCCGCGATGCTGGCCACGCGCGAGCCCAGCTCGGCGGCCTGGATCCAGCCCATGTCGAGCGCGCCGGACTGCAGCTGCTGCATCATCGCCGCCTCGTTGCCCAGCTGGCCCGAGTGGAAGACCGTGACGCTCAGGCGGCCATCGGTTTCCTTCTGCAGCGCCTCGCCAAATTGCACGGCAGCACGGTTCCACGAGTGGCCTGCGGGCGTGATCAGGCCCAGGCGAAACTCCTTGGCGTCGGCGGCACGCACCAGGGCCGGAAAGCCCAGCCCCGTGACGGTGGCAGCGGCCACGGCGTGGCGCTGGATGAAATGGCGGCGGGTGACAGCGGGGGTGTGGGCGGGCTGGGTCGTCATGGTGAACTCCGTGTGAAAGAACTTTGGGAGGGGACGGGGGATTTGCTGGGCGGCGGTCTACTTGAGCAAACCGAGCGACAGGCTGGGGAACAGCGACAACATCACCAGCGCCACGCAGCTGATGATGAAAAACGGCAGCGTGACGATGAACATCTTTCCGGGCTTGGCCCCGGTGACGGCCGACGCGACAAAGAAGCTCAGGCCCACGGGCGGAGTCATCAGCCCCAGCACCAGGTTGACGACGATCACCACACCAAAGTGGCGCGGGTCGATGTGATAGACCTCGGTGGCAATCGGCAGCAGGATGGGGGCGGTCATGATGAGACCGGGGATGCCGTCGATCACCGTGCCGATGACCAGTAGGATCACGTTGGTGAGCAGCAAAAAGGTGACCGGATCGTGTGCCACGGTCTGCACCCAGGCGGCCACCATCTGCGGCACCTTGCCGTAGATCAGCAGCCACGAGAACACGGCCGCTGCCGCCACCAGAAACAACACGATGGCGGAGTAAATGGCCGAGCGCAACAGGATGGCGGGCATGGCGCTGAACCGGAACTCCTTGGTCACATAGCGACCCACCAGCGCCGATACCAGCGCGCCCACGGCGGCCGATTCGGTGGGGTTGGCCAGGCCACTCAGGATGGAGCCCACGATGATGATGGGGATCAGCAGTGTGGGGCTGGCCTGCACCACGGTGCGCGCGCGCTGGGCCAGCGTGCGCTTTTCGCTGCGCGGGTAGTTGTAGACAAAGCCCATGAGCGCGATCACGACAAAGAACAGCACGGTGAGCAGCACGCCGGGCAGGATGCCTGCAATCAGCATGTCGCCCACGGCCACCTGGGCCAGCACGCTGTAGACCACAAACATCACCGAGGGCGGAATGATGGGCCCCAGCATGCCGCCGTACACCGTGAGGCCGGCCGCAAAGGTCTTGTCGTAGCCCTGCTTTTCCATCTCGGGCACCATGACCTGCGACATGATGGCCACCTGCGCGGTGGCCGAGCCAATGATGGATGACACCAGCATGTTGGCCAGGATGTTCACGTAGGCCAGCCCCCCTTTGACGGAGCCGATGAAGGCCATGGACAGGTCCACCAGCCGCCGCGTGATGCCGCCGCTGTTCATGATCTCGCCGATCAGGATGAACAGCGGGATGGCGATGAGGCCATAACTGTCCACCCCGTCGAACATCTGCATGGGGAAGGACTGGAACAGCACCGGGCTGCCGATGCTGAGGATGTACACCGCGCCCGACAGGCACAGGCATACGCCGATGGGCACACCCACCATCAAGGCGGCGAGGAAGAACAGGGTGGTGATCATGGTCGGGCTCTGGTGGGTTTTGCGGGCGCAGGAGCGTTCAGTTCACGGCGTCGGCGTTGACTACGTCGAAGCCCGCGTGCTGCACACGCTCTGCGGCGCCCATGTCTTCGAGCAGGTTGGCCAGTGCATGCACGCTGAAGGTGGCCGAGAAGATCGGCAGGATGAGTTGCAGCACCCAGGTGGGCCAGTTCAGCGTCTGGGTGCGCTCGGTGTAGATGAAGTTGAAGCTCTCGGCCGCAAACTCCTTGGCGTCAAAGCCGTAGCGCGCAATGCCGAGGGGGTCCATCCACACCCAGCACATCACCAGCATGGCCAGGCCAAACAGCAGCACGCCGGACGTGGCCACCACCTTGAATGCCTTGGCGCCCCGCGCGCCGAGGTGGTCGGTCAGCATGGTCACGGCAAAGTCCATGCGCAGCCGCGTCATGACCGAGGCGCCCACAAAGGTCAGCCAGACCACCGTGTAGACCGCCGCCTCGTCCACCCAGTAGATGGGCATGCCGGTGTAGCGCGTGACCACGTTGAGCAGGATCAGCAGCACCAGCAACGTCATGAGGGCGGTGAGCAGATGCCGCTCCATGCGCAGAACCTGCGTGGACAGCGCCAGCACCCAGCGGACGGGAGCGTGCGGCGCCGGAGAGTACGGGGCGGGTGGACTGTTGGGTGTGGGCATGATGGGGTTCCTGGGGAGGAGGGCGCGGCGATGAAAGAAAAGCTTTGTGCTTTTAATATCTAACAAATATATTTAAAAGCAAGATGGATGCCTGCTAGGTGGGGTAAGCCCTGAAAGGAGAGACGGGGAAAACGGCTGCGCGCCTGTCAGCCCGAGGGAGTTGCGGGCTCGCGCTGAGCGCTGGTGGTGGGCGCGGGCGTGCAGGCGGCCAGCGTGCCAATGCGTGTGGGCGCCAGCAGATGCCGTGGGGGCGCAGGCGTCCAGCCAAACAGGTGCTGTGCGGCAGCGCCGCAAATGCGGCCCTGGCACGCGCCCATGCCGCAGCGGGTGTGGAGCTTGGCATCGATCCAGCCGTTGCGATCGGCCAGTGCAGCGTAGGGCACGTCTTCGCAGCGGCACACCAGGGTGCCGGGCTGCGCCAGGGTTTTGAGTGCTTCGTTCAGTGGAAAAGAAGCCTGCAACGCCTGCGCAAAGCCCTCCCAGCGCGCCAGCTGGGGGCGCAGCGCCTGGGCCTGTTGCACCTGTCCCGCTGCCACATGTCCTGCCATGGCGCCCTGAACCAGTGCACGTTCGCTGCCGCCAAAGCCGGTAGCTTCACCCGCGGCGAATACACCGGGCGCGCTGGTGCGCATGTGGGCATCGACAGCCAGGCCCTGGCCACCGCTCAACGGCCCGCCCAATGCGCAGCCCAGCATCTGCCCCAGGTGGGTGTTGGGCACCAGCCCGAACCCGCAGGCCACGCGGTCGCAGGCCATGGTTTCTTCGGCGTGTTGGCCTTTGCGCAGCCTCACTGTTTGCACCTGCGTGGTGCCTTGGACTTCCAGCACATGGCTGCTGGCGCGCAACTGCGGGTGAAGCAGCGTGAGGGCTTGCAACGCCTTGGCAGGCCAGCGCGGCAGCTGCGCTGCAAAGCCAGCGAGCGCGCTCCACGGCGCCTGCTCCGCCACGCGCACCACGGTGGCACCCGCTTTGTTGGCGGTGGCGGCAGCGGCCAGCAGCAGAGGGCCTGTGCCTGCAATGACGATGCGCTGGCCGCGCACGTCAAGCCCTGCCTTGATGAGAGCCTGCAAGGCGCCTGCACCCGTCACACCGGGCAACGTCCAGCCCGGAAAGGGCAGCAACAGCTCGCGGGCTCCGGTGCACAGCACGATGCGGTGGCTGTGCTGCGTCCAGCCCCGGTCTGCGTCTTCCAGCAGCAGGGCCGGGGCCTTGTCGCCGGGTTGCGGGTCACCCAGGCCCACCACGCGGGTGCCAGGCAGCAGGCGGATGTTGGTGTGCCGGGCCAGCGCCGCGCGGTGCTGTTGCGCCAGGGCGGGCAAGACCACCTGGGGGCCATCGCGCCAGATTTGCCCACCGGGCTGTGGGTTGTCGTCCACGAGGGTGATCGCTGCCCCGCTGGGTGCGGCAGCGAGGGCGGCCGCCAGACCTGCAGGGCCAGCGCCGATGATGAGGATGTCGCAGCGCTCGTGCGCCGAGTGTTGCTCGGTCATGGGTGGGGTCACGGGCTGGTTCATGGCGTGGCGCTCCCGGGTGCTGTGCCGACATCGGTATGAATCGACATGCCCTCGGTGCAGACCGTCTGGCACGCCAGGCGTGTGCGGCCGTGGATGCGGACCCTGCATTCGTGGCACACCCCCATGCCACACAGCGGTGCCCGCGCCGCGCCGGTGACCGAGGTGCGTGTGGTGCCGGGTGTTTGCTGCGCCAGCGCGGCGGCGACGCTGGTCCCTGCGGGCACCTGGAGGGGCGTGCCATTCACCACGATGTGCACCAGGGCGGGTGTTCTGGATGGGGTCATGGTGTGCTCAGGCCCGCAAAGCGGGCAGGTGCATAGGGCGTGGGGTCGATCGCCGGGGTGCCCCCTGCGATCTGGGCCGCCAGCAACTGCGCGGTGGCCGGGGCGGTGGTCACCCCCAGTCCTTCATGTCCCACGGCCAGCCACAGGTGCGGGTGTTCGGGGTGCGCGCCAATCAGCGGCAGGCTGTCTGGCGTGGCGGCGCGAAAGCCGGTCCAGGTGCGGATGGCGTTGAGGTTGGCCAGGCCTGGCAGGTAGTCGAGTGCCCGTTGCAGCATGCGCGCCATCACGGCGTTGTTGACGGCGGGGTCGGTGGTGTCGAACTCGCGTGACGAGCCGATCAGCAACTGCCCTGTGGGCCGGGGCTGCACGTTGAAGGCTACCGAGGTACCGTCGCTGTGGTGCGCGCTGGTGATGTAGCCCAGCTCCACCAACTGGTGGTGCACGGTGCCCGGGTAGCGGTCGGTGATGACGAGGTGGCCCTTTTTGGGGCGCAGCGGCAGGCCGGGGCACAGCTGCGGGGCGTGGATGCCGCTGGCCAGCACGATGGCGCCTGCGCTGCGCTGGCTTCCGTCGCGCAGGGTGACGGTGTGGCCTTCGATCTGCATCGCTTCAGCCTGCTCCAACACAAGGCGTCCGTGGGCTGCGGCCTGGTCCAGCAGCCACTGGGCTGCGCGCGGGGCGTAGACCACGCTGTCCCCCTGCACCTTGAGCGCGCCCGCCAGACCGGGGCGCAGTGCGGGTTCTGCGCGGGACAGGGCGGCCGCGTCGAGCATGTCGCAGGCGATTCCGTGTGCTTGCAGGGTGCTGCGTTTGTCATGGGCCGCCTGCAGCTCTGCATCGTTGGCGGCCAGCCAGAGCGTGCCGCAGGGCGTGAACGCACAGCCCGCATCCATGTGGGGTGCCCAGGTGTGCCAGAGGTCCAGCGATGTCTGGCTCAGCGCCAGCTCGGCAGGGTTGTCATCCATCACCACCAGATGGCCCATGCCCGCCGCCGTGGCGCCGCCGAGGCGCGCATCGATGACACGTACCGACAGCCCGGCCAACACCAGCGCATGGGCGCAGGCGGCACCCACGATGCCAGCGCCAATCACAAGGACATCGGTGTGTTGCATGGGGCGCACGTGCAGCAGGGCCGGGTTATAGCCGGATGCCCCAGCCAAAGGGGTCCTTGTCTTCAATCAGCAAAGTAGCGTCGGCGCTCATGTGCGCGCGGCCCCGCAAGGTGGGGATGACCTTGCCATCGTCCTGCAGTGTGTAGCTGGCCTCGAACTGGCTTCCGATGATGCTGGCCTGGCGCCAGAGGGCGCCCGGTGCCAGCTTGCCGTCGGCCGCCAGGCAGGCCACCTTGGCGCTGGTGCCCGTGCCACAGGGCGAGCGGTCATAGGCCTTGCCGGGACACAGAACATAGTTACGGCTGTCGGCTTGGTCGTCGTCGGCAAACAGCTCGATGTGGTCAATCTCGCCGCCGTTGTCGCCCCGAATGCCCTGGTCTTTGAGGGCCTGTTGAACGGCGCAGCTGTAGGCCATCAACGCCTCCAGGTTGTCGCTGGCTACACGCTGGCCGTGGTCAGAGATCAGGAAGAACCAGTTGCCGCCCCAGGCCACATCGCCCACCACGCGGCCATAGCCGGGCACGTCTACCGCCAGCTGATGATGCAGCCGGTAGGCCGGCACGTTGCGCACGCTGACAGAGCCATCGGTGTGCAGGGTGGTGGTGACGGTGCCCACCGGGGTTTCGATGCGGTGCTCGCCAGGGGTGATGCGGCCCAGGTAGGCGAGCGATGCGATCAGCCCGATGGTGCCGTGGCCACACATGCCCAGGTAGCCGCTGTTGTTGAAGAAGATCACGCCCGCTGCGTTGGCCGGGTCTTGCGGCGCGCAGAGCAGCGCCCCCACCACCACATCGCTGCCACGCGGTTCCAGCACGGTGGCGGCCCGCCAGGCATCGTGGCGCTCGGCCAGCAGCGCACGCCGTTCGGCCATGGTGCCAGTGCCCAGGTCCGGAAAGCCGTCGATGACAAGCCGGGTCGGCTCGCCGCCCGTGTGGGAGTCGATCACGTGGATGCGTTGCATGGTGCTGTGGTGGTGGTGGAGTAGGGCGCTCAGTGTCTCAGGCGACAGACTGGTATTTTGTAGGGCGCGTGGCCAGGGCCTTGCGCACCACACTCTCGACAAATGCGCGTTCGTCGCCCACCAGGGGCAGGCGGGGGCGGCGCATGTGTTCGGTGCCCACACCCACCAGCGCATCGATGAGCTTGAGGTTCTGCACGAGCTTGTTGGACACATCCAGGTGCAGCATGGGCGTCATCCACTGGTAGAGCGGCAGCGCCTCGGCAAATTTGCCCGCTTTCATCAGGTCGTACAGCGCCACGGTTTCGCGCGGGAAGGCGCAGCCCACGCCGGCCAGCAGGCCGTCGCATCCCAGGGCCAGGCCTTCGTAAGCCAGGTCGTCCACGCCCAGGAAGAGCTGGTAGCGGTCGCCCACAGTGTTGCGCAGGTCGGTGATGCGGCGGATGTCGCCGGTGCTTTCCTTGATGGCGGCGATCCACTCGCAGTCGGCCAGCTCCACCATATGCTCGGGCTTCAGGTCCACGCGGTAGGCCACAGGGTTGTTGTAGACCATCAAGGGGCGCTGGGCGGCGCCCGCCATGGCGCGCACATTGGCCATGGCCTCGCGGGCATCGGCCACGTAGATCACCGAGGGCATGACCATGTAGCCGGCGACGCCGAGCTTGTTGCCGCCGTCGATGTAGCGCAGGGCCTCGCGGGTGCTGGTTTCGGACACGTTGGCGAGTACGGGTACGCGGCCGTCAGCGGCTTCGAGGGCGATCTTGGCAACCTGGAGCTTTTCTTCCAGCGTGAGGGTGCTGGCTTCGCCGAGAGAACCGCAGGTGACCAGCCCGTGGATGCCGTTGCGGATCTGGAAGTCGATGTGGCGGGCTGTGCCCTCGGCGTCGATGGACTCGTCGGCGTGGAACTTGGTGGTGATGGCAGGGAAGATGCCTTGCCAGCGGGGTTGTGGGTTCACGAGGGACTCCTTGGATCGGTGGTCGGGTTGAAGTTATTAATATATTAACAAGATATTTAAAGCGCGCAAGCGGATTTTTCCGCATTCGTTGGCGCATGGAGTGGAGGCGTCTGTCCCCGCCCTGTCGCCCTCCCGCCACGGACCGCCAGACTGCAAACCTATAATGAAAGGTTGGTCCCCATAGGGGCAGCGACAGGCAGCGCGCAGGCGCGGGTCCTGCGGCCTGCCTGCTGCGTGCAACCACTCCACAACACCATGAGCACTCCCACTTTTTCTGTCGCTGACATCCGCAAGTCCTTCCTGGACTTCTTCGTCTCCAAGGGCCACACCGTGGTGCCGTCGAGCCCTCTGGTGCCTGGCAACGACCCCACGCTGATGTTCACCAACTCGGGCATGGTGCAGTTCAAGGACGTGTTCCTGGGCACCGACAAGCGCTCATACAACCGGGCGGTGTCGGTTCAGGCCTGCCTGCGTGCGGGTGGCAAGCACAACGACCTGGAAAACGTGGGCTACACCGCGCGCCACCACACCTTCTTTGAAATGCTGGGCAACTGGTCGTTTGGCGACTACTTCAAGCGCGAATCGCTCAAGTGGGCCTGGGAGCTGCTGACCGAGGTCTACAAGCTGCCGCCAGAGCGCCTGCTGGCCACGGTCTACCAGGAAGACGACGAGGCCTACGACATCTGGACCAAGGAAATCGGCCTGCCACCCGAGCGCGTGATCCGCATCGGCGACAACAAGGGCGGCCGCTACAAGTCCGACAACTTCTGGATGATGGCCGACACCGGCCCCTGCGGCCCCTGCAGCGAAATCTTCTATGACCACGGCCCGCACATTGCGGGTGGCCCTCCCGGCAGCCCCGATGAAGACGGCGACCGCTTCATCGAGATCTGGAACAACGTGTTCATGCAGTTCAACATGGACGAGACGGGTGCCGTGACCCCGCTGCCCGCACCCTGCGTAGACACCGGCATGGGCCTGGAGCGCCTTGCGGCCATCCTGCAGCACGTGCACAGCAACTACGAGATCGACCTGTTCGACGCGCTCATCAAGGCCGCCGGCCGCGAGACCGGCGTGACGGACCTCAACAACAAAAGCCTGCGCGTGATCGCCGACCACATTCGCGCCACCGCGTTTTTGGTGAGCGACGGTGTGATCCCCAGCAACGAAGGCCGTGGCTATGTGCAGCGCCGCATCGTGCGACGTGCCATCCGCCACGGGTACAAGCTGGGCAAGAAGACCCCGTTCTTCCACAAGCTGGTGGCCGACCTGGTGCGCCTGATGGGTGACGCCTACCCATCCCTGCGCGAGCAGGAGCAGCGCATCACCGAGGTGCTCAAGGTGGAAGAAGAGCGCTTCTTCGAAACGCTGGCCAACGGCATGGAAATTCTGGACACGGCCCTGGACGGCGGCGCCAAGGTGCTGCCTGGCGATGTGGCGTTCAAGCTGCACGATACCTATGGCTTCCCGCTCGACCTGACCAACGACGTGTGCCGCGAGCGCGACGTTGAAGTGGACGAGGCAGGCTTCAAGACCGCCATGGAAAAGCAGAAGGCCCAGGCCCGCGCTGCTGGCAAGTTCAAGATGGACAAGGCGCTGGAGTACAGCGGTGCCGCCAACCAGTTCACGGGCTACGAACACCTCGCAGAGACTGCAAAAATCGTAGCAATCTATGTGGACGGTGCTAGCGCTGCAGCACTGAAAGCCGGCCAAAACGGCGTGGTGGTGCTGGACACGACCCCGTTCTACGCCGAAAGCGGCGGCCAGGTGGGTGACGAAGGCGTCATCACCAGCGGCTCGGCCCGTTTTGCGGTGGGTGACACGCTCAAGATCAAGGCCGATGTGTTTGGCCACCACGGCACGCTCGAACAGGGCACGCTGAACGTGGGTGACACGGTGCAGGCCCAGGTGAACACCGCCGTGCGCGCAGCCACCATGCGCAACCACTCGGTCACACACATCATGCACAAGGCCCTGCGCGAAGTGCTGGGCAGCCACGTGCAGCAAAAGGGCAGCCTGGTCAATGCCGACCGCACGCGCTTCGACTTCACACACAACGGCGCCGTGACGGCGGCTGAAATCCGCGAGATCGAACGCCGTGTGAACGAAGAAATCCTGGCCAACCAGCCCACGCAAGCGCGCGTGATGGACATCGAGTCGGCCCAGAAGACCGGCGCCATGATGCTGTTTGGCGAGAAGTACGGCGAAACCGTGCGCGTGCTCGACATCGGCACCAGCCGCGAACTGTGTGGCGGCACGCACGTGCAGCGCACGGGCGACATCGGCCTGTTCAAGGTGGTGGGCGAAGGTGGCGTGGCTGCTGGCATCCGCCGCATTGAGGCCGTGACCGGCGCCAACGCACTGGCGTACTTGCAGAACCTGGAAGACACCGTGAACCAGGCCGCCAGCACCCTCAAGGCGCCGGTGGCCGAGCTCAACGGCCGCATCAGCCAGGCGCTGGACAACGCCCGCGCGCTCGAAAAGGAAGTGGCTGCCTTGAAGGGCAAGCTGGCCTCGAGCCAGGGTGACGAACTGGTGAGCCAGGCGGTGGAGGTGAAGGGCCTCAAAGTGCTGGCTGCTGCGCTGCCGGGTGCCGACGCCAAGACCCTGCGCGACACCATGGACAAGCTCAAGGACAAGCTCAAGACCGCTGCCATCGTGCTGGCCGCCGTGGATGGCGACAAGGTGCAGATCGCTGCGGGCGTCACCGCCGACAGCGTGGGCAAGCTCAAGGCGGGCGAACTGGTCAACTTTGTCGCCCAGCAAGTCGGCGGCAAGGGCGGCGGCAAGCCCGACATGGCAATGGCTGGCGGCACGGACGCGTCCAAGCTGCCCGCAGCACTGGCTTCGGTGACAGGCTGGGTCACGCAGCAACTGGGCTGATGTACCGGTCACCACGGCGGCACCCGCCGCTGTGGTGTGGCAGCCATGGCTGCCAAAAAGAGGGTGACGGAACGCCAGCTTTCACCCTAAAGTGCAGCGCATGGACACCCTGCGCGACAGCCCCCAAGACCCGCCGCCGTCCGCTGTGCTTCGCGGTACGGGCGCTGCTTCGGTGGGTCAAGGCGGCCACCTGCCATGGTGGCGCCGCATCACCATCCCCTTTGAGGTCCTGATCGCCACCGTGGTGGTCACCGCCATGCTGTTGTTGACAGCGTTGCTGGTGTACCAGGTCAGCACCAGCGCGCGCCAGGCCATCATTGCGGCGTCGGACGAGAGTGCGCAGCGCATCAGCCAGCTCATTGCCGAACGGGTGCATCGCATCGTGGACCCGGCCGATGCCACCATCCGCCTGCTGGCGTTCGACCCGGTGGCCTCTGCGTCCACCCTGCCAGCGCGGCTGCGGCGCCTGCCTGTACTGGCCCGGCTGCTGGAGCAGAACCCGCTGCTGTCGGCGGTGTTCATCGGTTACCCGGACGGGCAGTTTTTGCTGGTGCGACCGGTGCGAAACGAAGCCTTGCGGGTGCGGCTGGATGCACCGCCCAAAACGGCGTATCTGGTGCAGTCCATGGCGCGCGAGCGCGGCTTGGCGGGCATGGTGGGGCGCTGGAGTTATTACGACGCGGACCTGCGGCTGATCGATTCGGCAGTGCGCCCGGAATACCGCTACGACCCCCGCACCCGCCCCTGGTACGCCGAAGCGCTGGAGCAGAACACCCAGATCCTCACGGCACCCTATGTGTTCTTCACCACGCAGGAGGTGGGCATCACGCTGAGCCAGCCCAGCGAGGACGGGCGTGCGGTGATTGGCCTGGACGTGGCCCTGACCGACCTGGGGCATGAGATCAGTGGCCTGCGCCTGATGCCCCGCACCGAGATCGCGGTGGTGGACAAGGACCGCCGCGTGCTGGCCTATCCCGACATGTCACGCGTGCTGCTGCGTGATGGCAACACGCCGGGCCTGCGGCTGCGTGCGCTGGACGACCTGGGCGTGCCCAGCCTGCATGCGCTGCAGGCGCTCGGCCTGAAAGATGGCGAGTCGCGCCGCCTGCAGGCCGATGGCGAGGAATGGCTGGGCCGTTCGCTGCCGCTGGCATCAATGCGCTGGCAGGGGCTGCAGATCCTGATGGCGATTCCTACCAAAGAGCTGCTGGCCGAGGTGAACAACAACCTGCGCCAGCAGGTGTGGCTGTCGGTATCGCTCATCGGCCTGATGCTGCCGTTGGGCTGGCTGGCCGGCCGACGCGTGGGGCGCAGTCTGTTCGGGCTGGCGTTGCAGGCCCGGGCGCTGGCGCGGTTTGATTTCCGGCGGCCCGAACGGCGGGTGTCGCCGGTGCGCGAGGTGCGCGACCTGGGGCAAGTGATGGACCGCATGTCCGACACCATCCAGGAGTTCTTGCACATCACCCACCACATCAGCGCCGAGTCGCGCACCGACCTGATGCTGTCGAGTGTGCTGTACGAGCTGGTGCGCGCCACCAGTTGCACCGGCGGTGCGGTGTACCTGGTGGACCCGCAACGCACCGGCTTGCTGCGCGCGGCCCGCCATTGCGAAGACCCGGAGCAGCAGTCGCGCTACCCCGAGCACCTGGCCATGGTGCATTTCATCAACCATACCGAGCCCCAACCTGGCGACCAGCACGAAGACGACGACGACACCGAGCCCGCGCGTGTGCTGCGGGTGCAGCTGCGCACCCGTGACGGGCAGCCCCTGGGTCTGCTGGTGCTGCGCTACATCGCGGACCAGACGCAGGACGACGCGCATTTCCGGGCGTTTGTCGAGAAGTTGTCGGGCACGCTGTCGGTGGCCATCGAGACGCGCAGCCTGATCGAAGGCCAGAAGAAGCTGCTCGATGCTGTCATCCGCCTGCTGGCCGACGCGATCGACGCCAAGAGCCCCTACACCGGTGGCCATTGCGAGCGCGTGCCGGAGCTGGCCGAGGCGCTCATGGACCGCATGTGTGCGGCCAAGGACGGTCCGTTTGCCCAGGTGGCCATGACCGATGCCGAGCGCTACGAATTCCGCCTGGGGGCCTGGTTGCATGACTGCGGCAAGGTCACCAGCCCCGAGCACATCATCGACAAGGCCACCAAGCTGGAGACGCTCTACAACCGCATTCACGAGGTGCGCATGCGCTTTGAGGTGTTGTGGCGGGACGCTGAGCTGGACTACTGGAAGCAGCATGTGTCCGGCGTGGACCCGGTGCGCTTGCAGCGTGAGCTGCTGCAGCGGCGCGAACAACTGCAGGAAGACTTTGCCTTTGTAGCCCGCTGCAACGTGGGGGGCGAATTCATGGCCGAGGCGGACATTGCCCGCCTCAAGGCCATTGGCCGCCAGATATGGCAACGGCATTTTGACGACCGCCTGGGCCTGTCGGCCGCCGAGATGCTGCGACTTTCCAGCGTGCCGGTGCGCCCCTTGCCCGCCAACGAGCCGCTGCTGGCCGACCGGCCCGAGCACATCGTGCCCTGGGGCACACGCAAGCCGCCGGTGGAGGCGGGCAACCCCGCCAATCGCTGGGGCTTTGACATGGTGTTGCCGCCATACGAGGCGCACCTGGGCGAACTGCACAACCTGTCCATCCAGCGGGGTACGCTCACTGCCGAAGACCGCTTCAAGATCAACGACCACATCGTGCAGACCATCATCATGCTCAGCGGTCTGCCGTTTCCGCCGCACCTGGCGCGCGTGCCGTCGATTGCCGGGTCCCACCACGAAAAGCTGGACGGCACCGGCTACCCCCGGCGCCTGAAGGCGCCAGAGCTGACGCTGGCCGACCGGGTGATGACCCTGGCCGATATTTTTGAGGCGCTGACTGCGGCCGACCGGCCCTACAAGCCACCCAAGACCTTGTCCGAGTCGCTCAAGATCATGACCCACATGGTGCGCGAGCGGCACATCGATGCCGAGGTGTTCCGCTTCTTCCTGACCAGCGGCGTGTGGCGCGACTACGCCGAGCGCTTTCTGACACCTGCGCAGCGCGACGAGGTCAATGTGGAGGCCATTCTGGCGTCGCTGGGCTGAGAGGTGAAGGGCGCCCTACGGTGGACGATGGGGCAATGCGTTCTTGCGAGGGCCAGCCTTGTCGCAGCGGACAGCGGGCCATATGGCCATGGGGCCATGGGCCCCGGTCCGGTCAGAACAGCTCGACGTCGTCGTTGGCGACCTTGGTCGCCAGTTGACCGCTGGCCACCAGATCGTCGTAGAAGCAGACCTGGTTGCGGCCGTGTTCCTTGGCGTAGTAAAGCGCCTGGTCGGCCTGGCCCAGAATCTCTACGGGCGAGCCGCGCGTGGTGCTCACAAAACCCAGGCTCACCGTGACCTGGCCCACCTGCGGGAAGTGGTACTCCTGCACGGCCAGCCGGAAGCGGTTGAACACCTTGTGGGCGGTGCTCAGTGTGGTGGAGCGCAGCAGCACCACAAACTCCTCGCCGCCAAAGCGGAAGATGCGGTCATGGCTGCGGAAAGAGCTGCGCAGGATGTTGGCGATCAGGATCAGCACCTCGTCGCCATACAAGTGGCCGAACCGGTCGTTGACCTGCTTGAAGTGGTCGATGTCCACCACCGCCAGCCATTGCTGCAGGGGCTCGTTGTCGCTGGCCACTGCGGTTTCCTCGGCCGCAAAGGACTCGGTAACGGCGCCCTTACGGCTGGCCAGCCCGCTCATGGTGTAGCGGGAGAACTGCTCGTCAAACGTCTTGCGGTTGAACAGGCCGGTGAGCGCATCGCGCTCGCTGTAGTCGAGCAGGCTCTGGTAGTTCTGGTACACCTGAAACACGCCCATGAGCACGTCAAGCTTGTGGGCCGAGAACGGGCGCGACTGGGTGATCTCCAGGCAGGTGCTGACCTTGTCGTGCATCCACACCGGCAGCCACAGCACATGGCGGCCCCGGCGGGGCGAGGCCAGGGCGCGCTCGCCCCGGTTGTCCACGCAGTCCCGCAGGGCGGGGTACTGGTCCAGCGGCTCCCGGCGGGGGTCGGCTGCGGCTTCGGAGTCGGTGGACACCAGCTGGCCGTTGTCCACCCAAGTGCGGGGGCGCACATGGGGCACGCCGCCCTCCGTGAACAGTTCCAGGGCCCGCACCTCGATGATGCTGCTGAGTTTTTGCAGCGTGGACAGCACCGACACTTCCAGCCGCAGGTGGTCGCGGTGGCCAGTCATCTCCACCAGGTTTTGCAGGATGGGTTTCATAGGCGGTGTGCTGCGGGCCGATCGGGGCATGTCGTTGGGTCAGTTACGGCGCACAAACACCACGTCCCACACCCCATGGCCCAGTCGCAGGCCTCGGTTTTCGAACTTGGTCAGCGGGCGGTAGTCGGGTTGCGGTGCAAAGCCGTCTGCGGTGTTTTGCAGCAGGGGCTCGGCGCTCAGCACCTGCAGCATCTGCTCTGCGTAGGGTTGCCAGTCGGTGGCGCAATGCAGGTAGCCGCCGGGCTTGAGGCGTGCAGCCAGCTTGGCCACCAGCGGGGGCTGGATCAGGCGGCGCTTGTTGTGCTTTTTCTTGTGCCAGGGGTCGGGGAAGAAGATGTGCACGCCGTCGAGGACGCCGGGCGGCAGCATGTGGTCGATCACCTCCACGGCGTCGTGCTGCAAGATGCGGATGTTGGTCAGCCCTTGTTCGCCAATGCGCTTGAGCAGGGCGCCCACGCCGGGTTCATGCACCTCGCAGCACAGAAAGTTGTCGTCAGGCCGCACGCGGGCAATATGGGCCGTGGCCTCGCCCATGCCAAAACCGATCTCCAGCACCAGCGGCGCGCTGCGGCCAAAGGCGGCGGTGGCGTCCAGCGGGGCAGCGGTGTAGGGCAGCACAAAACGCGGGCCGAAGTCTTCAAAGGCCTTGGCCTGGCCCGTGGTGGTGCGGCCGGCGCGGCGCACAAAGCTCTTGATAGTTTTGGGGTAGGTCACACCGGCGGGGGCAGATCCCGGTGCGGTGGGCGCTGCGGGGACGGTGGAGGCTGCGGGCGCAGCACTGGCGGGGGCGGAGGCTGTGGTCAATTCGGTCACGGTGGGCCATTGTAGTTTCGTCGCCACGCCGCGACCCACTGTGCCAGTGCGTCGGCTATGCAAATGTTGTGCAGATTTGCCACAGCGGGCAAGCCCAGGGCCAGCGCGGCGTGCGACAAGGCCCGTAAAGGGTTGTCCAGGTTCAGCGCCTGCGCGCCGTTTTGTTTGGAGAGCTTTTCGCCGTTGTCACCGCACACCAGGGGGGTGTGCAGATAGCGCGGCGTGGGCAGCCCCAGCGCCTGCTGAAGCAGGATCTGGCGCGGGGTGTTGTCGGCCAGGTCTTCCCCCCGGACCACGTCGGTGATGCCCTGGTCGGCATCGTCCACCACCACGGCCAGCTGGTAAGCCCACAACCCGTCTGCGCGGCGCAGCACAAAGTCGCCTACGGTGTTAGCCACCTGTTGCTGCTGGCGTCCCAGGCGGCGGTCGCGCCACTGCAGAATTCCGTCTGCTACTGAATAGATAGCGCTCCAGGCATGATCCACTAGCGCAATCGGCTGTTTTGGCTTGAAGTCTGTGGCATTGAAGCGCCAGGAGCGCCCCGTGCGGCCGTGCAGCCCCTGGCGGCAGGTGCCGGGGTAAGGCAGCGCGGCATGCCTCTCGCGGGCATGGCCCTGGGCGGCATGGGCGTCTTCGATGTCCTTGCGTGAGCAAGCGCAGGGGTAGGCATCGCCCTGCGCCACCAGCTGGTCCAGGGCGCGCTGGTACAGACTGCTGCGCGCAGACTGCCACTGGGGCGGGGCATCGGGGTGCAGGCCACAGGTAGCCAGTTGCTGCAGGATGAAGGTGTCCGCCCCTGGCACGCAGCGGGGCTGGTCCACATCCTCGATGCGCACCAGCCACCGGCCGTTGTGTGCACGTGCATCCAGCCAGCTGGCCAGCGCGGCCACCAGAGAGCCCGCATGCAGCGGGCCCGTGGGGGAGGGGGCAAACCGCCCCACATAGCGCCCCACATTGCGCTCCTCTGGGCGTGCTGTGGGGCTGCCCTCGTTGTGCGGCGTTGCTCCTACGCCCCCCGTCATGCCACGGCAAGTGCCAGTTCCAGGCCCGACACAAAGGCATCTTCCAGCCGGTGCCCCAGGCACCAGTCTCCGCACGCACCCAGCCCGGCCTTGGCATCCCACAGGTGGCTCTTGCCCAGCGGGTGGGTGGTTTGCGCGTAGCGCCAGCGGCGGGTGTCGGCATGCGCAGGCTCGGCCCGGATGCCAGTGACCTCGGCAAATGCCTTGAGCAGCTTGGCCTGCACGCGGGCTTCGTCGTCTTCGAGGTGTTCTGCCGACCAGGCGGGGCTGGCCTGCACCGTCCAGCGCTCCACCACATTGCGCCCCGGCTTGGACGACTCGCGCGCCAGCCATGCAATGCGGTGGTGGGTGCTGCGCGCAGCGTTCCATTGCGGGCCCAGTGTGGTCAGGCCCGGGCGCACGGCCTGGGGGTAGGCCAGCATCAGGGTCCAGCAGGGGGCAATGGCGACCTTGGACATGGCGTCGGCCAGCGGGGAGTCGAGTCCGGAGCCGGAAATCAGGGCCTGCGCAGGCACGGAGGGCTGGGCCAGCAGCACGGCATCGAAGCCTGCGTACACATGTTGCTCGCCGCCTGCGCCTTCGGTGCGCAATTGCCAGCCGGGTGCGTTCACGGCGTCGGGTTCGATGCGGGTGACGCGGGTGTGGGTGATGAGCTGGCCTGCTTGAACCAGGGGGTCGGCCCAGGTGGTGACCAGCGACTGCATGCCCGGGCTGGCCACCCAATGGGCCTCGCGGTGGGGCAGGCCCACGGCGGCTACGCGGCCTGCAGCGTCCAGCACCTGGACCGAATTGGCGCTCCAGCGCTTGCAGATGCCGGGCACGGTGTCGATGGCGCGGGCAAAACGCGGGTCGCGCACGGTGAAATATTGGGCGCCGGCATCAAAGTTGCCAAAGGGGCTGTCGATGGTGGCGGTGCGGCCACCGGCCTGGTGGGATTTTTCGAACACCGTCACCCGGTGGCCGGCCTGGACCAGGGTGCGGGCGCAGGCAATGCCCGCCATGCCTGCGCCGATGATGGCGAAGTGGCGCTGCGGTTTGCCGGAGGGGGTGATGGGGGTGGCGGGCGCTGCGGAGGCCGCAGGGATCAGGGCGCTGGTGCGTCGGAGCCGTTTGGCGGGGAGAGGATCAGGTTTGCTCATGGGAGGCCTTTCGGTGACGGTCGGCAAAAGAAATGCGATGCAGAACCAACAGGAACCACTCTACACGCGGTGCCGGCCTGTGCGCACTTGATCAGGGTCACAAATGATGGTGGTTTTCCAGCAGAGCGCGGCGTGTGGCGGGACTTTGCAGCTGGTTCAGCCACCACTGCAGCGCGCGGCCGGGTGCGGTGAAGCCAGGACCACCCCAGGCGTAGTGCACGCGCACGTTGCGTTCGGGCCGGGCCACGCGGCGCGCCACCAGGCGCCCGGCTTCCAGGTAAGGGCGCACCATGGGTTCGGGCAGAAAGCCTCCGCCCAGGCCGCGCAACTGCACGCGCACCTTGGCCTGCATGGTGTCCACCGTCAGCACGTCCTGCCCGCCCAGCAGGCCCATGGTAGCGCCGCCACGCGTGGCCGAATCGGCCACGGCCACGGCGCGGTGCTCCAGCAGCGTGGCGTCGGAGATGGGCTCGGGCGCGGTGGCCAGTGGGTGATGGGGCGCCACCACGTAGATGAAGAGCACATCGCCCAGCAGCCCTTGCTGCAGGCCGGCCACGTTGTTGCTGGCCACCGAAACGCCAATGGCCAGGTCTGCGCGGCCGGAGGTCAGCGCCTCCAGCGTGCCGGTCATGATGCCGTCGCGCAGCTTGAGGCGTGTGGGGGGCTTCATGGCGTAGAACGCGTCCACCAGCTCCAGCAGGGTGTGGGGCGAGATGATGCCGTCCACCGACAGTGTGAGCTGCGGCTCCCAGCCCGTGGCCACGCGGCGTACGCGGTGGGCCACGGCGTCGATGTCCTGCAGCAGGCGCGCGCCTTCGCGCAGCAGCTCTACCCCGGCCTCGGTGGGGCGGGCCTGGCGGGCGCTGCGGTCGAACAGCAGCACGTCCAGTGCGTCTTCGATCTGGCGCACGCGGTAGGTGAGGGCGCTGGGCACCAGGCCCAGCTGCCGTGCTGCGGCGGCAAAGCTGCCGGCCTCGGCAATCACCTGCAGCATGGTCAGTGCATCGGGGGTGAGGACATCGCGGGCGTTTTGCATGGTGACACCATGTTAATTCAGATTATTTGAACATTTCCATCAATCCGTCTGTGCCCGCAGCGGGTGTGGCAGTCCTACAGTCGAGTCTTGAAAGGAGCACTCACATGCTGACTGTTCGTAAATCGCAAGACCGGGGCCACGCCGACCATGGCTGGCTCAATTCCTTCCACAGCTTCTCGTTCGCCGGGTACTACGACCCTGCCCACATGGGCTTTGGCAACCTGCGCGTCATCAACGAAGACCGCATTGCGCCGGGCACCGGGTTTGGCACCCATGGCCACCGCGACATGGAAATCATCAGCTACGTGCTGTCGGGCGAACTGGCCCACAAGGACAGCATGGGCAACGTCAAGGGCATCCCGCCCGGTGACGTGCAGCGCATGAGCGCAGGCACCGGCGTCCAGCACAGCGAGTTCAACCACGCTGCTGGCCAGACCACGCATTTTCTGCAGATATGGATCGAGCCCAACGTACGCGGCATCCCGCCCAGCTACGAGCAAAAGACCTTTGCCGAGGCTGAAAAGCGCGGCGCCCTGCGCCTGGTGGCATCGCCCGACGGCGCCCAGGGCTCGGTGAAGATCCATGCTGACGCAGCCTTGTATGCGGGCTTGCTGGATGGTGACGAGTCCGCCACCCTGGCGCTGAACCCCGCCCGCAAGACCTATGTGCACCTGGTGCGTGGCGCGCTGAGCGCCAACGGCCAGGCCCTGTCGGGCGGCGACGCGCTGCTGATGGAAAAGGAAACCACCTTGTCGTTGACCGATGGCCACGACGCCGAGGTGCTGGTGTTTGACCTGGCCGCCTGATCTTTACCTCGTCACCACTTTCACTCAGGAGTTCTTCACCATGTTCACATCCCTGCAAAACCCTCTGGCCCTGGCATCGCGCCTGCTGCTGGCCGCCCTGTTCCTGCCTGCGGGCATCAGCAAACTGACCGGCTTTGCCGGCACCGTGGGCTACATCACCTCGGTGGGCCTGCCCATGCCCACGGTGGCGGCAGCGGTTGCGGCGGCGGTCGAAGTGCTGGGCAGCCTGGCGCTGATCTTTGGCGTGGGCACCCGGTTTGCCGCACTGGCGTTGGCCTTCTTCACGCTGGTGGCCAGCTTCTTCTTTCATGCCTACTGGAACCTGCCCGCTGACAAGCAAATGATGCAGCAGCTCATGTTCTTCAAGAACGTGGGCGTGACCGGCGGCCTGCTGGCCCTGGCAGTGTTTGGCGCCGGCGCCTGGAGCCTGGACGCACGCCGCTCGGACCGCTGATCCGGTTGGCATGGAAAGGGCCTGCAACCCGCAGGGGTGCAGGTTCTGGCATTCAATCTCGTCGTTGGTTGTCGTTCTGTTGGTAGTTCTTTTGGTTCTTTCCCCTGGTCTCGTTCCCTCATCGTTTCAACAGGAGTTATCTCATGGCACACATCGCAGTTGTTTACCACTCGGGTTATGGTCACACGCAGCGCCTGGCGCAGTCTGTGGCGGAAGGTGCAGGCGCCCAGCTGGTCGCCATTGATGCGGAGGGCAACCTGCCCGAAGGCGGCTGGGAAACGCTGGCCGCTGCCAGTGCCATCATCTTTGGCTCGCCGACCTACATGGCGGGCCCCAGCTGGCAGTTCAAGAAATTTGCCGACGCCTCGTCCAAGCCCTGGTTCAGCCAGGCCTGGAAGGACAAGCTGTTCGCTGGCTTTACCAACAGCGCTAGCACCAACGGCGACAAGCAGATCACGCTGGACTACATGTTCCACCTGGCCATGCAGCACGGTGGCATCTGGGTGGGCAACGGCATGATGCCCGCCAACTCCAAGGCGGCCACGCGCAACGATGTGAACTGGATCGGCTCGTTCAGCGGCGCCATGTCCCAGTCGCCGTCGGACGCCTCGGCCGCCGAGATGTTCCCTGGCGACCTGGAGACGGGCAAGCAGTTTGGCCAGCGTGTGGCCGACGTGGCCCGACGCCTCTCTCGTTAAGGCGCAGCCGCCTTTTTGGCGCTACAGTGGCGCGCCCCAGCACAACCAGGAGAACACCCCATGGCAGTTGAATTGCGGCGCGTCCCCGGCGCGCCCATGGCCCAGACCGTGCACATCCGTGCGCACGACCTTGTGGCCGATGGCAGTGTGGAAGAGGGCGGCACCGACAGCGGCCCGAGCCCGCACGATCTGTATGACGCTGCCCTGGGGGCCTGCAAGGCGCTCACGGTGTTGTGGTATGCGCGCCGCAAGGGCCTGCCGGTGGACGATGTGCAGACCGTGGTCGAGCGCGACGCCTCGGCCGAGCGTGCGGGCGTCTACCGTCTCGCAACCCGGCTGCAGGTCAGCGGTGACCTCACCGATGCCCAGATCGCCGAGCTGGAAACCGTGGCGCAGAAATGCCCGGTTCACAAGCTGATGACCACGGTGACGACCGAGATCAGCACCGTGGTGGAGCGTGCGGCATGAGCGATACCCCCAGCACTTCTTTTCTGCCCCTCACGGGCCATGCCAAGGACCTGGGCGGCGGTTTCACTGTGCGTCGCCTGCTGCCCGCAGTGCAGCGCAAGGCCGTAGGGCCCTTCCTGTTTTTCGACCACTTCGGTCCGGTGACCGTGGCACCGGGCGACAGCCACGACGTGCGGCCCCATCCGCACATCGGTTTGGCGACGGTGACCTACCTGTTCTCGGGCGCCATCATGCACCGCGACAGCCTGGGCTATGTGCAGCAGATCGAACCAGGCGCCATCAACTGGATGACGGCCGGGCGGGGCATCGTGCACTCCGAGCGCCGCCCGGAGAGCCTGGCGAACCAGGCTTATGTGAACCATGGCATCCAGCTTTGGGCTGCGTTGCCGGCCGCCCACGAGGAAGCCGACCCCTCGTTTGTACACACGCCTGCGGCGGCCATTCCGGAGCTGCTGGTGGATGGCGCCACCGTGCGGGTGTTGATTGGCGAGGCCTTTGGTCAGACCTCGCCGGTGGCCACGTATTCGCGCACCTTGTACCTGGACATTCAGTTGTCTGCCGGCGCCACGATAGAGATTCCGGCGCTGGTGCCCGAGCTGGCGGTGTACACCGTGGATGCACCCGTGTCGCTGAACGGCGATGAGGTGCCTGCGCACATTCTGGCTGTGGCGGAACCCGGCCAGCCCCTGCGTTTGACGGCGGGTGAGAGTGCCGTGCGCCTGATGGTGATTGGCGGCGAGCCGCTGGATGCGCCACGCCACATGTGGTGGAACTTTGTCTCCAGCCGCAAGGACCGTATCGTGCAGGCCGCCAGCGACTGGGAGGCCCAGGCCATGGGCCAGGTGCCGGGCGAGGTGGAGTGGATACCCCTGCCGGAACACCGCTTCAAGGCGTGATCAAAGCGTGATATGTGGATAAAAATGGGCTGTAGCGCTAGTACATAAAGCGCTGGCAGCTCATTATTTGATAGCGACTTCTGTAGCGGCTGCAGCCGCTGTAGGCGTGTCGATGGCGAGCCCGGTGTCCAGCACGCGGCGCTCGTCAAACACAAAACACCCGCCGTGGTAGTGTGCGCCGTCTGTCAGCTCAAAGTACTTCAGGATGCCACCCTCCAGCTGGTAGACATGGGGCAGGCCTTCCTCGCGCATGAGGATGGCGGCTTTTTCGCAGCGGATGCCGCCGGTGCAGAAGCTCACCACCGTCTTGTCCTGCAGTTCGCTTTTGTGCGCGCGCAGTGCAGGGGGAAACTCGGTGAACTTGTCGATGCGCCAGTCGATGGCGTTGTCGAACGTGCCTGCGTCCACCTCGAAGGCGTTGCGGGTATCGAGCGTGACCACTTCGCGGCCGTCGTCGTCATGGCCTTGGTCCAGCCAGCGGCGCAGTGTGGCCGGGTCTACCGAAGGCGCACGGCCTGCGGCGGGGCGGATGGTGGGGTGGTCCATGCGGATGATCTCGCGCTTGACCTTGACCAGCATCTTGCGAAACGGCACCGTGGCCGACCAGCTCTCCTTGGGCTCCAGGTCGGCAAAGCGTTCGTCGGTACGCAGCTGAGCCACAAAACCCCGCACAGCTTCGGCCGGACCCGCCAGAAAGAAGTTGATGCCCTCTTCGGCCAGCAGGATGGTGCCCTTGAGATGGGCGGCCACTGCACGCTCATGCAGCACATCGCGCAGCGCGGCGGCATCGGGCAGCGGCACGAACCTGTAGCAGGAGATGTTGAGGACGGTGTCGGTAGTGTTCACGGCAGTAAAAATGCACAAAGGCCCGCTGGCGGGCCTGTGGGTCACGGTGGCCGGGCTGCGCCTCATGCGCCGCCCGGCGTATCCGAGTCAGGCAGCAGGCGACAGCAGTGTGGACTCGATCTTGTTGGCCAGCTGGGCAATGGCCAGTGCCGCCGGGCAGCCGGGGGTCTGCAGCAGCAGCAGCTGGCGGCGCATCACGGCGTCGCGCACCGAGGGGTCGGCCGGGATGTCGCCCATGTGGATCAGCCGCATGGGGCGACCGGATTCGGTACTCACAAAGCGGTCGAGCACCTGCTGCAGCTGGCTGGTGATGGCGCGGCCATCGCCCGGACGCGCCGCCTGGTTGATGACCATGCGCACATGCTGGCGTTTTTGCTGCATGGCCAGCACCTTGATGGCAGCGTAGGCGTCGGTGAGCGAAGTGGGCTCGGGCGTGGCCACGATCAGCACCTCGGAGGCCAGGGACACCGAGAACAGCACCACGTCGGAGATACCGGCGCCGGTATCGAGCAGCACCACGTCGTAGCGCGGCGTGAGCGCCTGGATCACGTTCAGGAACTGGTTGCGCACTTCGGGCGTGAGGCGTGAATACTCCACCATGCCCGAGCCGGCCAGCAGCACGTCAAAGCCACCGGGCGCGGCGATCACGGCGTCGTCCAGCGCGGCCTTGCCGGTGAACACGTCGTGCAGGGTGATCTTGGGGTGCAGGTTCAGCACCACGTCCAGGTTGGCCAGGCCCAGGTCGGCGTCGAGCACCAGCACGCGCTGGCCTCGGCGGGTGAGGGCGGCGGCCAGGTTGGCCGATACGAAAGTCTTGCCCACACCACCTTTGCCGCTGGTCACCGCAATGATGCGGGCGCCAGAAGCGGCCGAGGCCAGGGGGGCGGCAGGGCCTGCAGGGGCTGCAGGTGTGGTGGGTTGGGGGGACAGCGCGTCGCTCATCATCTAACTTTCAGTAGGCGCTGCCTGTTGGGTTGGGGTCCAGTGGAGGCAGGTCGCCCCAACCCGAGGGGGTGTAGAGCGGGCCAAACAACAGGCTTTTCTCTTCGGCACTGACGGTGCTGTCGGGTTGTTCCTCGATGCTGACGCGGTTGCGGCCCGACGCCTTGGCCTGGTAGAGCTGGTGGTCGGCCCGGTCGGTCCACAGCAGGGTGGTGGAGCGGATCCACTGCATGGCGAACGCGCCACCGATGCTCACGGTGACGTTCAGCTCCACCGTGGGAGAAATGCGGATGGGCGTGTTGGCCACCGCGCGCCGGATGCGTTCTGCCACCACGCGGCCAAAGGCAGCCTGACAGGCGGGCAGCACCACGGCAAATTCTTCACCGCCGTAGCGGGCCAAGGTGTCCATGGGGCGCACGCAAGCACTGAGCGTGCGGGCCACTGACTGCAACACCACGTCACCAGCCAGGTGGCCGTGGGTGTCGTTCACCTTTTTGAAATGGTCGAGGTCCAGCATCAGCAGCAGTGCTGCCTCGCCTGAGCGTGTGACGCGGTCGATCTCGCGCTCGAGCACCGCGCGGAAATGTCTGCGGTTGGCCAGGCCAGTGAGCGGGTCTTTGAGCGACAGCTCGCACAGGCCATCGATGAGACCCTGCAGGTACTGAGAAGGCACCTCGCGGTGCAGTGCTGCCTCGCTGCCGCCGGCCTGAGCCACCAGAGCGTGAGCAGTATCCAGGCGAAGGTCGCGCAGATCTACCAGATGAGAGGCCGCAGAGTCAGACACAAATTGGAACAATGAGAGTTAGGCAAGTGTACCAGCGCGCCAGCAAGAACAGGGCCAACGCAAGGCCGGCGCAGCGTAGGTAAAACCCGGCTCACGCCCGCGCCACGGGCTGGGGAAGCTGCTGCAGCGCCACCAGCGCCTCGGCATCGGTGCGGTACATGGCCAGCCCGGGGCCCAGCTTCAGCAACCCCGCCTGCCGCAAGACCTGCTCTGCTGGCAGCTTCAGTCCGCTCAGATGCAATGTCCCACCCCGCAGTTCCATTTGCGCCAGCAACTGGGCGAAGGTTTCCACGCCGGTCACATCGATGCGGTTGATGGGCTGCGCCAGCAGACACAGGTGCAGCACCTCGGGGTGGGCGGCCAAGTGTTCGGTCACGCGCCGCTCCAGAGCGCTGGCAGAGGCAAAGTCCAGCTCCGCATCCATGCGCAACGCCAGGAGCCGGGGTGCCAGTGGCGGCAAGTGCCACAGGTGCCGGTCGCGCAGGCTTCCATCAGGGTGCAGGCCCACTTCAATGATGCGCGGGTGCAGTCGCTGGTAGAGAAAGTGGCTCAGATTCATCAGCAAGCCCACCAGCACGCCCCAGTACATGCGCGGCGCCGTGGCCAGGGTCAGGGCAAAGGTGACGCCGCCGATCACTGCCTCTACCCGCGACACCCGCCACAGCCTCATCAGGGTGCCCGGTTTGATGAGGCTGGTGACGGCCGTGACCACGACCGCCGCCAGCACCGACTGCGGCACGTGGTACAGCGCGGGCGTCAGCCACAGCAGCACAACCAGCACCAGGCTGATCGCAAACAGTGTGGCCCAGCCCGTCTTGGCACCGGCGTAGAGGTTGATGGCCGAGCGTGAAAACGACGCACTCGTGGCAAAACTGCCGCACAGGCCACTGCTGATCTTGGCCAGGCCCTGGCCAATCAGGTCCTGGTTTTCGTTCCACTGCTCCTTGGAGCGCTGGCTTTCCACCTTGGCGCTCGATGCCGTCTCCAGAAAGCTCACCAGCGTCACCACCAGCACGGGCATGACCAATGCACTGAAGCTGGACCAGGGCAGGGCGCCGGGCCAATAGGGCGCTGGCAAGCCGGATGGCAAGGCGCCCACCACTGCGCCACCTGCATCGGCATAACCCAGGGCCCAGCTCAGAGCACCCGCAGCACCCACCACCACGATGGCCGCCGGGAACTGGGGCAACACGCGGCGCGCCAGCATCAGCAAAGCGAGGCTTCCCAGGCCGAAGCCCGCTGCAGTCAGGTCGAACAGCCCCAGTGATGGCGTAGACAGCAGGGCGCCCCAGTCGGCAGCCCGCAACCCGGTCAGTGCACCCAACTGCGACCCCAGGATCAGCAAGGCCGCCGCCTGCGTAAAACCATTGAGTACGGGTGAGGTCACGAGGTTGAGCAACCAGCCAAAGCGCGCCATGCCCATCACCATCTGCAGTAGACCCGACAGCAGGGCCATCCATGCCGCCAGGGCCACCCACTGCGCACTGCCTGGCTCGGCCAGGCCGGTGAGCGAGGCGCCGATCAGCAAACTGGTGAGCGCCGTGGGCCCCACCCCCAGCCGGGTGGATGAACTGAACAGCACGGCGACCAACGCCGGAATCAGCGATGCGTAAATGCCCGTGACCAGCGGCATGCCCGCCAGCGCCGCATAGGCCACACCCTGCGGCACCAGCATCAGCCCCACCGTCATGCCCGCCCAGAACTCCCCTTTGAGCAGTTGTCGGTCAGGGCGGGGCCATTTCAAAAAAGGAAGCCAACGGGCGAGCGAAGACACGGTCATGCCCCGATTGTCACCCGCTCCGCAGGGAGTGCGGCCGATGCGCGTCTGGCGTTGCCGTCCTACAAGCACTTCGGCGATGTCCGACCCGCAAGCCGCGGCCCGCTGCCTACAGTGAGGCCATGTTTCAACCGCAAGGAGTCATTGCATGAACCCCAAGAATCTGATCGACCGTCCCGCCCATCGCGTTGCGAGCATTCTGGCCGTGAGTGCCCTGGCCTTGGGCCTGGCCGCCTGCAACAAGACCGAAGAGCCCACCGTGGGCCAGCGCCTGGACTCTGCCGTCGAAAAGACCGAACAAGCCGCAGCTGACGCACGTGTGAAGGCCGAGGGCGCGATGCAGAACGCAGAGACCAAGATGGAGCAGGGCGCGGCCAATGCGGAAGCCACGGCCAAGCAGGCAGCCAACTCCGCCAAGGGCGTCATCGACGATGCCACCATCACCGCCCAGGTGAGCGCGGGCCTGGCCAAGGACCCCGACCTGAGTGCCGTCAAGATCAATGTAGACACTGTCAACGGCAAGGTCACGCTGAACGGGCCCGCACCCTCCACGGTGGCCCGTGACCGCGCCGAGACCATCGCCAAGGGCGTGAGTGGCGTGACCTCGGTGAACAACCAGCTGGTCGTAACGGCTGGTTAATGCCAACCTGCAGGGCTTGGGGTGCATGCACCCCAAGCCCTGCGGTGTGATCGCCAAGCGATCTGAGCGCCGCCCGGGTCACTCCGGGCGGCGCGCTACCATGGCTGGCATGAAAGACCACGACATTGATCTTGCCACCCATATCGTCCACCACGACTACCAGCCTCCGGCCGGGTTTGTAGCTCCCCAACCGGGGGTTTTTAAGGCCTCTACCGTCATCTTTCCCAGCGTTGCGGCCATGCGCTCGCGCGAGTGGAAAGACAAAAGCGGATACACCTACGGGCTGCACGGCACGCCCACGACCTTCATCCTCGAAGAGCGCCTGTGTGCGCTGGAGGGCGGTCTGCAGTGTGTGCTGGTGCCCAGTGGCTTGGCGGCCATTGCCAACGTGGGGTTGGCGCTCCTCAAGCCCGGCGATGAGGTGCTGATCCCCGACAACGCCTACGGACCCGGCAAGGATCTGGCCAATGGTGAACTCGCCCGGTTCGGGATCACCCATGTGTTTTACGACCCGTTGGATCCGGCCGACCTGGTTGCCCGCATCACGCCGGCCACCCGTCTGGTCTGGCTGGAGGCGCCGGGCTCTGTCAGCATGGAGTTTCCGGACCTGTGCGAGCAGGTGCGCATTTGCCGCGATAGGGGCGTGACAACCGCGCTGGACAACACCTGGGGCGCGGGCCTGGCGTTTGCGCCCTTTGACCTGACGGGCGACGGCAGCCTGGGGGTGGACATCTCGGCCCATGCGCTCACCAAGTATCCGAGCGGTGGAGGTGATGTGCTCATGGGCAGCGTGATCACGCGCGACCCGGGCCTGCACATGAAGATCAAGCTGACGCACATGCGGCTGGGACTGGGCGTGGGGGCCAACGACGCCGAGGCCGTGCTGCGTGCGCTGCCCAGCATCGGACTGCGCTATCGCGCCCACGATGACGCTGCCCGCCACCTGGCGCGGTGGTGTCAGCAGCAACCCGCCATTGCGCAAGTGCTGCACCCCGCGCTGGAAGGCGCGCCCGGCCATGCACACTGGAAGGGCCTGTGTGGCGCTGCTCACGGCGGGCAGGGGCTGGCAGCTGGCCTGTTCAGCGTGATGATCGACGCCCGGTACACCCAACAGCAAGTGGATGCCTTCTGCGACGGCTTGCGCTTGTTCAAGCTGGGCTACAGCTGGGGCGGCCCCATGAGCCTGGTTGTCCCTTACAACATTGCCAGCATGCGCAGTCGGCCGCCCGCCCATTTGAAGCCGGGCACGCTGGTGCGGTTTTCGATCGGCCTGGAGGCTGTGGAGGATCTGCGGCGCGACCTGCAACAGGCGATGGAACGCGCCTTCACCCAGGGCTGAGCGGCCTCGGCAAGGGTCCGGCGCTGCCCACTGCCGCTGGATTTCGTGTGGGATACGGGCTTTCCTCAGTGGCGCCGCCGAACGGGCGGGCTTAGTGTGGCGGCATGAACGCGACATCCTCCAAGCCTGCGCCGGACACCCTTGGCACACCAGACACCTCCGAGGCCCGGCAGGCGGAGGCCATTGCCGACCGCGTGAAGGCCCAGACCGCGCAGCCCGTGCAGCTGCAGCCGTTGCGCGTGGCTGACCCCTTCCGGTGGCTGCGGCGCGGCCTGGACGATGTGCGCGCCGCGCCGGGCATTGCCTTGTTCTATGGCGTGTGCTTCTGGGTCATGGCGGGGGTGCTGGGCTGGGTGTTCCGCACGCGGCCTGAATACACCATGTCGCTCGCCAGTGGCTGTCTGCTGGTGGGGCCATTTCTGGCCATGGGGCTGTATGACACCAGCCGTCGGCGCGAGGCGGGCCTGAAGCCGCAGCTGAGCGAATCCCTTACCTGCTGGGACAGCCACATGGGCAGCATGGGCATGCTGGTGCTGGTGCTGGTGGTGCTGGAGCTGCTTTGGGGCAGGGCCTCGCTGGTGGTGTTTGCCGTGTTCTTCAACACCGGCATGCCCTCGACCACCGGCGTGCTGCAGGCGGTGTTCAACCCGCAGAACTGGAGCTTTGTGGCGGTGTACACGGTGGTGGGCGGTGTGTTTGCGGCGCTGGTGTTTTCCACCTCCGTGGTGTCCATCCCCATGATTCTGGACCGCGACACCGACGCGCTGACTGCGGGCATCACCAGCATGCGTGTGGTGATTGAAAACCCGGGCGTGATGCTGCTGTGGGGGGCATTGATCACCCTCATCGTGGCCGTCTCGCTGTGGTTCTGGGGGGTGGGCCTGGTGCTGGCGGGGCCTGTGCTGGGCTTTGCCAGCTGGCATGCGTACCGAGCTGCCGTCATTCCGCTGCAGCGCACCCCGGCAGGGGCCTGAAAACCCCGTCCTGTTACAGTGAGTCTCAACTTCAGGAAGCAACTACCTTGGCAACACCCAACTACGGATACGAAAAACGCCAGCGCGAACTCGCCAAAAAACAGAAAAAGGAAGAGAAGCTGAGGGCCAAAACACAGCGCAGGCCGAACGATCCGCAAGGGGATGACCAGCCCGCTGACGACCAGTCAGCGGGCGCTGCAGGCCATCCCGAGCAGCCTGCAGGCTGAGTGACCTGGCTGCGTCACAGGGGTCCGCTGCACCAATCGCCGCGCTTTGTGCATCTGCGGTCTCTGGCGGTCTGCAGCGTTGCAGATACTCGCAATAGCTACGGCTATTGCTGCGTTTTGCGCCTGGCAGCCCCTCCCGATCCGCAGCGCACACTGACCGCTCGATGCGTGCAGCGAATCCCTAACGCAGCAGCTTTTTGAGCTCTGGCCACACGTTGGCCAGCATTTGCGGATGCGCTTCGGCGCGAGGGTGAATGCGGTCGGGCTGGAACAGGCGGGTCGGGTCTGGTCCGTCAGCCACACCCTTCAAGAAAAATGGCACCACAGCCGCCTTGTGGGCCTGCGCCACGGTGGTGAACAGGCCCGCAAACTTGTTCGCGTAGTCGGTGCCATAGTTGGGTGGCACCTGCATACCCACCAGCAAGACCTTGGCCCCGGCCTTTTGCGCCGCCTGGGTCATCCAGGCCAGGTTCTCTTCGGTGTTCTTGAGCGGCAGGCCGCGCAGGGCATCGTTGCCCCCCAGTTCAATCACCACATGGCTGGGCTTGTGCTGCGCGAGCAGTGCAGCCAGGCGCGAGCGGCCGCCCGAGGTGGTCTCGCCGCTCACGCTGGCATTGACCACGGTGGCTGCGAGCTTGTCTTGCGCCAGTTGTTTTTCCAGCAGTGCCACCCAGCCCGTGCCCCGCGCCAGGCCGTATTCGGCGCTGAGCGAATCCCCCAGCACCAGAATCACCGAAGGGCGTCCGGCAGTCCCTGCCTTGGTGGCGGCCTGCGCAAAGGCCGTGGGCGCACAAAGCCCCACCACCAGGCCGATAGATGCGCTCAGGATAAAGTGGCGCCGTTGCTGCAGATTGCGAATCAAAGTAAAGAGCCTTTCATGTCCGAACCCTCCCCGCTGCCCAAGACACCGCCCGCCAGCCCCATCATTGCCGTGGAGCATGTGTTCAAGTCGGTGACGGATTCCACCGGAACCCTCGACATTCTGCGGGATATCGATTTCCGCCTGGCTGCCAGGGAAACGGCGGCCATCGTCGGCGCCTCGGGCTCGGGCAAGAGCACGCTGCTGTCCATCATCGCGGGGCTCGATACTCCCACGCGCGGAACGGTGCGGCTGGACGGCCACGACTTGTTTGCCATCGATGAAGATGCGCGGGCTGCATTGCGGGCCCAGAAGGTGGGTTTTGTGTTCCAGAGCTTCCAGCTCATGGGCAACCTCACAGCGCTGGAGAACGTCATGCTGCCGCTGGAGCTGGCCGACCGCCGCGATGCACGCAAAGCCGCCACCGAGATGCTGGCGCGCGTGGGGCTGGGGCAGCGCCTGTCGCACTACCCCAAGGTGCTGTCGGGCGGCGAGCAGCAGCGCGTGGCCCTTGCCCGGGCGTTTGTGGTGCAGCCTGCCGTGCTACTGGCCGATGAGCCCACGGGCAGCCTGGACTTTGCGACGGGCGAAACCATCATGAAGCTCATGTTCGAGCTCAACCGCGAGTTGGGCACAACGCTGGTGCTGGTGACCCACGACCGCGCGATCGCCGCGCAGTGCGAGCGGCGCATCACGATCGATGCAGGGCGCGTGGTGTGAGTGGTGGGCGGGGTTTTTGAGTGTTTTGGGCCGCAGGCGCTAGTGAAACATGTGCAAGTAGCTATGAATTTGATAGTGGTCTGAGGGAGTGGGCTGCGCCCAGCGGATAATCCCCCCATGTCCAGCCCCAAAGTTCTCTTCGGCTTTCACGCCGTGGGCGTGCGTCTGAAGACCGCGCCGCAATCCATCATCGAGATTTACTACGAAGCCACGCGCCGCGATGCGCGCATGCGCCAGTTTCTCGACCGTGCCCGCGAGGCCGGTGCCCGCCTCATCGAAGCCGACAGCGTGCGCATTGCCAAGCTGGCGGGCAGCCATGGCCACCAGGGTGTGGCCGCGCGCGTGGAGCCCGTGGCGCAGGTCACCTCGCTCGATGAGCTGCTGGAAAACCTCGAAGCCGCAGGCATCGAGCAGCCCCTGCTGCTGGTGCTGGACGGCGTGACCGACCCGCACAACCTGGGTGCCTGCCTGCGTGTGGCCGACGGCGCTGGTGCCCATGCCGTCATCGCCCCCAAGGACCACGCCGTGGGCATCAACGCCACCGTGGCCAAGGTGGCCAGCGGTGCGGCCGAGACCATGCCGTATTTCATGGTCACCAACCTCTCGCGCACCCTGAACGAACTCAAGGAGCGCAACATCTGGTGCATCGGCACCAGCGACGATGCGCCCAAGACCATTTACCAGGTGGACCTGAAAGGCCCCGTGGCCCTGGTGCTGGGCGCCGAGGGCGACGGCATGCGCCAGCTCACGCGCAAGACCTGCGATGAGCTGGTCAGCATCCCCATGAAGGGCGCGGTCGAGAGCCTGAACGTGTCCGTGGCCAGCGGCGTGTGCCTGTACGAGGCGCTGCGCCAGAGGACTTGATCCTCGGCCCGCTGGCTCCACCGAGGAGGGCACCATGCTGGACACCGTGAAAGCCTGGGTCCGGCAAAGCCAGCGCATCGCCGTGCTGACGGGCGCAGGGGTCAGCGCCGAATCTGGCGTGCCCACCTTCCGCGATGTGCAGACGGGCTACTGGGCGCAGTTCCGCCCCGAAGACATGGCGACCGAGGCAGGTTTTCGCGCTCACCCACAGCGGGTGTGGGACTGGTACCAGTACCGGCGCGACCTGCTGGCTGGCGTGTCGCCCAACGCAGGGCATCTGGCGCTGGCCGACTTTCAGCGCCGCCACCCCGACTGCATCACCCTCATCACCCAGAACGTGGACGGGCTGCACCAGCGCGCGGGCAGCACCGGCGTGCTGTGCCTGCACGGCGACATTTTTCAGGACCGCTGGCTCGACACCCCGCGCAACTGCTGCTTCATCGACCACGCAGTGGCCGGCCACCCGCCGTATTGCGACCGCTGCGGCAACCTGCTGCGCCCGGGCGTGGTGTGGTTTGGCGAGCCTTTGCCGCTGGCGACGTTGGAGGCCGCCGAACAGGCGGCCAACCAGTGCGACCTGATGCTGGTGGTGGGCACGGCCGGTGCGGTGTACCCCGCAGCGGGTCTTGCCCACCAGGCTCGGGCCGCCGGTGCCAGGGTGGTGGTGCTCAACCCCGCGCCCAGTGCGTTGGACGATGCAGCGCACGCGGTGCTGCGTGGCACGGCGGCGACGGTGCTGCCGCAGTTGCTGGGCGATTGAGCGGGTGTGCGTGGCGCAGGCGCTCAGCCCCGGGTTGCGCGGTGCTGCAGGGGCTCACACGCTGTCGAATCCCGGTAGAAACCCTGATTTGACGTACTCCTGCCACCCTTTGTCGCACAGCTGACAGGCGGGGAGGCGCTCTGGCCGGTAGCCTGCTCCACCTTTGTTTTATCTGCCCTGCACACCATGAGCCGTCGCCACTTTCTTTTGCGTGCCACCCAGGCCGTTGCCGCCACTGGCCTGCCCGCATGGGCCCACACCGCGATGGCGGCAGAGGAGGCGTTGACTGCGCGCTCCATCACCCTGGGCTGTTCCATTGCCCTGACGGGCCCGCTCGGCCAGGCAGGCATCGAGCAGGTGGCGGGCATGAAGGCCGCGTTTGCCGAGGTGAATGCCGCCGGTGGCGTGTTGGGCCGCGAGATCCGCATGGAGGTCAAGGACGACGGCTACGTGGCTGCACGCACGCTGAAGAACGTGACCGAGATGGTGGAGGCGCAGTCGGTGTTCGCACTGATCTCGCCGCTGGGCACGGCCAACACCGCGTCCATCCTGCCACTCATCGAGTCCAAGGGCATTCCCACCGTGGGCCCGGTGACCGGCGCCACATCGCTGCGCGCAGCGGCCAACAAGCACGTGTTCTTCCTGCGCCCCAGCTACCGCGAAGAAACCCAGCGCCTGGTCAAGCAGATCGTGGAGATGGGCCTCAAGCGCATTGCGGTGGTGTACCTGGACAACCCGTTTGGCAAAGAGGTGCTCAAGGACATGTCAACTGCGCTGGACGAGATCAAGGTCGAGCGCGGCGGCGAGTTTGCACTGGCCGTGGACGGCAAGAACGGCACCGAGCTGGCCGACAAGGTGGCGGCCGAGCGCCCCGGCGCCGTGCTGCTGGCCACCACGGGCACGGCCAACACCGCGTTTGTGCAGGCCTTCCGTGCCAAGGCGCAAGGCGTGCCGCTGGCTGGCCTGTCCGTCACCGTGATCTCGTCGGAGCTGCCCAAGCTGGCGGCCTCCACGCGCGGCCTGGCGCTGGTGCAAGTGTTCCCTGATGCCAATTCGCAAAAGTCGGTGGCGGTGCGCAAGTTCCAGGCCACGATGAAGGCCACGGGCGGTGACCCGGCATTCTTGAACAGCAACAGCGCGCTGGAAGGCTGGCTCAACGCGCAGATCATGATCGAAGGCCTGAAGAACGCGGGCAAGGAGCCCACACGCGAGCGCCTGCGCGCCGGGCTGACCGCCATCCGCTCGCTGTCGTTTGGCGACTTCAACGTGGGCTTTGGCAACAAGGCGCCGTACATCGGCTCGGACGCCATCTACCTGGCGATCTACGCGGAGAACGGTCGCCGGATCAGCTGATGGGCTTATGGGCTTATGGGCTGAGGGGCGTCATTCCGTTCACCCCGCAACCCGTCAAGCCATACGCCAAGGGCCCGCGCACGCGCGGGCCCTTTTGTTTGGATTCAGCCTTGGGCACTGGCGGCGTCCAGCTGGGCCAGCGCATCACTGTCCAGTTGCAGCTGGGTGGCCTTGACCAGCTCGTGCAGCTGGGCCACTGACGTGGCGCTGGCAATGGGCGCGGTGATGCCCGGTTGCACCATCTGCCAGGCCACGGCCACCTGGCCGGGCGTGGCGTTGTAGCGTTGTGCCACGGCGTCCAGCGCCGCCAGAATGCGCAGCCCCCGGTCGTTGAGGTACTTGGCCGTGGTGTTGGCACCGCGTGTGCTCTTGGCGGCGTCGGCCACCGTGCGGTACTTGCCCGTGAGGAACCCGGCGGCCAGCGCATAAAAGTTGATCACGCCGACCTGCTGCTGCACGCACAGCGGCTGCAGCGCGTCTTCAAACACGGCGCGGTCGTACAGGTTGAACAGCGGCTGCAGGCTTTCGTAGCGCGGCAAGCCCAGGCGTTCGCTGGTCTGCAGGGCCTCCTGCAAGCGCGCGGCGCTGTAGTTGGAGGCGCCAATGGCACGCACCTTGCCGGCCCGGATCAGGTCGGCATACGCGCCCAGCGTGTCGGCCAGCGGCACGGTGGTGTCGTCGTCGTGTGACTGGTACAGGTCGATGTGGTCGGTTTGCAGGCGCTGTAGCGATGCCTCCACCGCCTGGCGGATGTAGGCGGGGCGCAGGCCCACCTTGCCATCCCCCATGTCCTTGCCCACCTTGGTGGCCAGCACGATGTGGTGGCGCTTTCCGCTGCGCTTGAGCCAGCGGCCGATCACCGATTCGGATTCGCCCCCGGTGTGCCCCGGTGCCCAGCGCGAGTACACATCGGCGGTGTCGATGAAGTTGAAGCCCGCGTCCACCCACGCGTCGAGCAGTGCGAACGAGGTGGCTTCATCGGCCGTCCAGCCAAACACATTGCCGCCAAAACACAGGGGCGAGACCTGCAGGCCCGATCGGCCCAGGGAGCGGAGTTGCATGGATGTGCCTTTCAAAAAAGAGAAAGAAATCGTGCCCGTTGCCGGGGTTGCGCAGCACCCCCCGGTCTCTCAAACCCTCAGACCAGCCCCAGCGCACCCAGCAGTGCACCGGCGCCCAGCATCCACAGCAGGTGCAGCTTGGTGCGCCACACCAGCACCGTGGCCGTGGCGGTCAGCAGCCACAGGGGCCAGTCGGTGGTCCATTCGCCATGGGCGCGGGCCAGCACCCAGGACGTGGCGACCAGCAGGCCGATCACGACCGGGGCCATGCCCTGCTTGAAGGCGCGCACGCCGCGCCGCTCGCGGTTGCGGTGGCCCCAGCGCGTGGCCGTCCAGGTCAGCAGGCTGCTGGGCAGCATCACGCCCAGCATGCACACCGCCATGCCCAGGGCGCCCAGTAGCCAGCCGGCCACGCCAGGGCCGCCGGCGTTGATGCCGACGTTCCAGCCCAGCAGGGCAATGAACAACACGTTCGGGCCCGGGGCCGCCTGGGCGATGGCGATGGAGGCGTTGAACTGCGGGTCGGTCAGCCACGCCTGGCGTTCGACCAGGAACCGGTGCATGTCGGGCGCGGTGGCAATGGCGCCGCCCACGGCCAGCAGCGACAGCGACAGGTAGTACAGGAAGAGGTTGAACCAGTCGCCGATGCTCAGGGCCATCAGCGGTGCGGTGAGGGGGGCGGCAGTGCTCATGGCGCGAGCTTTCTCCAGGTCAGCAGGCAGGCGGCCCCGCCGATTACCGGCAGGATCCAGAACAGCGGCCAGCGCAGCCAAGCCATGGCGATGATGGTCAGCGCCGTGATGGCCAGGCACAGGGGGCGACCCAGTGGGTGGTTGCGGATGGAGACAAACAGCTTGATGCCCACCCCGGCAATCAGGCCCGCCGCCACAGCTCCCATGCCACGCAACGCGCCGGCCACGGCTGGTTGGGCCGAGAACTGCGCGTACACCACCGCCAGTGCCAGCACCAGCATGAGCGGAAAGGTCAGCATGCCCGCCAGCGCCGCAAACGCGCCGCGCAGGCCAAAGTAGCGGTCCCCAATCATGATGCTGAGGTTGACCACGTTGGGGCCCGGCATGATCTGCGCCACGGCCCAGTCTTCGACGAACTCCTCGTTGGTCATCCAGCGCTTTTTCTCCACCAGCTCGCGCTGCACCACCGCCAGCACCCCCCCAAAGCCCTGCAGGGCCAGCCAGGTGAAGGACCAGAACAGGTCGGTCGGGTTGCGGGGCTGCGGGCGCGCGGGCGTTTCGGGGGAAGGAGGCGAGGCGGTGGCGGGTGCCATGGGTGCAAGATGGAGTGAAAGGTGGCTGATGCGCCGGTGATTCGTGCCTCGATAGCTATCATTGTGATAGCTGCTGGGTGAAGCGGCGGCCCCCGTGATGTTACGCGCGCGCCGGGCTGTGTGCTGGCAGCGGGGCGTCGCCATCGGGCAAGTCTGGGGCGGCCAATCGTGCACACGCGCAAGGCGGCGTGCCGCTATGCTGGTGGGTGGTCTAAGAGACACATTCATCCCAAGAGACAAGGACACCCCATGAAACTCATCCGCTACGGCCAGCCTGGTGCAGAACGCCCCGGCCTGGTAGACGCCCAGGGCACGCTGCGTGACCTGTCCATGCTGTTGCCCGATATCGGCCCCGCACAGCTCAACCCCCGCACCTTGTCCGCGCTGGCCGCCATCGACGCCAGCCGCCTGCCTGCGGTGTATGGCTCGCCCCGTCTGGGCAGCCCGGTAGGCAGTGTGGGCAAGATCGTGTGTGTGGGCCTCAACTATGCCGACCACGCCAAAGAGGCGGGCATGCAGCCGCCCGCCGAGCCGGTGCTGTTCATGAAAGCCGTGACCGCGCTGAGCGGCCCCAACGACGATGTGCGCATTCCCCCCGGCGCGACCAAGACCGACTGGGAGGTGGAATTGGGCATCGTCATCGGCACCCGCGCCCGCCATGTGGCCGAGGCCGATGCATTGAGCCATGTTGCCGGATATGTGCTGGCCAACGATGTGTCCGAGCGTGCCTGGCAGATGGAGCGCGGCGGCCAGTGGGACAAGGGCAAGAGCTATGACACCTTTGCGCCCATCGGCCCCTGGCTGGTCACGGCCGACGAGGTGGCCGACCCCCACGCCATCGACCTGTGGCTGGAGGTGAACGGCCAGCGCGTGCAAAACGGCAGCACACGCAATTTCATTTTTGGTGTGCCCACCGTGGTGTCGTACATCAGCCAGTTCCTGACCCTGGAGCCGGGCGACCTCATCCTGACTGGCACCCCCGCGGGCGTGGGCCTGGGGCAAAAGCCCGCACCGCGGTTCCTCAAACCCGGCGATGTGGTGCGCCTGGGTGCCACGGGGCTGGGCGAGCAACTGCAAAAGTACGTCGGTGGTTGAGGTCTCCTACAGCGGCTCCTGACTTGGCGGGGGAGGTTGGCGGGGGGCTGTGCACCCGTCCAACCTGCATCCGCATGACCGGAGGGCTTGGTGGCCGCTTCAGGCGTGTTCGGCGTCGTCAGGCCAATTTGCCCTTGAGCGCATGCCCCAGCGTGCGCCAGCCGGCTTGCTCTGCATGCGCCACCTTGAAGATCCTGAGATCCGCCTGGCTCTCGCGTTTGACTTTGAAAATCTTGAAGCTGGCCTGGTTCTCGTAGTTCACAAAGAACCACAGCGCATCGCCCGTGGCCTGTGTGGCGTAGCCCACCTCGTGCCAGCACAGGTCGGCCTGGCTCTCATAGGCCACTTCGCACACGCGTGCATCGGCCTGGTTCTCGTATTTCACTTCCAGAATTTTGGCCACGGGCGTCCTTTGGGTTGTTGGTCTGCTAGCGCTGGGAGCCTGCAAACGGCAGCCCTTTGCAGGTTTCAGCCGAGAGGTGGGCGGCAGCGCGGCCCACCAAGATAATGCAAAACCGCTGGCATCGTGTTGGCGGCGGTGCAAGAGGATGTAAGAGCCCGCTGCGGCCACGTGTTGGTTTGGCTTGTCGGAAGTGTGCATGTATGGTGCTGGCTTGTACCTTTGACTTTGGAAGCCCCCATGCCCCATACCGCGCGCCGTGCTCATACCGAGGGCCACCGTTCTGACCGCATTGGCTGGCTACGCGCCGCGGTGCTGGGGGCCAATGACGGCATCGTCTCCACCGCCAGCCTGGTGGTAGGTGTGGCGGCCGCGCAGTCCAGCCAGTCCACCATCGTGATGACGGCGGTGGCCGGGCTGGTGGCGGGTGCCATGTCGATGGCGGCGGGCGAATATGTGTCGGTGCATTCGCAGGCCGATACCGAAAAGGCGGACCTGGACCGAGAGCGGGCCGAGCTGGCCGCTGACCCGGCGGCCGAGGCGCGCGAACTGACCGCCATCTACGTCGCCCGAGGCCTGACGCCTGAACTGGCTCAGCAGGTGTCGGCGCAACTCATGGCGCACGATGCGCTGGGCGCCCATGCGCGGGACGAGCTGCAGGTGTCCCAGGCACTCGCTGCCCGTCCGGTGCAGGCGGCCCTGACCTCGGCGGCCAGCTTTGCGGTGGGGGCCGCACTGCCGCTGGCTGTTGCTGTGGTGTCGCCTGCCAGCAGCCTGCTGTATGCGGTGGCAGGTTCTGCACTGGTGTTTTTGGCATTGCTCGGGGCCTTGGCTGCACACACAGGCGGCGCGGGGATGGCTGTGGGTGCCTGGCGTGTGACCTTTTGGGGCGCACTGGCCATGGCTATCACGGCGGGGGTGGGCGCGTGGTTTGGGGCGCCGGTGTAAGGGCGCCGGAAAAGGCCACCAATGATCCAAAGCCTCAGCGCAAGCACCTTCCGCACTGGGCACGAGTATTTGAACCAGATATCGGAGCCAAATCGGTGTTTAGCGCTAGTGAAATATGCGCTGACAGCTATAAAATTGTGAGCAATCAGCCCCCGCCTGCCGTACCCGGACGGGTGCCCTGGCTGATGCGGACGGCACCGGACAGCCGCTGCTGCACGGTGGTGCGCACTGCAGGTGGCGCATCGTGCAGCAGCAAGGGCCAGTCGGCCTGGGCCTGTTTGACCACATCGCGCAGCAGCGCCAGGTGCCGGGGCACCCGCAGCAGCCCGGCGGATTTCATCAGGCCTTCCATGTCGTCCCAGGTCAGTGCCCGCAGGGTTTTGTCGATGGCGCGGTTCACCGCATATTGCTGGTCGGGCACGCCTTCAAAAAAAGCGGCCACGCACACCGGGTCGTACACCGGGGCCAGTTGGGGCACGCGGCCGTCGGGGTAGACCAGGGCCCAGTTCTTCAGGTGCGCGTCGGTGTTGCCCATCAGGATGAACGCGACCATGCGCGCCAGAAACTCGCGCGTGTCCTGCACGGGTTGGCGGCTCAGTCGGTTGAGCACGCGCAGCATGGTGGCCCAGTCCTGCAGCACGCCCCTGCCATGGGTTTTGCCGTACTTTTGGCGCGGCGTGTAGCCCAGTACCTGGTTGAACTCCTCCATGTGCACGCGTGCGCCGCCGGGCAGGTGGTCAAACCGCTGTACGGCCAATATTTCGTTGAAGGGCACGGCGTCGGGCAGGTCGGCCTCGGCGCGGGTGATGACTTGCACATCGGCGCAATGCAGGCCCAGCGCCTTGCACAGCTGGTAGCCCGTGTACTCGTTGGCCACCAGATCGGGGTGGGCGGTGGTGGGCAGCTTCAGGATGACGCTGCCCGCCGCGCCCCGGCGGTGCACGGTGTAGCGGCGGCCGTCCTGCACCGCGCTGAACTTGGTCACCACGCCCGGCAGCGAGGCGGCGTCTTCCACCGGGAACTCGACAAACCCCGGTTCCAGCACATCCAGCCCCTGGGTGGTGTGCCAGTAGCGCACCACGTCCGGGATGCCGTCTTGCGCGGGCACGGGCTCCACCTCCAGCGCGCCCATCAGGTCATGGCCTGCAGCGGCCAGCAGCTCGAACTCGTCGTCGGGGCTGCAGCCCCGCTCGCGCGCCAGCCGCTCGCGGTTGTGGCCCTCGGGCAGCAGGTTCTGAAAGTACACGGGCCAGCGCCCATCGGTGCGCACCAGCCGCGCATCGCGTGCTGATGCCAGGATTTGCTGCGTGGCGGCCTCGTCCGCACCCTGGTAGCTGAGCGACAGGGTGGGGCGCTGCGGGTTGCGGATGTAGCTCTCGTCGAAGGACACACGCAGGATGTCGCCGTACTGCGAGATGTAGCCAATCGCTTCACGACGGCTTGCTGTCGTACCTGACTCGCTCGCGCTGCCGTCCGCCTGCGGGGGGCGGTGCAGGTACAGGCGCAGGTAGCGGATGGAAGTGCTCATGGGGCTTGGGTCAGGCAGTGCGCTCGGGTGTCGCCAGGGTCAGCGGCGCAGGCTGTCTACGACCGAGGGGGGCGCATCCATCCCTTCGGGCTGGCCCAGAAACTTGCCGCCGGACTGAATGAACGCCTCCAGGCTGGGACGCAGGCTGCTGGGCACGGCAATGATGTCCATGCCCAGCACCCGCGCTATTTCGGCCAGGGTGGAATAGCGGGGGTCCAGGTCGCCGCCTTCGGTGCGCTGCACCGTCATGCGGGAGAGACCTGCACTTTCGGCCAACTGGGCCTGGGTCATCTGGTGGGCTTTGCGGGCGGCGGCGAGGGTGGGAATAAGATCGATTGACATGATGCTATTTATACTCTTTTTATAATTAAAGAGTAGAAAAACATACAAAAATCTGCGCCTGACTCGGCTTAGGGCGAATCCAATGGAGGCAATACCTCGCTGCGCTCTGCGCAAAACCGCTGCGCCTCCTCCAGCAGCCACTCCCTCACCAGCTCCATCGCCGGGCTCGGGTGGGTGGTGGTCACAAACGAATACGCCGCGCGCGATGGCACGCTGCACCCCAGCAGCGGCACCAGGCGCCCGGCCTTCACGTCCTGCAGCACCAGCGCGGCGCGGCCCATGGCAATGCCCTGGCCGGCCAGCGCTGCGCCGAGGGCCAGTTGCGACAGGTTGAACTGCTGGCCGCCCGCCCAGGGCGGTGGCGTGGCGCCCATCTGCGCATACCAGTGTTGCCATTCTTCATAGGTGTCTGCGCCTTCCCAGGCGCTGCCGTCGTGCAGCAGCCATTCGCCGTGCAGGTCCTCGGGCGTGGTGATGGGCGGGTGCCGGGCCAGAAACTCGGGGCTGGCCACGGGGATGAGCCATTCGTCCAGGAACACGGTGGCATTCAGGTCGCGGTAGCCGCCCAGGTCAAAGCGCACGGCGGCCTCCACGCCGTCGCGCACCATGCGGGTGCGGTCCAGCGTGTGGAACTCGCCAAACACGCGCAGCCCGGTGTGGGGGTGCTGGCGAAAGAAGTCGCCCAGCCGGGGGGTGAGCCAGCTCATGGCAAACGAGGGCGAGCAGCTCAGCGTGGCCGTGGCGGCTTCTGCCGGTTGACGCATCTGGGCCAGGGTGCTTTCGATGGCGTCAAAGCTCTCGCGCAGCACCACGGCCAGCCATTTGCCCTCGGGCGTGGGCACCAGCGCGCGCGGGGTGCGCAAGAAGAGGGGGCGGCGCAGCCAGTCTTCAAGCTGCTTGACCTGCTGGCTTACCGCCCCCTGGGTGATGCACAGCTCGGCCGCCGCCTTGGTAAAGCTGCCGTGGCGGGCCGCTGCATCAAAACTGCGCAGCCAGGCGAGCAAGGAGGGGGAAAGGCGAATATCCATTATTAATACTAATGTTTCGCTCAATATAAATGCTTTGTGATGGTGGCGTGACAGGCGAAGAATGAGGGCAACACTCTTCGAGACACAGATGCCATGACGACTGCCGAGACCCAACCTGCCGTGGATGCCTTGCTGGCTGCCCGTTTGCGCAATGCCCAGCCTGCTTTGTGGACCAACGCAGCCCGGGAGGTGCAGCCTGCCGCAGCGATGTCCGCATTGGGCAGGACTATTAGTCTGGATGATACGAAAGCAGCGGCGGCGCGTTTGGCGCGTTTTGCCGGGCTGCTGGCCCAGGTGTTCCCCGAGCTGGCCGCAACAGGTGGCCTGGTGGAGTCGCCCCTGCTGCCCGCTACGGCGCTGCAGCCCGCATTGGGTATGGCCGAGGGGCAAGGCCGCCTGTTCATCAAGGCCGACCACAGCCTGCCCGTCGCCGGCTCCATCAAGGCCCGGGGTGGCATGCACGAGGTGCTGGAGTTTGCCGAGGGGCTGGCGTTGCAGCATGGGCTGGTGCAGCCAGGCGGTGACTACCGCGCGATGGCCACGCCGCAGGCGCGCGAGGTGCTGGGGCGCTACCAGGTGGCGGTGGGCTCCACGGGCAACCTGGGCATGAGCATCGGTGTGGTGGCGTCGGCCCTGGGTTTCCAGGCCACGGTGCACATGTCTGCCGATGCCAAGGAGTGGAAGAAAGACCGTCTGCGAAAGCGCGGTGTGCAGGTGGTGGAACACGCGGGCGACTACGAGCGTGCCGTGGCCGCAGGGCGTGCCGAGGCGGCCAGCAATCCGATGTGCCACTTTGTGGACGACGAGCAATCGTTCTCGCTGCTGCTGGGCTACAGCGCGGCGGCGCTGCATCTACAAAAGCAGCTGACCGAGCAGGGCGTGGCGGTGGATGCCGAGCACCCGCTCATCGTCTACCTGCCTTGCGGCGTGGGTGGTGCGCCTGCGGGTATCACCTTTGGCCTGCGGCAGGTGTTGGGGCCGCATGTGCACTGCTTCTTTGCGGAGCCGGTGCAGTCGCCGTGTTTCATGGTGCAAATGATGGCCGATGCAACGCAAGGTGTGGGGCAGCACCCCTCGGTCTACGACTGGGGCCTGACCAACCGCACCGAGGCCGATGGCCTGGCCGTGCCGCGTGCATCGCTGCTGGCGGCCGAGCTGATGCGGCCGCTGCTGTCGGGCGTGTTCACTGTCGCTGACGACACCCTGTTTGCGCACCTGGTGCGGGTGCTGGACGCCTTGGGCGAGCGCATCGAGCCCTCGGCCGCCGCTGGCTTCAGCGGCCCGGCGATGTTGACCGGCACTACCGCCGGGCAGGCCTGGCTGCGCAGCACGGGCATCGACGCGGTGTTGCATCAGGCCACCCACCTGGTGTGGACCACGGGCGGCCTGCTGGTGCCCGATGTGCAGTACCAGGGCTTTGTGCAGCGCGGGCGGGCCGTGCTGGCTGCGCAGGCCTGATGGCTGAGCACTTTCTTTTCTCTTTCTTCTTTTCACTTTTTGTCTGGAGCCACGCCATGAACCGCAAGCAACTGCTTTTGTCTGCCGCCGTCTGTGCCGCCCTGGGCGGCCGTTGCATGGGCCCCGGCCATGGCGCAGGAGGCCGTCTTCCCCACCAAGCCGATCACGCTGGTGATTCCGTTCCCACCCGGTGGCGCCACCGATGTGCTGGGGCGGCTGATTGGCAAAAAGCTGGGCGACAAGCTGGGCCAGAGCGTGGTGATTGACAACCGTGCGGGGGCGGGCACGGTGATTGGTGCGACGTCGGTGGCGCGGGCGGCGCCCGATGGCTACACGCTGCTGATGAGTTCGGGCACCACCTTCACCGTCAACCCCGCCGTGCGCGCCAAGCTGCCGTACGACCCGGTCAAAAGCTTTGAGCCCATCGGCATCACGGGCCGCACGGGGTTGATCTTGCTCGCCAACAAGGATGTGCCTGCCAACGACCTGAAGCAGTTTGTGGCCCTGGTGAAGGCGGCCCCCGACAAGTATTCGTATGGCTCGTTCGGCACAGGCACCACCTCGCAGTTTGCAGGCGAGATGTTCTTCCACGCAGCGGGTCTCAAGATCCAGCATGTGCCCTACAAGGGCAGTGCACCTGCAATGACCGACCTGCTCGGCGGGCAGATCCCGTTCACGGTGGACACCGTGTCGGCCGCGCTGCCGCAGCTCAAGGACGGCAAGATCAAGGCCATTGCGGTGACCTCTGGCAAACGCTCGGCCCTGCTGCCCAAGGTGCCTACGCTGGCGGAGAGTGGCTACCCCGGCCTGGAGATGGACACCTGGCTGGCCATGGTGGCGCCCCGTGGCCTGCCGCCGGCCGTGAAGTCCCGCCTGGAGCTGGCGCTGGCCCAGGTGGTGTCGGACCCCGAAACGCGTGACAAGATGATCGCGGTGGGGTTCGAGCCGTCCTATGCTTCGTCCAAGGTGTTGGCCGAGCTGATCGACAAGGAGCTGCCGCTGATGCGCGCCATTGCACAGCGCGCAGCCATCACCGCAGACTGAACCCGTGTGACCAGAACAAGGAGACAAGCCCGAGATGACCACAACAAGCCCCCAAGCCCTGGTTGAGCTGACCGCCAACGAACTGCGCCATCACATCGGCACGCGCGAGATTTCGCCGGTGGAGCTGCTCGACGCCTGCGTCGCCCGCATCGAGGCGGTGAACCCGCATGTGAATGCCGTCACCGCCACCTGCTACGACCGCGCCCGCACCGAGGCCAAAGCGGCCGAGCAAGCCGTGCTGCGCGGCGAACCACTGGGCCTGCTGCATGGCCTGCCCATGGGCGTGAAGGACCTGGAGGCCACGGCGGGCTTGCTGACCACCTATGGATCGCAGATCTACCGCGAGCACATCCCGGCCGAGGACAACGTGCTGGTGGCGCGCCTGCGCGCAGCGGGCGCCATCGTCACCGGCAAGACCAACATCCCCGAGATGGGGGCGGGCGCGAATTCGCGCAACACCGTGTGGGGCGCTACGGGCAACCCCTTCAACCCCAACCTGAACGCCGGGGGATCTTCGGGCGGCTCGGCCGCTGCGCTGGCGTGCGACATGTTGCCGGTGTGCACGGGCTCGGACACGGGCGGGTCGCTGCGCATTCCGGCGTCCATCTGCGGCGTAGTGGGCTTCAGGCCATCGCCCGGCGTGGTGCCCAGCTCGCGCAAGCTGCTGGGCTGGACGCCGATTTCGGTGGTCGGCCCCATGGGCCGGACGGTGGAAGAGGCCTGCCTTCAGCTGGCCGCATCGGCGGGCATGTCGGCGGGTGACCCGCTGAGCTACCCGCTGGACCCGATGAGTTTCTTGCTGCCTGAAACCGTGGACCTGAGCCGCCTGCGTGTGGCCTACACCGAGGACTTTGGCGCCTGCGCTGTGGACAACGGCATCCGCACCGTGTTCCGCCGCAAGGTGCAAGCCATGAAGCACCTGTTTGCCCGTTGCGAAGCCATCGACATTGACCTGGGTGACGTGCACCGCTGCTTTGACGTGCTCCGCGCCGAGGCCTTTGTGGCAAGCACGCGCGAGGCCTACGAGCGCGACCCCGCCAGCCTGGGCCCCAACACCCGCGCCAATTACGAAATGGGCGCCGCTATGACGCTGCTGGACAGCGCCTGGGCGCAGGCAGAGCAAACACGCATCCTGGCGCGGTTTCAGAAGCTGTACGAGGACTACGACATCATCCTCGCGCCCACCACGCCCGTGTCGCCCTTTGCCTGGACCGAGCTGTTCGCCAGCCACATCAACGGCGAGCCGCAGGCCAACTACTACCGCTGGCTGGCGCTCACGTATGTGACTACGCTGACCACCCACCCAGCGCTGAGCCTGCCGTGCGGGCTGGACGACGCTGGCATGCCGTTTGGCCTGCAGATCGTGGGCCGGTTCCGTGCTGACCGGCACACGCTGGGTGTGGGGCATGCGCTGGAGCAGGCGTTCAAGGGCATTGCAGGGCTGGCACGGCCCCGGCCCGATATTGCCAAGCTGACGCAGACGCGCGCCGAACCCGCGCTGACCTCCATCGTGACCGTGGCACCCGACCCCCGCGATGCCCGCAGCCTGCCGCGTGACGACCGTGCGGCATCGGCAGCGCAGGTGTCGGCCGTTTGAGCAGGAGGAGCAGATGCAAACCGTAGACACCATCGTCATCGGCGCAGGCATTGCCGGGGCCTCCGTGGCCTGGCAACTGGTGCAGCCCGCCGCCGCAGGGCAGAGCGCCAGCGTGCTGCTGCTGGAGCGCGAATCGCAGCCCGGCTACCACACCACCGGGCGTTCGGCCGCGCTCTACATGGCCACCTATGGCACGCCCAACATTCAGGCGCTGACCCGGGCGAGCCGCGCGTTTTACGATGCGCCGCCGGCGGAGTTTGGCGCTGACCCCATCCTCTCGCCCCGGGGCGTGGTCTATGTGGCTGGTCCCGACCAGCTGGACTTGCTGAAACAGACCTACGAGGAAGCGCACGCCACCTCGCCCAACGTGCAATGGGTGGACAAGCCCGAGCTGCTGGCGATGCTGCCCTGCCTCAAACCCGAGGCTGTGGCGGCCGGCATGAGCGAGCCCGAGGCGGCCGACATTGATGTGAACGCCCTGCACCAGGGCTACCTGCGCGGCATGCGTCAGCGCGGCGGCCAGGTGCTGACCCACGCCGAGGTGACGGCCGTGCGCCGTGACGGCGACGTGTGGCAGGTGACGCTGGCCGACGGGCGGGTGTTTGCCGCCCCCACCATCGTCAACGCTGCGGGTGCCTGGGCCGATGTAGTGGCAGGCCTTGCGGGTGTGCCGCCGATCGGGCTGGAGCCACGCCGCCGCACGGCGTTTACCTTTCCCGTGCCCGAGGGCATGGACGCTACCCATTGGCCCGCCGTGATCGGCATTGACGAAAGCTTCTACTTCAAGCCCGACGCAGGGCAACTGCTGGGCTCACCGGCCAATGCCGACCCCACGCACCCGCACGATGTGGTGCCCGAGGAGCTGGACGTGGCCACCGGGATTTATCACATCGAGGAAATGACCCGGTTCCAGATACGCCGCCCATCGCACACCTGGGCCGGGTTGCGCTCGTTTGTGCGGGATGGCGACATGGTGATTGGCTGGGACAACCATGTGCCCGGCTTCTTCTGGCTGGCCGGGCAGGGCGGATATGGGATTCAGAGCGCGGCGGGCGCCTCGTTGCTGGCGCGGCAGCTGCTGCGCGGCGAGCCGCTGGCCGGGGAGTTGGTGCGCGAGGGCGTGGGGGTGGAAGGGCTGTCGCCCGCGCGTTTGCGCTGAGCCGCCAGGGCCGAGAGAGAGGGGGGGCTCAGCCCCTCAGGCGAACGTGTTGACGTTGGTCCCCAGCGTACCGCTGGTGGCCAGCTGAGGCTGGGGCATGGACTGCTGCATGGCGTCGATCATGGTGGCGGCCGACACGGCCTGCATGTCCAGCGCCTTTTTCAGCACCACCATGTTCAGGGCGTCGGACGTCTTGGCGTTGGCCAGGCTGGTAGCGGTGTTGACGATGCTGTTGGTCAGGGCGACGTCCATGGTGACTCCTTGGGGCAATGGTGGTTTATCGGCACTACAAAAGCGAGCTTGAGGGTTGTTACATGTGCAGGGGGCGGTGAAGCTGCGCTGTTCTGCATTGCCTTAGTCCAGCGCAGGCACCCCCAGGGCTGGGCAGGCGGCCAGGTCGGAGGTGCGGGCGTTCGGCAACTGTCGGGCTGCGTCGCGCAAGGCGGTGCGCAGGCCTTCTTCCAGCGTGGGGTGGTAGAACGGCATGCCCAAAAGATCATGCACGGTCAGCTGCTGCTGCACGGCCAGGGCCAGCAGGTGGGCGAGGTGCTCGCCATCGGGGGCGCACAACTCGGCACCCAGCAGGCGACCACTCGCGTGGTCGGCATAAACGCACAGGCGTCCCTGGTTGCGCTGCGCGGTGCGGGCACGGCCCTGGTTTGTGTAGCTGGCGGTGCCGGTGACGGTGCTGTGCGCGTCCATGTCGGCCAAGCGCGGTCCCACAATGGCGATGTTGGGGTCGGCGAACACGATGGACAGCAAGGTGCGGCGCCGAAAGCGCGTGGGCGTGGGGGCCAGGGCGTTCAGGCCTGCAATATGGCCTTCATCGGCCGCCTCGTGCAGCAACGGGGTGTGGGTGTTGGCGTCACCCGCCAGAAACACCGGCAAATTGCCAATTTGCTGGGTTTGTGGGTCTACGGTGGGCAGGCCGCGCGCATCCAGCGGTACGCCCAGTGTCTCCAGGCCCAGGTGTTCAATATTGGGCACCCGGCCCATGGCGGCGATGACCTGGTCCACTACCACGCGGTTGGCGCCGCTGGCGACTTCAATGCCTCCAGGCACTTCGCGCAGCTGCGCCTCGGCGCCCATGTGCAGCACCATGTCCTGCTTGAGCTGGGCCGCCAGCTCGGCATTCAGCGTTGGGTCGCTCAAGCCAGCCAGCGTGTGGCCAGTGGTGAACGCAGCCACCTGCAGGCCCAGCCGCGCGAGCGCTTGCGACAGCTCCACTCCAATCGGGCCCATGCCGATCACTGCAATGCGGGGGCCTAGGGTTGGTTGTTCGAACAAGGTGTCGGTGGTGAGCATGCGGTCGCCAAACGCCAGCCATGCCTCGGGCACACGGGGGCGTGATCCCGTGGCGATGATGATGCTGCGCGTGGCGTAAGCCGTGCCATCAATGTCCACCAAACGCGGCCCCAGCAGCGTGGCGCGCCCTGGCACCTGGTTGCTGCCCAGTTCATTGGTGGCTTTGAGGGCGCCCGCCACGAAGTCGTCGCGCAGTGCGCGCACGCGCTGGAGCACGGAAGGCAGGTCGGCGGTCAATGCACTGGCGCCCCGAAGGCCAAACGCTTCAAAGGTGTGGCGACGGTGGAAAGCGTTGGCCGCCTCGATCAGCGCTTTGGACGGCATGCAGCCCACGCGGGCGCAGGTAGTGCCCCAGGGGCCTTCATTGACGATGAGGTAGCGGTCGGTGCGCTTGCGCACTTCACGCAGCGCGGCCAGGCCCGCCGTGCCTGCGCCAATGATGATGGTGTCGAGCGGTTGGGGCATGGGGCTCTTTCGGAGTCGGAAAAGCCGGAGTGTGTAGCGTGAACGGCCCCACCGCTGTAGGCATGCACGCCGTTTTACGACGACGCTGTGGGGGGCTTGCCGGGGCGCTTCCCAACCCTTTGTATGAAGGCGTAGCCCTGGGTCAGGCCTCGGCATCCGTCCAGCCCACGCGGCCTTGCCCGTGGTCGTTGATGCGTTGCACAAAGGGCGCCGCCTGTGTCTGGGGCAGGCGCAGTTGCAAGGTGACCAGGGTGCCATGCTGCACGTCGATCAGTTCGGCACCAGCTGTCTCGATTTCTCGGCGTAGCAGGCCCTCTAGGGCATAGGGCACCTGGCATTGCAAGGTGGTCATGCGCTGCAGCGTGACCTTGGGGGCGGTGAGCAGCGCCTGGGCAATGGTGTCGGTGTAGGCGCGCACCAGACCGCCCGCGCCCAGCTTGACGCCGCCAAAATAGCGCACCACAGTGGCCAGCACGCCTTCCAGGTCCTGGTGGCGCAGCACGTCCAGCATGGGGCGGCCAGCAGTGCCGCCGGGCTCGCCATCGTCCACTGCCGCCGACTGGCCGCCCGCCAGCAGGGCCCAGCAGATGTGGGCGGCGCCAGGGTGCTGCTTCCACAAGGCATCGACGGCGGCCTGGGCGCTGGCGCGGTCGGCCATGGGTTGCACGCAGCCGATGAAGCGGCTTTTCTTGATGATGAGTTCGCTGTGCGCCGGGGCGGCCAGAGTCTGGGGCATGGGGCAGCGAGTTTACGGCGAGCGCGTTGGTTGCTCGCATCGGGCTGTGTGTGACGGAAGTCACAGTCCTGACCCTGAAGGGTATGACTCGGCACCAATCGCGTCGCGAATGTGCGTTCTGTCACACACACCTTAGGCGTGCGTTCCTACACTGCAGAGTTGTCGCTGTGGCCTACGCTGTTGCTACGCATTTGAAAGCACCTGGGCCATCAGAAAAGGAACCGCCATGTTTGCCACCTCGCTCTCTGCACCTTTGCCTACCTCCCTCGCCAGCCATCTGTTTGGCCGTTTCATTGCTCCCTCTGGCTCCCAGGCGTCGAGCACCGGTGCGGTGGCACCGGCCAGCGCAATGCCCAGCGCGATGGACGAGCAGGACGACGAAGCGATGCCGGATTTGGCTCAGCGCGTGCGGGAAATCGGCGAGTGGTGATACGGCGCCCTGCGTGATGTGACAAACCACGCAGTGGACCGAATGTTTAGTCGGCGTTGTCTGCGCCGCGCTTCTCCTCCAGGTCGCGTGCCATGAGCACGCTGGTGTAGTTGGTCAAAGGGCGCCAGTCGCACTCGCCCACCACCCTGTAACCCCAGGATTCATACATTGCTATCAAAGCGGTAGCGGGTTGTGCAGTGTCTAAAGCCATCACCCGGGCGCCTGCCTTGCGGGCATAGTCCAGGGCATAGGCGTGCAACTGTTTGCCGTAGCCCCGGCCTTTGGCGTCGGGGGTGATGCAGAACTGGCACAGCGACCACACCGCAGGCTCGCGGTACAGCGGTACGGTGGACTCGGGTTGCGGCGGTCGCAGCGTGGCGGTGCCCACATAGTCTTCTCCATCCAGCATCACCAGCCCCGTGCCAGAAGCAAATCGCTTGGCTGTGTCTTCCACGGACTGGTGGGTGCCCCAGTAGCGCAGGCCCCGCTGCGCGTGGGGTGCGTATGCGGAGTGGATGAGGGCGGTCAGCCGTGCCAAGTCATCGTCGGCCGTGACGGGGCGAATCAAAAGCGGATTGGACAAAGTCATCGAGATGCTCCGTGGCCTCGCGTTGGGCGCTGCCGGTCATGCAGCGGATTGCGTAGCCTCATTCAAAGCTTCAGCTCCCAGGTTTCTCCCACCAATTGCTGACCAAAACCTTCGTAGGGCTCGGTCTTGACCAACTGAAAACCCCGTTGCGCATAGATACCGCGCGCCGCCGTCAGGCAGCTGTTGGTCCACAGCACCATCTTTTTGTAACCTTTTGCACGCGCAAAGGCA
>Ga0208124_100103_pt1 | contig 53225 bp, 58 predicted proteins | sample LakWasM104_HOW12_2_FD_183922 | JGI IMG/M metagenome (GOLD analysis project Ga0208124, IMG submission 183922) | Freshwater sediment methanotrophic microbial communities from Lake Washington under simulated oxygen tension - Sediment Metagenome... | ecosystem: Environmental > Aquatic > Freshwater >...
GAAGGACCGCTGTAAAAGGCAGCCTGTGCAACGCTGCCTGTGAGCGACTCGCGCCCAAGAGGTTGGTGACAAACCAGCCGCTGGGGGCTGATCAACGGTCCCAGTGGCGACCGTGGCCGTGCCCGTGGTGGCGATGGCCGTAGCCATAACCGCCGTAATACACCGCCGGGGGTGGCGTGTAGTACACCGGGGGAGCGTTGTAGTACACAGGGCGTGGAGGGGGAGCGTAGTACACCGGTGGGGGCGGTGCCACGTACACCGGGGCGGGGGCGTAGTAGCCATTGCTTGCCCCCACCACCACGCCGGGCACGCCAATGCCCACGGACCAATTGACATCGCGGGCCTGGGCGGAGCCAGCACCGGCCAACAGGGCCAGCGCCACACCCGCCACAGCGGCCGCAGTAGAAACAGAACGGGTTTTCGTCATGGAAATCTCCTAGTGAATGAGGGCGGCCAGCCAAAAGGACACGCCTCACCGGTACACAACGCACCAAGTGCCTAAAAGGATGGCACAAAATCGTCTTTACGTTGTGTCTGAACGTACACGCGCTGGTTTTAATGCGTAAACCGTCACGAAACCGCCGCCTAAAATGGCTGGATGAGCACCCCCTCCCCCGCCAATACCGCCGCCACTGCCACTTCTGCGGCCGCTGAAACCGTCAAGCCCAGCAACTTTTTGCGCCAGATCATCGAACACGACCTGGAAAAAGGCACCTACGCCACCCGCCGCTGGGCCGGCACCCCCGGCGACGCCGCCCACCACGCCCAGGGCGAGCCCGACCCCGCCAAGATCCGCACCCGCTTCCCGCCCGAACCCAACGGCTACCTGCACGTGGGCCACGCCAAGAGCATCTGCATCAACTTTGGCCTGGCGCGTGACTACGGCGGCGTGTGCCACCTGCGCTTTGACGACACCAACCCCGAAAAAGAAGACACCGAATACGTCAACAGCATCATCGACGCCGTGAAGTGGCTCGGTTTTGACTGGACACAGATCGGCCAGGCCCCCGGCAGCGCTGCCCCCTACCAGGCCAGCGACTACTTCGACTTCATGTACCGGGCAGCCGAATACCTGATCGAAGCCGGTCACGCCTACGTGGACGAACAGACCGCCGAACAAATGCGCGTGAACCGGGGCGACTTCAGCAAGCCCGGCGTGGACAGCCCCTTCCGCAGCCGCACGCCGGCAGAGAACCTGCGCATCTTCCGTGAGATGAAGGACGGCCAGCACGAAGACGGATCGATGGTGCTGCGCGCCAAGATCGACATGGCCAGCCCCAACATCAACATGCGCGACCCGGCCATCTACCGCATCCGCCGCGCCACGCACCACAACACGGGCGACACCTGGTGCATCTACCCCATGTACACCTACGCGCACCCCATCGAGGACGCGCTGGAACAAATCACCCACAGCCTGTGCACGCTGGAGTTTGAAGACCAGCGTCCCTTCTACGACTGGCTGCTGGAGCGCCTGACCGAAGGCGGCCTGCTGGCCAGCCCGCCCCCCCGCCAGTACGAATTTGCGCGCCTGAACCTCACTTACGTCATCACCAGCAAACGCAAGCTCGCCCAGCTCGTGTACGACCACAAGGTCAGCGGCTGGGACGACCCCCGCATGCCCACCATCGTGGGCCTGCGCCGCCGTGGCTACACGCCCGCCGCCATCCAGACCTTTGCCGACCGCATTGGCGTGACCAAATCCGACAGCTGGATCGACTACAGCACCCTGGAAGGCTGCCTGCGCGAAGACCTGGAGCTGAAGGCCCACCGTGGCATGGCCGTGCTCAACCCCGTCAAGCTGGTGCTCACCAACTGGGACGACGTGATGGGCGCAGGCCACCTGGAGCCCTGCAGCCTGCCCGCCCTGCCCCACCCGCCTGAGGGTGTGGAAAGCCCTGCGCGCCACTTCACCATCGGCAAGGAAGTGTGGATCGAGCGCGAGGACTTTGAAGAAGTGCCCCCCAAGGGCTACAAGCGCCTCTTCCCCGGCAACAAGGTGCGCCTGAAGGGCGGCTACGTCATCGAATGCACCGGCTGCACTAAAGATGCAGATGGAAACATCACCGAAGTGCTGGCCACCGTGGTGCCCGACACCAAGAGCGGCACCCCCGGCGCCGACAGCGTGAAGGTTAAAGCCGCCATCACTTGGGTGGGTGTGGCCGACGGCGTGAACGCCGAAGTGCGCATGTACGACCGCCTGTTCCTGGACGCCCACCCCGACGCGGGCGGCAAGGACTTCATCGAAAGCCTGAACCCGAACAGCCTGAAGGTAGTGACCGCCATCGTGGAGCCGTCATTGGCCAACGCCAAGCCAGATGACAAGTTTCAGTTTGAGCGGCATGGGTACTTTGTGGCGGACCGGGTAGATCACCGGGCGGAGAAACCGGTGTTTAACTTGGCGGTGGGGTTGAAGGATTCTTGGGGCAAGTGATGTCGCGCCCTCAAACCATCCAGATTTTCCTGCCTACGGGAGACCCGCGTGGCATGCGTGTGGCAGAGATCACTACCCGCATTGTTCGGGTAGTCGAGGTACCGCGCAGCCAATTGGCAGACTTTCTTAAGCTGCCAGAATCGCAACAGGTCGGCGTCTATTTTTTGATGGGCGATCTATCAGACGCTGGCCTGCCTCGCGCATACGTTGGTCAATCTGGCAATGTTGGTAACCGGCTGGTACAACACAACCAGAACAAAGATTTCTGGAACCGCGCACTTGTAGTTATCTCCCTTACAAACAGTCTTACCCAGACACATGCCATGTTTCTGGAATGGTTCGCCATCGCTGAGGCAACCAAAGCTGGACGCTACAGTTTGGAGAATGGCAATACGGGCTCACAGCCCTACACCCCTGCGCCGCTTCAAGCCGATTGCTACGAGATTCACGAGACAGCAGCTACTCTGCTGGCCACACTCGGCCAGCCGGTGTTTGAACCGCTGACTCAAACAACCACAACGAGCAACGGCAAACCGCAACCCGTCGAGCTGTTCTACTGCAAGGGCCCTGATGCCAATGGTGTAGGTGAATACACGTCTGAAGGCTTTGTTGTGCTCAAGGGCTCGACGGCTCGCGTTGGTAACGTGGCATCCATTCAGGGCTCCTCGCAAGAACGCTTCCGAGAGCAACTAGTGACCGACGGTGTCTTACAGCTGCAAGGCACGCAATATGTATTCACCCGAGACTATTTATTCACTAGTCCCAGCATGGCAGCAATTGCTGTGCTCGGGCGCTCAGCCAATGGTTGGATGGAGTGGAAAACAGACAAAGGACAAACGTTGGATGGTGCTAAGCGGCAAGTCGTGAATGCAACAAGCTGACAACACGAAATAGCAAGTTCATCAGGCAATACGTATATGGCTAAGTTTCTATCCACCACCGGTACCAACTACCACCTTGAAGAACTGATCAAATGCGCATCTGACCGCTTGATACTGATCAGCCCTTTCCTCAAGCTCAACGACCGGATGAAGGAACTGCTGGCCGATAAAAACCGTCTGAAAATCGACGTCCGGATCGTCTACGGCAAAAGCGAGTTGCAGCCGCAAGAGATTGAATGGCTGCGCAGCCTGAACTACATTCGCACCAGCTTCTGCAAGAACTTGCATGCCAAGTGCTACATGAACGAAGAGATGTGCATCATCACCAGCCTGAATCTGTACGAATTCAGCCAGGTGAATAACAACGAGATGGGCATCCTGATTCAGCGCAGCGACGACGGGCAGCTCTACAAAGACGCTTATGAAGAGGCACAGCGCATCATTCGCATCAGCGATGAAGTGCGCATTTCGTTGGAACGAGTTACCAGTGATAGCGATGCGAGTGGCAAAGACGACGATAAAGGTGCGACCGATACGCCAACAGACAAGCTAACGTCCTCCAAGATTGGGCAAAGGCTGGGCTTAAAAACGGCACAGTTCTTGGACCGCGCAACAGAGCTGGGTTATCTGGCAGCGGATGACGACAAACACACCATCACGCCTAAGGGCGAAAAAGCAGGCGTGGAGTTCGTTGCCAAATCGCGCTTTGGCCCGTATTTCTTATGGCCGCAAGACTTCCGTCTGGTCTGAACATGCCTCCGCAGTCCGTCATCCACTTCTGGTTCACCGAACTCACTCCCCAGCAGCACTTCGTCAAAGACGCTGCCCTCGACGAATCCATCCGCACCCGCTTCGGCCCCACGCTGGATGCCGCAGCCCGCTGTGAACTGTTCCCCTGGCGCGCCACTCCAGAAGGCCGGTTGGCAGAAATCCTGGTGCTGGACCAGTTCTCGCGCAATGTGTACCGCGACACCGCCCGCGCCTTTGCGCAAGACGCATTGGCCCTCGCCCTGGCGCAAGAGCTGGTGGCCAGCGGGCAGGACCGCAGCCTGCCTACGGCGCAGCGCGTGTTTGCCTACATGCCGTTCATGCACAGCGAATCTGCCGTGATTCATGAGCAAGCCCTCAAGCTGTTTGCGCAGCCGGGCATGGAAAACAACCTGGACTTTGAGCGCCGGCACAAGGCCATCATCGACCGCTTTGGGCGCTACCCGCATCGCAACGCGGTGCTGGGCCGCACCTCCACGGTCGAAGAACTGGCGTTTTTGAGCGAGCCGGGGTCGTCGTTTTAGGCATCGCACCATTTCGCTATATTCTTCATAGCACTTCCCGCTTATCAAACAAGCGTTACAGGCCAATATGGCGGTCAATGAGGTGCTCGATTAAACTGCGCCCATGCATCCCGCCATCGCCCAATACCGCTCCGGCATTGCCGCTATCTGCCAGCGCTACGGCATTCGGCGGCTGGAGGTGTTTGGCTCGGCGGCACGTGCCAGTGACTTTGACCCCGCCCACAGCGACGCCGACTTTCTGGTGGAGTTTGCTCCGGGCGTTGAGCCAGGGCTCAACTCCTTTTTTGGAGCCAAAGCCGATCTGGAAGCCCTACTGGGCCGGGGCGTAGATTTGGTAGAGCCGGGCGCGGTGCGCAACCCCTATGTGCTGGCCAGCATCAACCAGCAACGCGCGATCATCTTTTCCGCCGAAGATTAGCTATCTTTTTTGTAGCTGTTGGCGCAATCCCTATAGGCGCTAGATGCCAATTTGGCTCGTAAACACGCAGCGCCGCTAAACTTCAAACCATGCGCCCCTCCGAAGCCCTTTCACTGCACCGCTCGCAAATCCGCGAGATCGCACTGCGCCACCGCGTGAGCAGCGTGCGGGTTTTTGGCTCGGCGCTGCATGGGGACGACACAGCCGACAGCGATCTGGATCTGTTGGTAGAGCCCACCGCGCAAACCACGCTGATGGACATTGGCGCGATCCGATTTGAACTGAAGCAGCTGCTGGGCATGGAAGTGGATGTGCTCACCCCCAACAGCCTGCCCGCCAGCTTTCGGGATCAGGTACTGCGCGAGGCGATCACCGTATGAGCCGGGCGCACCCGCTCCGGGTGGCGGATTACTTGCAGCACATCCTGGAGGCTATCGGCAACATTCAGGACTACACGGCTGGCATGGATTTGGCAGCATTCTTGGCAGACCGCAAGACCTGCGATGCCGTGATTCGCAACCTGGAAGTGATTGGCGAGGCCTGCAACAACGTGGCCAAGAACCACCCCGACTTTGCGCAGAAACATGCTCATGTGCCGTGGGGCTTTGCTTATGAAATGCGCAATGCACTGGCCCACGGCTATTTCACTGTGGACCTGGCAATCGTCTGGCAAACCGTGCAGAAGGACCTGCCAGCGTTCAGGGCGCAAGTAGCAGCGCTCTTGCTGTAGGTCGCTTCTATTTCGATAGCTGTTAGCGCTTATCCATCAAGCGCTAGAGGCAAATTTCATCCAAAAGCTGCCGCACCACCAACGCCCATCCATGAAGCCTCCGTTCACCCCCACCTTTGCCCATGTGCCGCCTGGCCAGGTGGCTGGCCCGTTGCAGCTGGTGCCCATCAACGCCGCCGTGGTGTCCGTGCACACGGCCGATGGCGCGCATGTGGGCTCGCTCAAGTTGGTCGGCGGGGTGTGGAAGTTCAAGGCCATGGGCTACGACGCCGCTGGCCGCATGGAGCCGGGCCACGGGCCGCTGACGGAGCAGCACAACACGGCGTTTGCCGCGCTCGATGAGGCCGAGGTCAGCGCCAGGCTGCTGGGGGCGCTGACCGATGGGCCGGACGTATCGGCTTGAATCTTTTCTAGCCAATTCGCTTCAATTTCTATAGCTGCTTGCGTTTGTACTGAAGGCGCAGGAGTCGGATATGACTCATAAATGTTGAGCCCATCGCACTTCGGCGTCCTTCATAGCCTAGATGAAAAGCGTTTCTCATATTTGACAAAAACGCAATTTTGCCAATAATGAGAAACACTATGCCATCACAAGCCCCTATTAGCCCCGAGCAGTGCACAACCCAACTGAAAGCGTTGGGTGAGCAAATTCGCACGCAGCGCAAGGCCCTGCGGCTGAGCGCTACGGTGACGGCAGAGGCGGCAGGGCTGTCGCGGGTGACGCTGCACCGCATTGAGAAGGGCGAGCCCTCGGTGACGATGGGTGCGTGGTGCAATGCCATGGCGGCGCTGGGCATGGATTTGCAAGCACGCACGGGCACGCAAGAGACGCCCGCTGCGGCGCCCGACCGCGCTGGATGGATTCCAGCGCGGGTGGCGCTGGCGGACTACCCGCAACTGCGTGCGCTCGCGTGGCAGGTACACGGCACGGACATCCTCACACCTGCCGAAGCGCTGGGCATTTACGAACGCAATGCGCGGCACTTGGACATGGAGGCCATGCCCGCGCACGAAAAGACGCTGCTGGATGCCTTGCGGCTGGCGCTGCCGCCCACAGCCCAAAGCACAGGGGCCAGCGATGCAGTTTGAACGCCCGCACCACCAGCGCATTGCGCATGTGCTGAGCGCGCTGAACGGCGAAACGCTTGTGCAGCATGGCTGCCTGTTTGGGGGCGGCACGTGCATTGCGCTGCGCCATGGCGAGTACCGAGAGTCGGTAGATATTGATTTTTTGGTGTCTGACGCAGCGGGCTACCGCGAGTTGCGCCATTTGCTGACCGGCCCCGATGGGCTGGCCGCCATTACGCACTTGCACGCCCCGCCGCTGGTGGTGCTGCGCGAGATCCGGGCCGACCAGTACGGCATTCGCACCCAGGTGCAGATGGATGGACAGGCGATCAAGCTGGAGATCGTGCGCGAGGCGCGCATCGCACTGGAAGCACCAGGTCCTGATGACACCCTGTGCGGCGTAAGCACCCTGACATCCCTCGACCTGGCAGCCTCAAAGCTGCTGGCCAACTCGGACCGGCAAGCCGACGATGGTGTTTTCAGCCGCGACGTGATTGACCTGGCCATGATGAACTTGCAACTGCCCGCATTGCGCGCCGCGCTGGCAAAAGCCACCGAGGCCTATGGCCCCTCGGTGGCACGCGACTTGGGCAAGGCGATTGACCGGCTGCACAACCGCACCGGCTGGCTGGAACGCTGCATGCAGGCCATGGCCATGCAGATGCCCAAGGCGGTGCTGTGGCAAAAGGTACGGGCGTTGCGGCGCGTGGTGCCTGACGCTTGACATGGGCCTCTGTGATTTCGAGACGCAGTAGCGGCTCGCGGAGCCATGCCTTTTTAGCGCTCAGTTTCCGGCGCAGAACCGCTACATATTTAGTAGCTTCTAGCGCTTACCCATCAAGCGCTACAGACCTATTTGACACCGAAACGATCAGCCAACGGCGTTAACGCGCCCGTGCACACACAAACTCCACCGCCGCACAGCCAGCTGCCACCTGCGCCTCAATGCACTGCTCGGGCGTGGCGCGGGGGCTGTCGGGGTAGACCTCCGTTGTGGTGGTGTAGCGCGCGCCGCTGATGCCCGCGCACAGGCCCCACTGCTTCATCGGGTAGTGGATGATGCCCGGCGCCACCACGGGCGAGCCGATGATTTCGTTCTTCTCGTCCGCAGGCGCAATGTGCGTGACGCGGCTGACGGCCTCGATGATGGCTTGCTGGAAGGCGGGCTGCGGGTTGTCGGTGTCGTCCACCAGGTAAAAGCCGTCGGGGATGCTGCCGGGCTCAAACACCTTGCCGTCGCGCGCGGCGACGGCGGGGCGGTATTCGGATTCGTCGGTGTCGGTGGTTTCGTGCAGGTCGATGTGGGCGGCAAACTGGCCGTGTAGTGGCGCCACCAGGCGCATGAGGGCCGCAGACTCCTGCGCGGGCGAGCCCTCGCGGAACGACCGGTTGGGGTCGATGGCGTCAAAGTTCCAGCGCTGAAACCGCTCGTACGCCCAGGGGCTCACGCACGGCACCACCAGCAGGTTGGCGCGGCCTGCAAAGCGCTCGGCGTGCGTGTCCACAAACCGCAGTGCGCCATGCACGCCGCTGGTCTCGTAGCCGTGCACCCCGCCGGTCACCAGCACGGTGGGCAGGCCGGGCTGCCAATCGCGGCTGCGCAGCGCCCGCAGGGGAAAGCGCTCTGCCGGGTGCTGTGCGTCGGCATAAATCACGTCGCCATACATCTCCACGTCAAACCGGCCCCGCAGTGCCTCGATGGCCATGAGCACGTCGTCGGCGTAGCTGCGCTGGCGCACCTGGCGTGCGCGCCACTGCTCGCGTTCTGCAGCGCCCCAGGCTTGGCCGGGCGTGCCGATGGGATAGGTGAGGGTGGGTTGCATGGGTGCGTGGGATGGAGTGGCAGGTGAATGGCAGGCCCGGCGGCAAACGGGGCCGACGGAACGTACAACGCCAATAAGAGCGGCTAACAAAACTCAGCGAAGCGGTTCTGGCTAGGCGCTGTGTCGCAGGCAGTACGAGCAGTACGACAAGACACAGCAACGACGCCAGAAGAGTTTTGTTAGCCGCTCTAAGGCTTGTCGCAGGGCGTTCATAGAATACCGCGATGCCCTTCCCTTCGATTCGGCCCTTGCGGCTGGCGACCTCGTCGCTGCTCTTGCTGCTGTGTGCGCTGGCGCACGCACAGCCCGCCCCCCAACCCGCAACTGCCAGCACCCCGGCTACGCGCCCGGCAGGCAGTGCCCCTGTGGATGGCACAACACCCACACCGGGGGGCGCCGCAGCCGCCGCGCCCACAGCGGCCGATGCGGCCCTGCTGTCGCGCGATGCGCGGCGCATTTACGAGCTGTCGCGCGACAAGCTGGTGCAGATCCGCACGCTGCTGCGCAACGCCAACACGCAGGCGTCGATTGGCTCGGGCTTTTTTGTGTCGGCCGATGGGCTGATCGTCACCAACTTTCACGTGGCCAGCCAGCTCGCGCTGGAGCCCGAGCGCTACCGGGGCGTGTACGTGACGATGGAGGGGCAGGAGGGCGAGGTGGAGCTGCTGGCGTTTGACGTGCAGCGCGACCTGGCCGTGCTGCGCGCCAAGGGGCGCACGGCAGCGGCGCCGGTGCTGGGCTTTCGGCCCACCACTGACGCGCTGGCACAGGGCGAGCGCATTTACTCGCTGGGCAACCCGCTGGACATTGGCTTTGCGGTGACCGAGGGCACCTACAACGGGCTGGTCAAGCGCAGCTTTTATCCGCGCATCTTTTTTGGCGGCGCGCTCAACCCCGGCATGAGCGGCGGCCCCGCCGTGGACGACGCAGGCCGGGTGTTGGGTGTGAACGTTGCCAAGCGGCTCGATGGTGAGCAGGTCAGCTTTTTGATCCCTGCCGAGTTTGCGCAGGCCCTGGTGCAGCGCGCAGCCAACGCCCAGCCCATCACGCAGGCCGCGCACGCCGAGATGACGCGGCAGCTGATGGAGCACCAGCAACTGCTGACGGACCGGTTCTTGAAAGCGCCGTTTCGCGAGCAGCGCCATGGCAACTACCGCCTGCCCGTGCCCGACGATGCGCTAGCGCGGTGCTGGGGATCGGGGCGTGACCCGGCCTTCCCCGGGCTGAACCTGGAGCGCACGCAGTGCCAGGCCGACAGCGATGTGGTGGCGGGCGACTTCAGCACCGGCGCAGTGCGCCTGTCTTACGAGGCCTACAACGCGCCCACGCTGGGCGCCGCCCGGTTTGCCCGCATGTACTCGCAAAGTTTTGCGAATGAGCGCCTGCCCACACGGGGCAACCGCCACCAGACGGCGGCCGAGTGCACCGAGCGGTTTGTGGACCCCGGCACCGTGCCGCTGCGGGCGGTGGTGTGCCTGTCGGCCTACCGCAAGCTGACCGGCCTGTACAACATGACGGTGCTGGCCACCTCGGTCAACCAGCCCACACGGGGCGTGCTGGGCCGCCTGGATGTGCAAGGCATTGCGTTTGACAACGGCATGAAGCTGGCCAGCCACTACCTCAAGGCTTTTCGCTGGGAGGCCGCACCATGAGCGCGATGCCAACCACCACCCTGGGGCTGATCGAGGCGTTTGACCGCCACGGCGCGCTGCTGGCGCGTGCGCCCATCACCCGCTGGCCCGTGACGGTGGGCCGCGCGCTGGACTGCGACCTGGTGCTGGACGACCCGTTTGTGGCGCCCCGGCACCTGCGCATTGACCGCGCGGTGGACGAGCCCCGCACCGTGCAGGTCGAGGTGCTGGAGACACGCAACGGCGCACGCCTGCAGCGCAAGCAGCATGCCCAGAGCGAACGCTTTGACTGGCCCGATGGCATGCCCATCGACCTGGGCCACACCCACATCCATCTGCGCCTGGCCGATGCGCCCATTGCCGAGGAGCAGGCGCTGCCGCAGTTTCCGTGGCGCACGGTGGGCACCACGGCAGCGCTGGCGGTGCTGGTGCTGCTGGCCGGGCTGGGAGAGTCGTGGCTGGAGGCCCGCGACGCCGCGCAGTACCTGAAGTCGCTGCCCCTGTTGCTGCTGACCACGCTGGCGGTGGTGGGGGCCTGGGCGGGCCTGTGGTCCGTGGCCAACAAGCTGTTTGGCAGCCAGCTGCGGTTCTGGCGCCACGTGCGCATCGCGTGCGCCGCAGTGCTGGTGGCCGACGCGGTGCAGCTGCTGAGCTATCTGACGGCGTTCACGTTCTCGCTGGAGTCGCTGTCGCGGTTTGCCCCGGTGCTGATGGTGCTGGTGCTGGCCGGCGCGCTGTACGCCCACCTGGCCACCGTGCTGCCCCGCCGCCGCGTGGGCCTGGCCTGGGCCATGGCAGCCGTAGTGCTGCTGGGCGTGCCGTCGTGGCTGGGCGCGCAGTGGCTCAACCGCATGCGGCTGGGCAACGAGCTGTACATGAGCAGCCTGTTCCCGCCCGCCCTGCGCGTGGCCCCTGCGGTGCCGGTGGACCAGTTCCTGCAAGACGCCGATGCGCTGCGCGGCAAGCTGGACCGGCGCCTGCGGGATGACGGGCTGGCGGACGAGGACGACGAGTAGGCGACCAGACGGCCTGCTTCTACCCTGCCATTGCCCCATGCGCCGCCGCAAGCCCCACCACCACGTCTACGTGGTCGAACTCTCCAAAGACGTGTTGCTGGAGCCGCGCTTTCGCAAGTGCAACCCCGGCTACATCGACGGCAAGCCCTGCGTGTACGTGGGCATGACGGGGCTGGACCCGGATGTGCGGTTTGACAAGCACAAGGCGGGCATCCAGGCCAACCGGTTTGTGACGCAGTACGGCCTGCGGCTGCTGCCCGACCTGTACGAGGGCTTCAACCCCATGACCTACGAGGAGGCAGTGGACCGGGAGATCGAGATTGGCATCGACCTGCGCTCGGCCGGGTTTGGGGTGTGGCAGGCGTGAGCGCCTGCTCAACGGTAGCGCCTGTTCAAAGTCTGGGCCCCACGCGCATCCTTTAAGATTCCGCCCCGCTGATTCACCCACTCACTTTTTTATAGCTGCTCGCGCATGATCTTCTAGCGCTTGCGGCTCATTTCACTTGAATTTGACCGCCATGAACTTCGCAGACCGCCTGAAGCAACTCCCCTCCGCCAGCCACCTCGCCGCCCTGCAACTGCTGGGCGCAGACGGCCAGGTGCTGGCCACCATCGAGAACAAGCCCGGCCAGACCGGGTCGCTGGTGGTGTATGCCGCACTGGCGGCGCTGTATGGCGGGCAGATCACGCCTGCAGCCGCCAGCCTGGGGCTGGAGTGGTATGCGGAGCATGTGGCGGATGCGCGCGCCTTTCCGGGCAAGCACCCCAACATCGACCGGCTGCTGGCCTGGGCGCAGGGCAGCGAGCGCTTTGCAGTGCGCACCGTCGCCGCCTGAGCCGGCGCCACAAAAAATGTGGTGATGCAAAGGGCCGGTTGTCGAAAACGCACCGGCCCGTTCGTCGTAGAGGTGTGAACGCGTAAAAGCCCCAGGCCATTGACCATCATGGCGTTGGGGCGCACGCTGTCATCCATCCACCCCGATTCCCGCGAGGAGACCCTGCATGACCACCCCCAACCCCTCCGCAGCCGCTACCGGCACCGTCACCCTGCACCGCGTGCTGCGCGCACCGGCCGAGCGCATCTACCGCGCGTTTCTGGATGCCGACGCCATGTGCAAATGGCTGCCTCCCCATGGCTTTACCGGCCGGGTGCTGAGCCTGGATGCGCGCGTGGGCGGCAGTTACCGCATGCAGTTCACCAACCTGAGCAGCGGCGGCACGCACGCGTTTGGCGGCGAGTATGTGGAGCTGGTGCCGGGCGAGCGCATCGTGCACACCGACCGGTTTGACGACCCGAACCTGCCCGGCGAGATGCGCACCACCATTCAGCTCAGAAAGGTAATCACGGGCACCGAGGTGTCCATCGTGCAGGCGGGCATCCCGGCCGTGATCCCGACCGAGATGTGCTACCTGGGCTGGCAGGAGTCGCTGCAGTTGCTGGCGCTGCTGGTGGAGCCGGAGATTCCTGGCGAGTAGCCCACAGGTCCACTTCGCCCGACCCAAGTCACTTCAAAGCCGTCACTTCAGCCACTTGTCTGCGGCCTGCTTGATGGTGCCCCGGCTGTCCACCAGGCCCCACACAAAGCCCATCACGCGCACGTAGTCAGCGTCGTCGGTGGGCAGCATGAAGCCCAGGTAGTTCTTGGGCGTGAGCGGCGCGTCCACAAATGCGGCGTGCAGGCGCGGGTCGGCCTTGGCGTAGTGCAGGGCTTCATACGTCTCGGTGATCATCACGTCGCCCTTGCCCTCGGCGATCAGTGCAGGGATCTCGGCGTTCTTGTCGTGCGTGCTGACCTGGGCGGCCTTGAGGTTGGCCAGCACATAGGTTTCGTTGGTGCCGCCGGGGTTCTTGATGACGCGCACGGCGGGCTGGTTCATGGCGTCCACGCTGGTGTATTTGGCCTTGTCGGCCGCGCGCACCAGGGCCACTTTGCCAAACGGCGCATAGCCGGGCAGCATGTCAAAAATGCGCATGCGGTTGACGTTGCGGGTGATGCCCCCCACCGCCACGTCGAACTTGTCGCCCTGCAGATCCTTGACGAGGTTGGGCCACGAGGTCTGCACGTACTCGATCTTCACCCCCAGCTCCTTGGCCATGGTCTCGATGACATCGATGTCGTGGCCGCTGTAGCCCGCGTCGGTCTTGATGGCAAAGGGGCGGTAGTCACCCGGCGTGCCTACGCGGATGACCTTGGCCTCCATGATCTTGTCGAGCCGGGGGCCAGCCTGCGCGGCCGGGCTGAAGGCGAGGCTGGCGACCACGGCGGCGGCTGCGGCAAGGGCCAGGGTTTTCTTGATGATCATGGGCAGGTTCTCCAGGGGGTCAGAAGATGGGACAAGAACAGGCATTTCCGTGGCCCGCAGCGAATGCGGACTCACAGGGGCCTGGGCCAGACACGTTACAGCAAATGGCACGCAGTACAAGGGCACATCGGCGGCCCACGGTCTGCATCGCGACACGTTGCGCCCTGCATGACGCAAAGCCCATGCCAGACGCGAGAGCACGGAGTTCGCCCGGCGCAGGCATGAGCGCCTGCAGTGGAGAATCCTTTGGATGCTCTAATTTTTATAGCGCATTAGGCATATCCGTTCGGCGCCAGACATCCATCTGGCACCAAACTGGGTTACCCTGACCGGTTCTGCAACAAGGATTCGCCATGAAAAAACTCAACGTCACCATCCAGCTCGAAATGACCGTGCCCGACAACTGGGAGCTGGTCGATACCTCTGAGGGCACGCCGGTCATCAAGCTACCCGATGGCAAGTTCATGGACATCGCCATCGAACCCCTGTTTGCCACAGACCCCGAAGACCTGTGGGCCAGCACCGAAGACGAAGACGTGCTGGACGACATCCTCGACATGGTGGACAGCGAAGCCGTGACCTACGAGTTCGTGACGCACTGATCCACAAGCACGGCGGAGATGCCCGCCAGGGCAAACACTGCCCCGGCGGCGCACCGCAACCGCCGCCGCGCATCCACCGCCGGAAACTACACTTTTGATAGCGCCTGGCGCATTGTTCACTGGCGCCAGCGGCTGATTTCATTCAAACATCGTCACAGCTGCGACCGCATCCAGCCGGTCAAGGTCTCGTGCACTTTCTCGCGCAGCGGGCGGTCCCGCCAGGCCTCGTAGGTCACGCGGCGTGACCGTCGGATGTCGTCTTCAAACACCTGTGTCTGGCGTTGTGCAAAGGCGGCGTCGTACACGTTCAGGTTGGCCTCGTCGTTCAGGCGGAACGAGCGGTTATCAAAATTGGTGGAGCCCACCGACACCAGCAACTGGTCCACGATCATGACCTTGCAGTGGTACATGGTGGGCCCGTATTCATAAATCTCGGCCCCGGCCTGCAGCAGCTCGCCCCAGGTGGCGCGGGATGCGGCCTTCACGGTCTCGGTGTCGGTGTGCTCGCCGGGGGTAACCAGGCGCACGCGCACGCCGCGTGCCAGAGCGTCCATCAGCAGCTTGCGTGTCAGGTCGTCGGGCACAAAGTACGCCACCGACAGGTCGATGCTGCGCTCGGCCGCCGTGATGGCCAGGTGGTACATGAGCTGCATGCTCTCGCTGCCACTCGATGGCGAGCTGGAGAACATCTGCGCCTTCTGCGCACCCGCCGGTGCAATGGCCGGAAAGTACGCCTCGCCATGCAGCACCTTGCCGGTGACCTTGAGCCAGTTGTCCAGAAACGTGGCCTGCATCTGCGCCACGGCGGGGCCGCGCACCAGGTAGTGCGAGTCGCGCCAGTGGTCGGGGTCTTGCGCGTGGCCCGTCCATGCCGGGGCAATGCCCACGCCGCCGGTAAAGCCCACCTGCCCGTCCACCACCAGCAGCTTGCGGTGGGTGCGGTTGTTCAGCCGGGCCAGGTTGTACCAGTGGGGTTTGTGGAACTTTTCAATCAACACCCCGGCCGCCTTCATCTCGGCCAGATAGCTCTCTTCCATCTTGGCGCTGCCCACCCAGTCGAGCAGCACATGCACGGGCACACCAGCGCGGGCGCGCTCGCTCAGGGCGTCGGCAAACTGCTTGCCGATGTCGCCCGACCAGTAGATGTAGGTTTCGAAGGTGACGCTTTTCTGAGCGGATTTGATCGCGGCGAGCATGGGCGGAAAGATCTGGTCGCCGTTGAGCAGCTCCGTCACCGCATTGCCGCCCACAATGCCCGGGCCCAGCAGGCTGCCCAGGGCGCGCTCGAACTGCGGGTGGGCGGCGCTGTACAGGCGCGGCAGCTGTTGCTGCACTTTTTTCTCGCCCGCCGTGAAGTTGAGTGCCAACAAGACAAGGGCTCCCGTGGCCAGGGCCGTGAGCAAGACAGTGAGCATGGTGGAACGGCGGCGAGGGGCGGCGGGTGGCATGGCGCGATGGTAGGTGCCGGCATGCAGGCGCGATGTAGGCGGACGCCGCCAACACCGGGGGCACAATCGCCCTTGTCGGCCGCGACAGCGGGGCGCTTTGCGCGCGCACCAGCCCCTTGCGCAGTCACTTTGTTTTTGTTCATGCCTTCCTCTGCCGTGTCTGAATCTGCCCGCCCTGCTTCCGCCCGCCCCGCCCTCTCCATCACCCGCCGCAGCGCCTTGATCGGCACGGCGGGCCTGCTGGCGCAGCCTGCCCTGGTGGCCCCTTTGCATGCCAAGCCTGTGCCACCCGCGCCCACGGTGTGGCCCCAGGCGCTGCAGGTGCCGGGCGGCGTGGCACGGCTGTCGCTGGGCCCGGCGGCCACGCGGCCGGTGGCGCAGGTGCGCCAGGGCGAGGTGGATGTGCCGCTGCGGGTGGTGGGCGATGCCATCGAGTGGACGGCCATCGTGGGCATACCGCTGGCGGCAGCGCCGGGCGATGCCTTCATCAGCGTGCTGCCCGAGGGCGGCGGCGGCCCACGCCTGGTGCACTACAGCGTGGCCCCCAAGCAATACAAGGAGCAGCACCTGAAGGTGTCGCCCCGCACGGTGGACCTCTCGCCCGAGGACCAGGCCCGCTACGAACGCGAGCGCGACCACCAGGCCCAGGTGATGGCCACCTTTTCCGAGCAGCCCGCCGGCGTGGCGCTGGCATCGCTGCGCATGCGCGTGCCCGTGCCGGGGCGGCGGTCCAGCTCGTTCGGGCTGCGCCGCGTGTTCAATGGCCAGCCGCGCAATCCGCACAGCGGCATGGACATTGCCGCCGCCACCGGTACGCCCATCGTGGCGCCGCTGCCGGGCCGGGTGATTGACGTGGGCGACTACTTCTTCAACGGCGGCACGGTGTGGCTGGACCACGGCCAGGGCCTGCTCACCATGTACTGCCACCTGAGCAGCATGGAGGTGCGCGTGGGCGATGTGCTGCAGGCGGGCGACGCGTTCTGCAAGGTGGGCGCCACCGGCCGCGTGACCGGCCCGCACCTGCACTGGGGCGTGATGCTGAACCGCACCATGGTGGACCCGGCGCTGTTCGTGCCGGCCTGATGGCGCAGGGCTTCATTACTATGCATTTGATAGCACTCAGCGCATATTGCACTAGCGCATCCGGCCCTTTTTGCTTGAAACCGACCCCATGACCTCGCGCCTGATCCGTTTCAACAAACCCTACGGCGTGCTGAGCCAGTTCACGCCCGAGGGCAAGTGGCAGGGCCTCAGGGACTACATCGACCTGCCCGGCGTGTATGTGGCCGGGCGGCTGGACGCCGACAGCGAAGGGCTGCTGCTGCTGACCAACGATGGCAAGCAACAGGCCCGCATTGCCGACCCGCGCTTCAAAATGGAGAAAACCTACTGGGTGCAGGTGGAGGGCATCCCCAATGAGGCTGCGCTGGCCGCGCTGCGCAGCGGCGTGGTGCTGAACGACGGCCCCACCCTGCCCGCCCGCGCACGGCTGCTGGAGCCCGCACCTGCGGTGTGGGACCGCACCCCACCCATCCGCGAGCGCAAACACATCCCCACCACCTGGATTGAACTCATCATCCGCGAAGGCCGCAACCGCCAGGTGCGCCGCATGACGGCCGCCGTGGGCCACCCCACGCTGCGGCTGATCCGCGCGGCCATCGGGCCGTACACGCTGGACGGGCTGGCGCCGGGCACCTGGGCGGATTGAGCCGGCAGGCGTGCGGGGTCTACGCGGCCACCGCCTGCATGCGCCGCGACAGGGCTGACCCACGCGCACGCAAAAAGGCCCGCAAGCCCTCGGCATAGTCCGCACCCACGGCCTGCTGCACCGAAGGGCGTGCCGCCAGCGCCGCACGCCACTGCTGCACCAGCGGCAAGGCGTGCCAGAACGCCAGGCCATCCATGCCCGGCAAGGTGTCGATGACGTCGAAGTACCGGAACACGGGGCCGAACACCGCGTCCACCATGCCAAAGTCCGGCCCGGCAAAGTACGGCCCCGGCACGCTGCGCTGGCTCAGGGCCTCTTCGATCTGCACGAAGCGGCTGCGCAGGTCCTGCGCGCGGGCCTGCAGCGTGGCCTCATCCGGCGCGGCGTAGAAGGCGCCGATGGTGTTCAGCACCGCAGAGCCAAACTCCATCCACGCCCGGTGGCGGGCGCGCTGCAGCGGATCTGGCGGATGCAGCACGGGCATGGCCACCTCGTCCAGGTATTCGCAGATCACGGCTGACTCGAACAGGCTCTGGCCGCGCACCTGCAGGACCGGGGTCTTGCCCAGCGGCGAGAGGGCCAGGAACCAGTCGGGCTTGCGGGCCAGGTCGATGGTGCGGCGCTCGAACGCCAGGCCCTTTTCGTGCAGCACGATGGCCACGCGCTGCACATAGGGGCACAGCGCATGCGAGACCAGAGTGAGCGCAGCGGGCGCTGTGGTCTGGGCCATCACGACAGCAACCCCTCGGCCCGCAGCGCAGCCTGCACCTGCGGGCGGGCCGCCACGCGTGCCATCCAGGCCTGCAGGTGCGGGTAGGCAGTGAGCGGGATGCCCAGCAGGTGCGACCAGTTGACGATGGTGAAGCCATACGCGTCGGCCACGCTGTAGCCGCCCGCCAGAAAGTCGCTGCGCGACAGCACGGCCTCCATCTCGGCAAATCGCACGGCCAGCTTGGCCTTGACGGCCTGGCGCGTGGAGTCGGCCGTCTCCTTGTGCCACAGCCAGGGGCTGAAGCCCTTGTGCAGTTCGGTGCTGACGAAGGTGAGCCATTCCAGCACGGCCAGCCGCTCGCTGGAGCCGGGCTGGCCGATGAGCGCGCGCGCCGGGTCCAGGTCGGCCACGTACTGCAGCAGCGCCGCTGCTTCGGTGTGGCGCGACTGGTCGGCCAGCTCCAGCAGGGGCACATAGCCGCGCGGGGAAATGTCGAGGTAGCTGGCACCGGTCTCGGTGGTGTGGCGCACCAGGTCCACCTTGACCAGATCGAACGCAACGCCGACCTCGCGCAGGGCAATGTGGACGGCGAGCGAGCAGGCACCGGGGGCGTAGTAGAGCTTCATGGGAACGGGGCTTTCTGTAAAAACGGTTGGAATATGTCGCCGTTGCTACCCACTAGCAGCCGCAGACACCCATCGGTACACGGCAAGGCCCGGCGACAGGCAGAATCTATGCTTGCAACAACGCAAACAAAATAAGCACCCATGAAATCAACCGTTGCATCAGCGCAATACCAACTGGGCGCGGCCGAGCTGGAAGTGCTGCTGGCCATGGTGCGCACCGGCACCCTGGCGGCCGCCGGTGAGCGGCTGGGTGTGGATGCGTCCACGGTGTTCCGCGCCATTCAGCGCATCGAACGGGGGCTGGGCCAGTCGCTGTTCGACCGGTCGCGCGCCGGCTACCGTCCCTCGGAACTGGCCCAGGCATTGGCCGAACAGGCCGAGCGGGTGGAAGCCGCCCTGGAGGCCGCGCGCTCTGCCGCACAGGCGCAGCCCGAACAGGTGTCGGGCACGGTGCGCATCTCCACCACCGACACCATCCTGCACGGCCTCATCGCCCCGGCCCTGCAGATGCTGCAGCCCCGGCACCCGGCCCTGGTGTACGAGCTGCACGCCGGCAACGAGCTGGTGAGCCTGACGCGGCGCGACACCGACATCGCCGTGCGCGCCACCAAGCGCCCGCCACAGCACCTGGTGGGGCGGCAGCTGGGCATGATCCGCTCGGCCCTCTACGCAGGCACCGCCAGCCCGCTGGCCCTGTCAGATGTGGAGGCAGGCCGCGCCGCCTGGATTGCGCCCGACGACGCCCTGCCCGACCACCCCTCGGTGCGCTGGCGCAAGAAGCAATACCCCAGGGCACAGCCCACCTACCGCGTCAACAGCCTGCTCACCGTGATGGAACTGGTGGCCCTGGGCATGGGCGTGGGGGTGCTGCCCCTCTTTCTGGCCCAGGGCCGCAGCGACCTGCGCCCGCTCACGGGCGCGCTGGCCGATGGCGAAACCGAGCTGTGGCTGCTGACCCACGCGGAGTCGCGGCACCTGCGGCGCATTGCAGCGGTGTACGGGCACCTGGCGGAGACGGTGCAGCTGCCTTGAGTCACTGGGGGCCTCTGGCCGATGAATGCACGGGGCAGACCCCACCCGCGCCTGCTGCCAGCACGTTGTCAGCAGCCGGTCCCTACAGTGCCCGGGCATGACCACTACACAGTTCTACGGCGCGTCCAGCCTCGACGGCTTCATCGCCACGGCCGACCATGACCTGGGCTGGCTGCTGCAATTTGGCGAGATCGAGGGCTCCAGCTACCCCGACTTCATCCGCAACGTGGGCGCGCTGGCCATGGGATCACACACCTACGAATGGATGCTGAAACATGCCATCGATGCGGGGCAGCCCTGGCCGTACACACAGCCCACCTGGGTGTTCAGCACGCGCACGCTGCGCAGCATTGCGGGTGCCGATGTGCGCTTTGTGCGTGGCGATGTGCGCCCCGTGCACCAGGCCATGGTGCAGGCCGCAGCAGGCCGCAATGTGTGGGTGGTGGGCGGGGGCGACCTGGTGGGGCAGTTTGACGATGCGGGCCTGCTGGACGAGCTGATCGTGCAGGTGGCGCCGGTCACGCTGGGCGCGGGCACCCCGTTGTTTCCGCGCCGCGTGGTGCAGCCGCCGCTGCAGCTGCAATCCGTAACCACGCTGGGCGGCGTGTTTGCCGAGCTGCGCTACCGGGTGCCGCCACGCTCCGACCGCTGAGTGCCTGAGTGCCTGAAGGCGGGCGACTGTCCCGCCAGGGCGGCTCAGTCCGCCAGCGCCTGGTCGATGACCAGGTAGCGTTTGACCAGGTCAAAAAAGCTGTCGTAGAAGGTGTCCTTGGCAATGGTCTCGCTGCCCACCTTGACCAGGGACTCGCTGCTGGATGAGAACGGCAGCGACACCGAGCCGATGGCGCCCACGCCCACGCTGGCGGAGTTGTTGGTCTTGCGCAATGCGTAGGTGTCCTGCGTGGCGGTCACAAAGCCCAGGCTGACCTTGCCGTCATTAGCCTCGGGCACACACACCACGCGCACCACCATCTGCAGGTGCGACTCGGGCTCGGGCTGGAAGCTCTTCTTGCCCTCGACCAGATCGGCCGAACTGGACGAGATGACGTAGCCCTGGCTGAGCAGCGCGCGGCGCGAGGCCTCGCAGGTCTGCGCCGGGGTGGCATCAAACAGACGCGAATAGGTGGCGACCGAGCCAAAGTTCTCCTGCACGCCAAACGTCTTGACCCCCGTGCTGGTGCAGCCTGCCATGACCAAGGTCGCGCCACAGGCCAGGGCCACGGCGGCGGCGCGCCACAGCGCGGGTGGGGAGGCATGGAATTCTGTGGACCAGGGGAAACGCAAAACCGGGACTCCTTGGGTGGTGGGTGGCTAGTGTGCTGTCCCGTAAATAACTGCACATGAAATCGCGTCCTCACCCCCAGGGCTGCGTTGCAACTCCTCGCGATAGCTACGGCTATCACTGCGGTTTGCGCCTTGCCCTGGGCGCGATGCCATCGATTTCATTTCTTGCAGCTATTTACGGGACAGCACACTAGTGCCGACAATAACAAGCGCAAACCAACGCGAAACGAACGCGCTGGTCAATGCACCCCATTGTCACAGCGCCTGGGGTGTCTGACGGCAGTAACCGCTCCGGGTTCCCCATATTCTTCGCGCCGTGTACACATCGGTGTGGTAACACCTTGAAGCAAAACAGTCCGGCGTTGTGTTGTGTGCCAGGAAGGACTTCGGAGCAGCGAACAGGCGCCTCGCGCCAGCCCCTGTGTCAGCCTGCCACCCCATTCCAGCCGATCGCAAACGCTATACTATTCATAGCTATCAAGGCATGCTGCCGTAGCGCATCCGCCCACAATCAGCCCGCTGCAGCCCCCACACCGCCGCCGGTGTCCACCCACCCACATTCAAGCCCCAGTGCCCCTCGCCGCCTCCCTGCTTTGCCTGGTCGTTGCCATCAGCGACGGCGACACCCTCACCGCCCGCTGCGGCGCCCCCGGTGCCTACCAGCAGGTCAAGGTGCGCATCGCCGCCATCGACGCGCCCGAATCCCGCCAGGCGTTTGGGCAGAAGTCGCGACAGCACCTGGCGCAACTGTGCTTTCGGCAGCGGGCCACGCTACAACCGGTGGACGAGGACAGCTATGGCCGCATGGTGGCGCAGGTGCACTGCGGCGGGACGGACGTAGCAACGGCCCAGGTGCGCGCTGGCATGGCCTGGGTCTACACGCCGTACGCCAGCGGCTATCCCCACCTGGCGTCCCTGCAACGTTCTGCGCAGGCGCAGCACGCGGGCCTGTGGTCCCAGAAGCGCCCGTTGGCGCCGTGGGACTACCGGCACCGGCATCGTCGTTGAGGCCATCGCATACCGCGCCATCAGGGCACCCGCTGCGTGGCTTTACCAGCGCTTGACTGCAACCCGGCGCGACAACCGCTAGCATCTGGCCTCCCGCCGTTTGGGGGCATCGCCGCACTGGGCGAATGCCCCCCGCTGACCCCACCCATGCCCACGCCCGAGCCCATCACCCCGAGCGCCGCTGTTGCCGCGCCCGCCGAACCTGCCAACGTCTACCGCCATGCCGGTTTTGTTTCCTTCCTGATCGCCCGCGTGGTGGCCGTGGTCGCCACCCAGGTGCAGGCCGTGGTGGTGGCCTGGCAGGTGTACGACCTGACCCGGCAGCCGCTGGCACTGGCCTATGTGGGCCTGGCGCAGTTTCTGCCCATGCTGGCCCTGCTGCTGCCAGCGGGCGACCTGATCGACCGCTTTGACCGCAAGCGCATCCTGGCGATCGCCTGGTCGGTGGGCGGCCTGTGCAGCGCCCTGCTCTGGTGGCTGTCTGGCCACGGCAGCAGTGGGGTGGCGGGCATTTATGCCGTGCTGGTGCTGTATGGCTGCGCCCGCGCGTTCTCGGGCCCGGCCATGCAGAGCCTGTTGCCACAGATCGTGCCCCGTGCACAACTGGCCCAGGCCATCGCCGCCAACAGCATGCTGATGCGTGTGGCCAGCATTGGCGGGCCGCTGCTGGGCGGGCTGCTGTATGCGCTGGGCGGCGGCGAGCTGACCTATGCCATCTGCTGCGCGTGTTTTGTGCTGGGGGTGGCCCTGCTGCTGCGCGTGGTGGTGGCCCACGCCACGGCACCCGGCCCCGCGCAAGGCACGATGTTCGAGCGCTTTGGCGCGGGCATCACCTTCATCCGCACGCGGCCCATCATCCTGGGCACCATCTCGCTGGACCTGTTTGCCGTGCTGCTGGGCGGCGTGGTGGCGCTGCTGCCCATCTATGCGCAAGAGGTGCTGCATGTGGGCCCGGCAGGCCTGGGCGCGCTGCGCAGTGCCATGGCCGTGGGCGAGGTCAGTGCCGGGCTGTACCTGAGCATGCGGCCCTTCAACCGCCATGTGGGCCGCACCATGTTCATCGCCGTAGCGGTATTTGGCGTGGCCAACCTGGTGTTTGCGCTGTCCACGCTGTTCTGGCTGTCGTTTGCGGCGCTGCTGGTGGCCGGGGCAGCCGACATGGTGAGCGTGTACATCCGCGGCGCGCTGGTGCAGTTCTCCACGCCCGACTCCATGCGTGGGCGGGTGAACGCGGTGAACATGCTGTTCATCGGTTCGTCCAACGAACTGGGCGAATTCCGCGCAGGCACGAGCGCCGCCTGGCTGGGCGTGGTGCCCGCCGCCATCGTGGGCGGCCTGTGCACGCTGGGTGTGGTGGGTGGCTGGATGATGGCGTTCCAGACCCTGCGCAAGGTAGACCGTTTTGAGGAGGCCGCACAGGCCACGGGCGCAGCGCCATAACACTGAGAACCTGTTCTCAGGCGATCATGATCATGTCTGGGGGCTTGGAGATACCCCTCGATACATCCTCCCTGGCGTTTGTGTCGCGCAGGTAAAACCCGCCGTGCGGGCTTGCATGCGGGTGGTGGCAGCGGCACCATGCGGACAGCCATTGGCTGGCTGCCCGCGAGGCCCCATGACCCCCACTAACCCACTGCACCTCCACCGCCGCACCCTGCTGCTCGGCCTGGCGGGCTGCGCCGTCTTTGGCGCCCCCCTTGCCACACAAGCCGCGCCCCCCGCAGCCGCAGTGCCCCACACAACAGGCCCGGGCACCTGGAGCGCGGCCGACGAACCCACCCTGGCACGCCTGCTGGACCGCGTCACCTGGGGCTGCACCGCCCAGGGCACGCAAGCGCTGGGCGGCTTGGGCATCAGCGCGTATCTGGCTGCGCAACTGCGCCCAGGTGTCCACACCGCACTGCCCCGCGAAGCCCAGGCACAGATCGACGCCATGGCCATCTCGCGCACCCCCATCGAGGCGCTGGCGGCCGACATGGAAGCCCGCAACCGCGCCGCCAAGGCCCTGCCCACCGAGGACGAGCGCAAGGCTGCGCTCAAAACCTGGCAGCAGGACATGCGCGCCCTGCAGCAGGAGGCGGCCGCCCGGTTTGTGCTGCGCGCGCTCTATTCGCCCACCCAGCTGCGCGAGAAGATGACCTGGTTCTGGATGAACCACTTCAACGTGTTTGCCGGCAAGGGCAACCTGCGCGCCCTGGTGGGTGACTACGAGGAACACGCGATACGGCCCCATGCACTGGGCCGCTTTCGCGACCTGCTGGGCGCCACCGTGCGCCACCCGGCCATGCTGCGCTACCTGGACAACGCGCAAAACGCCGCAGGCCGCATCAACGAGAACTACGCGCGCGAGCTGATGGAGCTGCACACACTGGGCGTGGACGGCGGCTACAGCCAGCAGGACGTGCAGGAGCTGGCCCGCGTGCTGACCGGCGGGGGCGTGTCGCAGCGGCCGCCAGGCGACGAGCCCCCACGCATGAAGCCTGCGCTGCGACGCCACTATGTGCGCGATGGCCTGTTCGAGTTCAACCCCCAGCGGCATGACTGGGAGCCCAAGACGCTGCTCGGCCAGCCGCTGCGCGCCGAAGGCCTGGCCGAAGTGGACGAAGCGCTGGACCGCCTGGCCCGAGCGCCTGCCACCGCACGCTTCATCACGCGCAAGATCGCGCTCTTTCTGGTGGGGGACAACCCGCCGCCTGCACTGCTGCAGACCCTGGCCCGCAGCTTTGAGCGCACTGACGGCGACATTGCGGCGGTGCTGGAAACGCTGTTCCACACTCCAGAGTTCCGCGCGTCCCTGGGCCATCGTTTTCGGGACCCGGTGCACTACGCACTGGCAGGCCTGCGACTGGCCCATGGCGACGCCGTGCTGCCCAGCACCGATCCGGCACTGGCGTGGCTGCAACGGTTGGCCGAGCCCCTGTATGGCCGCGTCACGCCCGACGGCTACCCGCTGGACTCTGCGTCGTGGTCGGGCTCGGGACAGATGAGTACGCGCTTTGAAATGGCGCGGGCCCTGGGTGCAGGCGCTCTGGGCGCCCCGCCAGCAAGCGATGACGCAGCGCCCCGCGCCGCGCCGCGCATGCCGCCCGCCCTGGCGCAGACAGCCTACGTGCGCGCCATGGAGCCCACCTGGTCCCCGGCCACGCGCAACGTGCTGGCGCAGGCCACCTCGCCGCGCGAATGGAATCTGCTGTTCCTCGCATCCCCCGAGTTCATGCACGGCTGAGGAGAAGCTTCATGCTGCACAGACGACACCTTCTCCAGGCCCTGGGCGCCAGCGCACTCGGTGCGGGCCTGGGCGTGCACAGCGCCAGCGTGCTCGCCGCACCCCGCGTGCAGGACACGCGCTTTCTGCTCGTGTTCTTGCGCGGTGGCTACGACTGCGCCAGCCTGCTGGTGCCTACGGCCAGCAGCTACTACTATGAGACGCGGCCCAACATCGCCATCGCCCGGCCGGGGCAGGAGGGCGGCGCCCTGCCGCTCACGCCCGACTGGGGCCTGCATCCGGCACTCGCTGAATCGATGCTGCCGCTGTACCAGCAGCGCCAGCTCGCCTTTGTGCCGTTTGCAGGCACGGACGACCTCTCCCGCAGCCACTTCGACACCCAGGACAGCATTGAGCTGGGCCAGCCCCTGGGCGGGCGGCGCGACTACCGATCGGGCTTTCTGAACCGGCTGGTGGCGGAGCTGAACCCGCGCGCCGACAGTGCCCCGGTGGCGCTGCAGCCGATGGCGTTCACCAGCACCCTGCCCCTGGTGCTGCGCGGAGCGGTGGATGTGCCCAACACCGCCCTGAGCGCAGGCGCGGGGCGCGGTGGTGTGGATGCGCGGCAGGCCGAACTCATCGCCTCCATGTACCGGGGGACACCGCTGGCCACGCCCGTGAACGAAGGCTTTGCCACCCGCGATGAGGTCGCCCGCACCATGCAGGGCGAGATGGAGGCCGCCAGCCGCAATGCGCTGAGTACCAAGGGCTTTGAGGGCACGGCCCGGCGCATGGCGCGGCTCATGCAGTCGCGCTACCAGCTCGGCTTTGTGGACGTGGGCGGCTGGGACACCCATGTGGGCCAGGGCGCCGCCACCGGCACGCTGGCCAACCGCCTGGAGGAACTGGGCCGGGGCCTGGCAGGCTTTGCCGACGAGATGGGCCCCGCGTGGAAGTCCACCGTGGTGGTGGTCATCAGCGAGTTTGGCCGCACCTTCCGCGAGAACGGCAACCGGGGCACGGACCATGGCCACGGCACCGTGTTCTGGGTGCTGGGCGGCGGGGTGAATGGCGGCCGCATTGCGGGCGAGCAGCAGGCGCTGACCGCCACCACGCTGTTCCAGAACCGCGACTACCCCGTGCTCAACGACTACCGCAGTGTGTTGGGGGGACTGTTCGCCCGCATGTACGGGCTGAACCCGGCGGCCGTGGCGCGGGTGTTTCCAGGGACCCAGGGGGCCGACCTGCGGCTGGTTTAGCCGCGCTGGCGCGCCATATCATTCACTATATTTTTGATAGCTACTCAGGCATATAGCTCTAGCGCTACAGGCGATTTATCCTCTAAATCGCCCGGGCATCACGCGTTGAAGGTACCTGTCAGCAGCTCTGGCAGGCGCTCCACCTTCATCTTGAAGCCGCAGGCCTGCGCATGGCCACCGCCGCCCATGCTTTCGGCCAGCGCGATGCAGTCAAAGTTGCGCTGCGCACGCAGCCCCACCTTCACGCCCTTTTCGCCTGCACTCCACATCAGCGCAAAGGTGCCCGTTTTGGCCGAGAGGATGTCGCCCACCAGGCTGTGGAACATGCCGGGGGCGTTGACCATCAGGCCGGTGATGCCGTTGAACACCAGCGGCTGCGCGCCTTCGGCGATGTCGGCGCAGAGCTTGCGGTACTTCTGGTCCATGGCCTCGCCGCGCACCATGAACTGCTGGAGCTGATCGGGCGTGAAGTCGGCAATCTCGCGCCAGCGCGCAAAGCCTTGCTCTTCCATGTCCAGGGCTGACAGGAAGGCAGAGCTCTCGGCAAACTCCCACTTCCAGATATCGCGGTCTTCCACGTATTTGAACAGGGCAGGCATCGGTTCGTGCGGATGGAAAAACTCCCACGCCAGCCGCGCACCCGACTTGTTCATGTCGAAGTGCACCACACCGCAGCGGCAGGCAAAGCCGGTGAGCTTTTCGGCCGCGCTCTTGTGGTGGTCCAGCATGACCAGCTTGGCGGCGCGCTCGTCGATGGCGGCCATCACCTCGTTGGCAAACGAGAAGTCGAGGATGTACACCGCGCGGCCTTGCAGGGGCGGCAGGTCGTCCACGGTCTTGACATCGCCGTGGTCCAGCCCCACGTATTCAGCCTGGTCGCCGTAGTACAGCCATGCCGCCAGCGCCGCACCAAAGCCATCGGGGCAATTGCGCCCGTGGTACAGGATCAGCGGTGCGGGGTCGTTCTTGTCGGGGGCAACCAGCAGTTGCAAGGGGAGTATGGTTTTCTTCGTCATGGCCCCCGATTGTCGCCGGGGCTTTGTGCCGCAGCGAGCGCAACGTGCGCAGCCAGCACATGTCAGCGGAACCAACCCCATCCCCAACGCCTCCACCCTACTGACGCAGCCAGCAAACCACACGATGTTCCAAGCCCTCAAAGACCTGCTTGAAAGCCTCACCCCATTCAACCCCACGCCATCTCCTGCAGAGCGTGCGCGGTCTGTGCAACTGGCAGCCGCCGTGTTGCTGGTGGAGGTGGTACGGACCCAGTCGGCGGTGGGCGATGCGGAGCGCAGCGTGATGCAAACCGCACTGCACCGGCAATTTGCACTAAGTGACGATGAACTGCAGCGCCTGCTGGAACAGGCCGCAGCCACCTCCAGAACCGCCTACGACTACCAGCGCTTCACCAGCCAGCTGAACGAGCATTTCACGCAGGACGAGAAAATCCAGCTCGTTGAAGCCATGTGGCAGGTCGCCTACGCAGACGCACGCCCGGACGAGAACGAGATGCACACCATCAGCAAGGTGGCCGGCCTGCTGCATGTGACGCACGGCGAGTACATCGGCGCCAAGCTCAGGGCGAAAGAAGCAGCTCACGCAGGCCAGTCGCCCCATTGAGACGGGCGCGGCCCCGGTAAGCGCCGCAGCGCACGGGTGGCGTCCCTTGGGGAAAGGACGCCAAGCAACCCGGGGGCTAAATGGGCAACCAGCGCCACCAGAACGGCTTGCGCTCTTCCTTGGCGCCCTGCGCCTGCAGCAAGGCGATGAACTCGGTGCGCCGGTAGCGGCGCGCGGCCTCCAGTGGGGTCATGTCGTCGAAGTCCGACCGCAGCCCCGGGTCAGCCCCATGCGCCAGCAGGTAGTGGGCGATCTCGTGGTGGCCCTGGATCAGGCTCGCCACCAACGGCGTGCAAAGGATCTCGGGATGCTGGTAGTTGGGGTTCACGCCTGCACTGATGTGGTGGCGCACCAGCGCCAGGTCGCCCGCCACGGCGGCGGCGTACATGTCTTTCCAGTCTCCTGCGGACATACCTGGGCATCCTTTGCAAGGGTTGAACGGGGCCAGTGTAGGCAGCGGGGCGTGCGGCACAATCCGCGCCTTCCCCTAGGGATCCTCTGCACGAATCAGCGCGCCGTGTGCATCAGCGGCCTCGGGCGGTCTGCAGCGTTGCAAATACTCGCAATAGCTACGGCTATTGCTGCGTTTTGCGCCTTGCAGCCCCTCCCGATCCGCTGCGCTCACTTGCCGCTTGATTCGTGCAGAGGATCCCTAGCCCGCGATGGCGCACACACATTCCTCCATGCCCCCTCCCCTGCACATCCTCTGGCGCGACGAGCACTTGGTGGCCGTTTACAAGCCTGCCGGCTGGCTGGTGCACCGCACGGGGCTGGACGCGGGCGAGACGCGGTTTGTGATGCAGACCCTGCGAGACCAGCTGGGCCAACATGTGTTCCCCGTGCACCGGCTCGACAAGGGCACCTGCGGCGTGCTGGTGATGGCGTTGCACAGCGATGCGGCGCGCGCGCTGTCGCAGGCGTTTGAGCATGGCGCCACGCACAAGCGCTACCTGGCGATGGTGCGCGGCTGGGCACCTGAGGCCATCGAGGTGGACCACGCCTTGAAGCCCGACGATGCGCCTGCGGACGCCGCCGTGCAGGACGCCCACACACGCTTTCGGCGGCTGGCGCAGCTCACGCTGCCGGAGGCCAGCGACGCGCGTTTTGCCACCACGCGCGCCTCGCTGGTCGAGGCCCTCCCGACCACGGGGCGGCGCCACCAGATCCGCCGCCACCTCAAGCACCTGGCGCACCCGATCATTGGCGATGCCACGCACGGCAAGGGCCCGCTCAACCGCTGGTGGGCCGAGCGGCTGGGCCAGCAAAGGCTGTGGCTGCATGCGTGGCAGTTGACGGTGCCGCACCCGGTGTCGGGGGTGGCGATGACATTTGACAGCGGGCTGCAATGGCCGGTGCCTGCGGGCTGGGGGCCTGGGCACAACATGGCAGAGGATGCCAACCTCAGCCTCAGCGCCATCCCCAGCGCCGACTGGCAGCGCCTGTTCGCCCAGCTGCCCTGGCACGAGACCCCCGTCCCGGCCCCGTAACGCGGGCGACACGGCGACGGCATGCCCGTCGAAATAATGGGCGCTCTCAAAAAATCAGGAGACCTTGCCCATGACCGCACCCGCCACCAACCGCGTCCTTGCCCACACCGGTGCGCGCTACCCCATCATCCAGGCGCCCATGGGCTGGATTGCGCGCACGCAGCTGGCCTCGGCGGTGTCACGCGCGGGTGGGCTGGGCATCATTGAGACGTCCTCCGGCGAGACGGCCAACTGCCAGGCCGAGATCACCAAGATGAGCGCGCTGGGCCTGCCGTTTGGCGTGAACCTGCCCATCCGCTTTTTGAAGGACGACGCCATGCTGCGCTTTGTGTGCGCGTCGGGTGTGAAATTTGTGACCACCTCAGCGGGCAGCCCGGCCAAGTTCATTGCGCCGCTGAAGGACGCGGGCATCACCGTGTACCACGCGGTGCCCACGGTGGACGCCGCGCTGAAATGCGTGGACGCAGGCATTGACGGCCTGGTGGTCGAAGGCGGTGAAGGCGGCGGCTTCAAGAACCCCGAAGAGGTCTCCACTCTGGTGCTGCTGCAGGCCATTCGCGCGCAGGTAGATGTTCCGCTGGTCGCAGCCGGCGGCATCTGCGACGGGCGCGGGATGGCCGCTGCGTTTGCGCTGGGGGCCGAGGCCGTGCAGATGGGCACGCGTTTCGTGAGCTGCGCCGAGAGCCCCGTGCATGCCAACTACAAGCACGCCATCGTCGATGCGGGCGTGACCGGCACCTGGATGCTCAACACCAAGGCCAGCCCCTGCATCCGCGCGCTCAAGTCGCAGCGCACCCAGGCCATCCACGAGGCGGGCCTGATGCCCGCCGACAGCTTTGCGGGCATCCAGCGCGTGTACTTTGACGGTGACATGGAGGCGGCCCCTGCGCTGGCGGGGCAGACCGCGGGATTGATTGACTCCGTCAAGACCGCGCAGCAGATCATTGAAGACACCGTGGCGGAATTTTTTGCCATCAGCCAGCGCATGGGTGCCATGGGCATGGCGCGCACGTTTGGCTGAAGAACGCGGCGATGCGGCCAGCCGCGCCTGTGGCCTACGCCGCCTTGGCCCCCAGCGCGCGCATGCGCGCCTTCCACTTGGCAACCCCACCCTCGCCCAGTTGATCCACGCTGCCCACCAGCGTCTCATGCACCGGCGCAACGCCCACAAAGCCCACAAAGCCCACAAAGCCCACAAAGCCCACAAAGCCCACAAAGCCCACAAAGCCCAGGATATTGCGCTCCAGCGACTTCACGCTGTGTGCACGGAAGTACCAGCGATAGACGAGCGCCGGCATGCCCATCGTGACCACCACCCGCGCACTGCGCCCGGTGAGCCCTTTGCGGCCAAAGGGGTTGCCGCCTTCGGGGTTGAAGGCAAAACCAGGCCTTGCCACCTGCTCCAGAAAACCCTTGAGCAAGGCTGGCATGTCGCCCAGCCACAGCGGAAAGAACAGCACGATGTGCTGCGCCCAGCCGATGTCAGCCTGCGCAGGCTTGAGAGACGCGGGCAGCAGGCCCAGCTCCCACTCGTACTGGCTGCGCAGCAGGGCAAAATCAATGGCGGCCACATCCACCAGCCTCACCACGTGGCCCGCCGCCATGGCCCCTTAGGCGTAGGCCTGGGACAAGGCGTGGCACAAGTGGGGCGCCAGGGCATCTGGGTGTCCCTGGATCAACAGAATGCGCATGGGGTCCATGTTCGTTCTCCTCATCCACATCGATGCGGAAAGCCTGCAAGCACTATCGTCTGACTCTACGCCTTCCCGCAACATTCCACGATCCTGGACCCGACCATGCGCACCATTCTCCGTTGCACCACGTTGTCCCCGCAGTTCCTGCAGTCCCGGCTGCGAATGGCTACTTCGGCAGTGGTCCTGATCGCCCTGGTGGCGTGCGGCACGGCGCCAGCTCCCATCGATCCCCCTGAGAAGGCACACCTGCCGTTGCTTCGTGGCTGGTTCGAGGGGCAAGAGGTCCTCTATGTGACCACCGATGCATCCGATGCCGACATGGCCCGCGCCAAGCATGCGAACTACGCGCCGCTGCTGGCCAACGCCCTGCCCGACCCGCAGGCATCCACATCCCCTGGCATGCAGCGCATGCAGCGCCTGGGGGCGACCGATCGCGTCTACGGCACCACCAACTTCGAGCAGGCCAGCGTGTTTGCATCCGCTCCCCGCCCTGTGGGGTCTGCAAATGCCTACACGGCTTACAGCCCGTTGTGGCAACTGGTTCAGGTCACCTGGGTCGATGCCACGCAGGCTCGCACCCTGCGGTCCGAGGAAGAAGTGCTGGACGCCCAGGACAAAGGCCAGATCACGCTGCAGATAACGCGGGTGGTGCTCAACTGCCCCATCATCCACCGTGGTCGGCTGGGGGCACTGCCGGGTGTTTCAGTCGATGGGCGCACACCCTGAAGCAGACCGCCACGCAATACAAGCGGCGCTGCGTTCAGCGGCACTTCACTGCCATCCCCTGCGCTACACTTTTTGCCCCTGCTCTGCGCGGCGGCCGCCATGGCGCCGACGCGCTCCCGCAATGCCTTCCCTATTCGGCAGCTGTGAGCCCTCTTCCGCACCCAACGCCGTGTCGGCCGTGGCGCACGCTCTGCAAAATCTAAAGCATCCCCATGGCTGAAAACGCCCCTTCCCAGTCCTCCGCATCGCCCGCCCCGCCCATACAGGCTGCACCGTCCAGCAACCTGCGGGGCATCATCGCCATGGTGGCTGCGGTGGGTTTTTTTTCGCTGATGGATGCGCTGCTCAAGACGCTGAGCGCCCACTATCCCGCCATGCAGGTCGCGGCGCTGAGGGGCTGGGCGGCGCTGCCGCTGGTGGCGCTGTACGCACTGTGGCGTGGCGAAGTGCCCCGGCTGCTGAAGGTGCGCTGGCCGCTGCACCTGCTGCGCGGCGGGCTCAACGTGGCCATGCTGGCGCTGTTTGCATTTGCCATCCGTGAACTGGCGCTGGCCGAGGCCTATACGCTGTTCTTCATTGCCCCGCTGCTCATCACCGCGCTGTCCACCGTGGTGCTGCGCGAAAAGGTGCGCCCCGCTCACTGGGTGGCCATTGTGCTGGGCATGGTGGGGGTGCTGGTTGCGCTGCGGCCCAACCAGGAGGCGTTCTTTACCCTGGGCGCACTGGCGGTGCTGGCAGCAGCCACCTGCTATGCGGTATCGGCCATCACGGGGCGCATGCTCACCCGCACCGACTCCAGTGCCAGCCTGGTGTTCTGGACCACCACGCTGCTGGCACTGGGCGCCGGTGCGCTGGCATGGCCCCAGTGGTTGGGCGTGGCGCAGGCCCACTGGCCGCTGGTGGCAGGGCTGGCCGTGACCGGGTTTGCGGGCCAGCTGGCGATCACCGAGGCGTTTCGCCACGGGCAGGCCTCGGTGGTAGCCCCTTTCGAGTACACGGCCCTGGCCTGGGGCATGGGGCTGGACTGGGTGCTGTGGCAGACAGTGCCTGGCTACAGCACGCTGCTGGGCGGCGCCATCATCATCGGCAGCGGCCTGTACCTCGTGCGCCAGGAGCGCACACAGGCGGTGGTTCCGCCCTGAACAACCTCAGGCCGTTGCAGCCAGACCGGCGGACGACGCGCCCGCAGGTCTGGCGTCGTACCAGCCGGTTCAGATCGGCCGCGTGAGGTACACCGCCTCGCGGCCCACGATGGGCTCGCGGGTGGGCATGAGGATGGTGCAGTCGTCGCACAGCGCGCGGATCTCGTGCGGTCCGTCGGTGGCGATGAGGTCCCCCTTGGCAAACACTTCAAACCCTTGCACAGGCCGCGTGAAGCGGAAGTCGGTAGTGCGCACCATGCAGGTCTCCAGCAGTTCATAGCGGCGCTGCTCGGCGGGTGCGGGCCGATCAGCCACCGGCGCGATGAGGCCGAAGTGCGCCAGGAAGTCCAGCGCCACGGCCGTGGCCAGGTCGGCCGCCGACTGGCGGAAGTGCTGGCCGCATTCCACCACCACCGCCACACCGCCCCCGTCGGCCTGCCCGTGGCGGCCGTGCTGGATGAGCGGCGTGCCCGAGCCCAGGCCGCTGGGCATCACCAGGTGCACCGGCGGGCGGCCGATGGCCAGCGCCGCCTCCGCATTGCGCGGGTAGGCCGGGTACACCCAGAACGGTTGCACGTCCTGGCTGGTGGAGTGGATGTCGAGGATGTGATCGGCCGCTGCCACCACGGGGCGCAGGACGCGGGCGCGCTGCAACTCGGGGCTGTCCGCCGTGCCGTCCAGCTCGGCCGCCGACCAGATGCGGTTGAGGTTGTGCACCAGCTGGCGGCTCTCGAACGGGCGGCTCTGGTCAAACGATTCGTAGGCGGCCACGTTGGCAAAGCTGACGGTCAGCGTGCCGATGAGGGGACGCACACCCGTGTCCAGCAGGTGGGTGGCCGCCACCATGCCGCAGATCTCGTTGCCGTGCGTGAGTGCATTGATGAGCACATGCGGGCCAGGCTTGCCCGACTCGAAGCGGTGCACATAGTCGATGCCGACATTGCCCTGGCGGTAGGCAGAGAGGTCGCGGGGGAGGACTTCAAAAACGGGGGGGTTCTGCGTCATGGCAATGAATTAATAAGATGACACATCATTGTCTGCGCAAAGCCGGATCATTGCTGGGCGCGGTGTACGATGCCCGCCGGTTGAGTCCCTCCTGCGCCCCTCCCATGCCCACTGCCCGACTTTGCCCACTGGCCGATCTGGCCCACCGCATTCCCCGCGACTGCTGGATGGCCGAGCGTCTGGCGCAGGACCCTGAGGCCCTGGCCGATGAAACCGCGCTGTGGATCACAGGCGACGCGCACTGGCCTGCGCTGCACCTCGACGCCCCCCTGGCCCAGGGCAGCCCGCTGCGCCAATGGCTGCAAGAGCAACCCGACGGCCCCAATGAGGCCTCCGTACCCCGTGCGCCCTTTGTGATCGTGGTGGATGGAGACCTGCGCATCGACGGCGCCTTGACCAGCGCCGACACCGATGGCACGACGCACCTGGTCGTCAACGGCAACCTGCACGTGCAGAACGCCGTGATCGGCGGACAGCTGGTGTGTGTGCAAGGTGCGCTGCAGGTGCATGACCTGCTTTGGGGCCACTACAACCATGGCGAGCTGCGCGTGCGTGGTGGGCTGCAAGCCCGGGTGGCGCTGTTCACCGACGAGTACCACCTGCACATCGAAGGCCAAGAACAGGTGGAGTTTTTGCTGGACGAGGTGCGCGGTGTGCCCCACCGTGCGGAGTTCTCGGCCGAGATCGTGGGTGCCGTGTTCTCCCCCGAGTTCCACGAGGGCGTGGACGCCGGCGAAGACGGCCTGGCCGCCATGATCAGCCGCCGCCAGGTGCTGGCCGCCGTGCGGGCAGGCCAGAGCGCGGTGCGCAGCAGCGCAGACATCCACGCCGACCAGCCTGTGGCCGACGACCTGTGCGCAGACAACTCCATCAGCATCGACAACATCCTGGCCGTGGTGCACACGCCAGTGATCGCGCACAAGGAACACAAAGCCTACGGCTGGTTCCAGCAGACTGATTTCTCACTGTGCCAACGGCATGTGGACGAAGAAGGCGACGCGCGCGACGACAACGTGTTCATTACGGTGTGGAAAACCTGGGACTTCTACCTGTCGGTGGAGCAGGTGCCCGCGCCGCGCAACTGGCTGGAGCGCTTGGTCACAAAGCTGTGGCGCCACGCGGCCCCCACGGTCGCACAGCGCACGCTGCTCTATCGCCGCTACACGCAGGGGGAGCCCGGCGACTGGCAGGTGCTGGCGCCCCCCGCCGAGCCCGGCCACGACCCCGACGCCTGGAAGGCCTGCGAACACGCCTGGCACGGTGTGCTGGACTACGTGCGCAAAGCCGTGGGCCAGCACCGTGCACGCTACCCGCTCTACCCGCGCCTGCAGGCCACATTGACGGCAGAGCACATCGAGGCCTTCACCAGCCTGCCCGTGTTCACCGAACAGTACAACGACTGGTGGGACAGCGACCGCAACGGCTACTGGGAGGGCGAGGTCTGGGTGGGGGCGCGCCAGCCCTGCATGCACGACGGCGAACCCTGGGGCCGCGCGCTCAAATACAGCTGGCGCAACGGTGATGACGCGCCGGGCGATGACGAAGACAACGCCCACAGCGCCTACCAGATCCATGTGGACGAGGCGCGCGAGGGGCCGGCCGCTGTCGAGTTCAGCTACGCCCAGCGCCAGAGCGACAGCCGCGCCCCCCTGCCCCGCTGCGCCGCCGACCACATTGCCCGCCTGCTGCGCTTTCACGGTCTGGTGCAGGCCCGCATCCGCGCGCGGCACGAAGAGGCGCAGGCCCAGCAGGCCGAGGCCCGCCGCATCGAAGCCGCCGTGCAACTGCTGACTACCCCCCCATTGCCCCCCGACCTACCCGATGCCGCTGTGTTTCCCGTCGAACTCATGACGCTGTCGGAGCAGTGGCAGGCCGATGGGCAAGCCTACGTAGCGGCTATCCGCGCGCACCAGCTGGCCAACGATGCCCACCGCGCCGAGGCATCGGCAACAGCCAGTGGCGGCGATGAGGACAACGGCGCCGAAGAACACGACAACGCCCTGCCCGAAGACCCGCGCAGGGCCGATGCGCCCACCGTGCTGCAACTGGCGCGGGTGGTGAGCCACTGGGCCGACGAAGAGCTTGCCACGCGGTTTCGCCAGCGCTTTGCCTTTGCTCCGGATGCCTATGTGGCGCGTGCCGCCCAGGCCGGCCAATTCATCGGCCCCGTGTTTGTGCTGGACGATGACCGTGTGGTCGCCCGCATCGGCGCGGCCCATGACGGCGACGCCCGCTGGGTGTTGCTGCATGGCACAGAGCACACGCCCCTGCCCGCCATCCGGGGCCTGGGCCGCTCGCCCGATCGCCGGTGCTTTGCCCAATGCGACGGCCTGCACATCACCACCCACCACGGGTGGAATGGCCCTGTGATTGCGCAATTTGCCCTGCCGCGCGGCAACGAAGGCCTGCCCCCGCAGGTGCAGGTGTCGGCAGGCCCGCTGGGGCAGCGCTGCGATGAAATCATTCCCTTCAACGATGGCCTGCGCGTGCTGCTGCGCAACCCCACAGGGGTGTATCTTCTGCACCCCGCAAACCGAGGTGCCGACAGCCCAGTGCAACGCCTGCACCCGCAGACGTTTGAAGAAGATGGCCCCTACACCTGGCCCAAGAACCAGATGGATGAGGAGGTCGATGGTGAGACAGTCACCGTGCTGGCGCTGGACATGCTGCACATGGCCCTGTCGCCTGATGAGCGTCACATCGCAGTGGGTGACCAGGACAGCTGCCACATCCTGCTGGACGCGCACGGCGCTGTGGCGGCCGAGCACGAGCCCCTATCGTCTTACCCCCACCACGCGGTGTTCTCGCACGACGGCACACGCCTGTTTGCCAACTCATGCCATCTGTATTGGGGCAGTACCTGCTCGATCCCCATCGGGGCGGCACCGCCGGAAGCGACCGATGAGGACACCCAACCACTGGACGAACGCTGCCGCGTGTACGCCTCTGTCACCTTGCCGGGCCTGGTGATCCTGGGCGATGCGGACGGCTACCTGCATGCCATCAGCGACGAGGGACAAGCCCTGTGGCGCCACCACATCGGCAGCACGATCAGCGCTGTCGATGCATCCCCCGATGGAGAAACCCTGTGGGCAGCCAGCTATGGCGGCTACCTGGTGCGGCTGCAACGCAGCGAGGCGGGCATGGACCCTTACTCCATCAGCACGTCACTGTATATGGAGACGCGGCGGTGGATATTTTGGCGGGATGAGGTGGGGCCGGTGCGGTGGTAGCAGAGCAATTCTGCCCACGGTAGCAACACCAGACTCTCATTTTGATCTGCAGGAAAACACATACCGACCAGGTCCGTGAAAGCGCTGGAACACGGCTTCCCGCCCGCGTCCACATTCTGCGTTGGCCAGATTCTTGACGTCCTCTTCTGTCGCAAAAGCGGGCCTGGCGATCTGAACGCCGAAGTCATAAGACTCCACAACTCGCGGTTGGCAGCCTGTCGATGCCACCGCAATGCCCAAGCCCAATCCGGCCACAAGAAGTCTCATGCAGATGTTCTGCCCGCGCGGCGAAGGCGTGACGTTGGATGAGTGGGCACCGACAAGTGCAGTGCCCAGGTTAGGTTGAAGGAGCCCAACCCAGCTGCATGCATCAGCGACAAAATCTCACTGCGGCACCAGCTCCACGCGCCGGTTCTTGGCCTTGCCCTCATCGCTGTTGTTGCTGGCTACAGGTGCGAGCGACGCGACGCCATTGCCCACCAGGCGATTGGCCGCAATGCCGTAGTCCTTGGCCAGCACGGCGGCCACTGCGTCGGCGCGGCGCTTGGACAGCGCCAGGTTGCTATCGAAACTGCCCACGCTATCCGTATGGCCCACTACATGCAGCTTGACAGTGGGCTCGGCCTTCAGGAAGGCGGCGATCTGCTCCAGCGAGGGTTTGGACTCGGGCTTCACGTCGGCCTTGCCAGTGTCGAACAGGATGCCGTAGATGGCGACCTTGCCATTGGCCGTGATGGACTTGCTGATGTCCGATGCGCTGACCACCACCATGTTCTGCTCCATGGCTTTGGTTTCCAGGATGTCCACTGCGATGTAGGCGCCCTGCCTGGATTTGTACGTAGCGTCTTCCTTAGGCCAGTCGATGGAGATCAGGCGCACGGTAGTGTTGCCCTTCTGGAAGGTCCCCGTGCGCACGGTGCTCGCATCGGCGCCATACATCACGTATTCGCTGCGGTTGTTCTTGATGAAGTCGCGCTGGCCACTGCTGAAGTTGGCCAAAAAGTTGGTGTAACTGCCCGCCGCACTGTCACGGGTGGAGTCATACAGCGCCGTGAAACCGCTGGCCGTAAGGTCGTTGGCATAGTTGCGAAACAGCTCCAGCGACCGCGTGGCACCGGGGGCCTCGTACCACAGGCGGGTGAGCTTGCCTTCCAGAGCAAGTGGCGGCTGCACGTAGCGCCGCTTGTAGGTCTGCAGGTCGAACTCCTTGAACGTGGACGTCTGGAACTCCACGGCGTCGAAGTTGCGCACCTCGTAGCCCACGATGGTGCTACCACCAAAACGTTTCACGGCGGGGTGATCCTTGGCGCCGGCAAGGTCCTGTGCAAACGTTGGCAACACGCTAACCGTGGCCAGGAACCCGAGGCACAGCGATGCGCCCCACTGACGAAACAGCTTCATGCTCATGGGCAATCTCCGGTTGAAAACACGCATCGCTGACTCAGCTGCACCCGGCGTTGCGACAGGCGACGGGCTCGCATCCATCATAGGCGAGCACCTGGCTGCAGGCCACCCAGCCTTCATGCGACGCCATGGCGCAGCGCGCTGCTTTCGCGAAATGCATCACAGTTTCACACCGGCTTTGTGCTGGACATCTCGCACAAGGTTCATGTCACTCGCCAATGCCGAACCGGATCCCACAGGAAATTGAGACCCATGCACTGGCTCATGGCATGAGCGTTGCATGCGCCCCCTGCACGCACCTGCACCCTCCATGACTTCATCCCACCGCCCAGCCCGCTCCCGTGCACCCGCTCATCCAGATGCGCCACCACCCAGCGCCTCCGGCCTGAGCACGCCGGTGCTCTTGCTCATGGCCGTGGCCTGCGGCCTGTGTGCGGGCAGCAACTACTTCAACCAGCCGCTGCTGCACTCCATTGCCACGCAGCTGCAAGTGCGGGACGCGTCGGCGGCGCTCATCGTGACGCTTGCGCAGGTGGCGTACGCGGCAGGGCTGCTGCTGTTGGTGCCGCTGGGCGACCTGCTGGAGCGGCGGCGGCTCATCACCACACTGATGCTGCTGGCCGCTCTGGGACTGTTTACCAGCGGGTTTGCGCACAACTACGCCATGCTGGCGCTGGGCACGCTGCTCACTGGCCTGTTTTCGGTGGCGGCGCAGGTGCTGGTGCCGCTGGCAGCCACCCTGGCAGCGCCGGGCCGCAGCGGCCGGGCCGTGGGGCTGGTGATGAGCGGGCTGCTGACCGGTATTCTGGCGGCGCGCAGTGTGGCGGGGCTGCTGTCGGAGGTGGGCGGCTGGACGCTGGTGTACCGGGTGGCGGGCGTCGCCATAGTGGCCGTGGCGCTGGCGCTGTGGTGGGTGATGCCCATGTCCCGCAATACGACCTCAGCACCGACACAGGGGTATGGACAGGTCTTGCGGTCGCTGGGCACGCTGGCCTTGCACCACCCCCGGTTGCGCAGCCGGGCCTTGCTGGGAGGGTTGTCGTTTGCCTCCGTCAGTGTGTTGTTCTCCACCATGGCGCTGCTGCTGGCGGGGCCTGCACACCGACTGGGCGACGCCGGCATTGGGCTGGTGGGGCTGGCGGGCGTGGCTGGTGCACTCATGGCCAATGTGGCGGGCCGCATGGCCGACCGTGGGCAGGCGCAGGTGGCCACCGCCGCATCGGTAGGTTTGCTGCTGCTGGGCTGGGGGGCGCTGTGGCTGGGCGCCAGCAGCCTGGTGTGGTTTGTGGTGGGCATGCTGGTGGCCGACCTGGCGCTGCAGGGCGTACACATCAGCAACCAGAACGTGATCTACCGGCTGGACCCCACCGCCCGCGCGCGGCTGAACGCGGTGTACATGACCAGCTACTTTGTGGGTGCGGCCACCGGCTCGGCGATGGGGTCGGTGGCCTGGCTGTGGGGCGGATGGGGCGCCACCTGCGCGCTGGGCATGGGCCTTGCGGTGCTGAACGCGCTGGCACTGGCTTACGACCAGCGGCTGGCCGTGCGGGCGCTGGGTGATGGTGTGCGGCAGGCTACAGAAGGCGCAGGCGCGTAGCCCCCCGCGGCCGCCAACAGCGCAATTTGTGACGTACCATCCTCGCACGGTCCCATCCCGAGACCTTTCAAGGAGGCCCCATGGCCAAAGGTGAACAGCGCAGCAACAAGATGGCGAAGAAACCCAAAAAGGACACCTCGCCGCCCAAGGAACACAGCACATCGGACCGGCCCATGCCACCGATGACCACCGTCATGCCCAAGGGCAAAGACAAAAACAAATAGGTCACACCAGCACTCCGCCTGCCCCGGCGAATACGCTACCAAAACAATAGCTTCAGGCGCATATTGCATAAGCGCCTGCAGCTATTTTTGTTTGAAATTCCGCATCAGGCAGCCCTTCATTCGGCGCTCGCCGCCGCAGGGCTCAGGCAGGCTGGGCCCACCGCGCCAGCCACTGTGCATCGGGCTCTGGCCGGCCAAACAGGTAGCCCTGGTACACGATGTCCGGGGCGCGCTGGCGCAGGAAGTCGGCCTGGGCCTGGGTCTCCACCCCCTCGGCCACCACACGCAGGCCGAAGTGCCGTGCCACCGACAAGATGCCTTCGACCAGCACGCCATCGTCGGCATTGGTGGGGGCCTCGTGCACAAACGACCGGTCGATCTTGATCTCCTGGATCGGCAGGCGCTTGAGGTAGGCCAGCGATGAGTAGCCGGTGCCAAAGTCGTCCAGCGACATGTCCACGCCCAGCGCGGCCAGGGCGCGCATCTTGGCCACCGCATCATCAAAGTCGTCGATCACCAGGCCTTCGGTCACCTCCAGCGTCAGCAGCCGGGGGTCGGCCCCCGTGGCAGCCAGCACTGCCCGCAGTTGCCCCACAAAACCCGCCTGCCGGAACTGCCGCGCGCTGAGGTTGACCGAGAGCCGCAACCGCCGCTCGCGGAACACCGGCTGCGCCAGCAGCGCACAGGCATGGGCCAGCACCCACTCGCCCAGGCTGACGATGAGGTCGGACTCTTCGGCCACCGGAATGAACACGCCCGGCGCCACCAGGCCGTCACGCGGATGCTGCCAGCGCACCAGCACCTCGGCACCCGTGACCTGGCCCGACACATCCACCTGCGACTGCAGGTGCAGCCGCAGCTCGCCTGCGCCAATGGCATGGCGCAGTTCGCGCTCCACCCGAAAGCGCTGCTCGGCGGCCTCGCCCATGCCCTGCTCAAAAAACGCAGCCCGTCCGCCCCCGGCCTGCTTGGCGCGGTGCAGGGCGGTGCCCGCGCGCCGCAGCGCATCGTGTGCACCGTCGTCCGACGTTTGGGGGTACAGGGTGATACCCACGCTGGCGCCCAGTTGGGCGTCCTGCGCATCGCCCTCCAGACGCAAGGGGCGCAGCAAGGCGGCCTGCAGTTTTTCGGCAAAGGCCAGCGCATGCCGGCCCGCCAGCGAGGCATCCACCCCCAGGCCATGCAGCACCACGGCAAACTCATCGCCCGCCACGCGCACCAGCAGGTCTTGGGGCGGCAGGATCTCGGACAGCCGCAGCGCCACGGCACAGAGCAGTCGGTCCCCCATCTCGCTGCCGCGCGCATCGTTGAAAGTGGTGAACCGGTCCAGGTCCAGCAGCAGCAAGGCATGCTGGGTGGAAGGCGGGCGACCTGCACGCCCGCGCAACACGTGCAGCCGCTCCATCAGGGTGGACCGGTTGGGCAGGCTGGTGAGGCCGTCGAAATGCGCGAGGCGGTGAATTTCATCGGCAGCGCGCTTGCGTTCGGTGATGTCCTGCTTGAGCTCCACATAGTGGCTCACGCGGCCGTCGGTCTGGCGGATGGGGGCCACCACTACAGACTCGATCAATTCCTGCCCGTCCTTGCGGTAGTTGACCTGTTCGCCTGCCCAGCTGTCACCGCGCGCCAGTGTGGTGCGCAGGCCCTCGCGCTGCGCGGGCGCCAGGCCGTTGCTGGAATAGTCTGCCGAGGCGCGGCCCACCACCTCGTCGCGCGCGTAGCCCGTGCGGCGCACAAAGGCCTCGTTGACGTACTCGATGTCCTCGCGCAGATCGGTGATGACGATGGCCTCTGGACTTTGCTCCACTGCCCGCAACAGCTTGCGCAGCGACGCCTCGCTGGCCGCGAGGTTGGCCGCAGTCTGCTGGGCCTCACGCACCCGGCTCATGTAGTTGCGGCGCGACAGCAGCGTGGCTGCAGCGGTCAGCACCAGAATGCCTGCAAGGTACACAGCACCCGCCACGCGGTTGGCCACCTGAACGGGCTTGAGCAACCCCTGAACGTCCGCCCAGATGAAACCCAGGAACAGCAGGGCCGTGAGCCCCACAAGCGTTAGCGTGGCACGCGCTCCCAGCAGCCATCCGGCCAGCACAATGATCACGGGGTAGTTCAGCAGGTTGGGGCCGTTCACGCCGCCATTGCGAGCCGCCACCAGCGACACCGATACCCACACGCCCCACACCAGCAGATAGGTGGCCAGCGTCCACCGCCGCCAGCGGGCCAGCAGAAGCGCCGTGCCGCCAATGCAGCCAGCGACAAAGTTGAGCGCCACGCGCACTGGCTGCACGGGCTGATCCCACAGCAGCAGAAAGCCGATGACAAAACCCAGCAACATCACGGACCAACCCGCTACGCGCACCAGGTGGCGCGTTGTAGCGTCTTCGTGGTCTGGCAGCGGAACAACAGGGGCTTCGGCCATGGCGACGGGAATTACGGGGGAGGAAACCATCGTAACCGCAGGCATAGAAAACGCCTATGAACAAAACGCCGCTGGAGTGGCTGCGGCGCCCATCCATCGGCATCTGCATCGGTGTCACCAAGAACCGTCGCCAGCTTCGGCCCAAAATGGCCGCCGCAGCCTAAAGGCCCGCAGGCGCAGGCCTGATCAATCAGTCCGCGTCGCTGTCCGGCGCAGGCTCGCGCACGCCAGAGCCCTTGCCCTTGGCCTTGGCACGCGCGTCTTTCTTGGCCTGGCGCTTGGCGTCTTCGGCCAGGCCTGCAGCACGCCAGGCTTCAAACTCGGCGGGCGTTTCCAGAGTGATGCGGCCCAGGATGGCGGTGCGAAAGTCCGTCATCACAATCTCGGCCGTCTTTTGCAGGTTGACCTTGCCGCCACCCAGCATGGCGCCGCGCTTCTTGCCGATGGCTGCGAGCAGTTCCTCGTCGTGCATCGTGGCCACGGCCCCCGCAGGCAGGCCCAGCTTGTAGCGGGACTCCAGCAAGGGGGCGTAGTGTTTTTGCAGGCGGCGCAGCAGCTCCAGCGCCACCAGTTCCTCGTCGTAGGCATTGCGGCCCACGGCGCCGCTGGCGGCCAGGTTGTAGCCACTTTCGGGCACCACAATGCGCGGCCACAGCATGCCCGGCGTGTCCCAGAGGTAGAAGTCGTCGGCCAGGGTGATGCGCTGCTCCAGCTTGGTGATGCCCGCCTCGTCGCCCGTCTTGGCATGACGCTTGTTGGTCAAGGTGTTGATCAGCGTGGACTTGCCCACGTTGGGCACGCCGCAGATGAGCACGCGCATGGGCTTGGCCATGCCTCCTCGGTTGGGCGACAGCAGATGGCAGGCGTCGATGAGCTTGCGCGCAGGGGCGGGGTCGGACGCATCCAGCGGCACGGCGCGCGTGTCGCTCTGGGCGTTGTACCAGTCCACCCACAGCGCAGTGCGCTCGGGGTCGGCCACGTCCTGCTTGTTGAGCACCTTGAGCGTGGGCTTGTGGCCCGTGATCTCGGCCAGCAGGGGGTTGGCGCTGGAGCCGGGCAGGCGCGCGTCCAGCACCTCGATCACCACGTCAATGTCCTTGATGCGTTCGGTGATGGCTTTGCGGGTCAGGTGCATGTGACCGGGGAACCACTGGATGGCCATGCGGGGTACTTTCTACGTTGTTCTGAGGTGTCCGAGGGTGGCAAGGATAATCGCGGTCTTCCTTCTGCCCACGCCACGGCGTTTTTATCTGCATGCCAGCCCCTCTCGACACCTCGCGCAAGCCCAAGGCCACCAAGGCCGACAAAGAGCTGCTGTTCAAGGGCGTGACCCTGGCCCTGATCGGCCTGGTCATCTTGCTGGCGCCCTATGTGGCCCGCTCCACCAGCGTGCGCGACCTCATGGGCCAGGTGGCGCTGGTGGGCTGGTTTGCGCTGGTGCTGGGCATTGCGTTTGGCGTGCAGTACGGCCTGCGCCGCGCCAAGGCGGGGCGCCGCCAGCCGTGACCTTGCCTGAGGAGACAGCCCCAGCCCCGGCGGTGGACGGCGCCACGGCGCAAGCCATTTTCGCGGTACTGCAGCAGCGCGCGGCCGCTCTTGGCATCACGCTGCGCAACCCGCCGCCCGAGCCTACGACCTGCTGCGGGCGGGGCTGCAACGGCTGCGTGTGGGAGGGGTTTCTGAGCGCCGCCGAATACTGGCGGCAAGAGGCCTTGCTGCAGCTGCAAGACTGACTTTGAAGCGTTTTGGGCTGGTAGCGCTAGTGCAATACGCCCGAGCAGCTACCAATTCAATAGCAGATCAATTTGACCTGCCCCTGATCGCGCCTTCAGCCCAGCTGCTCCACCGCCATGTACTGCTCGCGCCATTCCTCAAACGGCAGCGTGTCTGCCGCTTCAATCGCTTTTTGCGCGGCAATCGACTCATCGGCCATGGCCACGTAGCGTGCCTGCTGCTCGGCCGTCCAGGGCAGCGACAGCAGCGCGTCGCGGGCGGCCATGGACTGCTGGCGCGCAAAGGCTTCAAAGCTGTGCTGGTGGCTTTGCACGATGCTGTCCAGCACACGGGCTGAGGGCGTGCGCTCGGGCGCAGCCATCAGTGAACGGGCATCGCGCAGCGCGGTGCTGTAGTCGTCGGTGCCATGGGTGGCGTCCAGCGCTGCGGCCAATGGCTCGCACGCCGCCAGCACCTCGGCGCCCCATTCGGTCAGCAGCACGCTCTGGCCATTGCGGGACAGGCGCAGGCCGGGCTCGCGGCCGCGCTCTGCGGTCAGGTGCTGGTTCTGCTTGAGTTCGGCAATCTCGGCGGGCGTGTCGGGCGGGCTGTCGGACAGCAGGCAATGCAGCAAGAACACATCCAGCAGGCGCATGGTGGGCGCGGTGATGCCCACGGGCACGAACGGGTCCAGGTCCATCAGGCGCACTTCGACGTATTCGACCCCGCGCTCGCGCAGGGCATGCAGCGGGCGCTCGCCCGTGCGCACCGTGCGTTTGGGGCGGATGGTGCCGTAGAACTCGTTTTCGATCTGCAGCAGGCTGGTGCCGAGCTGGTTGTAGTCACCGCCGGGGTTACGCACACCCACGGTTTCGTAGGCGGGGTATGGCTTGGTCAGTGCCTCGTGCAGAGAGTTGGCGTAGCCCGTGAGGCCGTTGTAGCTCACGGCCAGCGTGGCTTGCGCGTCGCTCTGGTAGCCCAGGCGGCCCATGCGCAGCGATGTGGCGTGGGGCAGGTACAGCGCGCTGCCGCCCTCCATGCGCTCCAGGCGGTGCTCGCGCCCCTCCACAAAACAGGGGCACAAGGCGGGTGAGGCGCCAAATAGGTACAGCAGCACAAACGCGTGGCGCCGGAAGTTGCGAATCAGCGCGAAATACTGCTCGCTGTCCACGCCCGGCAGCGACCAGTTGTAGTGAATGCCCGAAATAGTCTGCATGCGCCGGCCATAGCGGTGGCCCAGGCCCATGCGGTACACGCTCTTGGCGCGGCCCACGTTGGAGCTGCCGTAGCGGCCAATCGGAATGGTCTCGTCCGTGGGCAGGCCGCAGGGCATGCTGGAGGCCCACAGCAGCTCGCCGCCGCTGTCTTTCAGGGTGTGGTGCACGAACTGGTGCACCTCGGTCAGCTCATCCAGGCACTGCTGCACGCCCTTGTGGGCGCCAGTGATCAGCTCCAGCTGCGACTCGCTGTAGTCCGTGGTGATCAGGGGATGTGTGAGGGCCGAGCCCAGCGCCAGCGGGTGGGGTGTGAGGGCCAGGCCGCCGGTGGGCAGCACGCGCAGCCCTTCCTTTTCGATGCCACGGCGAATCCCCCCCAGGGCGTCCGCCGGGTAGGCGGCCAGTCTCTCGTGCAGTTTGCTCATATGTTTATACCGATCCAACTTCTGTCGGCCCGGAACTTAGCACGTTGAGCGCTGGCCCGCCCAGAGGGGTGTCAAGCCCTTGCGGCCAAAGCGCGTCCAACCTCATTGGTTCCCTGCGCTGCGCCACTTTGTGGTACTTGCTCGCCCGCCCGCTCCGTCACCTCGGCCAGGCGGGCCGCCAGTTGCTCGGGCACATCGGCGCCAATGCCCAGATGGATACCCTGCGTGAGGGTGATGTGGGCGGCTTCGAACGTGCCCGCACCAGCACACAGGATGGAGCGCGTGGGCGCGCTTTCGTGCGCCAGCACCAGCATGGCGGGCACCACGGCCTCGGGCTTCAAGGCGTCCAGCACTTCCTGGGGCATCAGGCCCTCGGTCATGCGCGTGGCGGCCGTGGGGGCCAGGGCGTTTACATGGATGTTGTACTTGGCGCCCTCGATGGCCAGGGTCTGCATCAGCCCCACCTGGGCCAGCTTGGCGGCGCCATAGTTGGCCTGGCCAAAGTTGCCATACAGGCCGGTGGACGAAGTGGTCATCACGATGCGGCCATATTGCTGGGCCACCATGTGCGGCCACACGGCCTTGCAGCAGTTGGCGGCGCCCATCAGGTGCACATCCACCACTAGGCGGAAGTCATCCATGCTCATCTTGGCGAACGACTTGTCGCGCAGGATACCGGCGTTGTTGACCAGGATGTCCACCCGGCCCCAGGCGTCGATGGCCTGCTGCACCATGGCCTCGACTGCGGCAAAGTCGGTGACGGATGCGCCGTTGGCCAGCGCCTCGCCGCCCGCAGCGCGAATCTCATCGACCACGGCCTGCGCCGCACCCACGGTACCGCCGCTGCCGTCCACCGCGCCGCCCAGGTCGTTGACCAGCACCTTGGCGCCGCGCTTGGCCAGCGCCAGAGCATGCTGGCGGCCCAGGCCGCCGCCCGCGCCCGTCACGATGGCCACGCGGCCTTGGAAATCAATACCCATAGTGAAGGTTCTCCTGTTGTCTTGGTCAATCGGTCAGTGGAATAAAAACCTCTGGCACCTGCCCGAATGGGCTGGCGCCGCGCGCTGCACTGTAAGCCACAGCGCAGCCCGTGCAGGTTGCACAGGCGACTGGCTGCTCCGCCACCTCCCGCCAAGCAGGCCGAGCACCGCACACGCCCACGCGGCACATTGGGAATAATGGGTGCCTGCGCCAGCCCCGGGGTAGCGGCCAGCGCAGCCCTCCTGAACTCATTTTTTGATAGCTATTGGCGCATGTAACACCTGCGCTATCGGCCATTTTTACCCAAGGATCTCCCATGAAAGCAATCTGGAACGGCGTGGTGGTTGCCGAGAGCGACGACACCGTGGTGGTGGAAGGCAATCACTACTTTCCCGAAAGCGCGCTGCACCGCGACTACTTCACGTTCAGCAACCACAAGACCACCTGCGCCTGGAAGGGCCAGGCCAGCTACCTGTCGCTGCTGGTCAACGGCGAGATGAACACCGACGCTGCGTGGTTCTATGCCGACCCCAAGCCCGAGGCCGCTGAGATCAAGGGCCGCGTCGCGTTCTGGAAGGGTGTGAAGGTCACGGCCTGAAACGGCCTGCCAGCACCCTGCGCAGGTTATCCCTGCGCGCACTGGACAATCGTGTGGATAAGTTTTGGCAAGTCCTGTATGACAACGCCAAGTGCTTGATTTGCAAGGAAATGCACTGCATTGCCCTATTTTTAGGCAACCCGGTAAATCATGGCATGGGTTATCCCGGCGCACACTGGACAATGGTGTGGATAACCTTGGATAAGCCTTGTATGGCACGCTTAAGTGGTTGATTTGCAAGGAATATCCTTGCATTGCTCAAAAAACAGGCAATTGCAGAACGTCCTTTGCCACGTGCGGCCGATACCCCTTCACAGGCATCCAAACCCCCGGTTATCCCTGCCCGCACTGGACAATCTTGTGGATAACTGTGAACAAGCCTTGTATGACAGTCTTAAGTCATTGATTTACAAGGCAACTTCTTGTGCCGCTGAAAAAACAGGCAGCACGGATGGGTAAATCGTCTGCGGTACAGTGCACGTCGGCCCTTGGTTGGCCGCTCTTTATTTCATAGCTGCCAGCGCATGATCCACTAGCTCTAGCGGCCAAAAACACTCCATCCACCAGTGTCCACCACGTACCTTCAGCACAGTCCCGCCGCAGAGCGCAACCAGGGACCCATCCTGGCGCAGCTGCTGGCGTTGCTGCCCAACACCGGCGCCGCGCTGGAGATTGCCAGTGGCACCGGGCAGCACGCCGCGCACTTTGCAGCCGCCCTGCCCGGCTGGACCTGGCAGCCCACCGACCTGCACGACACGCACTTTGGCTCCATCACCGGCTGGGCCGCGCAGGCCGGTGCCCGCAACGTGCAGGCGCCACGGCGGCTGGACGTGCTGCACGACCGCTGGCCCAGCGAGGGCCCGGCATTCGGCGCCGCATCGTTTGACCTGGTCTACTGCGCCAACATGCTGCACATCGCCCCCTGGGCCTGCTGCACCGGGCTGATGCAGGGCGCGGCGCGGCACCTGGCACAGGGCGGTCGCCTGGTCACGTATGGCCCCTACCTCGAAGACGGCGTGCCCACCGCACCGGGCAACCTGGCCTTTGACGCCAGCCTGCGCGCGCAAGACGCCGCCTGGGGCATTCGCCGCATCGAAGACGTAACGGCCGTGGCTGCCCACGCCGGCCTTCAACTGGCCGCGCGGCACGCCATGCCCGCCAACAACCTGCTGCTGGTGTGGACCCACGCCGCCCACCAACCCTGAAGTGACACGCCCATGACGACACCCACCGCCGCCCCTTTCTTCATCGCCAAGGTCGAGCCCGACGGCACCCAGTGCGACGCCTGGCCCGAGCAGCCGCTGCTGCTGTCTATGGAGCAAGGCGGCATCGACTGGCCCAGCTCCTGCCGCAATGGCACCTGCCGCACCTGCCTGGGCCAGCTGGTCGAGGGCACCGTGCGCTACGCCATCGAATGGCCAGGCCTCACGGCCGAAGAAAAGGAAGAAGGCTGCTTGCTGCCCTGCGTGGCCTACCCCACGTCGGACGTGGTGCTGCAGGGCAGCGCCATCTGATCTGCGTCAGGGGCCGCGCCTTTCAGGCACGCAACCAGCCCCGGTGCACTAAAATCCAAGGTTTTGGGGCACGATGCCCCTTTGACGTGCGGCAGCGCCGCATCGCATGTTCTTTGGGGCGGTTTCTTGGAGGCACACCAGCTGCCTTCGGCCACGGGAACCTGTGCTGCAGCACACCGCCAGCTGGCACACCGCCAGAGGCTCCCACAGAAAGCCCCAACCTTCCATGAACACCCCCCTCACCCCCGTGCCGATCTCGCCCGTCGAGGACATCGTGGCCGAGATGCGCGCCGGGCGCATCGTCATCCTGGTGGATGAAGAAGACCGCGAAAACGAAGGCGACCTCGTCCTGGCTGCCGACCATGTCACGCCCGAGGCCATCAACTTCATGGCCCGCTTCGGCCGGGGCCTGATCTGCCTGACGCTCACGCGCGAGCGCTGCGAGTTCCTCAAGCTGCCGCCCATGGCCGCGCGCAATGGCACGGTGTACAGCACGGCGTTCACCGTCTCCATCGAGGCGGCAGAGGGTGTGACCACCGGCATCTCGGCCGCCGACCGTGCCCGCACCGTGCAGGTGGCCGTGGACCGCAACAGCCAGCCCAGCGACCTGGTGCAGCCCGGGCACATCTTCCCGCTGCAGGCAGTGGACGGCGGCGTGCTGATGCGCGCAGGCCATACCGAAGCCGGTTGCGACCTGGCCGCCATGGCGGGCTGTAGCCCCGCCTCGGTGATCTGCGAGATCATGAAGGACGACGGCACCATGGCCCGCCTGCCCGATCTGCAGCTGTTTGCCGCCGAGCATGGCCTCAAGATCGGCACCATTGCCGACCTCATCGAATACCGCAGCCGCAACGAGTCGCTGGTCGAAAAGGTCGGGACGCGCACGCTGCACACCGCCTATGGCGAGTTCACCGCCCACGCCTTCCGCGACCAACCCAGCCAGGCCGTGCATCTGGCCCTGGTCAAGGGCCAGTGGAGCGCCGACGACGTGGTGCCCGTGCGGGTGCACGAGCCGCTGTCGGTGTTCGATGCGCTCGAAGTCAACCGCTCCATGCACTCGTGGGGCCTGGACACCAGCCTGCAATACCTGGCCAAACAAGGCAAGGGCGTGGCCGTACTGCTCAATTGTGGCGAAAGCGCCTCCCAGCTGCTGGCGCAGTTTGAAGGCACCGCCCGCTCCGCCCAGGCGCCCGAGCGCGGCCGCATGGACCTGCGCACCTACGGCGTGGGCGCGCAGATCCTGCGCGAATGCGGCGTGCACAAGATGGCCCTGATGGGCCAGCCGCGCCGCATGCCTAGCATGACCGGCTACGGCCTCGAAATCACCGGCTTCATCCCCAAAGAATAAAGACAGGAACAGGATCACTATGTTTGGCGCAGACAAAGGCACCGCAGACAAACTGGACGGCAAGAAGCTGCACATCGGCATCGTGCAGGCCCGGTTCAACGAGAGCATCACCAACACCCTGGCCGCCGCCTGCCGCGCAGAGCTGCTGGCCCTGGGCGTGCAAGAAAAGCATATCAAGCATGTGCTGGTGCCCGGCGCACTCGAAGTGCCCGTGGCCCTGCAGGCCATGGCCGAGAGCGATGAATACGACGCGCTGATCGCGCTGGGCTGCATCATCCGCGGCGAGACCTACCACTTCGAGCTGGTGGCCAACGAATCCGGCGCGGGCGTGACGCGCCTGTCGCTGGACTACCAGATCCCGATTGCCAACGCCATCATCACCACCGAAAACATGGAACAGGCCATCGCCCGCCAGACAGAAAAGGGCGTGGACGCGGCCCGCGTGGCGGTGGAAATGGCCAACCTGCTGGACGAACTGTCATGAGCGAAAACACCCCTACGCCATCGTCGGCACGCCCACCCAAGCAGAGCCGCACCGGCCTCAAGAGCACCGGCACACGCAAGGCTGCCTCCAAGTCCAACCGCAGCCGCGCGCGCGAATTCGCGTTGCAGGCGCTGTACCAGCACCTGGTGGGCGGCAACGACGCCACGGCCATCGACGCGTTCACGCGCGACCTGGCGGGCTTTCACAAGGCCGACTCGGCGCATTACGACGCACTGCTGCACGGCTGCATCGAGCACGCCGCCAGCATGGACGCACTGATCACCCCGTTGCTGGACCGCAAGATGGCCGAGATCTCGCCCATCGAACACGCCACCATGTGGATCGGCGTGTACGAGTTCCAGAACTGCCTGTATGTGCCCTGGCGCGTGGTGCTCAACGAATGCATCGAACTCGCCAAGGAATTTGGCGGCACGGATGGCCACAAGTACGTGAACGCCGTGCTCAACGGCCTGGCCCCCCAACTGCGCGCCGTGGAAGTGGCGGCCGACAAGGCCGCAGGCGCGGGCGCTGCCTGACCCTGCCACCGCCCCGCTGCCGCCCTGCCCGTTGAACCGGGGCGGCTTGGTTTCTTTTCTCTCTACGCCCTCACGCCACCACGTCCACAAGGGGCCCGGTCGGGGCAGGATGCCATTCCATGAAGTTTTCCACGCGCGCCGAGCGCATTGAACCGTTCTATGTGATGGAGGTCGCCAAGGCCGCGCAGGCCCTGGCCCGCGAGGTGGCGGGCACGCGCGAACCGATGATCTTCTTGAACATCGGCGAGCCCGACTTCACCGCCCCGCCCCTGGTGCAGGAAGCCGCAGCCCGCGCCGTGCACAACGGCGCCACGCAGTACACCAACGCGCTGGGGCTGGATGCGCTGCGCGAGCGCATCAGCGGCTGGTACCAGAGCCGCTTTGGCGTCAACGTGCCTGCGCGCCGCATCGTGGTCACCGCCGGTGCATCGGCCGCGCTGCAGCTGGCGTGCCTGGCGCTCATCGAGTCGGGCGACGAAATTTTGATGCCCGACCCGAGCTACCCCTGCAACCGCCACTTTGTGAGCGCTGCGGAAGGCAAGGCCGTGCTGCTGCCCACCACGGCGGCAGAGCGCTACCAGCTGAGCGCCGACAAGGTGCGTGCGGCATGGAATGAAAAAACGCGCGGTGTGCTGCTGGCCTCGCCCTCCAACCCCACTGGTACCTCGATAGCGCCCGATGAGCTGCGCCGCATCCATGACGTGGTGCGGTCGCAAGAAGGCATCACGATGATCGACGAGATCTACCTGGGCCTGTCGTACGAGGAAGAGTTTGGGCACACCGCGCTCGCCATCGACGACAACATCATCAGCATCAACAGCTTCAGCAAATACTTCAACATGACCGGCTGGCGCCTGGGCTGGATGGTGGTGCCCGAGGCCATGGTGCCCGTGGTCGAACGCCTGGCGCAGAACCTGTTCATCTGCGCCAGCACCGTGTCGCAGCATGCAGCGCTGGCCTGCTTCGAGGCCGAGAGCATTGCCGAATACGAACGCCGCCGTGCCGAGTTCAAGGCGCGGCGCGACTTCTTCATCCCCGCGCTGCAGTCGCTGGGTCTGAATGTGCCCGTGATGCCTGATGGCGCCTTCTATGCCTGGGCCGACTGCACGCAGGCCGCGCAGCGCCTGGGCGTGAGCGGCAGCTGGGACTTTGCGTTTGAGCTGATGCGCCGCGCGCACATCGCCGTGACACCGGGGCGCGACTTTGGAACGGCCGAGCCCGAGCGGTTCATCCGCTTCTCGACCGCCAACTCCATGGCGCAATTGCAGGAGTCCGTGGAGCGGCTGCGCAAGCTGCTCGGATGACCAAGGCGAGCGACCCCACGATGGCGTTTGAATTTCCGATCCGGATCTACTGGGAAGACACCGATGCCGGTGG
>Ga0208124_100108_pt1 | contig 51362 bp, 51 predicted proteins | sample LakWasM104_HOW12_2_FD_183922 | JGI IMG/M metagenome (GOLD analysis project Ga0208124, IMG submission 183922) | Freshwater sediment methanotrophic microbial communities from Lake Washington under simulated oxygen tension - Sediment Metagenome... | ecosystem: Environmental > Aquatic > Freshwater >...
CTTATAACCTTCATTAAACCACCGAAGTATTAGCTGACTTCTTAAAGCCCTAAGCGCCTCAACCTGTTTAGAAAAAGGCTTATAAGCGGCTACAAGCTCTTTACTAAATTGACCTTGATTAGGCTGAAGGTAAGGGTAATCAAACTGCAATGACAATACTTGCTTGATATCCTCCTCAGTGATTAAACCAAGTTTTTGAGCTGCATCACCAAAGCGAATATTTTCTACTTTTTGCAACCTAAGAACACGCTCAGCATCCTCTGGCTTTATCTTACCTAAATCAAGCAGTAACTTACCAATACTTGAATCGGCTTTGAGACCATCATTTGGCACTAATTGCTTTTTATCCACGTTAATATCACCCATATGTTTCTAATTAGAGGTAAGCAGTTTTCTTGCTTGCCCTAGCAATAAGTTTTCATTTGTCTTTGTGGTATTGCCTTCAATTACGGCAAATACTGGTACGCCTAGAATGATAGAAATATCATCTCTACCGCGAACACGCCTATCCAACAACTCTGCCAATAGTCCAAAGCCGATGCCTAGCACCATGCCCACAAAAGCACCCAAGGCTATATTCAAAAGAACCCTAGGGCTACTAGGGCCAGTTGGTGGAATCGCAGGGTTTAAAATAGCAATATCACTTTGATTTGACTGGCCTTCTATACTAGTTTGGCTAAAACGCTGTGTAACCGCATCCATAGCCTTTTTAGCCACTTCCACATCTTTCTGCAAAATGCTCATTTCATCTCTTAAACGATTTAAGCCCAGTACTTTTTTCTTTTGCATTTCAACTTGAGCTCGGAGTTGTGACTCGCGCTGCTGATTAATGCTAGCTGAGTTACCAATGCTGTTTGATAAACGTTGAGCCTCTTCATGTAACTGACTTTTAATTTTATTGGCTTCACCTTCAGCAGATTTATATGCAGGATGATTTTTACCTAAACGCTGAGCTAATTCAGCCAATTTAGCATCGGCACGAGCTGAATCAGACTTAAGACCTTGTATTGTTGGGCTAGATACAATATCTGGCGAATCTAAGGCACTTCTCTGAGCATTCGCATTACGTGATTGAGAGTCTATCGAGACAGCCTGTACCATGCTCAATTGCGTAGATAACTCATTCAACCGAATACTTTCTACATCTAAAGTCTGCTCAGGATTAGTAATGCCTTTTTCTTGTTGGTAGGCAGATAATCTTGATTGCGCCTGCTCCAAATCATCTCTCAATGTCTTGATTTGCTGCCCAAAATATCCTGCAGCCTGCTGAGCAGGAGCAACTTTTAATTGGATGCTAGTTTGTTGGTAATTTTCTGCAAATGAATTAACTATAACCGTTGCAAAATTTGGATCAGCACTATTAAAAGAAATTTCAATAACACTACTTTCTTTCGATGGCTTTACAACTAAGTTTCTCAACAGTAAGTCTGCTAACCAGTTCTTAATATCGCCAACACCTTTGCTAGCCTGTCTAAACTGCGCTTGTGCTTGCTCAGATTTATCCAACCCAAGCTGATTAACCACCTTAAGTGCAATATTTCGACTTTGTATAATATCGTTCTGCGTTGCCATGTAACCGGGCATTAACTGCGCAGGCAACACCATACCCGTTACAGGGTCCATACCTTTATAGTTGAGTAATAATGAGGTTGTTGCAGTGTAATTCTTGGGTAAAAATAAAGTGACTACGGTTGCAGTTGATACCGTAATAAGGAAAGTGATAAGAATAACTTTATAACGAGCCTTTAATATCAATAAAAGTTGAAGCAAATTCATAAATATCCCTAAAATAGACTTTCTTCAACATACAACACATCATTTGCTTTAATTAAGTCAGTCATCTTAGGTACTATTTTGTCTACAACGCCCGCATCGTTGCGGCGCATTAATTTAATATTGCGCTGCGTACCACGTACAGTTGGCCCGCCACCTTGAGCTAGCGCCTGCACTACAGTCATATTTCGCTCTACTCTATAGCTGCTTGGGCGTTGCACTTCACCGTAAATGTAGTACACAGGCGCACGATGCACGTAGATTTGGTCATTGGCAACGACATACATATCTTCAGTAGCTTCGTTTGTGAGGAAAAGACCTGCAACATCAAATTCCTTTTTAAATAACTGACCATCGTGTGTGCCGGTAACGATAACGGAGTCTGATGCACTAGGAACCATGCCACCTGCCAATGCTAGCGCATCAACAAGTCGCATTTTCACGCCGTCTAAAGAGAACCTACCTGGGCGCAACACTTGACCAATAATGGAAACCTGATTTCCAGGCGTAACGTAAATCACATCGCCATTACTTACTAAAACATCTTCTGTTTCTTTATCGCCAAGGAAAAGCGAAGCAATATCCACCTGAAACTTATATGGCTGGCCATCACGAACACCTGATAAAACTGCCATCCCGTTACCAGCATTGGGTGACACGCCGCCAGCAGTAGCTAAAACATTACTAAGAGGAGTGTTTGATGTTTCAAGCGGGAAACGCCCAGGTCTATTGACCAGACCTAGCACCACGACTTGATTGCCTCTGACTTGTAACAATACAATGTTAACTTGCGGCTCTTTTACATAACCACCTTTGACAAGGGCTTGAGCAATTAGCTGCTCTGCGGCAGGTATGCTCTTTCCACCAACATTTACCTCACCAATGAGAGGGTACGTCACTACCCCAGTGCCTGAAACACGTGTTTCCGTCGTCAACTCAGGATTCTGAAAAACATTAATGCGAATTGAATCGCCAGCACCCAGCAAGTATTCCAGCTTGCCATCCGCTTTAGCTATGTTATTAAATGACATGATTGTCAAAAACAAGCCTATTACAGTGATGAATCTTAAAAAATGTAGTTTCACGATATGTCCTTGAGTAAAGTTATAAGATCTAATCATGCTTACTTTAGACCTGCTACACCTGCTTCAATAGTTGAGTCTTTCTTTGACTTTTTTTGATCTTCAGTAAGGGTTGAGGCAGCTTCCGCTTTGTCGGCTACCGCAGCTTTTGCTTCGCTACCTTCTGGCTGGCTAACAGCTGCTTGATTAGCAAAAGCACCTAAATACTCAATTTTCGCTTCTTGACGAAATTTTTTGATTTTATCTTCAACAATTTGCTTACCGCGGGTATTGATAAAGTAACTTTTAATCATTGGTGTTGCTTCAATCAAACCGACTGGCGACTCTTCAATACTTGTTAGTCTGATGGCATGAGCAATATCACCCGACTGCCAAACAAACATATCGCCATCTTTTAGCAAATGCATCTTAGGTAAAATATCTAACGGCAACTGCTCAGCTGGGCGTGTAAATGAACCGCTCGAGAACTTAATACCTTTAGCTCTTAGGCTCTCAGCAATTTCCGTCATAGACTTCTGAGCCCCCACATCCTCTTTCAAAAGCTCAAGTGTTTGTGCATTGCTCGGCGTACTGATGTCTTGTAAGTTGTATATACGACGTTTAGAAAATAACTCTGTGTGCTCATCGTAATACTTCTTAAACTCACTATCGTTTATTTCTGAAGAATTAGCCAACACTTTCTTTAAATAGGCTCTCGCTAATATTTCTTTTTTGGCAGCTTCTATCTCTAAAATAACATCCGGTGTTCTATCTAGACTTTCTTTGCTTGCTTTATCAAGCACAAGTTGCTGATCAATCAATTTATCTAAGGCTTTTTTTCTGAACTCCGCAACGTTTTCTGCAGTTACGTTTTGCGCACCCTTCATCACTGAGTCTATTTGGTGCGTTGTAATTTCTACGCCATTCACTTTAGCGGCTATTTGTGAGCTAGCAGCCTTTTCACCACCCTTGCCACACGCTGCTAAATTGCAAAAAACAACAACAAGAGTAAGTTTTAGAATTTTATTCATCAGCATAAAAACCTTGTAAGTAGATTAAAAAGTAAGTTGTCCATTGACACCAACCGTATTTGATGAAAAATCTCTGTTAAGAAAAACATCATTTGAGTTTCTTTCATCATGCTGCAAATTAACACCAAAACTCATAGTACTTCTTGGTGTCCAAGTAGCTTGGACACCATACGTGAAACCGTCATCAACTCTAGAAGAGGTTGCTAAGGTTGGCGAAGGTCCATCACCAAGGAACTTTCTTTTGCTTAAGGACACAGAGCCTCCAAGCGCTATTTTTGAAGTTAAAGCCCAAGTTGGCTTTATGCTAAGCACATCGTTTACAGTATAACTACTTGCACTGTCTTGATAGGATGAAAGCTTTCTAGTCAAGCTGACACCTATATTTAATTTCGCGCTAGGATCCCAAGAGTAATTGACGCCTCCGAAATATCCAGAATAATCTCGCAGAGCAAATGTATCATCAGTATGTGAGTTATACCCTAGATTCGCCATCACCCTCGACTTACCTGACAACTGCCATAATGCACTCAACTCTTCTTCATTTTCAGAAAACTCTTTACCCGTCTGGTTTGAACTATTAATTGAGTCGTTCTCACCATCTCGATTTCTAAACTTAAGTGCAATAAAATTATTTGATGCGAATGAGTATTTAACTCCAACCTCTGCTGCGTTAAATTTAAAACTGGTTTCCTGCACAAATGTTTGGCTATTAGTGCTTTCGAGCTTAGTATATCCACCTAATAAATGCCAAACATGATGCGGGGACCAATCAAAATCAAACTTCTGCATTTCGACAGTGCGTATATTCTGCGTATTTGAATTTCTATCAGTAAACGGTATCAAATCAACTTTGCGCTCAGATGATAAATTTCCGGTTAGACTGGGTGTTAGTGACCACAACCATGCCGCCTTATAATTGTTCGAATTAAAATTTAGAAAATCAGCATTGTCGTATTTATTGTCAATATGAGTGTAATCAAACTTAAATACTTGTAACGCATATTTTTTATTCACTTTAATGCCAAAATTTGTTCTCAGCACATTATCAGATCGCTCCCCATTTGCGCTTGGGCTTACTCCGTCTGGTAGCAGAAACAAATTATCATAATGACTATAGTCTGTCCCAATCAAAAAGTTAATTGTATCGTCGCTATCTGCATAAACCGGCGTGGCTACTAGCTGTAACAATAAGCAAGAAGTTGCTAAAGCAAGCTTCTTCAACGCATTTTTATTGTGTTTATACCCCACAAAGGACTTTTTAAAGCGATGCAACATACAACCCACTAGAGAGGTCTACCTTTGACTCAATAATGGCTTCACGAAGCCTGATGCTCATAGTTTGCAATAAAGTTAGCAATAGTTTATTTCCTAATCGGGGCATTTGTAAAAGAACATCATTTAATGTTTCACGTGTTAAAACGGCAAAATCTGTTGGCAAAACCGTGACACAACTGGCAAATCTTGGACACCCATCTATCATAGACATCTCACCAAGAGTAGCACCGACACCAACCTGTGATATTAGCTTAACCTCTCCACTTGGAATAGTTTTAGTTACTTCCACATTGCCAGTTAATATTAAAATTAAAAAATCTCCAGCATCACCCTCTTTTAGCAAAGTCATATCTTTTGGCGCCGCATAACAGTGCATCAATTGACACAGCGTTCTTACTTCATCAAGGCTAAAAGCCTCAAAAAGCTTAATATCTTCGATTATTTCAAAAATCTCTTCTTCATATTGATCTGCCCCACCTAAATAAACCAAGTCTGGATGCAACTCCATAGCTTCTCTTTTCATAATTTCATTTAGCACCCATATTTACTTCATTCTTACGACAAGCATTGCCAAATTTCACCATGCAAGATTTCTCATTAACACTGTTAAATAAAAAGCTGGCATATTTCGTGCATACTCTATAGCTGTGCGCATTATCTTTACAAAATACCACTATTTGATAATATAACCTTTAAACACCACTTTCAATAGTCCGAATGCATCTATAGCAAATAAAAAATGCTGACTAGCGGAAGGAGTTTTTTTAACTCGAAAAGAAACCCTGCATGATAATTGAAGAGCATTTAATGAATAGGCGTGAATCAGGGTTAAAGAAACTCATTCAAGAATCTTTGCATATTCGCTCACATGTTGAATTGCTATTTTGGTTGCAGGGAGACTTCCAACGCTATATTCCTCACGAAGTCATGATTGCCGCTTGGGGCGACTTCTCACTTGGTATTGTATACGTTGATATTGTTTCAGCCCTGCCTGGCGTTAGAACGGGTAAGATTTCTAGCAAAAGCTTAACCGCTTTACTGCAAAATCTTTTTAAATATTGGCTTGAAAATTCAAAGTCACCTTTTACCCTCAATGTAGATAAAGGTATATTTCACGAGCATGAGCTAGGCTGTATTGAAGCTAATATAAACCTGCAAAAAATGAAATGTGCTATCGTTCATGGCATAAAAGACTTTAGGGGTGGGCATGACTGTTTATATGTTTTCATTAACGCTTCCGCTAGAATACTTAATCGCACAAGCAAGATGATACCTGTATTCTTACCTTATATAGATTCAGCTTTAAGACAACTGGAACATCTTCCAGAGCAACTTCCTGTTGTGCCATCAATACTTAACGAACCAGAAAGTGAATTTGTTGATATACTCTCAGACAGAGAATCAGAAATCATGCTCTGGGTTAAAATGGGTAAAACTAATCACGAAATAGGAATGATACTTAACATCAGTGCCTTTACCGTTAAGAATCACTTGCAGCGTATTTTTAAAAAATTAGATGTTTTAAATCGAGCACAAGCTGCCACAAAATATAATCGAATATATCAATCTTAATGAGCAATAAAAACTATCTTCCTCTCGTTCGTAAAGCATCAGGCATTAGATTAGCACGCGACAACATTCTCTCAATTACAGAATCATTAGCCGATCCATTGGTAGCCGTTATTGGATTATGGGCCGTAGCTTTTATTCAAGAAGGCCACCTAGGCCCGATCTATCTATTCCTTTCGCTGATTATCTTTTTTCTCTCGTATCCTGGGGAGTCCAAAGTAAACCTCCCCATCAACAAAGGCGTAATGAATATAATCGCCACGTGGATAATCTTGTCTTCATTACTGATACTGTTTGCATATACAACTCGTTATATGTATTTGTTTTCCACTCAAACTATAGTCTTATGGGTGGTTCTAACGCCAATCATGCAAATACTTGCCTTGCTGTTCCTTCGAAGCATGGCGCCACTCATCATGTCGCTTCAAGGTCCAATTAAGCAGGCAGTCATTGCAGGAATTAATGAGCAGAGCATTGAGCTTGCATTAAGGTTAAATGATACGAAACTTCAATCCACAAATATTATCGGCTTTTTCGAAGATCGATCATTAAAACGTGTTGCAGAAACTACTGACGTTGATGTTTTGCTTAATGGAAACATAGGCGTATCAATTTTAGGTACGACTGATGAACTAGCTGATTACATCAAATCTCATCAAGTTAACATCATCTACTTATCTTTACCAATGTCCGGCCACCCGCGCATACTTAAGTTGCTTGATGATCTTAAAGACACTACAGCTTCAATTTATTTCATTCCCGACATCTTCATGACCGACCTTATTCAAGGGCGCATGGGGCAAGTTGATGATATCCCTGTGGTTGCGGTATGCGAAACCCCCTTTACAGGCTTTAATGGAGTTATTAAGCGCTCAGCCGACGTTGCATTTTCGCTAGCAATACTTTTACTCATATTGCCGATACTTATTATGATTGCAATTGGCGTTAAATTAAGTTCGCCAGGCCCAATCATTTTCAAGCAGCGTAGATATGGCCTAGATGGAAAAGAAATCCTCGTCTATAAGTTTAGATCAATGTCTGTTTGTGAAGATGGCGGCGCGGTGACACAAGCAACAAAAAATGATCAGCGCGTGACAAAACTAGGTGCATTTCTGCGCAAATCATCTTTAGATGAGCTACCACAATTTATCAATGTACTTCAAGGCCGCATGAGCGTGGTTGGTCCGCGCCCTCATGCCGTTTCTCATAATGAAATGTATCGCAAGCTCATCAAGGGTTATATGATTCGCCATAAAGTTAAACCTGGTATTACAGGCTGGGCTCAAGTGAATGGATTACGTGGAGAAACAGAAACGCTCGATAAGATGAAAGCACGTATAGATTTTGACTTAGAGTACTTGCGCAATTGGAGCCCTAAACTAGATATCTACATTGTGTTTAGAACGATAAGCGTTGTATTCAAAGGCGAAAAGAATGCTTATTGAGCACCCCAATTGCTTTACTTTACAGCTATTTGCATAAGTCCATTTTCATGACGGCTGCCCTAGCAGGGATTCATCACAGATCTATTTAAAATACTGAATTCAGCAGCGCCTTCTTGCAAAATCAGGCCTTATATTTTTCTTGACAATAAACTCAGATATAACACACCAGCCTACGATCAACGCATTTGATAACACTTGCTTGGATTTAGCTCTTTGCAGCTATGTTTGCTCTTCAACAACTGACTTCCATTAAGCGCTAGAGCACCCTGTTACAACAAGTGATTAGACCACCTTGACTGTAACGTTTTAAGGTTTCAATATGTATTAAAACGTGCGACTCTAAGCCTATGAGATTTCAAGAAACCAACCGTTCACGGACATCATGTAGTGACATAGCCCTACCTGTAATCAACAGCCATCGGTGATTTGTGACGGAATTATTTACAATAATATAAGCGGTGCAAAGAACACAAACTCAATAAAAAAGCCCATTCGTTGAATGGGCTTTTTTGAATTACTGTAAGCAGTATAGGCAAATTAATACATAAATCTGCCTAAGTAACTTATACTGATTTACGACGACGTGCTACAAAACCCATCAAACCTAAACCAGCCAACATCATGCCATATGTTTCTGGCTCAGGCACTGCTGAAGCTGATTTAACCGTAATACCACCAAGGTAAGTACCGCCATTTGAGCTAGTAGCATTTAACGCTAATGAATACTTACCACTAGATGAGCCATGCACATTGGCAAATGAAAATACTCCATAGTCTGTGTTTGTACCTGTAGAAACTACAGCATGACTTACAGCATCTACCAATGAAAACGATGTAATATCAACAGAACCCAAACCGAGGTAACTAAAAAATACATCTGCAGTGTAACTTGTAGAAGGCGCTAGTGTAAACGTGCCAATGTAATCAGTAAAGCTACCTGGAAGAGCTAAACCTGAAAACGTATAACCAACTGGAGTTGCCTGAAAGGTTGTTACTGTTGCGCTAGCAGATGTTGATAAAGAAGCCGCAACTAAACCAGCAGCCAAAACTAAAGCTTTTAACTTTAAAGATTTCATGATATTACCCCTATAAATATTAAAAAATTAAACTACAAATACTGTTAAATCTAACTTTTTTAAAACTGAACACAATTACTGCAAAACTTATTTCCCTAAGAATCATTAGACCTTATTAGCTTCTAGCGAACAATAGTCCATACGTACTAAGCTATTAAGCTTGCTTATTTCTACGTGACATAAAGCCCACACCCAAAAGACCTAGCAACATCATTGCGTAAGTTTCTGGTTCTGGTACTGCAGATACACTAATCAAAGTGAAATCAGACTGGTTTGAACATGAGCCGCGTGCAGTTCCACATACACCTTCTAGCGCAGTGAATGAAAGCGCCTTAACTCGAACGTTACCAAATGGATTGCTAAAGCTCCAAACGCCGCCCTTACCCTCTTCAGCTGCACTTAAGTTTACAAAACTTCCTGAACCAGTCCAAATACCAGTATTTTTACCAGTTGCAGTGAAGGTAAAGCTATGAACAGAGTTATCTAAATAAGTCGCAGTAATTTGCGCTTTTTCGTTCACATCACCATATTCTGGACCATCAAACAATAAACCTAATTTAAAGTTTGTAATGAAAATACCTTTAGAAAAAGTAGCATTAACAGACTCGCCAATATCAATCTCACCAGGCGTTCTTTCTGAGCCTGTTTTTGGCGAAACGCCTACACCTTGGTAACCACCTTGTGCGGCCTTAGTACTAAACTTACCATTTGCGTCACCCACTTTTGCAGAAAAAGTAGTGTTAATATCACCTAGGAAAGTTGTTGAGTAACTACTACCTGTACCAAAATTTGTACCGTAGATAGTGTTGAATGTGTTGGCTGTAGCGTTGGCTGCTAGCGATGTGCTTGTTAAAGCAGCTAATAAACCCAATTGTATAAGTTGACGTGTTTTCATGATTCATCCAATATTTAGCAAATTTGTGAAAGCGACTAATTAGTTTTAGCTTGCTTTAAGTACAGCCACATATTACTAAATTGGATTTTTTCGACAATAGCCCGTTAGTACTAACGAGAATAGTGCGTTAGTCCATTAGTACTAACGCTATGAAATTGGTGTGAGAATGGCATCGATTTAAAGCCATTTGCATCAATACTCAAGCTAATAAATTAACATTTACTGCAGCTTGAGTATTTAAATATTTAGTTCTGCCTGTTGCAATCTTGCTAAAACATCCAGTAGTGATCAATTAACAAAGCAGCAAAAAGCAATGTTAAATAAATAATTGAGTATTTAAATGTTCTTTTAGCAAGATCATCTGAATAATTACGATATAGACCAATTACATAGGCCATAAAAATCGCGTTCAGAATAATTACTGAAACTAAGTAGAGCAATCCACTCATCCCAAGACCGTAAGGCATGAGTGATACTGCGACCAGAATAATTGTATATAACAAAATATGTAATAAAGTAAACGCTTCGCCATGCGTCACTGGCAACATAGGCATGCCGACTTTTGCGTACTCTTCACGTCGGTATAGCGCAAGCGCCCAGAAGTGTGGTGGCGTCCAAGCGAATATAATCAGAAACATAATCAATGATTCTGGTGACACCGTATTATTGACGGCAGCCCAACCCAGTATTGGAGGCATAGCGCCCGATGCTCCGCCAATGACAATATTCATCGGTGTGGCTGGTTTTAGAAAAACCGTATAAATAACTGCATAACCTACAAATGTTGCAAAAGTTAGCCACATGGTGAGTGGATTCACGTAAAAATACAAAATGGTCAAACCTGTGCTGCCGAGTATGGTTGCAAATATTGTGGTTTGCGTTGAAGAAACTTGTCCTGTAGGCAGTGCGCGCGCACGTGTACGTGCCATAATCGCATCAATCTTATGCTCTATCAGACAATTAAATGCGGCAGCAGCGCCAGAAGCGAACGCAATACCAATAGTAGTTGCAATGAGTAATGGCCAGTACATAGGCAACTCAGCAGGTTTGGCGAGATACATACCGATAATGGCTGTAAATACGATGAGTGATGTGACTCTGGGTTTACATAGCGAGAAGAAGCTTTTAAAGCTTAATCCTATATTTTGCATGGCGCTGACAATGTTACTCATTTTACTATCTCGCTTGTTTTCATTTAATTCAACTATCATTGTGTGAGCTCTACTTTTTAGATCCAGTTATTTTGGAATTCAATGTCACTAAAATAATGACTAATATCCCTGCTGTAAAATTGTGCGCAACTGCTAGTACTAAGGGTAAATGTAATAATAGGTTAGCGATACCCAATGAGATTTGTGCACAAAGCACAATCAATAAAATAACGCCTAAGCGCTTCATCTGCCAGTACTTTAAGATATTAAGCGCTAATAATCCCAAATAAATAAAAGTGATTAAAGCACCTAATCTATGCGTCCATTGTATAGCGGTAATAGATGCCAGCGATAATGCACCGCCATTAGCACTTTCACCAAGCTCACGCACCATGTGAAATGCGTCTTTAAAGTCCATTTCGGGCAGAAATACACCGTGACATGTGGGGAAGTCTGTGCAGGCTAAAGCAGCATAATTTGTACTAGTCCAGCCACCTAAAAAAATTTGCATAAACAATACCAATAATCCAATTCGTATCGCGACCCTTAATCGAGTCGAAGTGACGATAGTGGCAGAATAATGCCCCCAATGCCTATGCGCTAGCCAAGCGAGTATGGCTAGCGTAGACATTCCCCCTAGCAAATGCGAACTGACGATGGCAGGTTTTAATAACATGGTCACCGTCCACATACCGAGCATGGCTTGAAATGCAATCAGCACAAGTAAAAAACTGGGCGTCCATGGTGAACATTTAATTTCTCGCTTAGCCTTCCAGCCAAGTACAAAAATTGCCAATACGATTAAACCTAAAGTGCCTGCAAAGTAGCGATGAGTCATTTCGCGCCAAGCCTTACCAACTACAATCATCTTGCTTGGATAAGCACTTTGTGCGCTTGCAATAGCCGCTTCACTTTGCGGTACTGTGAGTGTGCCATAGCATCCTGGCCAATCTGGACAGCCTAATCCTGCATCAGTAAGCCTAACATATGCCCCCAGCACGACAACGCCTAAAGCAAGTATGGCGCCGATTAACACTAACGCTCTAAACCATTTAAAACTTTTTGAATTTCCGTACATGGTTAACCTGCCCAAGAGTATCTTAATAAGCGAGTAATATCTTTACGCACATCTGCCAAAGGAAAACTAGCGGGATAACTCATCATAAAATAACCAAGTGAGTCTACTAAGTAGATTCGATTACTGCTCATTGGACTCTCTGCTTTAATTTGAAATTCTTGAGCAAGACTCGATACGTTTGCCTCTGGTTTATTGATGATAATTAAATCAGGGTAATCGTGTTTAATTTTCGTAACATCTTGTGTATTGGTAATCAAAACGCGTTGCGCACGCTCTATGTCTTTGTAAAGCGACACGTGTAATTGACGTAAATCGTGCAATTTATCGAAACAAGCTTGCTCACAATGATCAGCCACATAAACAATACTCCATTTGGTTTTCCAAAACTGATCTGATAACACCAAACCATGCTCATCAGTGAGTTCTTTTGGGCTATTCAATAAGCGTGGCGGATTAACTAACTCACCCATACTATTGCCATTGGGCTTCCAATTGAATTGGTACATCAATATCACCACGATGACAGGCACCACAAAAAATACTACCATCAACATAAACACCTTGCGGCCTTTACTTTGCATTTCTAATTCAGTTAATTGTTTCTCGTTTTGCATGTATCGCTCTAATAATAAAATTAATGATTAATGTTTAAGGAATGACTCAATACCTTGTTGCTAATTTATAGAGCCTTAACTTATCGGTCTATCTTTAGTCGTACTCATATAAAAAAATATTAACAACGCGGCAAAAGCGAAGCCAAACCACTGATATGCGTAGCCTAAGTTACTCGTAATTCGTTCAGCTGGAATCTGCCAATTTCTTACAAAGCCACCTGCATGACTATCTTGATCTAACTTTATCGCCAATTCCGAAACAACAAATGGCACGCTGTGCTTATACTTCTCCATACTCATGTTCTGCCAAACCTGTTGCCAAGGTTGGTCGGCTAACTTTGTGCTAGTCACGGGTGAGCCATCTGAACTCTCTAAAGTAAAAATCTTTTTACTAGGCACCCATACTTGACCTGTTAGCGTCTGCTTGCCGGTAGGCGTACTAAAAACCGGCAGTTCCGTGTGCGTATCCTTACCTAATATCCAGCCACGATTAACCAGTACATACTCATTAGTATTGTCAATTTTTAATGGCGTTATCACATGATAACCCACCCTGTCACCCTCAACTTGATTGTCTAACAAAAACTGATATTTTGTTTCGTAAACACCTTGCACGGCCACTTTCTTGTACTTCCAATCATCAATATTGATGGCTTTACTATCCGTTAGCCCTAATGGAAACTTTAATGCTTTATCCAGTTTTGCTTGATCATACGCCGCGTGAATAACCTGCTTTTGCTGCGCTTTGTTGTACTGCCATAAGCCAAGCTTAATAAACAATGGAATGCATATCAAAGTGACAGCCACGCCAACTAAAGTTGGCCGAAAAACATAGCGCTGCATTCTAAATTGCAATTGTTTCATTAGAGTCTCATAATGCTTATTTAAGGATTAATTGGACAAAGCTATGTTAATAAAGATCATTGTTGTGTTAACTTTAATTGTCATAGTTGGCAGCTTATTTTCTGCGTTATTCTTTTTATCTAAGGACAAAACTGGCGGGGATAGAACAGTTAAAGCGCTGACTGTTAGAATTGGACTGTCAATTTTATTATTCATTCTATTATTAATCGCTGGCAAATTCGGTTTAATAGGTCACCAACTCTAAATCAACGCTATCTGTAATTAATAAAACAAAATAAAAAGGGCGATGCTGTTGCATCGCCCTTTTTATTTAGATGATTTACAGCCAGTATACGAAAATAAACAAGCCCAACCAAACCACGTCTACAAAGTGCCAGTACCAAGCAACGCCTTCAAAGCCAAAATGATGCTCAGGCGTGAAGTGCCCCTTCATGCAACGAATCAAAATAACAATCAACATGATAGTACCAAGCATCACATGGAAGCCATGAAAGCCAGTCAACATAAAGAAACTAGCGCCATATGCACCTGAACCAAGAGTCAAACCCATCTCTGTATAAGCTTCGTGATATTCCATTGCTTGGCATGACAGGAATGCAATACCGAGAGCTACAGTTAGTGCCATACCGATAATTAACTGCTTACGATTGTTTTTAATTAAACCCCAATGAGCCCAAGTAATTGTTGCACCTGATGTTAACAAAAGTGCAGTATTGATAGCGGGCAAACCCCATGCTGCCATAGGCTTAAAGTTTGCAGGTGGCGTATACTGCGTACCTAAAACATTACCACCAGGACCAATTGAGGGCCAAGCACCCAAGAAGTCTTTATATGGCGTAATGTCTAAGTCATAACCAGCTAAATCAGGAATAGAAATAACGCGCATATAAAACAATGCACCAAAGAATGCCGCGAAAAATGCAACTTCAGAGCATATAAATACAATCATTCCAATGCGAAATGATTTATCTTCCCAACTCTTAAACTTTCCAGTCACATTTTCCGTGATGACTGAACCCATCCACTTAAACACCATAGCCAGTATTAGAAGTGCGCCCAAAATCATCATCCACTTACCAGTAGGTTCTAAGTAAGCTAAATCCTTATTTTTATCTGTTGCAACACTAAAAATAAAGCCTGATGCTAATGATAGCAAGCCTACAGATATGATAGACGGGTAAACACTACCGTGAGGTACGTAATATTGATTGTTAGAATGTGTCGCCATGCAATAACTCCTGTGCATTTTATAAATATTTTAAATTCACAATGGCTTATAGCCGCCATTTCCTCGCCTGAAACTACTTACACTTATTACTAAATCTATTTACTTTGACTCACTGCCGGAAAGAATGAATATGACAATGTCATATCAGATACATCTTTTGGCAATTCAGGGCTTACAAAAAACCTTAAAGGCATTTCTTTTTCTTCGCCCGGCTTGAGCGACTGCCTTACAAAACAAAAACACTCAATTTTTTTAAGATTAGCCGCTGCAATACCTGGCGTAATACTTGGCACTGCTTGACCAACTACAACTTCATTCGTGATATTTTTTGCTACAAATAAAACGGTTTCTATCTGTCCTGGATGCATTCTAATACTTGCTTGTTTAGGATAAAAATTCCAACCTAAACCCGGCATCACACTTGAAGTAAACTGTACAGTTACCCATCTAGTATTATCAACCTTAGCCTTAGCAGCTAATGCAGCAGTGTTTTGTGTCTTGCCATTTAAGCCAGTAATACTACATAAAACGTCATACAAAGGCACTAAAGCAAATGCAAATAATAAAGATCCAACAACCAACCACAATAACTTACGAACTAATTTTTTGTTTTTTAAGTCTAGCTGCTCTTTAGCGGTTAAGTTTTTTGGTGCTTCTGCTTTTGGGTCTTCGATTAATGCCATATTGAAAACATAGACACCACATACCAAATCAAAGCAATGCCCCCTAAAACTAATGCGATCCTTTTATTGCTACGTTTAGTTTGAGTTTCTTGATCGTTCATATTTACCCGAATCATATTCCCGTTACTAAACAGCTAGGTTCAATTTCAATGAACCTAGCTGCTATATTTATTTAATTACTGGTTGTTCAGTAAAGCTGTGATATGGCGGAGGTGAAGGTAATGTCCACTCCAAACCTTGCGCGCCTTCCCAAACTTTGTCAGTCGCTTTTTTGCCGCCTCTTGCACAACTTACAATGTTGTAAACAAATAGCAACTGTGACAAACCAAGTGTAAACGCTGCAATTGATGAAATCATATTGAACTCAGCAAACTGCAATGCGTAGTCTGGAATACGACGCGGCATACCAGCTAAACCTAAGAAGAACTGAGGAATAAATGTCATATTGAATGAAATTGCTGTGAGCCAGAAATGTAGTTTACCTAATTTCTCACTGTACATATGACCAGTCATTTTTGGTAACCAGTAATAAGTACCCGCCATAATACCCATAATGCCACCTGCGAAAAGCGTGTAGTGGAAGTGAGCTACCACAAAATAACTATTATGATATTGCGCATCGGCTGCCACATCGGCTAATACCAATCCAGTTAAACCACCAATACCGAATAAAATAATCCAACCCACTGCAAACAACATAGGTGTTTCAAAGCTCATAGAGCCTCTCCACATGGTTTTAATCCAGCAGAAGAACAATACAGCTAATGGTAATGAAATTGCCATCGTGCTATACATAAAGTAAAGTAAAGCAGGCACAGGCATACCAGCAGTAAAGAAGTGATGCGCCCAAACTACAACAGCTAAAGCACCAATACCCCATAGTGAATACACTTGAGCTTTGTAACCATACATAGGCTTACGTGAGAATGTTTCTAGAATTTGTGGAATGAAACCCCATACTGGTAGTAACAAAATATAAACTTCAGGATGACCAAAGAACCAGAACAAATGTTGGAACATGATTGGGTCACCACCACCAGCAGCATCAAAGAAATGCGTACCAAAGTGACGATCAGTCAGTAGCATAGTCACCGCGCCAGCTAAAACAGGAATAGTTGCAATCAACAAGAAAGCAGTAATCAACCAACCCCATACAAACATTGGCATTTTCATCAATGTCATGCCAGGTGCGCGCATATTAAATACAGTCACAATCACATTGATTGAACCAAGCACTGAAGAAATACCTAACAAGTGAACTGCAAAAATCGCGAAATCAACACCAATACCACCCTGTACTGATAGCGGTGGGTAGAACGTCCAGCCAGTTGCTAAAGCACCATCACCAATACCGAATAATGCAAGTGTAAATGGTAATGTTAGAAGAATAGCTGAAGGAGGAAGCAACCAGAAACCCCAGTTATTCAAACGTGGCAAAGCCATATCAGGCGCACCAATTTGTAGTGGAATCATCCAGTTAGCAAAACCCGTCGCTGCTGGCATTAATGCCGCAAAAATCATAATCAATGCATGTACACCAATCAACTGATTAAAAAACTCTGGATTCATCAATTGCAAACCTGGCTTGAATAACTCTGCACGAATACCTAAAATCATCGCACCGCCAACAAAGAACATGATCAGAGCAAACGTTAAGTACATCGTACCGATGTCCTTATGATTCGTGGTGGTTAGCCAACGCATAATTCCTGTCGGATGTTCAGCATGATCATCATGATGTGCTACCGTTGTTGTACTCATTGCTTTCTCCTAATACTCAAACTAAATAACTAATAGTTAATGCTTAAAATTTAATTGCCAAGTTTTTACTGGCGAGCCGCTTTTACTTGTGAAGGCTGCAAGACATCGCCCACACTGTTACCTAATGCATTACGTTCATACGTTATGACTGCTGCAATTTCGGTATCGTTCAACAATGCTTTCCATGACGGCATCACATTTTTACCATTTAAAACACGATCCAAATGGCTATCTTTTAAATATTTGCCGTCAGCACCAAAAATTGGACCATTAGCGACTTTACTACCTGTCAAAGCCGGAAATGCTGGAGGAAGACCTGCACCAGTCACTTGGTGACAAACAGCGCAGTTTTTCTCATAAACACCTTTACCAGTTGCAACTAAATCTTCTTTTGTCCACTCTTTGTCAGCACCTGCAGAAGCTTTTGCCAATTCATCCTTTTTAGACGCAACCCAAGCTTTGTACTCCTCAGCCGGCATCGCATCCACTACGATAGGCATGTAACCATGACCTTTACCGCAAAGCTCTTTACACTGACCACGATAAGTACCTTCCTTTTCAACTTGAACCCACGTTTCACGAAGGAAGCCTGGTACAGCAACGCGTGAAGAGCCAAATTGAGGTACCCACCAGTTGTGCAATACATCTGTGGAGGTCATCAAAATACGTACTTTTTTACCTACTGGTAAAACTAAGCGATTATCCACCTCAAGCAAGTAATGTTCATCTTTCTTGCCATCAAAGCCTTTATCTGTCTGCTCTTTAGGTGTCGATAAGTTACTTACAAACTTAACGCCTTTAGCATCACCATCCAAATACTCATACTGCCAACGCCATTGCGAACCAGTGATTTTAATGACCATATCCGCTTTTTCACGCGTATTCTCCATCATTACCACGCTGTGATAAGCAGGAATACCCATAATAACAAAGTCAATCAACAGCAGAATGGCGAATGGGATCAGCGTCCAAAAAATCTCGACTGCTGTCGATGGCGCCTTGTCAGCAACCGCTTTAAAACCCTTACTTTTGCGATGCGCAAAAATAGAATAAATCATGATAGCTAATACAGAAACAAAAATAGCCATAGATATCAGCATGAACTTGTTATGTACATGCAAAGTATCTAATGCCATAGGGGTAGCTGGTGTAGGGAAATTCCATGCATACTCAGCAAAAGCACTGAATGAAACCAGCATTGCTGAAATACCTAAACCAATTTTTCTAAATACCTGCATAAAACATGCTCCAAAACTAATTAATCAATATTTTTTAATTTTTGTTTGAGCTCACGCGCTAATAGGACACGTTGCTCGTCATTCATAAAATCTTTACCGAACTCAACTTCTTTTCCATGCGAACGAATAAAAAGTCCGCTCTTGCCAATTACTCCACCAACACTTGCAACTTCACGCAAACTAACTTGCGCCCAATGCCTCTGAAAAACTGTTGTAGTGACTTCTTTATAATCTCTTTTTTCTATAACAACACTGTCATTTTCTATAGTAATGCTTTCAAAATCACCTGAATGCAAATAGATGTAATGAAAAGCATACACAAATGCTAGTATCTCCAAGCCCGCAAAAGGCAATACTAACCAAGCGCCTATGCGAGCAAAACCGAAACCCACCACTAAAATTATGCCTGCCAATGCCAAAAGAAGCTTAACACCAGCTTTAGGTGTAAGTGAATTATTATGTCTAGCAATGATTTTGTAACCTAAATCAGTTATCGCCATAGACCGCCCTTCACTCAGAAAACTTATTTAGTTAAATTTTCCTACACTTCTTTGACATGCGACAATTTGACGCATGTCAAAAGTACCATAAAAAGCATTCAGGCTCAAGCGAAAAGTTACACTTATGTAACAATTTGGCAATACTAATACAACATTAATATGATTATTTAACCGCTTAAATTAGAAGCGCCGAGATGGACACTCGTTGATTAATTTACGACTTTAACGTTAAAATTCAATGCATTAGATTTTTAATAAGCAGATGATAGACAAAAAAAATGGCCTACAAAAATGTAAGCCATAGTTTTATTTGGTGCCCGGGGCCGGAATCGAACCGGCACGCTGTTGCCAGCGCGGGATTTTGAGTCCCGTGCGTCTACCAATTCCGCCACCCGGGCATTTGGGAATATACATTACTGTATAATTGCAACGGTCGCCATTATAGCAAGCTATAGCATTTATGAGAACAGAAGATTTCAATTTTTATTTACCTGACGCATTAATTGCGCAGCACCCAACCGCAGATAGAACAGCCAGCCGTATGCTGCATCTGAATAGTAGCAAAGGTGAACTAGCAGATAAGATGTTTATCAACCTGCCAGAACATCTGCAAGCTGGTGATTTATTAGTGTTTAATGACACGCGCGTTATCAAAGCACGCTTATTTGGCGCAAAACATACAGGCGGCAATGTTGAAGTAATGATAGAGCGTGTTATTAATCAACATACCGCATATGCACAAATTAGAGCATCCAGAGCGCCTAAAGTTGGCGCACGCTTAACTTTATCAAGCGCATTTGATGTTGAAGTTACCGCACGTCACGACGATTTATTTGAGCTTAGTTTTCTAAGTGAAACTTCTGTGCTCGATCTACTAGAGCAACACGGCGCTTTGCCTCTGCCACCATATATAACGCATGCCGCCACTAGTGACGACGAAGAGCGTTATCAAACAGTATTTAGCAAACATCTAGGTGCAGTGGCTGCGCCTACCGCTGGCTTGCATTTTAACGATGCCATGTTGGATACATTGAAACAAAAGGGCATCAACATTGCCTACGTTACATTGCATGTTGGTGCAGGAACTTTTCAGCCAGTACGAGTAGATAATATTAATGAGCATAAAATGCATAGTGAGCTTTATAGCATTTCACAAACGACTGTTGATATGATTAATGCTACCAAAAACAATGGTGCGAAAGTAACGGCCATCGGTACCACTGCGCTACGAGCTCTAGAAAGTGCTGCGAGAGTTACTGAGTCTAATACTAAAGGTAATTTGCAAGCGGGTAACGGCGATACTGATATATTCATTACACCAGGTTATCAATTTAAAGTGGTTGATCGTTTATTTACCAATTTTCATCTACCTAAAAGTACCCTGCTCATGTTAGTGTCTGCGTTTGCAGGTATGGAGAATATTAAAATTGCTTATGAACATGCTATTAATGAGCATTACCGCTTCTTTAGTTATGGCGATGCCATGCTAATTGAGAAGCACCCTACAGCATAAATTTGAATTGAACGATTGAGAGCAACAGACTGACTAAACTCAGTCGTGACTTAAACCTAACCTTATAAATTAAGTGTTAAAAGAAAGAATAATGATGCGTATTTCTACAATATTAGTTTCAATTGCATTCGCTACCATGCTGCAAACCACGCAAGCAGCGATTTTTCCTGAAGCGCAAGTTGGCATTAAAATCCCACTGACACAAAAACCAAGCACACGCCCTATGACGGTGGCTTATATCCCTAGTTTAAAACGTTACTATATTGCTGATGGTGGATTAGCACCTATGGGTAGCGAAACAGAAGCGCCAATTTCGAAATCTCAAATTCATGCTTATGATGATGAAGGTAAATATGTTAATTCGGCAAAGCCTGGTTATGACAACCGCTCAATTTATTACAATTCAAACTCTAACAAGTTAGAAACTATTACTTACAATATCTCTAGTTTCGGTGGCTTCTCTCCGAATACAGGCATATTTTCAATTGACCTAACTGAAACAGGCGAAGTAAAAGACACCTCTTCTGATGTATTTGGCTTTAACCCTGCTTTTGGTGACGCCAATACGATGCCTAGCTACAACGCGGAAAAGAACCTGTATTACGCAAAGCAAGGACGCAGCAACAAAGTGTTAGTAGTGGATCTAAAAGCCAGAGAGCAAATCGCCGAAATTAATTTGGATCTAACTAAAGCTGGCGTAGCATTTGATGATGTCAGCGATTTTTTTGTGGCTTACACTGGGATAAAAGGTGAGGAGTTAGAGTTACTGGATATCGACCACAAGGCTGTTTTGGTATTTGATTTAACTGGTAAGTTCATTGGTAAAAGCGAGCTACCTAAAGACCTAAAGTTGCGCTCACATAATCATTTAAATGGCGCTGGATACGCTAACGACATGCTGTTTGTATATCATGAATCTGAGGGCGAATTTGGCACTTATTATGGTTTTAAAGTGCAAAAAGCTAACTAGGCTTAATTACAGATTAAATCGTTAAAAACAAAAAACCGCCACTGAAGGCGGTTTTTTTATTTTCACTTAAATCTTAACTTACTTACCAAGCATGCCAGCTAATTTACCTGAAAGCATACCAAATATTGCACCAATAATTGTAGAAACAATCACTAGCAGCACTGGATTAGTCAAGTTCATTGCTGTTGAGTTAGCTGCAGTACCTGCGGTTAAAGCCAAGCCAGCGGTTGCCGCATAGCCATATACGTTTGCTGGAACAACTGACAGCAAGCTTATACCTGCCACAATCACTAGTACGAACACGGTGACTGCAATAATAACAGGTGCCGCCAATGTGCCCAATGCAGCGAACATGCCAGAACTTACTAGATATAGAGCTATACCTGCGATTACTGCACCAAAAGACATACCAGCTATTGTTTTTTGCAACGCTGCGCTATCGCCACCTGTATGAAAATAACAACCCCATGCAATAAAGCCAACCCAAACTAAAGCAATTGGCGCAGTTCCACCCAGCGGACCCAATGCTAAAAATGCCCATACCCCACCTAAAACAGCAATACTTAGTGCTAATGCAGTTAATTTCGACATACTTTTCTCCTAATTATTATATTGAGTAGCAAGTTTTTCGAACAGCAACGTCATAGGCTGGGCTTATTGGAATAGTGCAGATTTTGCCTTAGCCATATAAACGCTAGGGGCATACTGAATGATTTTTACAGAAATGTAAACTTTTTTGAGGGGGTTTTTAGCACTAATCTAGTGCCAAACCAAGACTAATTGAGAAAAAACCTAATAATTTAGGTATTTTTTGGTGCGTAATTCCAGTTTTTGGTTGAGTAATCCCAGTTCTTACGCCAAGCACCCAACACCAAATTAGGATACTGTGGCTTGCCTAGGCTACCATTATATCGACCTAAAGCACGATATAAATCACCATGCTCGATGTCAATATAATGCCTTAGAATTGTGCAGCCATAGCGTAAGTTGGTACGTAATAGAAATAAATTATGATCTGCTGCACCAATGCTACGCGCCCAAAATGGCATCACTTGCATAAAGCCGCGTGCACCTACAGAAGATAATGCGTATTTTTTGAAGCCGCTTTCTACTTGTATCAAACCTAATACCATTTGAGGATCCAGCCCTGCACGAGTCGCTTCATAGTGAACGGTGCGAAGTAAATCTTCACGATAATTTGCATCAGGAATGCGTTTTTGCAAGCGCCGTGACATCTCATTCAACCACGCTTCACCCTCTTCTGGACTGGCAAAAGTAAGTGTTGGCACAGCCTTGTCACTAATGCTGCGTTGCATCATCGCTTTTACACTATTAGACAACGGCTCTTCAATCTGCGCGCCAGCATAGCTATTGATTGAAGCTAAAGCTCCAATCAATGTCAGCAAGCAGATTTGAATATTTTTAAGCATATTTGATTATAGTGCCACTTTTTGCATAAATTCAACTACATTATTCAATGAAACCATCTGCGCTTCCGCATCAGTTCTACCTTTATATTCCACTGCACCATCCGCCAAACCGCGCTCACCAATGACTAAACGATGCGGGATGCCCATTAAATCTGCCTCGGCAAACATCACACCTGGGCGTTCGCCTCTATCATCGAGCATGGCTTCAATGCCTGCAGCATTCAAGTCCGCGTATATTTTATTCGCCGCGGCTGAAACCACCTCAGACTTATCATAGCCAATCGGGCAAATTGTCACAGTAAATGGCGCCATGCTTTTTGGAAAGATGATTCCGCGCGCATCGTTACCCTGTTCAATCGCCGCACCGACAATACGTGAAACACCAATGCCGTAACAACCCATTTCCATCACTTGTGTTTGACCACTTTCATCAAGATAAGTGGCATTCATTGCTTCAGAATATTTAGTTCTCAACTGAAATATATGCCCAACTTCAATGCCTCGGCAAAGTGACAAGGTGCCTTTACCATCTGGGCTGGCATCGCCTTCCACCACATTTCTAATATCCGCAACTAAACTTGGCTCTGGTAAATCACGCCCAAAATTAACGCCGCGTAGATGATATTTAGGTTTATTCGCACCACACACAAAATCACTCATCGCCGCGACTGTTCTATCTGCAATCACACGCACATGAGCACCAACACCTACTGGACCGATAAAGCCTGGTGGGCATTTTAAATTTTCACGGACTTCTTCTTCAGTAGCAAATCTGAAGTCATGTAAGCCTTCCAATTTATTCACTTTAATTTCATTCATGCGGTGATCGCCACGAATAAGTAGTAAATTAAACTGAGTGCTGCCATCCTCAAGTGTTGCGATTAATGCCATCGCTTTAATCGTACGGTCTAAGCCTATATTGAGTAATGCTGCTACCTCTTCACAAGAAGTTTGTTTCGGAGTTTCAACATCTTGCATCACTTCTGTTGCGGCACCGCGTACATTAGGTACGACAGCTTCGGCCAACTCTACGTTAGCTGCGTAATCTGACGTATCACAATACGCTAAGCCATCTTCACCTGAATCAGCTAGCACATGAAACTCGTGTGAACCATCACCGCCTATTGCACCTGTATCGGCTTTTACTGCACGAAACTTTAGACCTAAGCGATTGAAAACATTGCTATACGCTTGATACATATTCGCATACGTAGTTTCTAGTGAGGCAAAATCGGTATGGAAAGAATAAGCATCTTTCATCATAAATTCACGCGCGCGCATCACACCAAAACGTGGACGAATTTCATCGCGGAATTTGGTTTGAATTTGGTAGAAATTAAGTGGCAATTGCTTATAACTGCGCACCTCTGAACGTGCGATGTCGGTAATTACTTCTTCATGCGTTGGACCAAAACAAAATTCGCGTGAATGACGATCAGTAATTTTAAGCATTTGTGGACCAAATACTGCCCAGCGACCTGTTTCATCCCATAATTCACGAGGCTGCACTGCGGGCATCAACAATTCTAAGCCGCCAGCCTTATTCATTTCATCGCGTACGATGGTTTCAACTTTACGCAGCACGCGCAAACCAAGAGGCATCCAGCTATATAAACCAGAACCCAAACGTTTAATCAGCCCTGCACGTACCATTAGAATATGGCTTGGCAATTCGGCATCATTTGGAGCTTCTTTTTGAGTGTTGAAGAAAAATTGTGAGGCGCGCATGGTGGTATCAAATCTGGACAAAAATCAAAGACCGAATTTTACATTTAATCAGTCATTTAGTCAGCAATAGTTATAACGCATTATTGAGCCGCGCTACAGCTATAGAAATCTAGTGACGACGAACTGGGCTGTCCGCAGGAATATAGCCTGATTTCCAAAGATCGAACGGCACTATCGTTGCTGGTACGCCATTATCATAAAACCAGCTATCCACCGCAAAACGTTCACCGGTTGCTTTTTCATGCATAACAGCCGTGGTATGTGGCCAGCCATTAAAAAAGAAACTCCTTGTGCGCATATCTTCGGCTTCATGTAACTTAATCAAGCCATAAGATTGCATCAAATGCATATAAGTTGTGGTGTTAATCGCCTCATCATTACAATCCAATTGATCAGGAAATTTCGAGTTATTGAAAGTGCCTGCTCGATCAGCTGATGTGCCAATTTTAGCGCCTACTATCGTCTCCAACATGCCGACAGCATTTGCAATCTGCATACGCTCAACGGTGGCATTATCTGTTTTAGATGCAAAAATAGTCACCACTTGTGCCCATTCCGAGGCGTTAATTGAGATATGTCTTATTTCAGCACAACCTCCACCAAAACAAACATCCAAACCGTCTAAAGTTGGCGCTTCATGATAAATATTGGACACATCAGAGAGTGCGGCATGTGAATTGAACGAAATCAATAAGAAACAAACAAGACTAAATAACAATAGGCGCATTACTTAGCTCGTTAGCATTTTTTGTTTCTGCGGGAAAATGTCGATCCAAATGCTCAGTTATTTTTGCAATGCCATGCAATACGCCAAGCTCAAAATCACCGCGTTTAAAGTGCTTTTCCATCTCGCGACTGATTTGCTCCCACCCCTCATTGCCCACATGATGATGAATACCTCGGTCAGCAAGAATTTCAAAATCATGGTCAGCTAACAATAAGTAAATCAATACACCGTTATTTTGCGCAGTATCCCATACATGAAATTTTGAGAAAATCTCGATAGCGCGTTTTTTAGCAGATACTTTTCTAACAATATCAAACGCATGCAAATTCGATTCAACCACAAAGCAAATTTCACCAAAATGTGTTCTCTCGCTCAGTGCAATCGCGTTTTCAATACGTTGCATTGATTCTTTTGGAAAGTATTGCTTAACAATGCCAGGCCAAATGAATAGGTGTTTCATTAACCGTTTTAAGCGCCTGAATGACATTACCAATCTCCTGACGCGCCGCCGCCACTAAAGTCACCGCCGCCACCACTAAAGCTGTCGTTCCCGCCGCTACTACCTAATCCACCGCCACCGAAGCCGCCGCTAGAATATGTGCCGCCACCGCGAGTTCCATCAAAAAGGTAAGGCATGATTAAGGTGAACACAAATGCCATGATGCCAACAAAAATAGACATGCCCAAGGTGCCGAGAATTACCCAAGAGATGCCGCCAATAATACCTGCAGTAGCGCCAGCTCCAAAAAACCGACCTAAAATTGAACTAAGAAAAGCACCTATTACGATGCAACCTATGACAAAAAATGCCAAGCTACTATCAAAGCTCATATTGCCATAACTGGCTTGAGGTGGCGGCGGTGCAAGCTTTTCACCTGAAACCAAACTCATCAATGTATCTGTGGCGTTGTTAATGCCACCATAGAAATCACCTTGCTTGAAACTTGGTGACATTACCTCGCTAATAACGCGCTTCGCAATTAAATCTGGAATCGCACCTTCTAAGCCGCGACCCACTTCAATCCGCATTTTATGGTCATTTTTTGCCACCAAAATAAGGATGCCGTCATCCTGCTTTTCGCGACCTAATTTCCAGGCCTCCACTACCCGAATGCTATATTGTTCAATTTCTTCTGGCTTAGTGCTGGGCACAACTAACACGGCGATTTGACTACCTTTTTCCAACTCAAAAGCTTTGAGCTTTGCCTCCAACTGGCTTTGCTGGTCTGAGGTAAGAGTTTGTGTTAAATCGGTGACGCGTGTTTGAAGTGATGGAATAGCAACGAGTTCAGCATGCAGATTACACGTTGCAAATAACAGCAAAGTGCAAACTGCAAGTAAACTCGTTTTGATGTGAGTAATCACTTACTGCTCATTTAGAGTTAATTAAAAAGCTATTTTTTATCGCCAAAATTAACGGTTGGTGCAACTGAAATCGCTTTTTCATTTTCAACAGTGAATGATGGCTTGGTTTTATAGCCAAACATCATTGCTGTGAGGTTTTGCGGAAATGAGCGTATCGCAATGTTGTAAACTTTAATCGTTTCGATGTAACGATTGCGCGCAACAGTAATACGATTTTCAGTGCCTTCAAGCTGTGCTTGCAAGTCTCTAAAACCTTGGTCTGCTTTTAAGTTTGGGTAGTTTTCAGAAACCACCATTAAACGTGATAAGGCGCTAGTTAATTGGCCTTGTGCTGCTTGAAATCTAGCAAAAGCCTCTGGGTCATTCAGCAACTCTGGCGTGACTTGCATGCTACCCACTTTTGAGCGGGCTTCAGTCACTTGTGTCAGCACCTCTTTTTCATGCTCCGCATAGCCTTTCACCACATTCACCAAGTTAGGCACTAAGTCGGCACGGCGTTGATATTGGTTGAGCACTTCTGACCAACTGGCTTTTGACTCTTCATCTAGTGATTGAAAGTTATTGTAGCCACAGCCACTTAAATTTAACAAAAGTAAGACTGTGAATAGTTTTAAGTAAATTTTTTGCATGTTCATTCCTTATGAATAAATCCAATTTAAAGACTCGATTTCATCGATATGCATAACACCGAGATATATTCTGTACTAATTAGATTGCGCCTTATGCACTATATTTCAAGACCTTACGATTCTAGCTGCTTTAACTATTTGTAACTTTTAAGTCTTGTAAAGTTTGCAATCCCATACATAAATCACGCCAGACTTTTGCTTTATCTACAGGATTTTGTAATAGATGAGCCAAATCATAAGTAGCGATTAAAGTAAAACCGTTCAGTTGATGCAGCCTGTCACGTAAGTAAGCAATTGGCTCAGCAGATTCCAATATCATTTGCGCCACTGCCTCACCCATTACGACCAACAACTTTGCTTGCACTTCATTGATAGACGCTAAAATATCAGATGAAGTTTCAGCAGGCTTGGTTTTAATTCGTAGTGCTTTGCAAATATTTTGAAATAACTGTAACTCTTCTGCACTCATTGCTGCGTTTGGTAACACAAATAGATATTCACCATTTTCACTTGCAATATAGGTAAGTGTTGGCGACTCAATAGGCACTGGCGTTAAAGTTTCTGAAGGCTCATCTACATTTGCCAATGGCGCATTTGCAGCCGCTTCTACCACGTGTACTTCTAAGTCGGGTTTTAATTCGACGGCTTGTTGGGTTAAAACCCGACTCACATCTTTGATTACCGCCACTTCAGGTGCTAGCGCGCGCGACTGCCACACTGGCAGCAGCTCTAGCTCTCGCATCATATCTTCGCGCGTCATCATAACTTTACTTTCCAGATAATGATCAAAGTGACAGTCAAAGTGCTAAACCCATTAACACCGCATCTTCGCGACCGTTCGGAGCAGGGTAATATTTACGACGAACTGCCATTTCATTAAATCCCATATTCTCATACAAAGCGATGGCAGAAATATTACTTGGACGTACTTCTAAAAACATATTGGCCATTTGATTTTTTCTTGCAATGCTCACCATATGCTCTAAAAGCACTCTCCCTAAGCCTTGCTTTTGATAAGGTTTCGCCACACTCAAATTAAGCAAATGGGCTTCATCTAACACCAGCATCATGAGTGAATAACCGATAATCTGATCATTCAACATCAATACCCAAGCGCTATAGCCAGAACTCAAGGAATCGCTGAAATTGCCACGCGTCCACGGATAAGGATAAATTTGCGGCTCAATCGCCATAATGGACTCTAAGTCGTCCATTTGCATGGGGCGAAATTCATATTGTGCTTTTAGCACGGCGCTCATAAACGTAAACCTTGCTCGCGTTCTGCGGTTTTAAGCGCCACACGATTACGAATATAAATAGGCATGGCTTCGCTTGCTGGCTTTGCTTCACCTCTCGCAAATATTGGCATTGCGAGTTTAAGTATCGCAGAAGCAACGGGCAATAATTGCGGTTGCTTCGTCTGCAATTGCCCTGCATACACAGCACTTAATTGTTCCGCATAGGTTTGCCAGCCACTACCAGCACCCACCCAACCTGCACCCTTAATGCTAGGTACAGCATCTGGTTTATATAAGCCTGGCTCTATAATACATTGCCACGCACCATCTATTCTTTCATATGCGGCGTGATACACCTCACCCATGCGCGCATCCAAGCAAGCGATCACTTTATCTGCGCCACTCGCTTCAGCAAGTGCTAATAGTGTGCACACACTAACTACTGGTAAATTAGCGCCGAAACCCAAGCCCTGTGCCACACCTGCAGCAATACGCACGCCTGTAAACGACCCTGGGCCTGCGCCAAAAGCAATACCTTGCAGATCACTTAACTGTAAGTTCGCCGAATCAAGCAAGGCTTGTATTTGCGGCAAAATAATTTGTGAATGCGTTTGCCCAGCATTGCAATCATAATTAAACGTTTCGCTATCCTTTAATAAGGCTAGCGATAGGTATTCAGTTGATGTATCAAAAGCTAATATATTCACTTTAAATTAATGCTCATTTTTGTCAGACGCTATTTTGCCACGCATCTGCTTAATTTGCCCACGTTGTGTTTTACTTTCTAATCGTCGCTGTTTTGAACCGTAGCTTGGTCGCGTTGCATAACGTGTAGGTTTTACTTGGTTTGCAGCGTTAACAATTTCATGTAAGCGTGCAATAGCATCTTTTTTATTGGCTTCTTGCGTGCGATATTGCTGCGCTTTTAGTACTAAAATACCTTCGGCCGTAATGCGGTTATCCTTCAAATGCATCAAGCGTTCTTTAAGCCAATCGCTCAGCGTTGATGCCTGAATATCAAAGCGCAAATGAATCGCGCTGGATACTTTATTCACATTCTGTCCACCCGCTCCCTGCGCGCGGATTGCGCTAAGTTCATACTCAGTTTCGGGGATTAGAATCATAGATTAAGTTTCAAGCTATTTAGGTCGGCGATACGGCGATTAGAACCTTATGAATGAGCGCCACATTGTACACAAGCCAAACCGCATAATCACTTAAAAAACATTATAATCAGTACTACATGAATCAACACGATTTGAATTAGCTTGCCATGAAAGACCATTTCAATCGTTTTCCGATTATCGATGCTTTTAAAGCCATTGCCTCCCAGTTTATTGTTTTACACCACCTTGCCGCTTATGGCCCAATTTCAGACGCGGTGCAACAAATAGCGCCTTCGCTCATTACGTGGCTGTATGACTATGCACGGATGGCAGTACAGATATTTTTTGTGATTGGCGGCTATCTTGCAGCGCGCTCAGTGTTCAATAGTGGCAATAGCATCCGCCATCTACAAGTGAATTTAACGAATCGATATTTAAGATTAGTGATTCCATTCTTTTTCGCACTCGTGCTCGCCATCTTTTGCGCTGTCATTGCACGCAATCTTGTGGATCATGAATTTATTCCAGACTTTCCTAAGGTCACTCAATTTTTGTCTCACGTATTATTGCTGCAAGGTGTTCTGGATTTTGACTCACTCTTAGCGGGCGCATGGTTCATTGCAGTGGATTTTCAACTGTTCTTTGTGATGCTTTGCATCAGCTGGCTTGGAGGTAAAGCAACTAACTCAAAAAAGACAATCCTGATTATCATCACGCTAACAGCCGCCACCTCTCTATTATGGTTTAATCGTCACGAACGTTATGACGACTGGGCAATCTATTTTTTTGGTGCATATGGCATGGGAGCAATTGCTTACTACGCAGGTCAACGTGAGCATTCAAACGCATGGCTTTGGTTAAACATATCAATTGCCATGACTGCAATTCTGATTGATTTCAGGTTGCGGATTTTAATTGCCGCACTGACTGCGCTTGCACTATTTTTTACCCGAAATGTACACATCAAAGAGCATGTAAAACAGCAAAAATTTATTCATTACTTAGGCTCGATTTCCTACGCTCTATTTCTTGTGCACTTCTCGGTTCTCATGCTGACAAACGCAATTTTTAGTTGGTTAAATCTCTCTAGTTCATTGCTGGCCTGCATTTTCATGCTTCTAGCATGGGCTGCCAGTTTAGTGCTTGCAGACTGGTTTCATCGCAAAGTTGAAAAGCCAACGACATTGTATTTAAAACTAAAAACCCAGAAAAAATAAAGCCCAGTCATTGCTGGCTGGGCTTTATTTATATCAAAACAAACCGCTTAATTATGGCATCATACAAGCTGCCCATTTTGATAATCTGCAATGGCCTGATCAATTTCTTCACGGGTATTCATCACAAATGGGCCATATTGAACAATAGGCTCTAATAATGGCTTTGCAGCCAATAATAGGAATGACACAGGCATCTCTGCTGCACTCACTTCAACAGATTCACCAGCAGAAAGCACCCCGACAGACTGCGGTTCAAGTAAGCGCTGCTCGCCTTTAGCACCAATCAGCACTTTACCTTCATATGGATAGACAAACGCATTGTGCCCTTCTGCAATTAGTTGGCTAAAACTCTCTCCCGCAGACAAATGTACATCTATAAATAGTGGCGCTGTCGTTAAGCCCTGAATCGGCCCAGCCACAGCTTTACCATCCAGCATTGCCGTACCCGCAATCACTTTAACAGTACCTGCATTTGCTAAATGTGCAAGCGGAATCTCATCAGGCTGAATATCTAAATAGCCCGCAGGTTTCATCTTTTCATTCGCAGGCAGATTTATCCAAAGCTGAAAGCCACGCATACGTCCACTTTCTTGCTGTGGAATTTCTGAGTGAATAATGCCGCGACCTGCGGTCATCCACTGCGCGCCACCACTTTTTAGATTACCTTGATTACCCAAATGATCTTGATGCAACATATGGCCGTCTAGCATATAAGTCACAGTTTCAAAGCCACGATGCGGATGATCAGGAAAACCTGCAACGTAATCATCCGGATTTTCAGAAGAAAATTCATCTAGCATTAAAAACGGATCTAATCGCATAAAGCCTGATTGCCCTAGGCTGCGGCGCAACTTGACGCCACCCCCATCTGAAGTTGGGATGGATGGAATCACCCGTTGCAATTGCCGTGCTTTAACTTGCTGATTTTGCATACTAAACTCCATATTCCGCAGCTGAAAAAACTTGCCAGCTATCCACTATCAACTTTGTTGCTATTTATTGCTTAACTGCCTCAACAGGTAAAGTAATCGTCACTTCATCACTCACGTAAGGTACATGTTTGCTCATATTAAAATCACTACGTTTCACCACTACAGTCGCATTTGCACCACAAGCCTCTTTTTTCAACATTGGGTGTGGCATACACATAAATGAAGTTAACGTAAGTGTTTCTGGTTTGCTCACACCTTTAATTGTCAGCGTGCCGTCAATTGAAACAGGTTTATCACCTTCAAAATTCATTTTTTTAGAGACGAAAGTAGCTGTTGGAAATTTTGCTGTATTAAATAAATCTTCCGCTTGAATGTGCTCATTAAATAATGCGAAGCCTGTGTTTACTGAGGTTGTATCAATAGTCACATCTACAGAACCAGTTTTAGCTGCACGATCAATCACGATTTTTCCTGTCGCTTTATCAAAGCGGCTTAATTGTGTTGAGTAACCCAAATGGCTATAAGAAAAGCGCGGCATGCTGTGGTTGCTATCAATCACATAGGTTTCAGGTGCAGCAACGGCTGCGGTAGAAATGGTTGCTGCAATGGCTAATAAAATCAAACGTTTCATAAAATGAACTCCAAAATGAATAGTGTTAAAAATAAATGGTGTTGTATAAATTAATTTCTAGAACGCCATTTAATACCTTAGCAATAAGATATAAAAGTATAATAATCTGCTATAAGTTATCAGTTAATTAGATAGGTTAGGCTAAATGACACCCAATATCACCTTAGAACAATGGCGCACTTTGATTAGTATCGTAGATGCCGGCGGTTATGCTCAGGCCGCGGAAATGATGTACAAAAGCCAATCCGCCGTCACCTATGCGGTGCAAAAAATCGAATCAATGCTTGGCGTTAAAGTGTTTGAGATTCAAGGTCGTAAAGCCATACTCACACCCACAGGTCAAATGCTTTATCGCCGCGCATTGGCGCTCGTCAATGAAGCCAACGAGCTTGAACAAGCCGCACATGCCTTATCTGCAGGTTGGGAAGCCAATATTAATATTGCAGCAGAGATACTATTCCCTCCCAAACGGCTATTAAGCTGCCTGCAGCAATTTGGTTTAGAAAGCCCGCACACGCGCATAGAGCTTATTGAATCAGTAATGGGCGGCACCTCTGAAGCTTTACTCAAAGGTGAGGCTGATATTGCCATCTCTCCGCAACTACCTCCAGGCTTCTTAGGTAACCTGCTGACGCGCATCAAAATAATCGCCGTTGCCCATGCCGACCATCCTCTTCATCATTTAGGTCACACACTCACCTATAAAGACCTTAGAGCCTACCGTCACTTAGTAGTAAGGGATTCTGGTAAAAATCGCGGACAACGTCCTGCCATTGTAGATGTCGATCAACGCTGGACCGTCAGCCAAATTGCCACCTCAATTCAAGCTGTTTCTATGGGTTATGGTTTTGCATGGTTACCAGAAGAGCATATCAAACCACAACTTGAAACTGGTTTGCTAAAACCACTGCCATTACTTGAAGGTGGCACTCGTGAAGTTCCGCTTTATCTTGTGATAGCCAATCCTGATTTTGCTGGCCCAGGGATTAGGCGCTTAACGGAGATTATTAGAAATTCGGTTGAGGAAGTCGAGAGAAATTAAAGCGACTAAACACATGCCGCCAAAATGGACCCTTTCGGGTGATTGAGGGTGAAAATACTAACGCGTATAGTTCAAATAATCTGATGGAAGTCTTACCCAGACCATAAGATGCTTATGCATTACTAATAACTATAATTAACTCCGAGGAATTAACTGTGTCATCAAAATTATTAATAGCTACTCTAGCTTTATCAAGTATTTTTCTAGTGCCTACAGCAAATGCAGGACAAGTTTTAAGCATTGGCGACATTTCAATCGGTGTACAAGACTTTGGTGCACTTGGCTTTAGCTCTGTCGGTCTATCACATCTTGGCGGCGATGCAATTACTCCAGGCTGTTTATGTGAAGGCTGGGGGGCTTCATTTGGTAGCACGGCAGGTTGGTCAGCAAACGCGAATGGTGGTGATAGTAACGTCAGTTTAGTCAACTTCACTGGCACAAGCTCAAGCGCTACTTCTATCGTTAGCGTAGCTAATGCACTGCAAGTCACTCAAGCGTACACAGCTTCAGCATCACCTTCTCTATTTATAGACAAGGTAACGCTTACAAATACTACTTCAGCAAGCATTAATGATGTACGTTATTCAAGATCAATGGACTGGGATGTACCTCCAACACCATTCTCTGAATTTGTGACTATTAACCGTGGCACTTCTACAGCTTTACTTTTCTCTAACGATAATGGTTTTGCTACACCAAATCCTATTTCGAACCCAGATGAATTGTCTGCTGGTACAACTAATGTAAACTTTGCAGATTCTGGCCCTAATGACCACGGTGCATATTTTACATTTAGTTTTGGTGCGTTAGCCGCAGGCGAATCTAAAACATTTAATATTTTTTACGGTGCAGCTGATAGTGAAGCAAATGCATTCTCAGCGTTGAGCAAAGTAGGTGCTGAAGTTTACTCACTAGGTCAAAGCAGCACAACAGGCGGCCCTTCTGCAGGGACACCTTCAACATTCATTTTCGCCTTCTCAGGTGTTGGTGGCACTCCTGTATCAGCAGTTCCAGAACCAGAAACTTATGCAATGCTTTTAGCTGGTTTAAGCTTAGTCGGTTTCGCTGCACGTCGTAGAAAGCAAAATCAAGCGTAAGATAGATTTAGTAATAGCAATAAAAACGGGAGCTTATGCTCCCGTTTTTATTTGCCTATCAAAGATAGATTAAATCTATAAGGCACTTTATTTGTTGTAATCCTTATGCTGATCTAACCCTGTTTTCTACGTCTTATTCCAACTTCAAAGTGAGCTTAGCAACGCATAATATACCAACCAAGTAAAACATTTTTAATCCACTTTCCCGCAATAACACCGCATAAAAATTTGCCAGCATCTCGATGGCAGTATGAACTCTGCTTGTGATGGAATTTAGATAAACGTAAATGATTAAACTTACATTGAGTATAAAAAGTGGCACTAAGTTACAAATTAAAACAGATTTATCGTTGGTCTGACCTACCATTACTGCTTGGCATTTCTTTAGCGTATGCGCTACTCGCGAAAATTGCATTGGGGTATTTCTCCACCAATGGTGTTGTTTCTATGGTTTGGCCATCTAGCGGCTTAGCGTTAGCAGCACTTATACTCGGCAAGAAAAAATACTGGCCTAGCGTTTTTATAGGTGCGCTCACAGGCAATCTCATGCAAGGCAGTCCAATTGGCATTTCCATGGTGATTGCTTTTGGTAACTCATTAGAAGCACTTAGCTGCTTCTGGATTTTGTCACATTTACAACGATTCAAATCAACGCTTCAGCAACCACACGACTTTTTATGGCTTTCTGCGGCAGGGGCATTGGGCTCTGTGGTTAGCGCAGCAATCGGCGTAAGCACTCTAGTATTAAATGGAATCGTTACAAAACCTGTAGCTTGGCATAACTTTCTCAATTGGTGGCAAGGCGATATGTTAGGCATATTACTTGTGACACCGCTAATTTTAGTCTGGCGCCACATACCATACGACTGGATAAAACGTGAGCGAATCACTGAGGCAGTCATTTGCTTTGGGCTCTCGTTCTTTGCTGGTCAAGTTATCTTTATGGGCTGGTTTCAGGATATTTTTGGCATTACCGCTAGAGGCTATTGGGTATTTCTATTTGTGACATGGGCTGCTGTACGTTTTGGTCGCCATGGTGCGCTACTTGTCCTTGTAGTGACAGCCATACAAATGCTGTTAGGAATGGTATTGGCCGTGGGCGGCGCGACAAACAATCAAGTGCCAGTTGGCTTGCTTAACTTTTGGTTGTACATGCTGGCGTTAACGATTGTTGGTATATTAATCGCTCTAGTGATTGATAGAGTCAAATCAACAGAATCATTGTTATTACAAAAAAATACGCTCTTCAACAAAATATCCCAACGCGTCCCGGGCGTTATCTATCAATTCAAACTGTATCCAGACGGCAGGTCATGCTTTCCTTACGCGAGTGAGGCCATGCAGGAAATGTTTGGAATCTCGCAACAACAGGTCAAAGAGGATGCTACAGCAGCATTCTCAACTATTCATCACGAAGATTATGATAACGTCGTAGGTTCCATTCAAGAATCAGCCCGTACGTTACTGTTATGGCAATATGAGTTTCGAGTAGTGTTACCAAAAGAGGGCGTGCGATGGAGACGAGGCGAATCGCAACCTGAAAAAATGCAAGATGGCAGCATCCTTTGGCATGGTTTTATTACCGACATTACCGAACGCAAACAAGCTGACGACAGAATTAAACGCTTATCCATGCTGTATAAGGCAATCAGTGAGATTAATCTGGCCACTGTGCGCATGGAGCAGCAGTCTGAGCTGTTTCCACTAGTGTGCCGATGTGCTGTTGAATTTGGCGGCATGAAAATAGCTTGGGTGGGTCAGCTAGATAATACTGGTGATGTGATTTTACCCGTTGCTAGTTATGGTGATGCGACAAGTCACCTAGACAATATAAAAGTATCTTCCAGAGCAGATGTTCTGGAGGGTAGAAGCACGACTGGCACAGCACTACGAGAAAATAGACCCATCATTATCAACGACTTCATGACCAATCCAATGACTGCACCATGGGTGCATAATGCCATCGCGATTGGCTGGGCCTCAGCTGCAGCATTCCCAATACAGCGTAACGGGAAAAGATTTGCAGTACTGACTGTTTGCCATGAATATGCCAATGCCTTTGATTTAGAAGCCATAGCCCTACTAGAAGATATGTCTAAAGATATTTCTTTCGCCCTTGATAACTTCGATAGAGAAATGCAACGCATGGCTGGTGAGGAATCTCTTAGAATCGCAGCCTCAGTTTACGATACCAGCAGCGAAGGCATTCTAATTACCGATGCCAATAACTCAATTATTGCCATCAATCCCGCTTTCACAAAAATCACCGGTTACAGCCTTGATGAAGTCATTGGCAGAAACCCAAGAATGTTAAGTTCTGGCCGTCATGATGCAGTATTTTTTAAAAACATGTGGCATGAAATTAACACGACTGGCCAATGGCATGGTGATATATGGGATAGGCGAAAAAATGACGAAATCTATCCTAAGAGAATGATGATTAATACCGTGTATAACGAAGATGGCATTGTGCAGCGACGCATTGCCATGTTTACAGATATTACACAAGAAACTGAAGCTGAGCAACTCATTTGGAAACAGGCCAATTTCGACTTTTTAACTGGGTTGCCTAACCGCCAGATGTTTCATGACCGTCTCAATCAGGAAATCAAGAAAACTAATCGAAACAATCTACAGCTAGCACTACTTTTTATCGACTTAGACCGATTCAAAGAGATTAATGACAACTTTGGTCATGATGTGGGCGACGCAATGCTCAAAGAGGCGGCATTACGATTAAATCAGTGTGTGCGTGAATCCGATACATTATCACGTCTTGGTGGAGACGAGTTTACCGTCATTCTTGGACAGTTAAATGATCTCAGCATTGTTGAGCGCGTGGTTCAAGATATTCTGAACAAAATGACTGAGGCCTTTCATCTTGGCAATGAAGTTGCCTACATCTCTGCCAGCGTCGGCATCGCGCTTTACCCAGATGACGCCTCTACCAATGAAACACTCCTAACAAGCGCCGATCAAGCCATGTACGCGGCTAAACAAATGGGGCGCAATCGTTATCATTACTTTACTCAAGCCATGCAAAAATCTGCCCAAAATCGTATGCGGCTGACGAATGAGTTACGTGATGCGCAGGATGCTGGTCAGCTTAGGCTCTATTACCAACCAATTATAGAACTTGCCAATAACTCCATACACAAAGCTGAAGCACTCATTCGCTGGCAACATCCAATACGCGGTCAGATTAGTCCCGTTGAATTCATCCCAATTGCCGAAGAGACAGGACTCATCAATAGCATTGGTGAATGGGTGTTTCATGAGGCTGTGCAGCAAGCAAGCGTTTGGCGCACAAAGCATCATCCTGAATTCCAAATCAGCATTAATAAATCTCCCGTGCAATTTCGTGATGACACTTCAAAATATGCCTCGTGGCCAGATCAACTTAAAGAACTAGGTCTATCAGGCCAAAGTATCGTTGTGGAAATTACAGAAGGACTGTTGATGGATGCCAGCGACTTAATCACCAGCAAGCTGCTTGCTTTTCGTGATGCAGGCGTTCAAGTTGCACTGGATGACTTTGGCACTGGTTACTCCTCACTATCCTATCTCAAAAAATTCGATATAGACTATCTCAAAATAGACCAATCATTTACACGCAACCTATCACCCACATCTGCAGACATGGCACTTTGTGAGGCCATCATCGTAATGGCGCACAAACTCGGTATGAAAGTTATTGCGGAAGGCGTCGAAACGACAGAGCAACGAGATCTACTCATTGCAGCCAATTGTGATTACGCACAAGGCTATTTATTCTCCAGACCAGTTCCGCCAGATGAGTTTGAAAGACTCTTGATCGAAAGTTAAAGCGCTTATTAGCCTTATTAAGAATAAGGTGGCTTTATCTGAACATGCAAGATATTGGTAGGGCGTGCGAGGATCGAACTCGCGACAAACGGATTAAGAGTCCGCTGCTCTACCAGCTGAGCTAACACCCCAAGTACATTTTAAATACTAGGTGAGAGTATACCAAAAATAGAAATTTACCGTTTGCATAAGACGTTAATAGCACAGCCATTAACAAACATAATTTGCAGAACAAAAAAGCCTAGTCATTTCTGACTAGGCTTTGAATTGGTAGGGCGTGCGGGGATCGAACCCACGACAAACGGATTAAAAGTCCGCTGCTCTACCAGCTGAGCTAACGCCCCATTGTGAAACTAACTACTTAATGGGTAATTCTGTATTTCTGGTACTTCTCAGAGCTGCTTTGTTATTAATAAAGCATCACTTACGAAAGGGCGCAATTATGCTAGAAACTTAGTACTTGGTCAATGCTAAATTAGCAAATTAAGTAAACTTTTTATATTATTAATGCTGACCAGACCATAAACCCCGCCGAATATGCGTTTAGAGCAAATATCATTGGATATTTGCTCTAATTTTTAACGCATACCGGGCATTTTTCCGCCCATCAAGTTACCCATGTTACGCATCATTTTTGCCATGCCGCCTTTTGCGAACATTTTCATCATCTTTTGCGTTTCTTCAAACTGCTTGAGCAAACGGTTCACTTCTTGCACTTGCACGCCTGAGCCATCTGCAATGCGTTTCTTGCGGGTAGCCTTAATCAACTCCGGTTTACGGCGCTCAAGCGCTGTCATGCTGTTAATAATGCCTTCTATGCGACGAATCGCCTTGTCTGCATCGTCTGGATTCATTTTATTTGCCATACCAGCCATTTGCGCTGGCATTTTATCCATGAGCGCGCCCATGCCACCCATTTTTCGCATTTGTGACATTTGCGCTTTAAAGTCATCTAAATCAAAGTTTTTACCTGACTTCACTTTATCGGCGAGTTTTTGTGCCTCAGCCATGTCGACATTTTTATGCGCTTGCTCAATTAGGCTCAACACATCGCCCATACCGAGCACACGTGATGCCATACGCTCTGGATGGAAAGGCTCTAGTCCGTCAACTTTCTCACTCACGCCGACGAATTTAATTGGCTTACCCGTAATGTGTCGCACAGATAACGCCGCACCACCACGTGAATCACCGTCTAACTTTGTAAGTATTACACCTGTCAGTGGCAAGGTATCACCAAAGGCTTTTGCCGTATTTACGGCATCTTGCCCTTGCATTGCATCGACCACAAACAGCGTTTCAATCGGATTAAGTAAGGTATGCAGCGCTTTGATTTCCGCCATCATGGCTTCATCAATACCTAAGCGACCTGCAGTATCGAAAATAATGACATCGTAATAACCACGCTTAGCGAAATCTAAAGCCGCCGTAGCAATATCTGCTGGTTTCTGAGTGGCGTTACTATCGAAACAATCTACATCTAATTGTTTAGCGAGTGTTTTAAGCTGCTCTATCGCCGCAGGACGATACACATCAGCACTGGCTAGCAGCACTTTCTTTTTCTGCTCTTTTAGTAGTTTTGCAAGTTTGGCCGATGTGGTCGTTTTACCAGAACCCTGCAAACCAGCCATTAAGATAATTGCTGGGGCAACCACAGCTAGATTCAAACCTACATTCGCCTTACCCATTAACTGGGTAAGCTCATCGTGTACCACTTGAATAACTGCCTGGCCTGGAGTTAGGCTTTGCAACACCTCTTGACCCTGAGCGCGCACTTTCACTTGTGCGATAAACTCTTTTACAACTGGCAGAGCAACGTCTGCCTCAAGCAGTGCCATGCGCACTTCACGCATCGCATCTGAAATGTTTTCTTCAGTGAGCCTAGCTTGACCACGTAAAGTTTTAATGACGCCCTGCAGGCGGTCGGTTAGATTTTCTAGCATTGCATTCTCTTACAAATCATTAGATACTCGATTTTACATCAACCTATTATATTTACAGCATATTTGCGCCATAATCACGTTATGCAAAAATTAATTCCTTATTTAGTCGTTTTCGTTATTTATATCGCGGTAGCTGCGGATTTTTGGCGTGGCGCTAAAACAACCGCTAACTCACAATCTTTAAAGCTGCATTCAGCCATGATAACGCTTGGCTTAATCATCCACGCATGGTTGCTGTATCAAGTGATTTTTGAAAACAGCTTTAATTTAGGTTTCTTTAATATGCTTTCGGCGATTGCATGGTTGACGGTATTAATTTACTGGCTGGCAGATTTGAAACATCAGCTGACCAGTTTGCAAGCGTTCGTTTTACCTCCAGCAGCCATATTTGCAATATTGCCAGCCACTAACGCGACAAATCACTTTATGCCTTTGGCTGAATCACCCTTGTTTCTAGCGCATATCGGGATTGCTTTACTGGCTTATAGCTTATTTACATTCGCTACATTTCACGCCTTGCTTATGACTATCGCTGAGCGCTCATTGCATAACAAACCTACACTGATCAAACTGCCTAGCTTCCCACCGTTAATGGTGATGGAAACCTTACTATTTAGAATCATTACCCTAGGTTTTATTCTGCTAACAGTCACACTCATCAGCGGCATGTTATTTTCTGAGGAGATTTTTGGCAAACCGATGCAGTTTAATCACAAAACAGTATTTTCTATCGCTAGTTGGATTATCTACGGCGCACTTTTATACGGGCGCTTCCAATATGGCTGGCGTGGTTTAAAAGCCATACGCTGGACTTTAACTGGATTTATGTTGTTAGTGCTAGCTTACGTCGGCAGTAAGTTCATACTTGAAGTAGTGCTGGGTAGATAGCAAGCAGTTAATCACGCAAGCTAATTGCTGGCCAAGCTTGCTCTTTTGCATAAGCAGTTAAGATTTCATCCGCATCCACCGCAACTGGGTTTGTCACTAGCTTCATCAGGGGTAAATCATTATGCGAATCACTGTAAAAATGGCTGACTTCATAATCACTAAGCTTGGTACCGCGTGCTTCTAACCACTGATTGAGGCGAATCACTTTACCTTCTTTGTAAGTTGGTACACCTGTCACGCCACCTGTGTATTCGCCATTGACCATTTCAGGGTCGCTACCAAGTAAATGCTCAATGCCATAAGCAGTAGCAATGGGTTTGGTGACAAAGCTATTGGTTGCGGTAATGACCACACATAAATCACCAGCGGCTTTATGCTCATCTACTAAGGCTTGCGCTTTCTTCGTCATCATCGGGCGAATCACTTTATCCATGTATTTAACATGCAGTTCATCTAAGAACTTTTTAGAGTGTTCTGAAAGTGGTTTCAATTGAAACGCTAAAAACTCGGTAATATTCAAACAACCATTTTTATAATCTTGATAAAACTGTTCGTTACGATCTTGATGTGTTTTTGCATCAAGTAACCCTTCGCTGATTAAAAACAAGCTCCAGTTATAGTCGCTATCGCCTGCAAGCAAAGTATTATCTAAATCGAATAGTGCTAAATTTTGTTTCATATTAAAGATCTTTTAAATTAAATTTTATAAGCTAAATGCAGATTAAACTTCTTTGCCACTTTCAGAAAGGACTAAGAACACGCCAAGCAAAATAATCGCCAGTGCTATATATTCATTAGTGGTGACATGCTCATTTGCAAACCAAATACCAACAGCGAATGCCACAACAGGGTTAACAAACGTATTACTGCTCGCCACCAGCGGGCGCACGGTTTTAAGTAAATATTGGTAAGCGCTATAAGAGACGATGGAGCCCAAGACTACCAAAAACAACATCGCACCCCAAGATTTAGCACTGATATGTTGCGGCCAGCTTTCACCTTGAAATGCGCTCACACACAATAGCACTATGCCGCCGGCCAACATCTGTGCAGCGCTTGCCATTAAACCTGCTGGCATATCCATACGTTTGCTCCACACCGAACCAAACGACCAGCAAGCTGCGGCAAATATCAACAGCATTGCACTCGTGAACTCACCATGCAGGCTACCACCAATATTTAGCAGCACAATACCCACTAAACCAATAGCGATACCCAGCCACTCTTTACGGGTAATGTGATGCCCCCAAATAGACGAAAAAATCGCCATCCAGATTGGCGCAGTCGCTATAGAAAGTGCCGCAACACTTGATGAAACCGTTTGTTGCACATAGCACACCGTACCATTTCCGAGCGCCGGCAGCAAAATACCAATTGCAGTTGCACATAGCCATTGCCGTCTAGTAGGGTTAGGAGCACCCAGAAAGCGCATGACTATATATAAAATAGAGCCTGCAACCGCAAAACGTATGCCCGCCATCAAAAACGGTGGGAAGCTTTCTATGCCAAAACGAATAGCAAGATAAGTTGAGCCCCAGATGAAATAGGTGCAGAACAGCGCTAGAACAATCAGCAGACTTTGGTTTTTATTAACCATTAATTAGCAAACAAAATAATGCTAGCAATCACGCCAATGATAACTACAGTCCAAATTCGCTGAGTCATTACCTCATCCCCTGATGTACCCCAGATATGACTAAGCATAATAATGGTGCGCAATGAGCCAACATAAGCACCGTAACCTATCGAAAATATAATTAGAAGCGTTATCCAAAGTAATGATGGAATTGTGAAGTATGAAAAAAGCAAGCCTTTAGAAGCGTAATATTTAAATATTGCACCCTTAGCAAAAAATTTGGCGATTATTAAAATAGGTCCGCAAATTAAAGTAACAGCAGTAAAGAAAAATGCAATTAGAGCTCCAAAAAATCTGTCCCAAAGACCCATTTCAGCCTCATCAAAAACTATCATGCACTTATCTTTACAAAGTTAAAAAACACCTAACTTACACTTGCGGATGCGCACGCTCAGACTTAGACTGAATCTTATTCAACGCATTCAAATAAGCTTTTACCGATGCAACCACAATATCAGTATCCGCGCCCTGCCCGTTTACAATACGACCACCTTTAGAAAGGCGTACGGTCACTTCACCCTGCGCATCTGTGCCACTGGTGATATTATTCACTGAATAAAGCTGTAACTCAGCGCCACTCTTTACAATCGTTTCAATCGCCTTGAAAGAGGCATCTACAGGTCCACCGCCATTAGCCTCAGCGCGTGTTTCAATACCATTTTCTGATACGGTAATAATCGCATGCGGCACTTCACCTGTAATAGATGACACTTGCAAATACACTAATTTAAAACTTTCAGTCGCCTCAGAAACAAAGTCATCGCTGACTAAAGCATGCAAATCTTCATCAAAAATCTCAGATTTTTTATCAGCCAAATCTTTGAATTTTGCAAACGCCACATTCAACAAATCATCGGTTTCCAACTCAATACCAAGCTCTTTCAAGCGGGTTCTAAACGCGTTACGACCTGACAATTTACCCAACGTTAATTTATTGGCATTCCAGCCTACGTCTTCAGCACGCATGATTTCGTAAGTTTCGCGATGCTTCAATACACCATCTTGATGAATACCAGACTCATGCGCGAAGGCGTTCGCGCCTACAATCGCTTTGTTTGGCTGTACTGGATAGCCAGTAATAGTTGATACTAACTTACTGGTTGTGACGATTTGCGTGGCATCAATACTTGTCGTTAAATTAAAGATATCGCTACGGGTTTTAATCGCCATCACAACTTCTTCCAAGCTGGCGTTACCTGCGCGCTCACCTAAGCCGTTAATGGTACATTCCACTTGGCGCGCACCGTTCATTACCGCGGCCAATGAGTTAGCCACCGCCATACCCAAATCATTATGACAATGCGTAGACCACACTACTTTATCACTATCTTTTACGCGCTTTATTAAAGCTGCCATACGCTCGCCCCACGGTGCTGGGATTGAATAGCCAACAGTGTCTGGTACGTTGATGGTGGTTGCGCCCGCTTCAATAACTGCATCAAATACGCGGACTAAGAAGTCCATATCTGAGCGCACTGCGTCTTCGGCAGAAAACTCTACATCTTTGGTGTATTCCAACGCCCATTTAACAGCTTGCACCGCACGCTCGACCACTTGGTCTTCCGTCATGCGAAGTTTGTTTTCCATGTGGATTTTGCTGGTGGCAATAAACGTGTGAATACGGCCGCTAGCGGCATGCTTAATTGCCTCGCCAGCACGTCGCACATCGTTCTCACTAGCACGCGCCAATGAACATACCGTTGAGTTTTTAATGATTTTGGCGATTTCTGAAATTGAGTCAAAATCACCTGGGCTTGCGGCAGCAAAGCCTGCCTCAATCACGTTGACGCCCAATTTTTCAAGTTGACGCGCAATACGAATTTTTTCTTCTTTGGTCATCGCTGCGCCTGGGCTTTGTTCGCCATCGCGCAAAGTGGTATCAAAAATAATAATTTGATCTTGTTTAGCTGCTTGATTCGTCGCTGTACTCATAGTCATTACCTATCTTTTATTCTGTTTAATTTTGGCGCTATCTAACTCAAATGCATTGAGCACAAATAATAGCATTTCGCTGCGATTATTACGCAACGACATTTAATACAATGGGGAGTGGGGGTATAGTTTGCGCGCTAGCGCAGGTTGTTGCTGCGGAGCGCTACGGTACGTAACGCAAAAAGCTTCCGTAATAACAATGCGCTAGCGATGACGCTAGCCGCATAAATAACTGATGAGATATGTGAAATAAACATAGTGATAGAAATATAGTATTTTTTACAAAGTAGCGCAAGCGTTTAATTTGGCGGACTTAACTTCGAATCGCAAATGCTAAAAATTAACGACTTACTCAGATTTAACTTTCTCAAACTTTTCCTGTATCCACATAATGTAACCCGAGAGCGCATAAGATGCCATCACGAACAGCAGTACTTCTGGCGGGCTATATGAAACCAACACAATCACCAACATAATGGCCAAAATCACAAAGAATGGCACACTTTCTTTTAGATTAATGTCTTTGCCGCTGTAATAACGCAAATCACTTACCATTGAAAGACCCGCGAATATAGTGAGGCCCCAAGCCATCCATTTCCACTGCAGCACACCGAAGAATACATCACGACCACTCACACCGTATTCGTAAGAAACCCAGACAAAACCAGCCAATAATGCAGCGGCAGCTGGGCTAGGCAAGCCCTGGAAATAGCGTTTGTCTTGATACTCATCATCCAATTTAGTATTAAATCTTGCCAAACGCAATGCAGCGCAAGCGCAGTAAGTAAAAGCGGCAAGCCAGCCCAGTTTACCTAGCGGCTTTAGCGCCCATACATACAGAATAAGTGCAGGCGCTACACCAAAAGACACCATATCTGAAAGACTATCGTACTCTGCACCAAATGCACTTTGGGTATTAGTCATACGGGCAACACGTCCATCTAAACCATCTAAGACCATCGCCACAAATATCGCGATTGCGGCAAGTTCAAAATTACCATTCATGGCCTGCACAATGGCAAAAAAACCCGAGAACAAAGCTGCTGAAGTAAACAAATTTGGTAGCAAATAAATGCCACGATGGCGCAAGCTTGCGCTATCAGTTTCTCTGCGTTTTACTTTATCGTTAGGTTTAATCTTGTCGTTAGGCTCAATCATGCTTGAACAACCATTTAAAATTAAGGTGAGCTAGTATATCAAACACTTGCTGTGGCAAACAATTTACTTAAGTGATTCAAGGCGTAAAGTAATATCGCACCAGGTGAAAGAAAACTGGCGCAGCAAAACTCACTGAATCCATTCTATCTAGCATGCCGCCGTGACCTTCTATCATATTACCCCAATCTTTAGCGTCCAAACTACGCTTAATGGCAGACATCACCAGGCCACCCAAAAAGCCCATCGCCACAATGACCGCAGCCATGCCTGCACTTTGTAATGATGTGAATGGCGTAATCCACCACAAACCCGCACCTACTAAAATCGTCGAGAAACCACCGCCAACTAAGCCCTCCAGCGTTTTGTTAGGGCTGACAATAGGCGCAACCTTAGTTTTACCAAACAAGTTACCGAATACATATTGCAGCACATCGCTCAATTGAACGATAAGTAAAAAGTAAAATAGCAGCAAGGTATTTTGACCTTCAAAGTTCGTAATTGGTAGCAAAAGCAAAGCTGGCGCATGGCTGATGCAATAAATAGCAATCATCACGCCCCATTGAATTTTAGCGGCACGCTCTAAAAAATGTTCGGTATCCTGCGCGAGCACTGAAATAGACGGCATCAATAAAAAAGCATAAACGGGAATAAGCACACTAAATAAGCCGTACCAATCGGTGTAAATCAAATAGTAATGTAAAGGTATCAGCAGAAAAAAAGCTAATGACAATGTGCGGTGATCGCCTGCGCGCGTTGGCGTTAGTGTCATAAATTCACGCAACGCAAAATATGAAATAAAGCCAAATAAAATAATAGTGCCCAACTTCCCAGCCAAAAAGGCAATAACGAGAATAGCCACCATCACCCACCATGCATTCACACGTGAAATGAGATTATTAATGAGCTTGAGTGATTTTTCTGATGGGTTATTTTTAGCTACCAGTTGACGTTTTAACGCCCAGCCAACAATAGAGGCAATGAGCAGTAATGAGGCTACCGCGCCTATTAACCCATAAAATTTATGCGTTGGGTCTAGCATTTCAAGAGTGTTAGCAAAATGAGTTAGCATGTCTCAACTTTCATTCAATCAATTCACCCTTAAATTAAACTCAAAATCGCAGCGCGAGCGCGCGTTAGAAATGCTTTTTTATACTCATCGGCTTGCCATGAAAGTGAAGCGCCGAATCGCACATTACAAATTAAGGGCACTGGCAAATAACTGCCTTTAGGCATGCAACGATGTAATGTATCTAAATAAACGGGGATGAGCTGCACCTGAGGAAACGCTTCGGCTAAATGATACAAACCACCTTTAAAATCGCTAGGTTCAGCTTGTGCTTTACGCGTACCTTCTGGAAAAAGAATCAACGAATCACCCGCAGCAAGCGCAGCTAACAACGGTGCTAATGGGTCGCTATGGCGCGAAACCTCCCGCTCGATTAACACTGCATTCAGCACTTTTAATGCAATAAAGCGCTTAATTTTGCCGCGTCCCCAGTAATCTTTAGCAGCTACTGGTCTGGTTTTTGCGCGAATATCTGCAGGTAATGCCACCCATAAAGCCAGCGTATCTAAATGACTAGTGTGGTTAGTAAAGTAAATACTTTGCGTCACACTAGGTGCAGCGCCTACCCAGCGTGGATGAGCGCCAACCAAAAGCCTAACCATGCCTATCATGGCGAATCGTGTGATATCTATAAGCATATTGGCTAAGTTAATGAATAAACATTGCGTTTTTTATTAAAGTTTATTGTGGTTTTTTGATACAAAAATGAGTATAGCAAAGCCTTGTGATAAAATCGCGGGTTCTTAAAAGACGGTTCAAATAGCCATACCATGCAATTTACCTTACACAAACAAGATGGCCTTGCCCGTCGCGGTACTGTTCACCTAGCGCATGGCGATGTGCAAACGCCTGCATTTATGCCAGTGGGCACATACGGCACGGTTAAAGCGATGTCGCCACTCGAGCTTAAAGAGATTGATGCGCATATCGTTTTAGGCAACACCTTTCACCTGTGGCTTCGCCCAGGGCTAGAAGTGATTGCTGCCCATGGCGGTTTGCACAAATTCATGGGCTGGGATGACCCAATTCTGACCGATTCAGGCGGTTTCCAAGTATTCAGCTTAGGCGCGATGCGTAAAATTTCGGAAGAAGGCGTCAAATTTAAAAGCCCCATTAATGGCGACACATGTTTTTTAACGCCAGAAGAATCCATGCGCATTCAAAAGGTATTGAACAGCGACATCGTGATGATTTTTGACGAATGCACGCCCTTCCCAGCGACATTCAAAGAAGCGAACGACTCAATGCAATTAAGTTTGCGTTGGGCAAAACGCAGCAAAGACGCGCATCAGGGCAATAGCAACGCGCTATTTGGCATTATTCAAGGCGGCATGTTTGAAGAGTTGCGTGACGTATCACTAGCAGGTTTAACTGAAATTGATTTTGACGGATTTGCCATTGGTGGCTTATCAGTAGGCGAGCCAAAAGAAGATATGCTGCGCATATTGGCGCACACCGCCCCCAAAATGCCACAAAACAAACCGCGCTATTTGATGGGCGTTGGTACGCCAGAAGATTTAGTCGCCGCGGTTTCGCAAGGTATAGATATGTTCGACTGCGTGATGCCAACTCGCAACGCCCGCAACGGCTGGTTATTCACCCAATATGGCGATGTGAAAATTAAAAACACTCGGTATAAAACTGACACCCAGCCTTTAGATGCTGATTGCGCTTGCTACACCTGCCAAAACTTCAGCCGCGCCTATTTACATCATTTACACCGAGTTGGCGAAATTCTAGGCGCGCGTTTAAACACCATACACAATCTGCATTATTACCAAGTATTGATGGCAAGTATGCGCAGTGCGATTGAAGCGGGCTCTTTTGAAACTTTCAAAACAGAGTTTGCAATAAAGCGTACACAACTTAACACCTAAATAACCAACCGTGCAATCCTTATGAATATTGGCTTGCAGGGCAAATTATTTTATTCACAATATGTTGTCATTAGAGTGCTCATTGCCAACTAAAAGCATAAGATATTGTCCTAAAGTGACGAGTCTGCAATAAATAACAGTCTGTGTTAAAATCCGAAGCTAATTTTTTACAATATCCAGTTCATTTATAAAGAGAGTTCAACGTGTTTATTTCAAATGCATACGCAGCAGGTGCTACAACAGGTGGCGATTTAATGAGTTTTCTTCCACTCGTCGTTATTTTTGTATTATTTTTCTTCATGATCATTCGTCCGCAAATGAAAGCAGCAAAAGCGCAGCGCGAGATGATTACAGCTTTACAAAAAGGCGATGAAGTGGTGACTAGCGGTGGCATTGTTGGCAAAGTAACTAAAGTGACTGAGTCTTTTGTGAGCCTAGAAATTGCTGCAAACACTGAAATTACCGTGCAAAAACAAGCCGTACAAAGCGCATTACCTAAAGGCACGATTAAGAGTCTTTAATCACTATTGATTAAGCCTTTTTCAACACCACAACGTTATTAATTAGAGCCAGACTATGAACCGCTATCCAATGTGGAAGAACATCCTTGTTGCAGTCATGATATTGATTGGGCTGATTTACACGATTCCAAACTTCTTCGGGGAATCTCCAGCCGTACAAATCACGCCTGCTAAAAGCACCACCAAGCTTGACTCAGCTTTACTGGGCAAAGTTGAGGATATTTTTAAGCAAGAGAAGATTGAATACGATGGCGTATATCAAGATGCGCGTGGTGTAAAAGCACGCTTTAAGAACACTGATACGCAAATCCGCGCTAAAGATGTGTTGCAAGCAAATTTAGGTACGGATTACACGGTTGCATTGAACTTGCTTTCGCGTTCACCAAACTGGCTGCGTAGCTTGGGTGCTAAGCCAATGTATCTTGGTTTAGACTTACGTGGTGGTGTGCATTTCTTAATGCAAGTAGATATGAAAGCTGCTTTAAGTAAAGCGGCTGAGCGTTTTGTAGGCGATTTCAAAATCGCGCTGCGTAAAGAACGCATTTCTTACGTAGGCGTGTCTCGCGAAGGCGAAACGGTGCAAATTCGTTTCAATAATGCAGATGAATTGACCAAAGCTCGCGCAGTGATTGCTAAAGAATATCCAAACTTGACACTGGAAGAATCAACTATTGGCGAAGAAAGAATTCTAAAAGCTTCACTTAATTTGGTTGAGCAAAAATCCATTCAAGATTTTGCGATTAAACAAAATATTCAAACACTGCATAACCGTATTAACGAGTTAGGTGTTGCAGAGCCTATTATTCAACAACAAGGTGCTGACCGAGTAGTAGTGCAGTTGCCAGGCGTGCAAGATACAGCAAAAGCGAAAGAGATTTTAGGCCGTACCGCGACATTAGAAATTCGCATGGTAGATGAAGAAAAAAGCGATGCAGCTACTTTAGAAAAAGCGGAAAAAGGCCAAGCACCGGTAGGTGACGATGTCTTTAAAAACCGTGATGGTCGCGCAGTTCTGGTTAAAAAGAACGTAGTACTCACGGGTGATTACATTACAGATGCAGGTCCTGGCGTAGATGGCCAATCTGGCAGATCTACCGTAAACGTCACTTTGGACGCACGTGGCGCCCGTATTTTCCAACAAGTGACACGTGAGAACGTAGGTAAACGTATGGCGATATTGCTGATTGAAAAAGGCAGTACGGAAGTGATTACCGCACCAACCATTAACGAAGAAATCGGCGGCGGTCGCGTGCAGATTTCTGGTATGGCAAATACACAAGAAGCTACCGACATCGCGCTGCTATTACGTGCTGGCGCGCTTGCCGCACCGATGGATATTGTTGAAGAACGTACCGTCGGCCCTAGCATGGGACAAGACAACATCAACCGCGGTATTCATTCAACCCTATGGGGCTTTGCTGCCATTGCGGTCATGATGATGATTTACTACGTGGCTTTTGGTGCAGTTTCAGTGACCGCCCTAGCGATTAACTTGCTTCTTTTGGTTGCGATTCTATCCATGCTGCAAGCAACGTTAACTCTACCAGGCTTGGCAGCGATTGCATTGGCACTTGGTATGGCGATTGATGCCAACGTGTTAATTAACGAACGTATTCGCGAAGAGTTGCGTAATGGCAACACGCCACAAG
>Ga0208124_100110_pt1 | contig 51106 bp, 42 predicted proteins | sample LakWasM104_HOW12_2_FD_183922 | JGI IMG/M metagenome (GOLD analysis project Ga0208124, IMG submission 183922) | Freshwater sediment methanotrophic microbial communities from Lake Washington under simulated oxygen tension - Sediment Metagenome... | ecosystem: Environmental > Aquatic > Freshwater >...
GGCATCCCAATATTCCCCAACTGAAAATCCGCCCACATTGGCATTCCACTGATTCACGACTGAAGCATTAAATCCTTTGACGTAATCAAAACGCCATCCGTCAAATTTCATGGTATTTTTATAGTATTTCCCTACGCCATCGGCGCGCAACCACAACCAGTCTTTTACATTCGGTGCTAAGTGACACAAGTCTGGATAACCTCCAAAGGAGCCTTCATCATAAGCGCCATAGGAGTTTTTGTAAAAATCATTGTAGGTTCTTTTAAACTTTCCAGATGCCACTCCGTTAAAATTTGTCCAAGTATTGCCACCGGTAAACGGATTGTATTCGGATTGTCCACCCGAACAATGGTTGATCACAATATCGGCAAAAACCTGCATGTTTTCCGTATGTGCTTTGGTAATCAACGCCTCCAATTCCGTTCGAGAACCAAAGCGAGTTTCAGTAGAACCATTTTGATTGTAGTTTCCAAAATCAAAATAATCGCAAGGATCATACCCCATCGAAAAACCACCATTCTGACCTTTTGATGCTGGCGGCAACCAAACCGATCCGATACCAGCATTCGACCAATCCGTCAGTTTAGATGTTACGGTATTCCACCAATTGCCGCCGGAAGGGCAATCCCAATAAAAGCCTTGCATCATTACGCCACCGCCTGGATTAGCAACATACCGTCCTTGAGCATTGTTCAATTGGTTCCCTGTTGAAAAAGGTCTGCCATCGTGATGTGTCACATCAACAACTCTGTATTGTGCTTTGGAAGAAGCCGCCGTTGGTTGGAAATCATCACTACCGGTACAAGCGTAAAAACTACCTACTAAGACAATCAGACAAAAAGGAATAAGTTTCATTTTCATAAATTATAAAGGGTTTAGGTTGGTCTACTTTTAAAGAAACTCTATATTTAATGTTAAAAATATAAAAATAGTAATACAAAACAAGTTAAACACCTCTAACTACCTACACGAAAACGTTGTAGTGTTGAAAAGTTTTAATCTTTTTAATGAACAGAATGGCAAAAATGAAGATTCCTCAATTTTAACCTAGCCAAAATTCTTTTTCAGCAAGCATTAATTTATATTTGTCACGAAAACCTATTTTTATGGAAGAATGTATTTCTGTTTTTGACATGCTCAAAATTGGTGTTGGCCCCTCCAGCTCCCACACCCTTGGACCTTGGCGAGCTGCCGAACGATTTTTAGGGGAATTGCGCAATGAAAACTTACTCCATAAAATTGTTCGAGTAAAAATAGATCTTTACGGTTCGCTTTCCTTAACTGGCAAAGGGCACGCTACAGATTTAGCAGTGATGCTCGGTTTGAGCGGACAAGACCCCGAATATATTCCCGTAAAAGATATTGCCGCTATCATTAAGAACATTGAAGATACGAACTTGATTCTTTTAGGTAATGAAATTCAAATTCCGTTTTACTTCTTACAGGACATTGTTTTTAATAAAAATTTCCTTCCTTTTCATGCGAACGGATTGACCTTTACTGCCTTTTTAGCCGATGATTCTGAATACATAGGAACTTTTTACTCTATTGGTGGTGGCTTTGTCGTGAAAGAAGAACGCTTTAATGCCAAAAAGAAATTAGCCATTAAATGTGCTTTCCCTTTTCCAATTCAAAATGCGGAAGAGCTTTTACAATATACGATTCAGGAAAATAAAATCATTTCTGAAATTGTTTACGAAAATGAAAAATCGATGCGTTCTGAAGCTGAAATTGACCACGAGTTAATGCGAATTTGGAATACAATGTTGGAATGTTTGTACATTGGTTGTCATTCCGAAGGCATTCTTCCAGGTGGCTTAAATGTACGCCGACGCGCTTTCGACATGCATCAAAACCTGATTGGTTTGGCTAATTATAGTACGCCCCAAGAATGGCTAGAAACCATTCGAAAAACAGAAGTCAAATTCCGGCAAATTCTAAAATGGGTTTCTTGCTTTGCTTTAGCTACCAATGAAGTCAATGCTGCCTTAGGGCGAGTCGTTACCGCTCCTACTAACGGAAGTGCTGGCGTGATTCCAGCGGTGTTAATGTATTATTTGGTCATTGAAAATCACGAAGCGGGTGACAAAGAAATCAAGCAATTCTTAATGGTCGCTGGAGAAATTGGCAGTATTTTCAAAAAAGGCTCGACGATTTCTGCCGCTATGGGTGGTTGTCAGGCCGAGATTGGTGTTTCCTCTGCCATGGCAGCAGCCGCTTTGTGCGAAGTTATGGGCGGCACACCGGATCAAGTGTTGATGGCAGCCGAAATCGCGATGGAGCATCATTTGGGATTAACCTGCGATCCCATTGGCGGATTGGTTCAAATTCCGTGTATTGAGCGAAATACGATGGGTGCCATTAAGGCCATCAACGCCGCTGAATTGGCGATGGAAACCGATGCTAAAAATGCGAAAGTCCCGTTAGACAAAGTGATCGATACGATGTGGCAGACTGCAAAAGACATGAACTCAAAATACAAAGAAACTTCGGAAGGCGGTTTGGCAGTCGCAGTGAATATGGCGGATTGTTAATTTTGGATTTTAGATTTCGGATGCTGCAACCAACTCGCTTCTTTTACTTTATCATCACCGTTTTTGGAATTTTCCTTGGAATTGCCTCTCGAAAAATAGATGGAATTCCGTTATCTATTGGCGATTTGTTGTATGCGGTCATGGTTTATTTTGGATTCCGAATGCTCTTTATCAACGCCACAAATCCAAAGAAACTTCTTTTTCCTTTGGTGTTTTGTTACCTTATCGAACTGCAACAACTTTATCACGCTGAAAGCATTACTGCGATTCGAAATACTACCATCGGGCATTATGTATTGGGACAAGGATTTCTTTGGAGCGATATAGTGGCTTATTCTGTTGGCGTTGCGATAGCCTTTGTTGTGGATTATTTCTTACTTGAAAAGCAGTTGCCCTAGCCCTGATCGCAGCGGCATACTTTTGTGACGGTGTTCGGCACAAAAGATACAGCGCAGAGCAGGAAACAGCTCCTAAACCACACCCAACTTAAAATAAAACGTACTGCCCAATCCGAGTTCACTTTCTACTCCAATGGTTCCATTTTGTGCTTCAATAAATTCCTTACTGATAGCCAATCCCAATCCGGTTCCCGATTTGTTGCTGCCCGGAATTTGGAAATATTTATCAAACACTTTCGCTTTGTATTGCTTGTCGATGCCTTTGCCCTTATCGATTACTTGGAAGCAAATTTGTTTGTTTTCCTTTTTTAATTTGACGACAATTTGACTGTTTTCAGAGGAATAGCGAATGGCATTCGTCAAGAAATTAATCAATACCCACGAGGTTTTTTCGCTGTCGGCTTTGATGTTGGGCAGTTCTTTTTCGGCATCCAAAAGCAATTCGATTTGCTTTTGTTCGGCTTGTACTTTTACCGCTTCTATCGCGTAGTTCGCCATCTTGTACGGATTGCTTTTTTCCATATTCAATTGGATGTTTCCGGTTTCGACCTGAGCCAATTCTAGCAGTTCGCCCGTGATTTTTAACAAGCGCTGGCTGTCGTCTTTGATACTATCTATTAAGTGCTTTTGGTCATCATTCAAGCTTCCCATGGCCTCTTGCTCTAGCAATTGCAAACTCAATTTGATAGCTGAAATAGGCGTCTTTAATTCGTGGGAAACGGTAGCGATAAAATTAGTTTTGGCAAAATCGAGTTCTTTGAAAAGTGTAATGTTTCTCAAAATAATAACATCCCCAATGGCGATAGTTTGGTCCTCACCTGTTGGTGTAATCGTAATGTTGACGTTTTGTTTTTCGAAGTAGCTTTCTTTTCCGTCGGCATAAATCTTCATCGGAATCGGATGCGAATTTTCTTTGGTAGATGGCGTTGCAATTAGCGATTGCATCAAATCATTGGTTAAAGCTAAATCAGCCGCTACTTTTCCAACCACCGCTTCCGATTTCATTCCGAGAATTTTCAACGCTTCTTCATTGACAAACAAAACAGTTCCCGCTTCGTCGAGTCCGATAATCGGATCGTTCATGTTGTTAATTAACGTCTCCAATCGTTTCTTCTCGAAAGACAACGTATACAAGTTGCTAGTGCTGTATTCTTGCAGTTTTTCGGCCATCGTATTGAAAGATTTTGCCAAATCGCCAAACTCGTTGTGGCTGGTAAAATGAACGCGCTCGGTATACTTCCGATTGGCAATTTGCTGAATGCTGGCCGTGAGTTCTTTGATGGGATTCGCAATATTATTGGGCAAATTCACTAACAAATTAAAGGCAATCAAAAAGCAAAGCGTTCCCGTGATGGCAATCCACAAATTGGCGGTTTCAGCGGTTCTTTTGGCAATGTTGCTTTTCTGCTTGATGGCGTTCATGTTGAGTTTCATGATTTCAAAAATGTCAGAGCGAATCTGGCTTTTCAACTTTTCGTCCTTCCGATTTTTCAGCAATTGACGAAAATTTTGCTGCAAGTTATTGGTCACACGATCCTCACCTACTTCGGTAATATTCGCGATTTGCTTTTGAAGATTGCTTTGAAAAAAGGCAATGCCTTGTTCTTCATTGGAACTAATTTCGTCTAAAGAAGTCAGCATATTTCGAGAATACTCCAACGTATTGTAGTTCGCTTTCAGAATATTCGCCGTGTCTTTTTTAATCGCAAAAACATAAAAGGCACTGACTAAAGTGAGGATGATAATTAGAACAAACAATAGCCCGACACTTAAATTCAATTTGGTTTTTATTTTCATTTTAAGATAGAATTACAAGGTCAACACTAGACAACGACAAACTATTCAACAACCGTCTAAATATCGTTGTCGATAAAATTACTTTAATTAAATTAAAATGTGGTTTCCCAATGCAAACAGTTGTGATTTGTTGTTGTTCGACCACTTTTAAAATGGCGTCGGTGATTTTATGGTTTTCTACTTTGATAACTTCTGCGCCAAGTTCCGTTGCCAATTTAAAATTATTGATCAAATGCCGCTGTTTATCCAGCGCAATTTTATCCGGACTTTCCGCAGGCGTTTCCACATACAAAACAAACCAACTTCCGTTGTAATAACTGGCCAAACGTGCGGCTTTCCGAATTACAATTTTGGCAGTTTTATCGTTGCTGCTGATGCACGCCAATACTTTTTCATGCCGAAGTGCTCGGTTTTTAGGTACTTCATTCTCTACTTTTCGAACCACTTGACTGGCCACTTCTTTCAAAGCGAGTTCGCGCAATTGCAGGATTTGATCCGATTTAAAAAAATTGCTTAGTGCCGTTTGAATCTTATCTTCGGTATAAATTTTCCCTTCTTTCAAACGAGAAATCAAATCTTCGGCAGTCAAATCAATATTGACCACCTCATCGGCCATTCGAAGCACATTGTCAGGAACGCGTTCTGAAACGTCAATGTTGGTGATGCGTTTAACATCTTCATTCAAGCTTTCAATATGCTGAATATTGACGGCTGAAATAACGTTGATTCCCGATTCCAAAATCTCCAAAACATCTTGCCACCGCTTTTCGTTTTTACTGCCTTCGATATTGGTATGTGCCAATTCATCGACTATAACCACTTCTGGACGCAAGTTGATAATTGCCTGCACATCCATTTCTTCGAGTTGTTTGCCTTTGTAAAAAATAGTTCGTCTGGGAACAACCGGCAAACCCGCCAGTAGTTCATGCGTTTCTTTACGGAAGTGAGTTTCGATATAGCCAATTTTTACATCGATGCCGTTTTTCAATAACGTATGCGCTTCCTGTAGCATGCGATACGTTTTGCCCACACCAGCACTCATGCCAATATAGACTTTAAACTTTCCTCTTCGAGATTTCTGAATTAAATCGAGAAAGTGTTGGGCGCTATGTTGTTTTTCCTGTTCCATTTGGTAGTGCGAGGCGCTAGGTACTTTTATTTTCCTAAAACGAAATCGCTAAAGCTGTCGTCAAAAAAGTGTTTTGATTGGATGGGTTTCCATTTTTAAAAAACACGTCATCTTTACTGTTCAAATTCCTAGCTTCGATTCGAAACAAAACGTTTTCGGCAATGAAGTAATCGAAATTCGCAGAAACACCATAAGTCTTGAAACCGTTTGGTGTTCCTGTTGCAATAATTACCCCTTTTTTATCGTCATAATATTCGCCTCTGGCCGCAAGTTGAATTTTCGAGGTTGGTTTGTATTGCACAATCAAAACCGGTGAAAACCAAGTGTCGTATTGGTGGCTTTGGGGAGCCGACTGTTGGGCGCCAATATCAAATCCGACGGTCACACTCGTTTGCTCTGATACTTTATGGCCCCCGTAAAAATTGTTGAAATACCGCCACTTCCGCACAAAATCGGGTTGCTCGTTACCAACATACGTACTCCAATTCAAAACTGTTTTTACATTCGGCTTGTAGGTTACTTGTGTTCCAAATGCTGGCGTTTGATTGCCATCTATTTTCTGAATACGCTGCCAACCGTTCAAATACATCGCTGCTAAATACCATTTTTCAGATTTTGAAGTGTAGCCAATTTTAGCTCCTGTTTCATAATAGGGCGAATTGTCAGCCAAAATACTTCGGGTCAAATTGGCACAATCTTTCCCGATGGCGCTTTCAAAACCAATATGCGAAGGCATGATTCCAGCATCTACCCATAAATTGTGCGTTTTCGAAATTTTGACACCCACATTAGCTTCAAAAATATTTTTCGACAATTCCTGTTCGGAAGCCAAATTATACTGTGCATACGTTCCGACCATTAAAGCGAAATTCCCTCGGATATTGTCTTTGGAATAGTTCACTTTTGCAAACCCTAAATTCAAATTCAATTCGTTGTGTTTGTTGTGACTGTAAAAAAATCCGGGCCGAAGGTGATTGTCGGGTTTTCCAAAATCGTAACTGTAATACGTTTCCACATAACCTGAAAAAGTGAGCGGATTAGTAGTTTTTTCTTGTGCTTCAGAAGCAAATCCAAAAGCGAGTAAAGCAAGGCAAATAATTTTCTTCATGGTTTGTTTTTTTAGTAGCCGATCCAGCTATTCACTATATCTTTGGGTTCGAAAACCGAATCCAAAGGTCTGGACTATGGCATTCTGCATTTCTATTATTTTAATTGATCTAAGGCAATATTCAATTTCACAACATTAATTTTTTCGGTACCGAGCTGTCCTAAAAGTGGTTTTTCGGTGGCGTTTACAACGAGTTGCATAACCTTTTGCTTGTCGATGTTTCTGGTTTTAGCAATTCGATCTACTTGCACTTTCGCGCCTTCAACAGAAATGTTGGGATCAATCCCACTTCCTGAAGCGGTCACTATATCCGAAGGTACTTCGCTCTTTTGCACCGTAGGGTTTTTTAGTAAAAATGCATCGATTCTGGTTTGCACTTCCGCTAAATACTCCGGATTGTTGGTTCCTTTATTGCTACCACCAGAACCAGCCGCATTGTAATCAACTGCGGAAGGTCGAGACCAAAAGTACTTATTATCGACAAATCTTTGAGCCACATTCACGTGCTCTTTTTTTTCATGGGCAAAAACAATTTCGCCTTTTCCTTGGTTCGGAGCCATTTGCGCGATTCCTAAGATACTCAACGTATAAATCCCAGAGAAAAAGATAGCGCAAAAAACGGTAAGTCGAACGGCAGGGAGGATATTTTCTTTCATAATTAAATTTTTATTTTTTTTAAACAAATAAAGCCACCAATAAATCAATCGCTTTAATACCAACAAACGGAATGATGACACCGCCCAAACCATAAATAAATAGGTTTCTTCGCAGCAATGCCGAGGCGCCAATTGGTTTGTAAGCCACACCTCGCAGCGCAAGCGGAATCAAAAACGGAATAATAATCGCATTGAAAATCACCGCCGATAAAATGGCACTTTCCGGACTGTGGAGTTTCATAATATTCAAACCTTGCAAAGCTGGAATGGCTGTAATAAACAAGGCAGGAATAATCGCGAAATACTTGGCCACATCATTGGCTATCGAAAACGTGGTTAGCGTTCCTCGTGTCATTAAAAGCTGTTTTCCAATTTCTACAATTTCAATTAATTTGGTGGGATCATTGTCGAGATCAACCATATTCCCGGCTTCTTTTGCCGCTTGCGTTCCACTATTCATCGCCACACCTACATTCGCTTGAGCCAATGCTGGCGCGTCATTGGTTCCGTCACCCATCATCGCTACTAGCCTTCCTTCGGTTTGTTCTTTTTTGATATAATTCATTTTATCTTCGGGTTTGGCTTCGGCAATAAAATCATCAACGCCGGCTTTTTCAGCAATGAATTTAGCGGTCAATGGATTGTCTCCTGTAACCATCACCGTTTTGATCCCCATTTTTCGCAAGCGTTCAAAACGTTCTTTCATTCCGGTTTTGATAATGTCTTGCAGTTCGATGACGCCTTGCACTTCATTATTTTTGATCACGACCAACGGTGTTCCTCCATTAGAAGAAATCAGGATAACTTGCTGAGCTGTATCTTCGGGAAACGCTTTCCCAGCTTGCTCTGCGATATTTTTAGCGGCATCTTGAGCACCCTTTCTAATGTTCGTTCCGTCTTTTAAAACTACTCCCGAGGTTCTGGTTTCTGCCGTAAATTTGATTAGCGTGGCTCCTTCAATGGATAACTTGTTCGCAACCTCAGCTCCGGCTAATTCAACAATACTTTTCCCTTCGGGCGTATCATCTGCTAGCGAACTCAACACAGCAGATTTGATAAAATCGTCTTGTGAAATTCCTTTCGTTGGGTAAAAAGCAGTCGCTTTTCTATTTCCGATGGTGATGGTACCTGTTTTGTCTAAAAGCAACACATCAATATCACCTGCTGTTTCGACGGCTTTCCCTGATTTGGTGATGACATTCGCTCTCAGAGCACGATCCATTCCCGCAATTCCAATGGCAGACAATAATCCGCCAATCGTGGTTGGAATCAAACATACAAACAGGGAAATAAAAGCGGCAATAGTAATTGGCGTATGCGCATAATCGGCAAACGGTTTTAAGGTGACCGTTACAATAATGAAGACCAAAGTAAATCCAGCTAGCAAAATGGTTAACGCAATTTCATTCGGTGTTTTTTGACGGCTGGCACCTTCTACTAAAGCAATCATTTTGTCGAGAAAACTTTCTCCTGGTTCTGAACTCACTTTGACTTTTATCCTATCCGATAATACTTTGGTTCCGCCCGTTACCGACGATTTATCGCCGCCTGCTTCTCGAATTACTGGCGCACTTTCGCCCGTGATAGCGCTTTCATCAATGGTGGCTAAACCTTCAATAATTTCACCATCGGTAGCAATAACATCCCCAGATTCGCAAACAAACACATCGCCTTTTTTCAATTGAGCAGAGGAAATGGTTTGTCCGTTTTCTAATTTAGCGGGTGTTTCTTCCCGGGTTTTTCTTAAACTATCGGCTTGTGCTTTTCCTCTAGCTTCGGCAATGGCTTCCGCAAAATTGGCAAAAAGCAAGGTTACGAATAACACTGAAAACACCGTAAAATTGTAGGTAAAACTTCCTTGGGATGCTTCTCCCGTTAGAATCCAAAGGCACACAAAAAGCATGACTATGGTTCCTATTTCCACGGTAAACATCACCGGATTTTTGAACATAATTTTAGGGTTGAGTTTTACGAACGATTGTTTGAAGGCTTCGCTGACCAACTCTTTTTGAAACAAATTATTTTGAGATTTACTCATGATGCTATATTATTTGGCTGAGAAAAATTCAGCGATTGGACCTAAAGTTAAAGCCGGAAAAAAGGACAAGGCAGCTACGATAAAAATGACTGCAAAAACTAACAACCCGAAAGTGGACGTGTCGGTTTTTAAAGTTCCGTTACTTTCCGGGATGTATTGTTTTTGAGCTAACATGCCAGCAATCGCGACTGGTCCGATGATGGGCAGATACCGTCCGAGCAACATGACGATTCCAGTAGCAATATTCCAAAATGGGGTATTGTCACCCAAACCTTCAAAGCCACTTCCATTATTAGCTGAAGCAGAGGTAAACTCGTATAACATTTCTGAAAATCCGTGATAGCCTGGATTGGCTAACCAACCAGATAAAGCTTCTGGATTTCCAACATATAAATTACTAGCTAAAGCGGTTCCGACCAAAATTAAAAACGGGTGCAGCAAGGCGATAATCATGGCAATTTTCATCTCCTTAGCTTCAATTTTCTTCCCGAGAAACTCAGGTGTTCTTCCCACCATCAAGCCGCTAATGAAAACACCGAGGATAATGAAGATGTAGAAATTTAAAAACCCAACGCCAACACCTCCGTAGAAACAGTTAATCATCATTCCCAATAGTGTGGTCATTCCCGCAATGGGCGTCATGCTGTCGTGCATCGCATTCACAGAACCGTTACTCGTACACGTTGTATACGTTGCCCAATTGGCAGAAGCCGCAGCACCAAAACGCACTTCTTTTCCTTCCATGCTTCCCATTTTTTGGGCAATTCCCATGTGAGCAATGGCAGGATTTCCATTCATTTCGCTAGTCACTGTTGGAATCAATAAAATTAAAAATCCTAATGTCATCACGCTATAAATTGTCCATGATAATTTTTTGCGTTTCAAGACAAACCCTAAGGCAAAAATCATCGCAATCGGAATTAAAACTATGGAAACGTTTTCTACAATATTGGTCAAGTAATTCGGGTTTTCCATAGGATTGGCGGAATTCGGACCGTAAAATCCACCACCATTGGTTCCCAATTGCTTGATGGCGACAAATGCGGCCACAGGACCACGGCTGATGCTTTGCGTTTGTCCTTCTAATGTAGTGACCGTATCTTTTCCTTCGAAAGTCATTGGCGTTCCATTAAACAATAGAATGACAGCAACAACGAACGATAAAGGCAACAAAACTCTGGTGCAAGATCGAACGAAGAAACTGTAGAAATTCCCTAAAGTATCCGACGTTTTTTCTTTCATCGCCACGAATACCGCAGCGCAAATTGCCATGCCACAACCAGCACTAATGAATTGCCAAAGCATTAAAATCAATTGCCCTAAATAGGACAATCCGGTTTCTCCGGAATAGTGTTGTAAATTGGTATTGGTAATAAAACTTACGGAAGTATTGAAGGCCAAATCACCGCTCATCGACGGATTTCCATCGGGATTTAAAGGCAACCAAGCCATATTGGTGAGCACCAACATTGAAATAAAAAACCAAACAACATTGATAGACAAAAGTGCTACCAAATGTTGTTTCCAATTCATTTCCTTGGTAGGATCAATACCCCCTATTTTGAAAAACAACCAATCAATCGGATTAAAGATTCGATCCAACCAAGTGCTTTCATAATTAAAAATTTTGCCGATATAACGACCTAAGGGAATAGCCAAAAGCATAACTAATCCATACATAACGATGATTCCTATTAGCTCTGTATTCATGCTTAGAATTTTTCAGGTTTAATTAAAACATAGCAGATATATCCGAATACCGCTATGGCGATGATAAAAAGTAGTGTCATAATTTAGATTTTTTCGAAAATGGAAATTGTTTTAAAGAAGGCTGCGAACATGACCAATCCGATTGCAATTAAGAGAATAGTCATCATACACCAGAAGTATTAATTTGTTTTAGATATTCGGTTTTCAACGACTGAGGAAAAAGGTTGGCAATACTGCAATGACGCAATTCCATAAAAGTCGAAACAGAAAAAACATACACATTTACAATGGCTGTTTTCGTTTCGGAACTACCTGAAACTAATAATCGTTCCGCAAGTGCTAGGCATTTTTTTGCTCTACTTATATTGCCTGAGAGGATGGCTGTTTTGGTAATTTCGGCAAAACGTTCCGCTTGATGGTAAATCGTGTTGACTTGATTTCGCATAATAAAAAGTTTTATTTGTTTTCCGCCTCATGCCAAAAGACGTTCCATAAATTTTAATTCTATTTAAAGTACTGTATTGCAGGTTTTTAAATGTTGTTATTAGAATTTACGACAAAAAAAAGCCTATCGTTTTGATAGGCTTTTCTCGTTTTGATAGTATTTTTAGAATTTACTGTATGTGGTATTCGTCTAGTTTGCGATACAACGTGGCGATGCTAATTTCTAGTAATCTGGCGGTTTCGGCTTTGTTGCCTTTGGCGTAATTTAATACTTTTTGTATGTGGAGTTTTTCGATGCTTTGCATGGCGAAAGCCGACATCGATTTATCGCTTTTATTTTCGTGATGCTGCATTTCATAGGGCAAAACATCCGGAGTTAACGATTCGTCGCTGGCTAAAATTACGGCGCGTTCGATCACATTTTTTAATTCCCGAACATTTCCAGGCCATGGGTACGATTCTAATTTTTGAAGAAACTCTGGTGCAATTGTTAGGTTTTTCTTATTGGTCTTATCGGAAAACTGTTTGACGAAATGTGTGGTCAAAGGGGCAATATCTTTTATTCGTTCTCTCAACGGCGGAATCGCAATTTCAAAAATATTCAATCGGAAATACAAATCCGAGCGAAAACGGTGTGCTTCACTTTCGGCTTTCAAATCGCGATTGGTCGCTGCAATCAGACGAAAATTTGATTTCTTAGGAGTCGTATCCCCAATCGGAATGTATTCATTGGTTTCTAAAACGCGAAGCAATTTGGCTTGCAATTCAATCGGCATTTCACCAATTTCATCCAAAAATAAAGTACCTTCATTGGCTTCTTGTAGAAATCCTTTTTTATCTTTTAACGCACCCGTAAAGGAGCCTTGCTTGTGTCCAAACAATTCGCTTTCCAAAATTTCTTTGCTAAACGTACTGCAATTTAAAGCCACGAATGATTTCCCGACTCGAGTACTGTTTTCATGAATCGCTTGCGCAAAAACCTCTTTTCCAGTACCTGTTTCACCTGTAAGTAATACAGTAGAATCGGTTTTGGCCACTTTCTCAGCCAAATCGATTACTTGCCCTAAAGCTTTCGATTTGCCAATAATGGCAGCAAAAGAAAACTTATCGGCAATTCGTTTTTCAAGGTGTGCTACCTTCTTTTGCAACTGTGCTTTTTCGAGCGCTTTGTACAACAGTGGAATAATTTTATCGTTGTCGTCGCCTTTAACAATGTAATCAAAAGCGCCGTTTTTTATGGCTTGAACACCATCGGAAATTTTACCAAAAGCGGTTAGTAATATAACTTCCGTTAGCGGGAAATTGGTTTTTATTTTGGCTACGAAATCTACTCCGTTACCGTCAGGCAGTTTGACATCGCACAGCACCACGTCAATAGTGTTTTGCTCCAACTTTTTAAAACCCGTTTTTAAATCCGGAGCTTCCACTACATCAAAACCTTCCGATTTTACAATTCGAGCTAAAAGACTTCGAAGTTTTTCCTCGTCATCAATAATTAAGATGTTTTTCAAAATAAAAATTTAAGACTATTCGAAAGCAAATTTAAGGCATTTAGCAGTGTGAACCCCAAAAAAAAGTATTTGTATTCCAAGATTAAGCTATGGTCAACATAAAAAAAGTATCCGAATCTCCCATATTTTCATGAGCTACAGGAACAAAAAGATACCACAATAAAAAATCCAAGAGAAAATCATTGTTCGATGGTGCCGTCTGGATTCTGGTTCCTATTTGCTTATTTTCAAAATGCAAACCATAGGCTAAAATTTCTTTTTCTCCCTCGAGAAGCACATATTCTGCTAACGGATTGTTTCTGATTTTCAGCTTCAATGTTTTGTTTTTGAAGTCGATGAAAGAAGAATTCGCATACCATTTTTCGGCATACGTTTTTAAAACAACGTTCCCGTTTGCGTCTTCAATTTCTATGTTATTTTTCCAAAAACCAGTTTGTTTCAGACTAAAATTTTCCGACCCGATTGTTATTGTCGCCTTGCGTTCGATTAAGTTGATTTGAATGGCCATCGAACCCATTTCGTTGCCTTGAACCGAAAAAACATACTGTCCATCCGGATTCTTTTTCCATTGTTTGGTAGTTGTCATAATGCCTAGAATTAAAAGTTAATAACAGAAAATCAACGCGTTAGTAGTCTCTAAAATTATTTTGTTACAGCTTCTTTTCAAATTACAAAACATATCTTTAGCCCGCTATTTAATAACCAATTCCATTTTAGTACTTTTACAACATTAAATTGATCCTTATGTCTGTTGCAAAAAAAGATTACAAAAGAATTACTACCAAATCCTTGATTGAAATGAAGGAAAACGGGGAGAAAATTTCCATGCTGACTGCCTACGATTTCACGATGGCCAAAATTGTAGATGCCGCTGGAATTGATGTCATTCTAGTTGGCGATTCGGCTAGTAATGTCATGGCCGGACATGAAACTACGCTTCCCATTACCTTAGACCAAATGATTTATCATGCTTCGGGAGTTGTTCGCGCCATTAGCAGAGCTTTGGTTGTGGTAGATTTGCCTTTTGGTAGCTACCAGTCCGATTCAAAAGAAGCGCTTCGTTCCTCCATCCGAATCATGAAAGAAAGCGGTGCTCACGCCGTAAAAATGGAAGGCGGAAGTGAAATCAAAGACAGCATCAAAAAAATATTAAATGCCGGAATTCCAGTGATGGGCCATTTGGGATTAACACCGCAATCGATCTATAAATTCGGAACCTATACCGTTCGCGCCAAAGAAGAAGCCGAAGCAGAAAAGCTAATCGAAGATGCCAAATTGCTAGAAAAATTAGGCTGTTTTGCCTTGGTATTAGAAAAAATTCCCGCTCATTTAGCCGAAGAAGTAGCCAAAAGCATTTCCATTCCCGTAATCGGAATCGGCGCTGGTGGCGGTGTTGACGGACAAGTATTGGTCATCCACGACATGCTCGGAATGAACAATGAGTTTAGTCCACGGTTCCTGCGACGCTACTTGAATTTATACGAATTAATGACCGGCGCCATTGCCCAATATGTTACCGACGTGAAATCTAGTGACTTTCCGAACGCTGGAGAACAATATTAAGTAATCATTGATAGTTGGGCGTTACCGCAAGGGTCGGGCTTTTCACTCCCAATCTTTTGCCTTGCTAAAGAAGCAAGCCAAAAGGATTTCCGCTGCAATCCCTAACGCACTACCGTAAAATAGCATCGCCTTGTTTTCCCAATGAAAATAGTTTCCGACAAAACAAATCTCCAAATCCTCCACGAAGACAATCACTTACTTATTGTAAATAAGCGAGTGGGCGATATTGTGCAAGGCGATAAAACGGGAGACAAACCACTCTCAGAAGTCGTAAAAGAATACATAAAAGACAAATACAACAAGCCCGGAGAAGTTTTTCTTGGTGTGGTGCACCGACTCGACCGACCCACAAGCGGCATAGTAGTTTTTGCCCGAACCAGCAAAGCGTTGACTCGCATGAATGAATTGTTCAGCAATCGGGAAACCCAAAAAACGTATTGGGCCGTGGTTAAAAACAAACCCGAAAAAGTACAAGACACGCTAGTTCATTTTCTAAAAAGAAACGAAAAGAACAACACCTCAAAAGCGCACCTTAAAGAAGTTCCTGATAGTAAAGTGGCACGATTGGATTACAAAATCATCCGAGAATTAAACTCCTATTTTGCTTTAGAAATTGAATTGCATACGGGACGACATCATCAAATTAGAGCGCAATTGGCCGCCATTGGAGCACCCATAAAAGGCGATTTAAAATACGGCTTCGATCGCTCCAATCCCGACGGTGGTATCCACCTTCATGCTCGAAAACTGGTTTTTATTCATCCGGTAACTAAAGAAAATATAACCATCATCGCGCCAACACCAAATGATGTGATTTGGAACGCTATTTCAATTTAAATAGTATCTTTAGCTAAAATTGGAACGCAAATGGACTTTAAAACCAATACCGCTTTTAGAAAAGAATCCCTAAAAAAGTTATTGCACGTTATTCTGACAAAGGAAGAAGCCATTCTTCAAGCGCTCTACGACGATTTTAAAAAACCCGCTTTTGAATCCGTTCTCACTGAGACCAACTATGTGATCTCCGATTTAAAACACACCATTAAAAATCTTGAGTCTTGGGCCAAACCCAAAGCTGTTTTTCCGTCGCTTTTAAATTTTCCGTCGCGTGATTTTATCTATAAGGATCCTTACGGAAAAGTTTTGATTATTGCCCCATGGAATTATCCTTTCAATTTAGCTCTTTGCCCAATGATAGCTGCTGTTGCTGCGGGAAATCAAGTGGTTTTAAAACCTTCAGAACTAACGCCCAATACCTCCAAAATTATCGCTCAGATTGTTGCAGAAACCTTTCATCCCGATCATGTAATGGTCATCGAAGGTGGCGTTGCTGTGGCGCAAGAGTTATTGGCGCAGCGCTGGGATTACATTTTCTTTACAGGAAGTGTTCCTGTTGGAAAAATTGTGGCCAAAGCAGCGGCGCAATTCATGACTCCAGTTACTTTAGAATTGGGAGGAAAAAGTCCGTGTATCGTGCACGAATCGGCTTCTCTAAAATTAGCGGCGAAACGCATTGTTTGGGGAAAATTTCTAAATGCGGGTCAAACTTGTATTGCTCCGGATTATCTTCTGATTCACAACAAGGTAAAAGCAACCTTTGTCGATTATTTGAAAGAAGAAATACAACTAGCATACGGCGAAAACCCAGAACTTTCTCCCGATTTTGCTAGAATAATCAACGATAAAAACTGGCAACGCCTTTTCGACCTGTTGAAAAATACTGCAATTGTCCACGGCGGTCAAGCCACTGCAGCCGATTGCTATCTTGCTCCCACGTTGATTGACGAACCTTCTTTGGAAAGTGCTTTAATGACTGATGAAATTTTTGGACCTTTACTGCCACTACTATCTTATGAAACAGAAGCGGATATTGCGAGAATCCTTTCCAAATACGAAAAACCTTTGTCACTTTACGTCTTCGCAACCGATAATGAATTTATAACCAAAATGCTTCGAGAGTATTCCTTTGGCGGTGGATGTGTCAATGACGTTGTAATTCATTTGGCCAACAACCGATTGCCATTTGGAGGCGTAGGTCATTCGGGTATTGGAGCCTATCACGGAAGGTATAGTTTTGATACCTTCACCCATAAAAAAGCCATAGTTAAAAAAGCGAATTGGCTGGATTTACCCATGCGATATGCACCCTACAAAGACAAATTAAAATCAATACGCTATCTCTTAAAATGGCTTTAAACTTTGATTGAATAATACAAACCAACTAAAAACCAACTTTATGACCACAAAAGAAAAAATTGAAACCATTAAGAATCACGGATACGATTTAGATTTCGGAACCGTGTTTAACCAAGCTTTTAATATTTACAAAAAAATCGCATTGAATGCCGGCTTGGCGTTTATCCTGATTGCGATACTCATCGGTGTTGTAGGTTTTGGATCGATTCTCCTGCTGCTTGGTATTTCCATATCTATGAATTCCTTAGAAGCATATAAAATTGAAAACCTTTCAGTTCTTGGATTAGTGGGGTATCTGGTAGTTGTTACTTTTTTAAGCGCTTTGGCGGGGCCGTTTAACGCCGGTTTATTAAAAATGGGACAAGATGCAGCACGGCAAAAAGAAGTGTCGTTAGGCACTGTTTTTAGCTATTATCAAGGAAGCTATTTTAAAGAAATTTTTATAGCAACGCTACTGATTGGTTTGCTTTCAAATGTATTTGCTACGGGGCTCCAATTTGTAGGTTACCAATGGTTGGGAGTTTTGATTAGTTTGACACTATCGCTATTGACGTTTATGGCATTACCGCTCATCATTTTTGGAAATTTGAAAGCCCTTGATGCCATCCAAGGTAGCATTATTATGGTTTCTAAACAGCCACTTATTATTGTGGGATTGGTCATTGTAGCAACTATTTTTGTTTGCTTGGGGCTGATTGCCTTTTGTATCGGAATCTTCTTTACCATGCCCTTCATTTATGCCCTTCATTATACTATTTATGCATCGATTATTCCCGATTCTGAAGAAAATCAAGAAGCGATTTCAGAAGATTCTACCGGATACTAAAAATGGTTTTATTGCTTTTCGATAAAAACATCCGATACTTTTGAAATGCAGGCGATTTTGTTAATTTTTTTTTATAAATTTCTGAAGTGAAATTTTGTAAAATGAATTTCAATACCAATCATGCATTAATACTGCTGAAGCCCTAACGATAGTAATTCTTTACCCTATGCCCTATCATTTGAACTATATTTTTTTCCATAGTATCGAAATTGAATTGGTAGATTTTATCACGCAAAATTCGCATTTGATATGGATAATTCTTCCATTGCTAGTGCTTTTGTTTGTTTTTTTGGTGGTTAATTTTTTGAGAATAAACCACAAATTTGTTACCAAGCATTTAGAGAATTATTCTGAAATTGAATCAATTGACAAAGAGTACCAACTCTATTTTTTGTTTATTGGGATCTTAATTCCAATTTTAGAAATCGTCTTTGAAATATACAAAGTTAGGCCTAAAAGCTTGCTGCTCATGAATTGTGGAATCGGTTTTTCTCAAATTGCCCTTTATTTTTTAAGTAAAAAATCGAGGTACATCTACCGGAACATCCAAACCATATTTATTGTTTTCTTTATAGCGTATTTTATCAATATGGCCGTTCATTTAGTGACCCGTACCTTTGATTTAATCACTATCCTTGGAATTGTCGTTGCCTTTTTCTTCTCTTACAATGTCATCAAACCCATCAAATTATATTGGTTGTTTTTAATTGGTGTTTTTAGTTTTATTCTTTGTACGGCTCTTTTTAGTTGGCTTCCCATAAAAACAACTTTGATCTTATTCAATTTTTGCATTACTATTTCCTTCATCAATTACATTCGCCACATTACTTTGCTGGCCACAAAAGACAAATTTCGATTTACTAATGAAATTGTCAATAAAGGAAATTCCCTGACCATTGCTACCAATAAAAAGGGCGAAGTTTCTTTTTGTAGTGAATCCATTTCCGAAATACTGGGTTATACACCAGAAGAGGTCTTAGGATACCAATTTTGGACGCTTACCGAAGATCCTGATTTTATTGGTGAAGATTATCATATTGACTTCGTAGACAATCGTTTGCATGTTCGAAAATTGAAATGTAAGAACGGAGAATACAAATACATTCAATGGAAAGACAAAAAATTTAATGACGATTTGGTTATCGGTATTGGGCAAGATGTTACCGAAGAGATTTTGGTAAAAGACCAATACAAAAACCTAATTCAGTCGGCTAATGACATCATTTTTGAAACCGATACCCAGGGCCGATTTACCTTCATTAATGAGTTTTGTGAAAAGGCTTTGGGCTATTCATCCAAGGAGGTCATCGGGCGGCATTTTGTAGAATTTATAAGAGCTGATTATGTGGCATTAGTTGTCGAATCGATAGAGAATACCAGTTTTGAAACCAATAATTTAGCTATCATTGAATTTCCCGTACTCAAAAAAAATGGAGAAGAGTTTTGGGTTTCTCAAAAAATCAATTCTAAGAAAGATAATTTCGGAAAAATCATTGGTTTCTCTGCTATTGCACGGGATATTACTATTTTGAAAACCATTGAATTCGAGCGTATTGAAAGGCAAGAAAAAATCCAAAAATACAATGAAACGCTAAAAGAATTCATGGCCAAAGGCTATTCGGCCCAAGGAAATTTCGAACGCTTTTTAAAAACCATTTTAGAAAGCACCGCCAAGACCATGGAGGTCGATAGAACCAGTTTTTGGGATTACAGTCCAAGCAAAATTAGATGCCATAATTTATATGAATCGCATAAAAATAAGTTTGAAAAAGGTTTTACATTAAGTCGTGAAAGTTGCCCTTCCTATTTTTCCGACATCGAAAAAGAAGTGCAAATTATAGCCCATGACGTTTATAATTCACCAACGCTAAAAGAACTTTGCACGGATTATATTCCCAAAAATAACATTCTTTCAATGCTGGATACTCCTATTTTTATCAATGGAGAATTAAAAGGAATTATCTGCATCGAAGCCATTCAAAAAATCAGAAAATGGGACAATGAGGATGTGTCTTTCATTCGATCGGTTTCGGATTTGATTATGATTGCACTGGAATCGCAATTGCGACTCGAAGCAGAACGGAAATTAGCCTACAAAAGCGAATTGCTCTCGGCGATGGCTTTATGCACAGAAAAGTTTCTGCACAGCAAAAATCAAATCGATATTTTCGAAGAAACCTATCCCATGATTGGAAAAGTTACCAATGCCGATCATCTTTATTATTATGAAAATGACCCTGAAACGAACTTAATTCGGCAAAAATACAAATGGGGCAAAGAAAATCTTACGCTGCAAATCACTCCTTTACAGAATTTCACCCATGAAAATCTCTTTGAAATTGTAGAAAAAGTAAAAGATCGAAAACCCTTTAATGCCTTTACCAAGAAATTAGGCGACACTTTTTTGAAACAACTTTTGACTGATAATGATATTAAATCCATTTTAATTCTTCCGATTTTTATCAAAGACGAATTCAATGGTTTTATTGGATTGGACGATTGCCACAGCGAAAGAACGTGGTCGGAAGATGAAGTGAATATCCTTCAAACTTTGGCCGGAAATATTGCCTCTTCTTTAGAGCGCATCGAAAATGAAGCCGAAATTTATAAAAGTGAAGAGAAATTTCGATTGCTCGCCGATAACATTCCGGGTACGGTTTATCTTTCAAAATACGACGAAAAATGGTCTAAAATTTACTTGAATGATGAAGTTGAAAATCTAACCGGATATTCGAAAAGTGAGTTCTTAAATAATTCAATCTACTACATCGATTTGGTACATCCCGACGATTATGACATGCTCATGACAGCTGCCAAAATCTTATTTCAAGAGAAAAAGAAACTGCACTTGGTGTACCGTATTATCCACAAAAAAGGCCATACCGTTTGGGTTGAAGAATTTGGCGAACCCATTATCAAAGAAGGTAAAATTGTCTTTGTTGGAGGAATCTTCATCGACATTACCAATCGAAAAATCAACGAAAATATTCTCAAAGAAAAAGAAATTGCCGAAGCGGCTAACAAAGCCAAATCGGAGTTTTTAGCAAACATGAGTCATGAAATTCGAACGCCTTTAAACGGAATTATAGGCTTCACCGATTTGCTGATGAATACGAAACTAGAAGAATTTCAGAAGCAATACATGACCACCATCAACCAATCCGCCAATTTGTTGATGGAAGTGATTAGCAACATCCTTGACTTCTCTAAGATTGAATCCGGAAAACTCGAACTCAACATCGAAAAGTGCAACCTTATCGAATTGTCGCACCAAGTCATCGAATTAATTAAGTATGAATCCAATGTAAAACAAATCCAATTGGAATTGCAGATTGATTCGCAAGTGCCCAAATTTATTTTCCTGGATTATATTCGTTTGAAACAAGTACTGATCAATCTTTTGAGTAATGCTGTTAAGTTCACAGAGAAAGGAAAAATTGAACTTAACATCCATGTGATTTCTAAAAAGAAAGAAACCGTAATGCTTCGTTTTTCTGTCAAAGACACTGGAATTGGAATCAAGAAAAGCAATCAAGAAAAAATATTTGAAGCCTTCTCGCAAGAGGACAGCTCAACAACGAAAAAATTTGGAGGAACCGGTTTGGGCTTGTCCATTTCCAACCAACTTTTAAATTTGATGGAAAGTCATCTGCAATTGATTAGTTCCTACAGAGAAGGAAGTGAGTTTTTCTTTGATGTTGAGTTAAAAACGTCTGCCGATGCTAGCAAAGAATCGACTTTAAAAATTGAGCCTGCTCACAAAAATAACTTAGAGTATATCGCCAAAGAAATTACTGTTTTAATTGCCGAAGACAATAAAATAAACATGTTATTGGCCAAAACTTTAATCAAACAAATATTGCCCAATTGTACGATTATAGAAGCCTGTGACGGAGAAGAAGCCGTTGCAAAATTCCAAGAAAGCAATGTTGATTTAATTCTGATGGATGTTCAAATGCCCAACATGAATGGCTACGAAGCCACACGAAAAATAAGAGGATTGCAAACAAAAAAAATTCCGATTATTGCCTTGACAGCCGGAACAGTCATTGGGGAAAGAGAAAAATGCATCGTCGTAGGAATGGATGATTATGCTTCCAAACCCATCATCAAAGAAACCTTAGAACAGGTGATTGCCAAATGGGTAGCCATATAAAACGAATTAACTTTAGCATAGTATAGTATGAAATGGATTGGTAGAAGACAAAGTGAAAACACGGAAGACCAAAGAGGTTTTTCTAAAGGAAAAGCGGCCATAGGCGGCGGAATCATCGGAATCATAATTCTCTTGATTCAAGTTTTTGGAGGCGAGAGCGCCCAACAATTAACACCCGCACTACAACAACTGCAACAAAATCAAGGAACAGAACAGCCCACGCAAGAGCTCACCCCAGAGCAAAAAGAATTGGGCGAATTTGCCAGCACCGTTCAAGCCGATACGGAAGATGTTTGGAAAAAAATATTCCAAGAAAACAATCTCACCTACGAGAATCCAAAAATGGTTTTATTTACCAACACGGTAGAAACAGCCTGCGGTTCCGCTAATGCTGCTTCTGGTCCGTTTTATTGTCCGGGCGATCAAAAAGTATATATGGACTTGGCATTCTTCGAAGAATTAAAAACAAGGTTTGGCGCGCAAGGTGGCGATTTTGCTATCGCGTATGTAATTGCACATGAAGTCGGACACCACGTGCAAACGCTACTTGGTACTTCAGCCAAAGTCAGAAAACTTCAAGAAGGATTATCTGAAGCGGAAGCTAATAAATTATCTGTAGCGTTAGAATTGCAAGCCGATTTCTATGCCGGTTTGTGGGCACGTTATGATCAAGAGTTGAATAAAATGTTAGAGGCTGGCGACATCGAAGAAGCACTAAGCGCTGCGAATGCTGTTGGTGATGATGCCATTCAAACAAAACTACAAGGTCATGTAGTGCCTGATAGTTTTACCCATGGAACATCGGAACAACGCATGTATTGGTTCAATAAAGGATTCAATTCGGGAGATATTAAACAAGGGGACACATTCAAGAATTTAGAATAAAATCAATTATTCCTCTTCTTCCGCCATATTCGATTTAGAATAACCACGCCATTTTTCGATTAACTCTTTCATATCATCGGGCAATTCGGTATCAAACCGCATCATTTCTCCGGTCACCGGATGCACAAAACCAAGTGTTTTAGCATGCAAAGCCTGACGCGGTAGTATCTTGAAACAGTTGTCTATAAATTGTTTGTATTTGGTAAACGTAGTGCCTTTCAAAATCAAATCGCCACCATAGCGAGCATCATTAAACAAAGGATGTCCAATGTGTTTCATATGCACCCGAATCTGATGCGTTCTGCCCGTTTCCAAGACACAAGAAATCAAAGTAACGTAGCCAAAACGCTCTAAAACTTTATAATGGGTAATGGCCGGTTTTCCAATTTCAGGACCGGCAAAAACAGCCATTTGCATGCGGTCCTTTACATGACGTGCAATGTTGCCTTCAATCGTGCCTTCGTCTTCTTTTACATTCCCCCAAACCATCGCAACATATTCGCGTTCCGAAGTTTTAGCTTCAAATTGTTTGGCCAAATGCGTCATAGCCGCTTCAGTTTTAGCAATCACCAAAAGGCCTGAAGTATCTTTATCAATGCGGTGTACCAAACCCGGACGTTCGCTACTGTTCATCGGCAAATTCTCAAAATGATACGCCAACGCATTGACCAAAGTTCCGGTATAATTCCCGTGACCGGGATGTACCACCAATCCTGGAGGTTTATTAATCAACAGCAATGCCGCATCTTCGTATACAATGTCTAGCGGAATATTTTCAGGATCTACTCGATTTTCAAAGGGCGGATGAGCCAACAAAATTCGAACTACATCCAGCGGTTTCACTTTGTAATTCGACTTCACCGGAGCATCATTCACATAAATGTCGCCGTTGGTCGCCGCTTGTTGTATTTTATTTCGAGTAGCATTCGGAATCAAATTCATCAAAAACTTGTCAATCCGCAAGAGCAATTGCCCTTTGGGAACTTCAAATCGAAAATGTTCGAACAATTCGTCCTCCAATTCTGGAGCGTCTTGATTAGTTTGCATTAGCGGGTGGCGTTGTTTCGGTTGCTGGTGCAATACTGTCTAATTGAGTGTCGTCAAATCCAACTTTGCCATCGCCCAAAACGAGGTCAATTTTAGATGATTTGAACACTTTATCACCGGGATTCAATTTTTTGCCATTCAAATGCATTTCCAAAACCATGTCTTTTCCTAAATAGGGTTTGTAGGTAATCGTTCCTTCTTCCAAGCCCAAAGATTTCAGGGTTGGAATCGCTTGACGGTAGGTTTTTTCAATCAAATTCGGCATCCGAACCATCGTAAATCCAGAGGAATTAATTTTAATGTAAATCTTTCTGTTTTTCTTCACTTTCGAACCCGCAATTGGGTCTTGCTCCACGACGCTGTGCTTCGGAAAATCTTTGTTGTAATCCACGCTATCCAGCAAAACATAATCTAAATCCAAATCATCAAGCTTCTCTTCTACTTGTTGTTCGCTCAATTTCCGCAAATCCGGAACCGTAATTTCATGGCCGTGATCTGTCGTAAAAGTGAGCCAATGAAAAAACAAATAACTCAAAACGGCCAGTATCGAAAGGGCAATCAACATTTGAATAAAAAAAACTCGAGTCGTAAGATATTCGCGTAACGTCATGGGTAAAATATTTCTCGCAAAGATATAAAAATAGTAAAGGCTTTCCATTCCAAAAAAAATGATAATTTTGTTTCTAATTATTTGAAGCTATTCCTGCTGTCCGCTATATTCCCAATTAACAAAAACTACAGCTAGCGCTGTGTTTTTCTAAATCGGGAGATGCCGCTCCCATCAGGGCTAAAAAATACCAACCAAACGCTAAATGTTCTATTAGAAAAACAAACCAATGAAAAATATTGCCATCATTATGGGCGGCTATTCTAGCGAGTACCAAATCTCACTCAAAAGCGGAAACGTTGTCTATCAGTTTTTAGACAAAACCAAATACAAAGGCTACCGAATTCATATTTTCAAAGAAAAATGGGTATATGTTGACGACCAAGATGCCGAATTCCCCATAGATAAAAATGATTTTTCAGTCACCGTTACTGGAACAAAAATAACGTTCGATGCCGTTTTCAATGCCATTCACGGAACACCTGGCGAAGACGGGTTGCTACAAGCGTATTTCGAATTGCTAGGTATGCCACAATCGTCCTGTGATTATTACCAAGCCGCTTTAACGTTTAACAAACGTGACTTGCTGTCGGTTTTAAAACCCTACGGAATCAAAACGGCAGTTTCTTATTATCTCAACAAAGGCGAGCATATTGATACCGCTGCTATCGTCAAAAAAGTCGGATTGCCTTGCTTTGTAAAACCCAACAAATCGGGTTCTAGTTTCGGAATTTCAAAAGTGAAAACCGAAAACGAATTGCCCATCGCCATCGAAATCGCTTACAAAGAAGACAACGAAATTATTATCGAGAGTTTCTTAGACGGTACCGAAGTTTCAGTGGGCGTCATCAATTACAAAGGAACCGTAACCGTGCTGCCCATGACCGAGATTGTTTCGGAAAACGATTTCTTCGATTACGAAGCGAAATACTTAGGAAAATCTCAAGAAATCACGCCAGCGCGAATTTCACCTGAACTAACTGAAAAAGTGAGCGCCGTAGCCAAACGAGCGTATGAAATTCTAAAAATGAAAGGTTTTTCCAGAAGTGAATTCATCCTAGTAGACGGCGAACCTTATATGCTTGAAATGAATACGATTCCGGGATTAACCACCGAGAGTTTGATTCCGCAACAAGCCAAAGCAGCCGGAATTTCCTTAGAAGATTTGTTTACCAATGCCATCGAATTAGCGCTCCAAAAATAATTTCTCATGAAAAGAAAAGCCATATTCCCCGGTTCCTTTGATCCAATCACTTTAGGACATTTCGACATCATTAAAAGAAGCATTCCGCTTTTTGATGAAATTGTTGTAGCGATCGGAATCAATGCCGAAAAAAAATACATGTTTTCCTTGGAAGAACGAAAACGGTTTATTGAAGAATCTTTCGCGGACGAACCCTCAGTTTCCGTAATTACTTACGAAGGTTTGACGATTGATTTGTGCAAAACAATAAACGCCAATTTTATTTTACGAGGACTGCGCAATCCAGCCGACTTCGAATTTGAAAAAGCCATCGCACACACCAATAGACGATTGTCGAAAATAGAAACTGTTTTTCTTTTGACTGCTTCCAAAACCTCTTACATCAGTTCTAGTATTGTGCGTGACGTTATTCGAAATGGCGGGGAATATGAGTTGTTAGTGCCCGATGCCGTTCGGGTGAAAAAGTAAATGTTTAGTGTTGTAAATACTAGGACAATTTTCTAGTTATCTATTCTTCTTTCTTGATTACTTTTCTAGCCACCTCGATTTTGTATTTCTTCCCTTTCATTTTCTCATCGCGAATTGCTTGCAGTAAGCCTTTGACTTTGGTGGATTTTACGGCTGCAAAAGAAATAAAATCTTTGACTTCGATGAGTCCGAGATCGTCTTTTTCTAATTTTCCTTTTTGAGAAAAGAATCCTACGATATCAATTTTATTCAGTTTATTTTTCTTGCCACCACTAATGTAAAGTGTTTGAAATACGGGTGGTTTTGGTAAGATGGTCGCATTTTCCACATTCAAAACTTTTGTGGTGTAATCAATATACTCTAGTTTTTTCTCGCTTTCATGAACCAAAATATAAGCGGTTCCAGAAGCTAACATTCGCGCCGTTCGTCCGTTTCGATGCGTGAATTCCTCTTCCTTCGATGGCAAATGATAATGGATCACGTGTTTCATTTCCGGAATATCCAAACCACGCGCAGCCAAATCTGTGGTCACTAAATAACTAACGCTACCATTTCGAAATTGAATTAAAGCACGCTCTCGCTCGTCTTGATCCATGCCACCATGATAATAGGTAGAAAAAATTCCTTTCTCGGTTAGAGCATCGCTAATACGTTCGGCAGCGTCGCGATGGTTGCAAAAGATTAACGCCGATTCTGATTTCAAAGAACAAATTAAATGAAACAACGTATTGATTTTGTCTTTCTCTTTCGAAACTACCATTTTCAAAGCCAAATTTGCCGTTTCTTGATGTTCCGGAATAAAATCCAAAACAGTAGGATGGGTAACGCGCGTGTATTTTGGGATTTCAATAGCCGAAGTTGCTGAGACTAAAATGCGTTTGTTCACTTTCGGTAAGCGACTAATAATAAACGACATTTCTTCGTGAAAGCCCAATTGCAAGGACTTATCAAATTCATCCAGCACTAAAGTTTGAATGGTTTCGGGTTTGAAAGTACCTCGATCCAAATGATCGGCGATTCTTCCTGGCGTTCCGATTAAAACTGCTGGTGGATTGCTTAAATTCTTAATTTCTGTTTCAAGAGAATGACCACCATAGCAAACATTCACTTTAAAATCCGTTCCCATTTTTTTCCAAACTTGCTCAATTTGCAAGCCCAGTTCTCGAGAAGGCACTAAAATTAAACATTGCACGGTTGGAATTTCAGGTTCTAAAATTTCAAAAATAGGCAACAAAAAAGCTAGTGTTTTACCAGAACCTGTTGTTGAAAGCAATAACACATTAGCATCCTTAAGGATGGTTTCTTGTGCCGTTTCTTGCATTTCATTCAGGCTTTCAATTCCTAAATTCAGCAGTAGGTTATTGGAATGTGGATTATTTCTCATGGCGCAAAGGTAAATCTTTCTTGCTAGCCGTTGAAAATAAAAAAACTCCTAGGATTCGAGTTTTTCATTTTCGAATAATAACTTGATATTTTCGTAGGAATTTTGAAGTGCTTCCTGAATTTGCTCCGGGCTTAACCAAGCTACTTTTTCTATTCCTTCTTCCGCTTGAGCTATGGGTACTCCATCAAAATCTGATTTCATTTCGTACCACTGGGTAATTTTGAGTTTGTATACGCCATTGCGTTTGAAAATATGATACGTTTTTTGAAGCTTTTTAATAATTGTTAATTTATTCACGCCTGTTTCCTCTTCCACTTCTCGCAATCCAGCGTAAGACATTTTTTCTCTTTTTTCCTTGCCGCCCTTAGGCAAATCCCATTTTCCGTTTCTGAAAATAAAGAGCGCTTCGCCTTTGGCATTATAAACTAATCCGCCACTAGCTTTTTGTACAGGGATTTTTTCTTTCAATTTTTTTAAAATTACTTTTTCGTCTGGATAATATAAATAACATTTTTTAATTTTGTTATTAAACATCTTAATAACAAGTTGTTCAATATCGATACTTTCCAAAAGAAATATTTGAAAATCGGTTTCTTTAACGATTTGATTAGTTAAGAAAAAAGGTTTATCGTTGACAAAAACTTTATACATTTGTACTTATGATTTTTAATAAAGACACCGCCGAGAAAACAGCAGAGTTGCTTTTGCAAATAAATGCAATTAAATTGAATCCGAAAAATCCTTTTACATGGGCTTCGGGTTGGAAGTCACCTATCTATTGTGATAACCGGATGGTATTGTCTTTTCCGGCCATTAGAAATTATGTTCGGGAAGAGTTTTCTAAAAACATCGAAAAACAATTTGGAAAACCTGATGTCATAGCCGGTGTGGCTACTGGTGCCATAGGTATCGGAATGTTAGTCGCTGAGTATATGGGATTGCCTTTTGTTTATGTGCGACCAGAACCAAAAAAACACGGGCGTCAAAATCAAGTGGAAGGTTTTCTACAAAAAGGGCAAAATGTTGTTGTTGTTGAAGATTTAATTAGTACAGGAAATAGTAGTTTGTTAGCTGTGAACGCTTTGCGTGACGCCGGAGCAAATGTCAAAGGCATGGTGGCTATTTTTACCTACGGCTTTGCCATTTCTGAAGAAAATTTTAAAAATGCTCATGTAGATTTATATACGTTGAGCAACTATCAAAACTTATTGAACTTAGCGGTTGCCAAAAAATACATCACCGAATCCGAACAAGACACTCTCAAAGAATGGAGTTTAGCTCCTGATTCTTGGGGAATTGAAGTATAATTCCAAAAATAAATAATCCTATAAAAATAACTGTCACTTGTTCCCTGAAGAATGAGTGCTCTTGAAAAGTAAAAAATGAACTTAGAAAGTCCTAAAGTACCCGTATCAAAATCTGCACAACAATTGTTTGATTCGCTTTCAGATGTAAAAAATTTCGAAACCTTAATGCCAGAATCCATTGCTAAATTTGAAGTAACAGGCCCCGATTCCTTTGTATTTGGATTAAAAGGAATGCCAGAAATTCAACTAAAAATGAAAGAAAAAGTAGCTCCAAATAAAATTGTATTGGGTGCTGCAAGTGATAAATTACCGTTTACTTTAACCGCTAAAATTGATAGTATTTCCGATTCTAATGCTGAAGTACAATTGTTTTTTGAAGGAGAGTTTAATGCCATGATGGCCATGATGATCAAAGGCCCGATTGGAAAATTCTTAGAAACGTTGGCGGGAAATATGCCCAAACTATAGTCGATACAAATTTTTGAAATTGAGCCCTTTAGCGAAAATACTAAAGGGCTTTTTTTATGGAAAAGGTCCTGATAAAAATAGAAAAAAACAGCATTTTATCGAGTATTCAGGTTAGTTACAGAAAAATTTAGTGGTTCCCCTTTTTTGTGAGTAATATTGCTACGAATTATTTAATTAACTATCTGATAACATTTAATTAATACAATAATTGGACTAAGATAAACCCCCATAATCTATGCCAAAGACTGACCAACAACTAAAGAACAATGATTGCGGAATAAGCGCCATCAAGACAGTGTTCAATATTTTTGAGAAGAACATTTCTCGAAAGTATATTGAGGAAAACATCCCACTGGATCAAAAAGGATCGCGGATTTCCGATTTAAAGGACTTTTTTAACAGCAATGGTTTTGATGCCAGCTTCAAACTTTTGGATGCTAATTACATCGAAGGAAATGAAGCCTATTTTCAATCCATATTTCCATTTATTTTACCGGTAAAACACAAAAATGGCTCGCGCTACGTTGTGGTAAATGAATTGAAAGGAAAAAAGTTTAAAGTGTACGATCCGAATAAAGGTAGTCAATACCTTTTATCGCTTCAAGAGCTTAAGAACAAAGCCATCAACAACAAAAGCGATTGGGATTTGGCCGAAACAGTAGACAAAATTATTTCGATTTGTTCTACCGAATTGGAAGAATACAAAATCAACATCCACGAAGTGATTACCGAAAATGGTCATGCTTCGTTGTACAACAAGTTGGTTTATTTCAAATACCTGAAAGAAAGCTTTGGTTTTAAAAGTAAAGACGCCGAGAAAAATTTCTTGCACGATTTATTAAAAAATCAAGAAATTTCTACCATTCCGAACAATTTCAAAACATTGGAATTAGAAAAAGGGAAAGTTAAAAACAACTCTCCTTTGATTTTATCCATCAAATCGAATGAGGTTAAAGAAGCTGCGGTAACTTATCCCGAAGAAACTAAAGGAAGTTTGTACTGGCAACTTTTCAAACAATTGGGCGACTACAAGAACATTTGGTACATCTATATTTTTGCTGCGTTGTTCTCTGCAACTACCGCTCAGATTGCAGTCTTCACCAATCAAATCTTAATTGATAATGTATTGCCAACGTACAATTTGAATACTTTAATTTTGTTTGCCATTGGTTTAGGAATTTACAAAGTTTTCGATCTTTCCACCACACTATATAAAAATTATGTGAGCATGCATTTGGGAAATGCGTTGGATCGTTTCTTCCTGTTTTCATTTGATGAAAAGATCAACAACTCTTCTTTAGCCTACATTCATTCCTACAAAAAAGGAGATTTGATGGAACGTGTGAGCGATTCTATGAAATTGAAAACCTTCTTTATGAAGTTTTTTACGGGGATTTTGGTCGACTTAAGTGTTTCCGTTTATTCCTTGTGCATCTTATTCTTCATCAACAAAATGTTGACGATGGTGGTTTTGGCGGTGATGATTTTGTTTGTCTTTTGGTTTAAATTCATTACGCCATATTTAAAACAAAACGAACGTTTGCGTTACATAAGAAAAGCTGATTTCATCTCCAAAATGATGGAAAAAGTAGAAGGAATTCAAGTAATTAAAAGTTTCAAAATTGAACGTTTTCATTCGAACAAAATTTACACCAGTATTAACGATTACTTGAGAATCCAACTTCGAAATGGTTATGTTGATTTGGTGAACAAAATAGTTGTGGCATTGATTATCATCTTTTCTTCGGTAGTGATTATGGTGTTCTTGACCAAATCGGCCATAGAAACGCAAATCATTACTTTGGGACAAATCGTCACGTTTATTGCTCTATCTTCTAAAATTTTCTCTTCTTTAAAAGGAATCTTAGACGACAACATGACCTTGCAAGAAAATGAAGTTATCCTGAAAAGATACTTGGATTTTGATGAGCAAACAACAGCAAATTCATCTAAAGGAATTAAAGATTTTACCATTGACAAAATAGAATTTCAAAACATCAATTACGGGTATATGCCGAATGAATTGGTGTTGAAAGACATTAATTTAAAGATTAAAAAAGGGGAAAAAATAAAAATTGAAGGACAAAACGGTTCGGGAAAATCTACCTTCAGCAAAATTCTAACCACGCTGTACCAACCGAATGCGGGTTCTATTTTGATCAACAACAGAGATAAAAAATTCTATGATGATGAGAAAATGGGCGAAAAAATCTTGTTGGTTACCAATGAAGATATTCTCTTCAATGACAGCATTTACAGCAATATCGCTTTGGGGAAAGAGATATCGATTTCAGACATTTTGGACAAAGCTAAAGACATCAATTTCTACGATTTCATTGCTTCCAAAGAAGATGGCTTGGATTTTATCATCAATGAAAATGGTAAAAACCTTTCTACCGGTCAACGTAAAAAAATCCTATTATTGCGTGCTTTATTTGCAGAAACAGAAATCATAATTCTTGACGAAGTACTATCAGGAATGGATATTGAGTCCCGCAATAAAGTGGAATCCTTAATCAATGACGACGAAGATAAAACGTACATTATCATCTCACACGAACCTATTAAAAACATTAACTTCTCGAAAAAATACAAAATAACCAATGGAGAACTCTACGTATTACAACACGAAATCGATCAATTTTATTAAAATACTGCATAAGATTTTAGTAGCCTTTTTGATTGTTGTAGTAGTCTTAATTTTTGCCCTAAGATTAAACGATACCGTAAGTTTCAAAGAAGGTCAAATTTTCTCAGACACACCGCAGTTGAAAATCAATGCACCCAATGATGTCAAAGTCTTAAGCGTTGCAGTAAAAGAAGGTCAAGAAGTGCAAAAAGGCGATACGCTATTTGTACTTGAAAACAAAAAAACAAAGTCGGATTACGACGTATTGAATGCTGATATTGCTTCGAAAGAAAACAAAATCACCATCATTAACAAGTTGATTGCAAATACAATAGACCGTAAGAATTCATTAATTCAGTTGCTTCGCATTCAATCCGGAATCTACAAAACGGATCGTAAGAAAACGGCAACCGAAATTAGCGCTTTAAATAACAAATTGAATTTGTCATCGCAACAAACCTCGATTCTTACTGATAAATTTAAGACCGATTCCTTGTTGTATGCCAAAGGAGCTATTTCGCGTTACGAATTAACCGACACTAAGAATAAAAACTTAGACGATAAGAAATCGCAAGTGGATATCAAGTCGACGTACAGTGTGAAAAATTACGATTTTGAAAATTTATACAACAACTACAAACGCTCTAAAAATGATTTGCAGCGCAGTATTATTGATGTAGACAATGAAATTCAGAATTATCAACGAGATTTGGTGGAATTGCAAACCCAAATCAAAGATGGCAGTTTCAACTTGAATTATATTTCGGATGAGCTGAAAAAACTCGTGATCGTTTCTCCAATTCACGGGACCGTATCGAATCTTTTCAATGCGCGGCAGAATGTTGAAATCATCAATAAAAGTGACCTATTGGCTATCATCGCTCCCAAAAAAGAAGCATTTTACGCCAAAGTTATTTTGGATGAGAAAGACTTAGCCTACATTAAGAAAGGGCAAGAAATCAATCTGAAATTGGATGCCTATAATTACTATCGTTACGGCGCTATCAAAGGAAAAATCACTTATGTTTCACCTTCTGATGTAGACAAAACTTTTTACTGTTTGGCCGATATTAAGAAATACAATCCGAACATCACGTTAAAAGCCGGGTACAAACTTAAAGGCGAAGTAATCATTGAACGAATGCAATTGTTTCAATATATTATCAAAAAATTATTCAATAAAATCGACAACAACGTCAACTAAGTCATGAAAAAGATTTTATTTCTAGTAGTTCTAATAGTTTCTAATGTTTCGTTAGGCCAAAACTTGATGACGTATAAAGACTGTTTGGATTTGGCGTTGAAAAATAATTTGGACATTCAAAGTGCCTTGAACAACGAGCAAATAGCGAAGTTTCAATACCGCGCGAGTTATGGAAATTTATTGCCCTCAATTTACGGAACCATGAATAATAAGAATTCTTGGGGACGAGAAATTGATCCAAAAACTAACGTATTTGTCAACCAGGACATCAAGAACTTTGTAGGTTATATCAATACGTCCTTCAATTTATTTTCTGGATTTGCCACTTTGAACTCGATTAAATTGGCCAAAGAAGATCGCAAAATAAGCAAAAGCGCCGTAAAGAAAATTGAAAATGAAGTTACGATTAGCTTGGCAGAAAAGTTCATTACGATTTTGTATTTACAAGAAATTGTGGTGGCTAATCAAGAACAAATCAAATCGAGTGAAAAGCAATTGGAACTAACACTTTTGAAATTTAATTCGGGTGTCATTCCAGAAAGTGAAGTCTTCAAAGTGAAATCGCAAAAAGCGACCGAAGAAATGAATTTGTTGACGAATCAAAACCATTTGACCGACAACATGATTAGTTTGAAACAGCTGATGAACGTTCCATTGGAAAAAGAAATTGTGCTAATCAAACCAATCCTCAATTTGGATAAGAATGTTACTTTAGACGAAGATCCATACGCTTTAATTAAAAAAGCGATTACCATTAATCCGTCATACGAAATGAGTTTGTTAAAAGAGAAAAAAGCGAGAACTTCGTTAGCGTTATCGAGAGCTCCGCTGTATCCTTCTATCAATTTGTTATACCAATATGGTTCCAATTATACCAATACCGATATCGTGGCTACCACAAAAGAAATTATTCCGCTAAAAGATCAGGTTAAGAACAATGAAGTGAATATTTTCAGAATAAGCGTAGTCGTTCCAATTTTCAGTCAGTTTGACAATTACTCGAAAATTAAAACGAATAAATTACTGCTGAAACAGTCGAAAATGGATACTCAAATGACTCAAAACCAACTTTCAAAAGAAGTATTAAAAGCCATTACCGATACCAAAACTTCGATTAAAAAGAATGAAGCTTCTTCCATTGCCTTTGAGTTTTCTCAAAAAAGTTATGAAGCGGATGTTTTGAAGTTTGAGTTGGGAAAAATCAACATTAGCGAATTGAATTTAACCAAGTACAATTTCAACAATTCTCAAGCCGAGTTGATTCAATCGAAATACGAATTGCTCTACAACAACGCTTTGATTAAGTTCTATTTAGGGGAAAATTTTACACTATAGTGCCGCACAATTTAGGTTCGTAAAAAAAATCTTATGGAATTTGATGTATATTTGAGCAACCAATATTCCAGTCGATGGCATCAAAACTACTAGAGAAGTCCTATTTCATTTTCTTGATCGTACTTCCTTTGGTTTTCTTTCCTAACACAATCGATCCCGCTTTGATTCCGAGGCAATTTGTATTAAGTATTTTTATACTTGCCTTGCTTTCGATTGTTGCTTTTCAAAAAATAGCAATTTTCGGTTTACCGTTTAAGAATCCTATCTACATTTCCTTTCTCGTTTTTCTAATTTGTTGTGCTGCTCCTTTTTTAGGAGTTGCACATAGCACGTCTGAAAGTTGGTATTTCCTTTCAAAGTTGCTCGTAATTTTTGCATTTTTCTTACTGACAACGCTATTCCTTTATTCCAAAAGCATTGATGCCAAAGCAATCTTGCAATCAGCACAACTTTTTGGCGGAATTGCGATCGGTTCCGCTCTGGTTCAAATAATCAAAAAAAGCTTGGCCGGCCAACATCTATTTCATCAAGTAAATGTTATTGACGGATTGTTTGCGAACAAAAACTTACTTTCAGCCATTCTTTTTCTCTGTCTGCCCTTCTTTTTTCTGGGCACACAAGAAACCAAAAAGTGGAAGTACTTTTCTTGGATTGGCATTTTTGGCGCACTTTTTATCATTTTAGTTATTCGAACTCGTGCCGTTTTGTTGGCTAGTGTTGTATTCATACTTCTGCTACTCTACTTCTATCTCCGAATTCAACTTCGAGTTAGCAGCATAAAATTAATCGCTTTCAGTGCCTCCACTTTTGCTGCGATAGCAATATTTTACCGCTATTATATTAGTACGTTTATTCTTGGCTTAAAGTCGTCTAACAACCCTACCGAGCAATATTTATACAGGATCTTCGATTCCAAAACCTTGAATTACCGTACTCAATTTTGGGAAAATTCATTGCAAATGTTTCAGGAACACCCGTTGCTAGGCGTAGGTTTAGGAAATTGGCAAGTCTATTTTCCAAAATACGGATTGGGAAAATTTACCAATTTTGAAATTGCGAATGGCATCCATACTTTACAGCGTCCGCACAATGATTTTCTTCAAATTCTCTGCGAAAATGGTGTCTTGGGATTTATCGGATATTATTTTCTTTTCGGATTGGTGTTCTACTTTCTTTTTTCATTATTTAAGAATTCCAAATCCACAACCGAACAGTGGAAGTATGCCTTTATTTTCTCAGGAATAGTGGGCTTTATGTTGATTTCTTTTTTTGATTTCCCAATGGAACGAATCGAACATCAAGTACTGCTCGTGTTGCTTTTCTCGATAGTCGTATCCGAATATTATTCCAAAAATAAAGACCTTAAGGATGCAAATTATAACAACCGCTTTGTCTTACTATTTATAGCAATCGCTGCTCTTTTTTCCCTAACAGTATCCTACTACCGATTCAAAGGTGAAGTGGCGACAGCCAAGTTGTATTTTTCAAAACGACATGAGGAATGGGATAAAACAGTACAATTAGCGACCAATGCTTCGAGTTCTTTTTACCAAATTGACCCTACAAGTATTCCGCTAGAATGGTACAAAGGACTTGCTTACTTTAACCAAAAAAACATTTCAGAAAGTACGTACTGTTTTGAAAAGGCTTATGAGAATGCTCCTTATCAAATACAAGTTCTGAATAATTTGGGGAGTTGTTATCAAGTGACAGGCAATTTCGAAAAAGCAAAATCAACTTACCTTACTGCTTTGCAAATTTCACCTCAATTTGAAGAAGCCCGATTGAATTTAGCCGCATTGTACTTCAACGCTAAAGAGTATGAGAATGCTTTTAGAACCATTGATTTGATTGCTATAAATTCCAAGAACCCAAAATACACAGTTTATTTAGTTCCGATTTTGACGCATCAACTGAATGCTATTTTAGCGAAAAATGGAAACGAGAATTTATCCAAAAAAATAGCCGCTGAAGTCACCAACAGCCAAAAAATAATGCAACTTTACTTTAGTGCCAAAAAGAGAAAAATAGATTTCAAATCTTATATAATCAATCCCGACTTGATTATTAATTGATGTTAATGTAAAAAACTACAATGCCATGGCATAGAAAAGTAGACACTTCATCTACTTGAAATTCGAATAGGGAGAATTCTTTTGATTGATGGATAGCAATGCAAATGCGTAAACAAGTGAAGGAGCAGCAGTTCTCATGCCAGAATGATTGATGGTGAGCAGCCAAAATAAGAAAAAAGTAGCACGATAAATTTTCTCTTTTTCTTTGAGATACAAAAGGATTGGCGTAAAAATAAGGATTAATAGGGCCGCAATTCCCAACGAACCATGTTCCGAAATCATGCGGGTCATTTCATTATGGCTTGAAGTACGTATTCCTGATTTTTTCTTTCTAATATCATGCCCTGTACCAGAACCGACACCTAAAAGTGGGCTTTTTTCAAACGTTTTAATTTCTGATAGTGCTAATTGAACTCTACCCGTTGTTATTTTTCGAATTTTAAAATTTCCACGCATGTCTTCACAGGCATAGCGGTTTAGAATGAGTCCATTTGTTTGATACCAAGTCAAAACCAAAATAGCACTAAATGAAAAAACAAGAACTAGCATTTTAATTTTCCATTGACGAAGTCTTTCTTCTTTCAAATTAAAGAAAAGAAATACAACTAGAACAGTCATAATGACAATCCCTGTCAAAATTCCTCCTCGCGAAAAAGTCAATAAACCTCTATAAAAAATCGCTAGAGTAAGCACTAAATTCAAAAGAAAGGAAACACTTTTTAGAGAATCATACATCAGTCTAAAAAAAAAGACAACCATCCCTAAACCCATAGCTGTTGCTACTTGATTGGGACCAAACCCACCCGATAAGATGGAACTTGAAACGGTATTAAAATAGGTTGACTTGGTTACTGGACAGTATAAAAACAGATAAGCACAGCAAGTGATGATTGGAAGTCCTAATGCTAAAAGTATGCCTCGGATTTGAAGTTCCTCTATTTTGCGTTTGTAAGTATACATTGAACAAATGGCCAAACAAACGGGCCCAGAAATATCAAATACAATATTTTGAAGTACCTTATCATGAATAGTCCGTGTTGCTACATATATTCCAGGAAGCAACAATACTAAAAAAATAAAATAGGGTGATTTGCTCCTCGAACTCCAATTAAAATACAACCCTAAAGTACAGAATAATGCCGCTCCATACTTCCCGAATTCATAATTGGGATTACCGTTCGTCATTCTCAAAAAGACTTCCGATCCAACAATATAAGCCGCTACATAAAGTGCTTCATTGCCTTTGTCTTTACTGGAAACCACAATATAAATCCCAGCTAAAACAATTAAGTAGGCATAGATTTTTGAGAACAAAGGGAAATTAAAAACCATCACAGCGAGCATAATGTGCAAAAATACTGCGGGAAAAAAAAAGCGTTTAGTGTTGACCATGAAAGTATATTGTCTTTGAAAATGGATTGGGCTTGAATGGATTAAGGCGTTTTAACTACTATGACTTCCCTTAGTAATTCAAAGATACTTTTTTTATACATTCCATTTTATGGCAGAGCAAATTATTGACATTCTAAAAAAGTTTCCCTTTTTACCTTTTATCAATACAACATTTGGACTTCCTTAATATCAAAATCTACAATAGAATCATTTTCTAAAAGGATTTCCAACTTTCCTGTAGCATTTGTCCCTTGGATAATTCCCATAAAACGAATCCCGCTCTGATTTTCAAAAGGCATGGGAACACCCTTTTTAAAAAGCCAATTTTCATAATTTTTTTTGAACGCAGCGGCATTGGTATTCAAGTGCCTTGTTTTGCTTTTCAAATTTTCAACTATGGAAACTAGAAGCAATTCTTTGTCAAAAAAGTCATTACATAGCAAAGCTAAAGAAGTAGCTCTTGGTAGATTTTCAAATTTGGTTTGGTTGACATTTAGTCCTAATCCAACAATAGATTGAATCGTTCCATCGCTTTTGATTGTATTTTCAATTAAAATTCCGCCTATTTTCTTAGCGTCTGACATTATGTCGTTTGGCCACTTAATACTTAAATTAGGGATTTGCAACTCTTTTAAAGCTTCGATAACTGACAGGGAAACTGCAATATTCAACTGAAACAATTGTGAAATCTCGGCAACGCAATCCTTTATCAAAACACTCATTATTAAGTTCTTACCAGATTCTGTCGACCAAACAGAACCCATTTGTCCTTTCCCGTGCGTTTGATTTTCTGCACTAACTACAGTGAAATTGTCTACATCTTTTTGTAGGGAAAGCACCTTTAGAAACTCATTAGTAGAATCTATGGCATCGAGTTTGACTAGCTTCATGGAATTGATTTAAGAAACAGTATTTAATCTTATGTTAAGGTTCAAAAATAATCACAAAAAATGATAACTTTGCAAACATATATAAAATAATAAATGGCAAAAAAGACAAGCAATAATGATGTTTTACTGGCTAACATCATCAAAGGAATTGAAGAAGTAAAAGGAAACGATATTGATATTTTAGATTTAAGAGAAATAGACAATTCTGCTTGTGATTATTTCATCATCTGCAACGGAAATTCAAACACTCAGGTTAACGCGATAGTTAACTCCATCCAAAAAACAGTTTCAAAAGCGATTAAAGACAAGCCTTGGCATGTTGAAGGGACTGATAATGCCGAGTGGGTATTGATGGATTATGTCAATATTGTGGTTCACGTTTTTCAAAAACACATTCGCGAATACTACAACATAGAAAGCCTTTGGGGCGATGCCAAAATCACAACTATCGAAAACAAATACTAAAGAAAAAAATGGCCAACGATAACAAACCGAATCCGAATAAAATAAAAATTAGTCCATGGCTGATGTATGGACTCATCATCTTGATCTTTTTAGGCATTAGTTATGCCACTGGTGGTTCCAGTTTTCAAGAAGTCGCCAAAACTAGCTCGTCCAAATTTAATACGTACTTAGAAAACGGAGACGTTCAAAAAGTAATTGTCTACAATAAAACAGAGGCCGAAGTTTATTTGACCAAAGAAGCGCTTGCAAAACCAATGTACAAAGCGGTAGCCAAAGATTTATTGAATCGCCCGAATATCAAAGGACCGCATTATGTTTTTGACATTGGAAATGATGAAATTTTTCAAAAGAAATTAGAAACAGCCGTTGCGGAAGGCAAATTAAAAGATTATAATTTCTTACCTAAAAACAATTGGTCGGACATCTTGATTAGTTTGCTACCAATCCTAATTATCGTTGGATTGTGGATATTCATCATGCGCAGAATGAGTGGTGGTGCTGGCGGTGGCGGCGGTCAAATCTTCAATATCGGGAAATCTAAAGCCAAGTTGTTCGACGAAAAAACCGATATCAAAACTACTTTTAAAGATGTTGCCGGTCTTGAAGGAGCAAAAGAAGAAATTCAAGAAATAGTAGAGTTCTTAAAGAACCCAGAAAAATATACCAATTTGGGAGGGAAAATACCCAAAGGAGCACTCTTAGTTGGCCCTCCAGGAACCGGAAAAACCTTATTAGCCAAGGCAGTTGCCGGCGAAGCTAAAGTACCTTTCTTCTCTTTATCGGGATCTGATTTTGTGGAAATGTTTGTTGGTGTTGGAGCTTCTCGCGTTCGCGATTTGTTTAAACAAGCCAAAGAAAAATCACCTGCCATTATCTTCATTGACGAAATTGATGCTGTCGGAAGAGCACGTGGTAAAAATAACTTTTCCGGCGGAAATGACGAACGGGAAAATACTTTGAATCAATTGCTTACCGAGATGGATGGTTTCGGAACCAATTCCAATGTAATCGTGCTAGCTGCTACCAATAGAGCCGATGTCTTAGACAAAGCTTTAATGCGTGCTGGACGTTTCGACCGACAAATTTTTGTTGACCTACCAGACATTCGCGAACGAAAAGAAATTTTTGAAGTGCATTTGACTCCTTTGAAAAAAGTGGAAAACTTAGACACCGATTTTCTAGCCAAGCAAACACCTGGATTTTCAGGAGCAGATATTGCGAACGTTTGTAATGAAGCAGCGTTAATTGCCGCCAGAAACAATAAAACAGCAGTAGACAAACAAGATTTCTTAGACGCTGTTGATAGAATCGTAGGCGGACTAGAAAAGAAAAACAAAATAGTTACACCTGACGAAAAGAAAGCCATTGCTATTCACGAAGCAGGTCATGCCACAGTAAGTTGGATGCTAGAACATGCGGCACCATTAGTTAAAGTAACAATTGTTCCTAGAGGGCAAAGTTTAGGAGCTGCGTGGTATTTACCAGAAGAAAGATTGATTGTTCGTCCAGATCAAATGCTAGATGAAATGTGTGCAACCATGGGCGGTAGAGCTGCTGAAAAAGTAACGTTCAATCGAATTTCAACGGGAGCTTTGAGCGATTTAGAAAAAGTAACCAAACAAGCGAGAGCTATGGTCACTATTTATGGATTGAATGATAAAATCGGAAATGTCACCTATTACGATTCTTCAGGTCAAAGTGAATACAATTTTTCGAAACCATATTCCGAAGATACGGCCATGATTATCGACAAAGAAATCTCTTCTTTGATTGAAAGTCAATACGAAAGAGCAATTCAAATTCTCGAAGAAAACAAAGACAAACTGAACCAACTAGCTGATATTCTGATAGAAAAAGAAGTGATTTTCAAAGACGATTTGGAAGCTATTTTTGGCAAACGAAATTTCGATACCAATTTACAGGAAGTAACCGATTTATAATCCATAAGGATTCTAGGTAATTTTTAAAAAATCTTAATTCAATATTACATTTGAATTAAGATTTTTTTATCTTTGGATGTTTTCCAAATTATATTAATCACTTCAATACACACTATGAGTCTTTTCAGAAAAATTTTTGGTTCTGGTACGGATTCCTCTGAAGAGGAAAAGCAAAGTGAGTTTAATACTCCGCAAGCTCACCTATCAGCGCCAGCCGATGAAAAGTTTACTTTCAATTTTAAAAAGAATGGCGGAAAGTTTTTGTATTGTGAGAATCTAACCGAAGTCAAAGATAATTTTGAACATATTCTAGAAGAAAACGATTGGTTTGAATCGGAGGCTGCTTGCTTCGAACCCAAACTTTTCAGCATGTTGGATGAAAACAAACTTTCCTATAAAAATCCCACTAGCCCAAAATTTTTGTTGGCTAGCTGCGAAAACCTGATTGCAGACGAAGGTTCCATATTGTTTTCTTCAAATCAAATCAAGCAGAACAAGCCAAATGACTTGCCAACTAATATGGTAATCATTGCTACTACAAGTCAAATTTTAGAAAGTAAAAGTGACGGACTTCGTGCCATCAAAAAGAAATACGATAAAGATTATCCTACCAATATTACTACCATAAAATATTTTGAAAAAGCCAAAGAAGAAGATTTTCTTCAATATGGTAGTGCTGCCAAAAATTTATATTTACTTCTTTTAGAAGACCTTTAAGATGAATGAAACTCTCACGAGAACATTATCTGGAATTGTATATATCGTTATCTTAATTTCAGCCACTTTACACTCCAACAGTTTTTTACTTCTTTTTGGCGCTTTGCTATTGTTGTTAGTTTTAGAATTTTGTGCATTGGTTCAGATACAAAGAGCCTTACCTATAGGCATTGCGGCACTAACCTACTTTTGGTTTTTCTATTTCCCTAGCACTCGAATAATCGATTTCCTCATCTTAGCAATTTCCCTTTTTACAGCATTTAAAGCCATAGCACTAGTGTTCGATAGTGGTAAAAGTAAAATGGATTCTTTTTCGAAATACAGCTATTTAATTGGATACATTGTCTTTCCTGTAATTCTTATTACTAAACTTCCCTATGTAACCGGAACATTTACTCCTTCAATCATTATCAGTGTTTTTGTTTTGATTTGGATTAACGATACGATGGCGTATGTTGTAGGGAAATCAATTGGGAAACATAAGTTGTTGGAACGGATTTCTCCAAAAAAAACCATCGAAGGATTTGTAGGCGGTGTTGTTTTTTCGATGCTATTTAGCATTCTGATTGCCTATTATTTTATTCATCAGCCCTTACTTTATTGGGTTATAATTGCCACTATAGTAGGCGTTTTTGGAACCCTTGGCGACTTAGTCGAATCCAAATTAAAGCGATTAGCCAACGTAAAAGACAGTGGAAAAATAATGCCCGGACATGGAGGCATTTTAGATCGCTTGGATAGTATTATATTTGTCGGACCTTTTGTATTTTTGTTTTATCAAATCATAGCGTATGTTTCATAAAGAAGGCGGAAAAATTATTCTTATTTCTACTACATTAACCGTAGTTTTTTTGCTCCTAGCGGATCATTTTATAACCCTTTTTTGGCTTAAAAAAGCGGTAGAAGTTCTTATTTTGTTTTTTTTAATTTTGATTTTACAATTTTTTAGAAATCCAAAAAGAGACGTTGCTATTAATGACCACCATGTCATTGCTCCCGTTGACGGAAAAGTAGTGGTGATTGAAGAAGTTTTTGAAAGCGAGTATTTTAAGGACAAACGTTTACAAGTATCGATTTTTATGTCGCCTATCAATGTGCATGTAACTCGATATCCTGTTAATGGTAAAATCAATTTTAGCAAATACCATCCAGGGAAATACTTGGTAGCTTGGCATCCAAAGGCCAGTACCGAAAACGAGCGTACTACAGTTGTGGTAGAAAATCGTATTTTTGGTGAATTGTTGTACCGTCAAATTGCTGGTGCTCTAGCTCGGCGTATTGTAAATTATGCCGAAGAAGGAATGCAAGTGATACAAGGTACTGACGCCGGATTCATAAAATTTGGTTCTCGTGTCGATTTATTTTTACCTTTGGGTACGGAAATTAATGTAAAGCTCAATGATAAAGCAGTAGGCGGAAAAACCATTATTGCTACTAAATCCTAATGACAGAAAAAGATTTAAATACCCGATTTGAAGAAGCCGTTGCCATTGCAGACGAAATGACACAAGCGTCGTTGCCACAAGATGTGCAATTGCGATTGTATGCCTATTATAAGCAAGCTACTTTTGGGACATTAGATCCTTCTAAAACCTCTACCTATCATTTGCGTGATGCTTTTAAAACCAATGCTTGGATGCAAATCAGTCACCTGACCTCGGATGAAGCCAAAGAATTGTATATCGAAGCCATCCATTCTCTAGTCAAAAAATAATATTTTTATGAAAAAAAGACACCTTATATTCATGAGCTTAATCCTGCTTGTGGTGGTTTCCTGTAATAAAAAAAAGCTGACCGAAGTGGTGGAAGTTCCTTTGCCTTCTAAAGAAGATAAAATGATTATTGGCAATCCCGAAGATGTGAAAGCCGAAGATGGAACGTTTCAAATGATTGCACTTCCTTATGGTTACGAAGCATTAACTCCGAATATTGATGCGCTCACCATGGAATTGCATTATTCCAAACACTATTTAACCTATACCAACAATCTCAACAAAGTAATTGCCGGCACCGAATTAGATCAATTACCAATTGAAGACGTTCTTAAAAAGCTAGACGTAAGCAATGCCGATTTGAGAAATAACGCTGGAGGCTATTACAACCACACCTTGTTTTGGGAATGCATGGCTGCCAAATCGGGTGGACAACCGAAAGATACTTTAGCATTAGCCATCACTCGAGATTTTGGTTCTTTTACAGCTTTTAAAACTCAATTTGAAGACGCCGCTTCCAAACAATTTGGGTCGGGTTGGGCTTGGTTAATAACGGATAGCGCTGGGAAATTACAAGTAACTAATACCGCAAATCAAGATAATCCGTTGATGTCGAACGCGGTGATTAAAGGCACTCCAATTTTGGCTTTAGACGTATGGGAACACGCGTACTACTTGAATTACCAATACAAACGCAAGAAATACATTGATGCCTTTTTTAATGTGATTAATTGGAAAAAAGTCAACGAGAAATACGAAGAAGCCATCAAGAAAAAATAAAAAAAATCCCATTCGAAGTGAATGGGATTTTTTTTATTTCAAACCAGCTAAACTTTGCTCGATGGTTGCGATTTTTGCTAACGAATCGGCTTGCTTTTGCCGTTCCATAGCCAATACTTTTTCAGGAGCGCCGGCTACAAATTTCTCGTTGGATAGTTTGGCTTCTACTGATTTTAAGAATCCTTGCGTATATTTTAGTTCTTCTGTCAATTTGGCAATTTCTTCTTCCACGTTGATGGCGCCCGAAATTGGAATAAAATACTCGTTTGATTTTACCCGAAACGATAAGGCTCCAGCCACTTTATCCGAAACATACTCATAAGAAGTTATGTTTCCTAATTTTACAATTACTGAATCGAAATAAGTCGTCACGGCGTCGTGATTCACTACTTTCATTTCGATGGCTTCTTTAAACGGAATGTTTTTCTCTTTTCGAATGGTTCGAATTCCGGATATTACTTCAATGGTGTTTTCAAAATCAGCGATCAAACTTGCATTAAAGGATTTCGATTCTGGCCAAGTTGCTACAATTAAAGCTTCTTCTGGTGTTCTTGACCCTATGTGTTGCCAAATTTCCTCGGTCAAAAACGGCATGAACGGGTGTAGTAATTTCAAATTATTCTCCAACATTTCAATCGCTTTGTCAAAAGTCAATTGATCCATCGGTTGCTGGTATCCTGGCTTTATCATTTCAAGAAACCACGAACAGAAATCATCCCAAACCAATTTATAAATTGCCATCAGCGCATCGGAGATTCTGTATTTTTCGAAATGGTCTTCGATTTCTAGTGAGGTTTGTTGCACTTTGGCTTCGTACCATTCGATAGCGACTTTAGACGATTCGGGTTGCGGAATAGCATTCGATACTTCCCATCCTTTTATCAATCGGAAGGCATTCCATATTTTATTTGAAAATGCTTTTCCTTGATTGCACAATTCTTCGTCAAACATGATGTCGTTTCCGGCAGAAGCACTCAATAATAAACCGACACGTACACCATCGGCTCCAAATTTTTCAATAAGACCTAGCGGATCCGGAGAATTTCCTAATGATTTCGACATCTTACGACGATTCTTATCCCGAACCAATCCGGTTAGATACACATTGGTAAATGGTTTTTTTCCGGTGTATTCATAGCCGGCAATAATCATTCGCGCCACCCAAAAGAACAAAATATCCGGTCCCGTTACCAAGTCGTTGGTTGGGTAATAATACTTGAAATCTTCACTTTCTGGATCCATGATTCCGCCAAACACAGCCATTGGCCACAACCAAGACGAAAACCACGTATCTAATGCATCGACATCTTGTGTTAAGTTGGCGGTTGTCAATTGCTGGTTATTGGTTCTTTGTTTAGCTAAAACCAAGGCTTCTTCTATAGATTCGGCCACTACAAAATCTTCTTTACCGTCTCCGTAGAAGTAAGCTGGAATTTGTTGTCCCCACCATAATTGCCGGGAAATATTCCAATCGCGAATATTTTCCAACCAGTGGCGATAGGTATTGTCAAATTTTTTGGGATACAATTTAATTTCTTCGGTTTCCAAAACAGCTTTGATGGCAGGTTTTACCAAGTCTTCCATTTTTAAGAACCATTGGTCAGACAAACGAGGTTCGATAATGGCTTTGGTTCGTTCCGAAGTTCCTACTTTGTTCAAATGGGTCTCCGTTTTGGCTAAAGCGCCCATCGTTTCCAATTCTTTGGCGATGGCTTCCCGAACTACAAAACGATCTTGTCCTTGATAGTACAATCCAAAGCTATTTAAGGTAGCATCCTCATTGAAAATATCGATGATTTCCAATTGGTGCTTCTCTCCTAGCGTCTTGTCATTCATATCGTGCGCCGGGGTTACCTTTAAGCAACCGGTTCCGAACTCGATATCCACGTACTCGTCTTCAATAATAGGAATTACGCGACCACAAATGGGCACGATGGCTTTTTTCCCTTTGAGATGTGTAAATCGTTCGTCGTTCGGATTGATACAAATGGCAGTATCTCCAAAAATAGTTTCCGGACGCGTGGTGGCAATGGTCAAAAAGTCCTCACTGCCTTCTATTTTATACTTTAGGAAATAGAGTTTCCCTTGTTGTTCTTCATAAATTACTTCCTCATCCGAAAGCGTGGTTTTGGCTTCCGGATCCCAGTTGACCATTCGGTAGCCGCGGTAAATTAGTCCTTTATGGTATAAATCTACGAAAGAACGAATTACGGAAGCCGACATATCGGGATCCATGGTGAACTTGGTTCGGTCCCAATCGCAGGAGCACCCTAATTGTTTAAGTTGTTCTAAGATTACGCCACCGTATTTATCTGTCCAATCCCAAGCGTGCTTTAAGAATTCTTCTCTAGTTAGGTCGTTTTTGTTGATTCCTTCCGCCTTTAACTTGGCCACCACTTTCGCCTCCGTAGCAATAGACGCGTGATCGGTTCCAGGAACCCAGCAGGCATTGAATCCTTTTAGGCGTGCTCGCCGAATCAACACGTCTTGAATGGTATTGTTGAGCATGTGCCCCATGTGCAAGACACCCGTAACGTTTGGTGGTGGAATTACGATGGTGTAGGGAGTTCTATGATCGGGAGTGGAATGAAAGTAGTTGTTTTTCATCCAGTAGTCGTACCATTTTTTTTCGGCATTTTTGGCATCAAATTGCGATGGAAGTGTCATATGCGGTGGATTCTTGTTGGGTTGCTTTGGTATTTTATGATTAGTGGTGTGCGTGTTGTTTGGTTCGTATGCTAGCCCCGATTGCAACGGCATCTCCCGGTTTAGAAAAACATGGCGTCAGCCATAGTTTTTGTTAGCCGGGAATATAGTGGAAAGCGGGAAACAGCTCCTGAAAAAAATTTTAATTAATGGTATGCTATTTGCTAACCCTGCAAAAGTAAATAATTCGGTCATTATAAAAAATTAAGAATTAATTATTTGCACATAACTTAAAAGAAAGTATTTTTACGTAACCAAAAAACTAAAAATTAACCGAAATGAAAAAAGTAATACTAGTAATCGCCTTCCTAAGTTTGTCGTTGACGGGAACTGCCCAGGGTGCTAAAATTGAGTTTTTAGCCAAAGACAACACGGTAGATTTTGGAAAAGTCTATAAAGACAGCGACAGCGGATTGCGAACTTTTGAATTTAAGAATACCGGAGACGCACCGTTAATCATTACCAACGTACAATCGACTTGTGGTTGTACTGTGCCTTCAAAACCAACAGAACCCATTTTACCAGGTAAAACTGGAAAAATAGACGTCAAGTATAACATGAGTCCAGGTCCGATTCGAAAAACCATTACCGTAGAATCGAATGCTACTAATGTAGAAGACGGAAGAGTAGCCATCAAAATTAAAGGCGAAGTGTTGGTCAAAGAAGAAGTCAACATTTTAGAAAAGAAAAAAGGTGTTCCTACCAGCGAATATTAAAAGAAAACCTCCCATTGTGGAGGTTTTTTTTAGAGCATACTTTTGAGTTGGAAACGAAACTTTAGGGGTTTTCCGTTGCGCTCTACTTCCATCGTTATCCATTTTCCTTCCTCTGATTTTAATAACGCATTGATTTCTTGCAATTGGTATTTGTAGCCAGTGGTTCCGTTAATAGCGACGAGAAGATCTCCTTTTTGGAGTCCGCATTGCTCAGCCGGAGAATTCTCTCGCACATTAGCAATCGTATAAACGGGCTTCAGGGAAAACTTATATTTGAAGTTACTTTGCTTCTTTTCTCCTGTATTGTCATAAGTATTTTCTAGGAGTAGAGTTTGAAGCGGAACCGTTTCCTGCACCCATTGCAATCCTTCGTTTTGAAATTCAATACCGCTCATGTTGTACGAGAAAGGGCTGTTAAAATCCCGACCTTTTTTGAGAAACAAGGTGTTATTTCGATAGTCAAAAAATAGGGTGAACCGCTTTAAGATTTCACCACCAATGGAGCCGACACGATCAACAACCATGTTGACGCTTTTGATGGAGGTAGAATCAGGAAATGCAATGATTGGGTTAGAAAATTCAAAACTTTGGAGTTCAAATTTTGTGATTTTTGCACGTTTCCCATTGATGTCGCCACTAAATCCTTTACCCAAAAAATCTTCAAAATTCTTTTCAGGAACTTCAATATTATTTTTTGAATTTTGAAACAACCAAAGCGCATCACTATTGCCAATATCAAGCAGTAGTTTGGCGGGAAAAGTCCTGTCGCTTAGGGTTACGGAAGCAATGGTATACGGCTTGGATTTTTCAATGGTAATGGGGAAGGAAGTAAATTTTTTTGCTAGTCTCTTTCTGACTTTCGGATCTTCTTTGTAGACAATAATTTTTCTTCTGTCGTAATTGATTTCAATCAGTTGATTTTTAAAAAAATTATACCCAATGATCCCGTTTACTGGTATTCCTACATGAGAGGAAAAATTAAAACTTTGGTCTAAGACGATGTATAAATTGTGGTGACGATCAATCAAACTTCCGATGGAAAGGATATTGTTGGACGATTTCAAACCTTCAATCGCTTCTTCACTTCCCAAACCACGCATTTTAATTTTTTGAATGTTGTTGAAACTTACAGCTTCTTTATCGTCCAAGCTCAATAATATGGTTTCGTCAACTCCCGAGTCCAAAAGAAAATTAAGACTGACACCGTTGACTTCAATAGGAATAAAAATTAAATTATTAATGAATTGAAACGGAATTACAACTTTGTTTTTATCGGTTTCAAATTGAAATCCGCCTTGAGCAAAAAGCATTTTTTGAGACAAAAGTAGCAATGCGATAACAGTCGGAAATCTCATAAATAATGTTTCCATAAAAATAATTAAAAAAATAATAAAAACGGAAAACAATTGGCGTCCTCTTAAAAATTTCGCAAATTTGCAGTTCAAAAATAACTACTGATTATGCCTAAAATTTCAAACAAAGGGAAGCAAATGCCAGAATCTCCGATTCGAAAATTAGTTCCTTATTCTGATATTGCCAAAAAGAAAGGTCACAAAGTGTATCATTTAAATATTGGTCAACCCGATATCAAAACACCGGAAGTGGCTATGAATTCCATTAAAAACTTAGACATTAAAGTATTAGAGTACAGTCATTCCGCTGGTTTTGAAAGCTACCGAAACAAACTGTCGCAATTTTACAAAACCCACGGCTTACCCATTGAAGTAGCTGATATTATCATCACTACCGGTGGTTCCGAAGCCTTACTTTTTGCTATGGGAAGCACTATGGATCAAGGTGATGAGATCATTATACCGGAACCCTTTTACGCCAATTATAACGGCTTTTCAACAGCCTCGGGTGTAAAAGTTGTGCCCGTGATTTCCACTATTGATACTGGTTTTGCCTTACCTCCTATTGCTGATTTTGAAAAACTAATCACACCCAAAACCAAAGCCATTCTGATTTGCAATCCCGGAAATCCAACAGGGTATTTGTACTCTAAAGAAGAAATGGATCAATTGGCGGCACTAGTTAAAAAATACGACTTGTTCTTAATCGCTGACGAAGTGTACCGCGAGTTTACTTACGATGGCGATATCCATTATTCCGTGATGAACCTACCTGGTTTGGAGGAAAATGCCATTATGATTGATTCGGTTTCTAAACGGTATAGCATGTGCGGCGCCCGAATTGGATGCATTGTTTCTAAAAACAAAGAGCTAATGGCGACCGCTATGAAGTTTGCACAAGCGCGATTGAGTCCGCCGACTTTTGCTCAAATTGCCAGCGAAGCCGCTCTAGACACACCACAAAGTTATTTCGACGAAGTGATTTCGGAGTACCGAGAACGCCGAGATACGCTGATTGAAGAATTGCAAAAAATTGAAGGTGTAAAGGTGGCCAAACCTAAAGGTGCTTTTTATTGTATCGCCCAATTGCCCATTGACAATGCCGACTCCTTTGCGCAATGGATGTTGGAGTCGTTCGATTTGAATAAAGAAACCGTAATGGTTGCTCCAGCGGCTGGGTTTTACTCGACCCCTGGTGTCGGACTCAACGAAGTTCGCATCGCTTATGTTTTGAAAAAAGAAGATCTGATTCGGTCGGTTCAAATATTGAAAGAAGCTATTCGCGTGTATAATTCAAAGTAATTTTAGGAGCTATTTCCCGCTTTCCATTCTATTCCCGGTCAACAAAAACTATGGCTAACGCCATGTTTTTCTAAACCGGGAGATGCCATTGCAATCGGGGCTAGGGTCACTGCATAAAAAAAGGCAACTATTTCTAGTTGCCTTTTTTAGTACCTGTTATTTTGATTTTATCGTTTTAAAGAAAAGTGTGCTTTAAATTCTTTTGAAGCTCCGTATTCTTGATAGATTACTTTGAACCAATAATCAGTAGATGGCAATGGTTTTCCATTATAAGTTCCATCCCAACCTGCTCCGTGTGGAGAAATTTGTTTGATTAATTTTCCGTAACGGTCAAAAATCGTAATGATAGAGTTCGGTTGATCAGGTGTATTCAAATCAAAAATATTCCACGTATCGTTATACCCATCGTCGTTGGGAGTAAAAAACTTAGGATAGTCGATAATGCGTATGGTGGT
>Ga0208124_100111_pt1 | contig 50115 bp, 40 predicted proteins | sample LakWasM104_HOW12_2_FD_183922 | JGI IMG/M metagenome (GOLD analysis project Ga0208124, IMG submission 183922) | Freshwater sediment methanotrophic microbial communities from Lake Washington under simulated oxygen tension - Sediment Metagenome... | ecosystem: Environmental > Aquatic > Freshwater >...
GGTTTGATGATAATACGCCCGCCACATAAGCCTTTACCCACGTAATCGTTACCTTCGCCAGTCAATTCAAACGTAATACCTTTGGCTAAGAAAGCCGCAAAACTTTGACCAGAAGTACCAGTAAAATTGACGTGTATCGTGTCATCCGGCAAGCCTGCATGACCATAACGCGTGGCAACTTGGTTAGACAACATAGTGCCTACCGTACGATTCGTATTAGAAATAGGTACATCTAATACTACTTTCGTTCCAGTTTCTAAAGCGGTATTAGCCAAGCTGACTAATTTGTTATCTAGCGCCTTTACTAAACCATGATCTTGCACATCGTTATGTTTGCGTGAAACCGTTGCTGGCATTTCTGGCAAATGGAACACTTTGGCAAAATCTAAACCTTGAATTTTCCAGTGATCGATACCTGCTTGCATATCGAGTAAATCTGCACGACCGATTAAATCATCAAACTTAGCAACACCAATAGAAGCCATTAACTCGCGCACTTCTTCAGCAACAAAGAAGAAGTAATTCACTACATGCTCAGGTTGACCAGTAAAGCGTTTACGCAATTCTGGGTCTTGTGTTGCCACGCCTACAGGGCAAGTATTCAGATGACATTTACGCATCATGATACAACCCTCAACCACTAACGGTGCGGTAGCAAAACCGAATTCATCAGCGCCTAATAAGGCGCCAATCACAACATCGCGACCTGTTTTAATTTGACCATCGACTTGCAGCACAACGCGACCGCGCAATTGATTGAGCACTAATGTTTGTTGTGTTTCAGCAAGGCCAATTTCCCATGGGCCACCGGCATGTTTTACTGATGAAATTGGTGAGGCACCTGTACCGCCATCATGACCTGCGATCACAATATGGTCTGATTTAGCTTTAGCAACACCAGCCGCAACTGTACCCACGCCAGTTTCAGCAACTAATTTTACTGAAATAGACGCTTTAGGGTTTGCGTTTTTCAAATCATGAATCAGCTGCGCCAAATCTTCAATCGAATAAATATCATGGTGTGGAGGAGGTGAAATCAAACCCACGCCAGGCACTGAGAAGCGCAATTTCGCGATGTATTCAGAAACCTTATGACCAGGTAATTGACCACCTTCACCAGGTTTTGCACCTTGCGCCATTTTGATTTGAATTTGATCTGCATTTGCAAGATATTCAGCAGTCACGCCAAAACGACCAGAAGCCACTTGCTTGATGCGTGAGCGCATTGAATCGCCCGCTTTTAGCGGAATATCTCTCACAATAACATCGCTACCAATGACTTTCGCCATCGTCGTATCAGTGGCTACTGGAATGAAACGTTTAGCATCTTCACCACCTTCGCCAGTGTTTGATTTACCACCAATGCGGTTCATAGCAATAGCTAAAGTTGCATGCGCTTCAGTAGAAATTGAACCGAGCGACATCGCGCCCGTAGCAAAGCGTTTCACGATTTCTTTAGCTGATTCCACTTGCTCAAGCGGAATTGCCGCACCTACTGATTTAATCTCAAACAAACCACGTAATGTCATGTGACGACGTGTTTGGTCATTGATTAACTTAGCATATTCTTTATAAGTATCGTATTGACCTGTGCGAGTTGCGTGCTGCAATTTAGCGATAGAATCTGGCGTCCACATATGTTCTTCGCCACGGACCCTAAATGCGTACTCACCGCCAGCATCTAAGCTGTTAGCCAATACTGGGTCTTCACCAAATGCTGAGGTGTGCAAACGTTCAGCTTCTTCAGCCACTTGGTCTAAACCAATACCTTCAACATTAGTCGTGGTACCTGTAAAGTATTGCTCTACAAATGCGGTATTTAAGCCAATTGCCTCAAATTTCTGTGCGCCACAGTATGACTGATAAGTAGAAATACCCATTTTTGACATGACTTTGTACAAGCCTTTGCCAACCGCTTTAACAAAGTTTTTAGATGCGGCATACGGGTCTTTAACATCCATGTGCTTAATGGTTTCAAATGACAACCACGGACAAACCGCTTCAGCACCGTAACCTGCAAGCAAAGCAAAGTGATGCACTTCACGTGCAGAGCCAGTATCGATGACCAAGCCAGTGCTTGTGCGTAGACCAGCATCAACTAGATGCTCATGCGTTGCCGAACAAGCCAACAATGCTGGAATCGCTAAGCGATCTGCGCTGATATTTCTATCTGAAAGAATCAGAATATTAAAGCCACTTTTCACAGCATTTTCAGCCGCACTAGTAATGCTAGCAACAGCTGCAGCCATGCCAACTTTACCTTGGGTTGCAGGATAAGTAATATCTAACACCAATGATTTATATTGGTTTTGTGTGAGTGTCGCAATCGCTTTCAATTGCTCCAACTCATCTAGCGTCAATACTGGTTGGCTAGCTTCTAAACGCATTGGCGGAGTAGATTCATCCACACCTAATAAGTTAGGTTTTGGGCCAATGAATGTCACCAGTGACATTACCAACTCTTCACGAATTGGGTCAATTGGCGGGTTAGTCACTTGCGCGAATAATTGTTTAAAGTAGTTATAAAGCAACTTCGGCTTGGCTGACAACACTGGCAAAGCAGCGTCGTTACCCATTGAGCCAGCACCTTCTTCACCGTTTTGCACCATAGGTTGCATCACGAATTTGAGATCTTCTTGTGTATAACCAAAAGCTTGTTGCGTATCCAGAAGGCTAGCCGCCATTTCTAGACCACCCTCAACTTTAGGCATATCACTTAAGAAATAACGTGTTTTCTCAATCCACTGTTTATATGGTTTTGCCGCCGCAAGCGCATTTTTCACTTCCGCATCGCCAATAATACGGCCTTGCTCAGTATCAATCAGCAACATTTTGCCTGGTTCTAAGCGCCATTTTTTAACGATTTTCTCTTGTGGGAATGTCAACACGCCCATTTCAGATGCCATCATCACGAGGTCATCTTCAGTTACTAAATAACGCGCTGGACGCAAACCGTTACGGTCTAGCGTTGCACCAATCATGCGACCATCGGTAAATGCTACGGCAGCAGGGCCATCCCATGGCTCCATCAATGCAGCGTGATATTCATAGAACGCGCGGCGCTCTTCATCCATCAAGGCATTATTGCTCCAAGCTTCTGGAATCAACATCATCATCGCGTGAGGCAATGAGTAACCACCAGCCACCAGCAACTCTAAACAGTTATCAAAACAAGCTGAGTCAGATTGGCCATCTACAATTAGCGGCCATAGTTTTTCTAAATCTTCACCAATCAGGCTAGATTTCATCGTCTCATGACGCGCTGCCATCCAGTTAACGTTGCCTTTAACGGTATTAATTTCACCGTTATGCGCAATCATGCGGAATGGATGCGCCAAGTCCCAAGCTGGGAATGTGTTGGTAGAAAAACGTTGGTGCACTAGCGCCAAAGCTGAAACTATTGTTTCATCGTTTAAATCTGTGTAATAAACACCCACTTCATTAGCAAGCAACATACCTTTGTAAACAATGGTGCGTGAAGATAATGATGGAATATAGAACGTGGCTTTATCTTGCAAATTCAGCGCGCGAACTGCATGTTCTATGCGTTTGCGGATGACAAATAATTTGCGCTCAAAAACGTTCTGATCTGCAGTTGTGGCACCTACAATGAGTTGACGCATAGTCGGCTCAACATCACGCGCAGCTTGAGCAATATTGCTGTTATCTACTGGTACATCGCGCCAGCCGAGTAAAGTTTGATTTTCTTCTGCAATGATTTTGCTGATTAAAGCTTCGCAAGCTTCACGATTTTTTGCAGCTTGCGGCAAAAATACATTAGCAACAGCGTATTGACCTGCTTCTGGAAGGGTAATGCCAAGCTTTGCGGCTTCTTTACGCATAAAAGCGTCTGGCAATTGCATAAGCAAGCCAGCGCCATCGCCCAATTTAGGGTCATAACCTGTAGCACCACGGTGGGTCAGGTTAGTTAATAATTCCAACCCTTTTTGCACAATCTCATGGCTCTTTTTGCCTTTGATATGCGCCACAAAACCTACACCACAAGCATCACGCTCGTTTGACGGGCTATATAAGCCCTGTTTAGCAGGCTGATTTGAATTCAAATTGTTTGAATTTAGGTTGTTCGAGTTACTTAAAACTGTTGCCATATTATTTAATCACAAAACATTTAGCGGAACCTTCAAGTTTACCGTGAAATGCCTATGTGTTCAATAAGATAGGGGCATAAATTAGGGTGAATTTTGATTTTTTTGATTTTTAAGCGCTTCATTAAGAAATAAAAGCAAGCTCAAACTTAAACTACAGCACCCGCTATTTCATTGATGTTGAAATAACGGGCGAGGGGCGTTGGTGAATGAAACTAGAGGCGCAATTGAAAACAGTAGGTATTATTTGATTTGCAAAAACGCCTTTTTAGCTGCCTCAATAGTGTTAGCAATATCTTCATCAGTATGCGCGGCTGAAACAAAGCCCGCCTCAAACGCCGACGGACCTAAGTAAATCCCGCTATCTAACATACTGTGGAAGAACTGATTAAAGTGCTCTTTGTTTGATTGCATCATCTCATGATATGAAGTCGGACATTTTTCGCAGAAATACAGACCAAACATACCACCAACGCTTTGTGCGTTAAATATTACGTCAGCCTCTTTTGCTGCCGCCTTCAAGCCATCGACTAACTTTTGAGTTTGCACAGTCAATTTAGCGTGGAAGTCAGGCGCTTGAATAAGCTCTAGTGTTTTCAAGCCTGCCGTCACGGCAACAGGGTTACCAGATAGCGTACCGGCTTGATACACCTTACCAACAGGTGCGAGGCATTGCATAATATCTTTGCGTCCGCCAAATGCACCCACTGGTAAACCGCCGCCAATCACTTTACCCAAAGTCGTCATATCTGGTTTGATGTTATATAGCGCTTGCGCACCGCCTAAAGCAACGCGGAAACCCGTCATCACTTCATCAAAAATCAATACAGCGCCATGTTTAGTGCAAAGTTCACGTAGCGTTTGTAAAAACTCCATGTGCGGCACGATTAGATTCATATTACCGACGACAGGCTCAATAATCACACAAGCGATTTCATCACCCGTTTTATCAAACAAGTCTTTTAATTGCTGCGTGTTGTTGTATTCTAAAGTGAGCGTGTGTGCAGCTACACTAGCTGGCACACCACCTGAATCTGGCTCACCAAATGTCAGCAGACCTGAACCAGCTTTTACCAACAAGCCATCTGAATGGCCATGGTAGCAACCTTCAAATTTCACGATTTTATCGCGTCCGGTAAAACCACGCGCTGTGCGGATTGCGCTCATCGTAGCCTCAGTGCCACTACTGTTAAGGCGCACTTGCTCCATGCTTGGCACCAGCTTATTAATCAGCTGCGCCATTTCAAGCTCTAAACCAGTCGGCGCACCAAATGACAGGCTATTTGCCGCAGCTTCTTGCACTGCTTTAATCACAGTAGGGTGTGCATGACCAACTATCATCGGCCCCCATGAGTTGATGTAATCGATATATTCTTTACCATCCACATCCCATAACTTGGAACCTAAACCTTTTTTGAAAAATATCGGCGTGCCACCTACACTGCGAAACGCACGTACTGGCGAATTTACACCACCAGGAATTAGCTCTTGAGATTTGTCAAAAAGGGTTTGATTGGTAGAGGTCATGTCGTTGCCTTAAGGTTTGATTCTTTGAATAAATGTGCGAATTGCTGAGCCGCTAATTTTACGTCATCTGCATTAAAAATTGCATTAATCACAGCGATTGAATCTGCACCAGCTTGTATCACTGATGGCGCATTTGTTAACGTAATACCGCCAATAGCCACGGCTTGGATATGTAATTGCGCTTTTGCTTGTTTGAATAAATCTAAACTTGCTACAGGCGCATGTGGCTTGGTGCTAGATGCAAAGCAAGCACCAAAAGCCACGTAGCTTGCACCAGCCTGTTGCGCGCTTATAGCCAAATCTAAGCGGTTATAGCACGATGCGCCTAGTATTTTGTTTACGCCTAATCTTGCTCTAACCTCGGCGATATTCCCATCATCTGCACCTATATGTACGCCATCTGCATCTAAAATTAGGCAAAGCTCTACAGAGTCATTGATGATAAATGGTACTTGGTAATGCTTGCATAATGGCAAAATAGCACTTGCTTGCTGCATTTGCAGCTTATAGCTTGCTTGTTTATTGCGATATTGCAGCACGTTTATGCCGCCTTGAAGCGCAGCTTCTACTTTAGCCAGCAGTAGATCTGTATCAGCTTCGTCTGGCGTGATTGCGTATAAACCGCTTATCATAAAATGTTGCTGTAACTTAGCTTAGTGCGTTTTAACGCTGCCATCACCGCTATTCACAACGGCATCTTCTTCGTCTCGCGCCCAGAACATACGGTCTGGAATAAATTGCCCCATGCCCGGTCTAAAGCCATTCTTGAGCGTTTGCCAAGTGTATTCTTGCGCTTCCATCACAGCTTCTTCCATGCTCAAACCATGCGCCATGCAGGCGGCAATAGCGCTAGTGAGCGTGCAGCCCGAGCCGTGATAGCTACCAGCCAATCGCTCCCATTTGTACGCTTTAATGAGCTTATTTTCACCATACAGCGTGTTGGTGACTTCCAAGCTGCGTTCGTGTGTGCCAGTAATCAACACGTATTCACTGCCCATTTCTAACAAGCGCGCAGCGGCTTCATCAAGCGAAGTTAACGCCACTTCATCATCCGCATCAGCAAACGCCAATCGACGCGCCTCCAAGCTATTGGGTGTAATTAAAGTGGCTTGTGGAAACAATAACTCAATCATCGCGTCCATCATGTCGTCATTGGTTAAATCATCACCGCGACCAGAGGTTAAGATTGGATCTATCAACAATGGAATATCTGGATAATCCGCCATGATTTCAGCAATTACCGCGATATTTTCAACTGAACCCAACAGACCTAGCTTGAATGCAGACACTTGAACGTCTTCCAGAATCGCTCGCGCTTGATCATTGACCCAATCGGCATCCATCGCTAACACGCCATCAACACCACGCGTATCTTGTACGGTAATAGCCGTCACCACAGAAAGCGGATGGCAGCCAATGCTTGCAAAAGTGAGTATGTCTGCCTGCAAACCCGCGCCACCGCTAGGGTCTGTGCCAGCAAAGGTTAGAACTGAGGGTGGTGATTGATTGGCCATAATGTTTCTGCGCTAAATGATTACATCTATTTAAATGGAGCGGGTGACGGGAATCGAACCCGCATATCGAGCTTGGGAAGCTAGCGTTCTACCACTGAACTACACCCGCCTAAGCCACTATTTTACTGCATTTTATTGACAGCTTTAACAATTTGATTGTACTTTTGATTACCCTTAAAGTGAAGCCATCGTACTATTGCGTATGTTGCCGCACTAAATCACTTAGCCAATCCATAAAGATGCGTACTCGTTTAGATAGATTTCGTCTGTGCGGATACACTAGCGACACTGGCATCGCTGGCGCACCGAATTCCTTAAGTATTTCCACTAATTTACCTTCAGCGATGAGCTTAGATCCACCAATCAATGGTGCTTGAATAATCCCCAAGCCAGCCAAACAGGCTGCTTGATAACCATCAGCGTTATTCACACTTAGCCGACTCGGCATTGGAATTCGCTGGCAAGCTTGACCATCCCAGTACTCGAACATATCAAATTTAGTGGCAGCATTAACACAATAGTGAATCAGCCAGTGCCTGCTTAAATCCTCTAGCTTTAGGGGTTCACCATTCTGCGCGAGATAGGCTGGGCTGGCGTAGTTAGTTTGCTGTAAAACACCGAGATGTCGCACAATTAAACCAGAATCTTGCAGCTTGCCTGTACGTATCACGCAATCAAAACCTTCAGCAATTAAATCTACTTGACGGTCGGTACTGCTCAAATCTATCTGTAAGTTTGGATAGCGGCTTAAGAACTCAGGCAAACGTGGAATCACAATATTGTGCGCCATTGGGTATGACATATCGACACGAATCAGGCCGCGAATATTGGCATCATCGGTTTGAAACAAGCTATCTAGCTCATCCATCTCTGCTAACACATCTTTACCGCGCTCGTAAAAGATCTGACCATCGGGTGTCAGCTGTACTCTACGGGTAGTGCGATGCAGTAATTGAGTGCCTAACCTGTTTTCTAGTTGCTGCACGGCTAGAGATACACTCGCTTTTGGCAAGCCAAGCGCGTCTGCAGCTTTGGTAAAGCTGCCTAGTTCAGCTACGCGCACAAAGCGCTTTATTGCATCGGTATTTTCCATATTACAATCAATTGTCAATAATAAGTGAACAGTATAATCATTTATTAAGCATTTATCACTCTGCAGAACACCAATAAGATAGCGACTAGTTCAACAACTCATGGAGAAATTATGATGGCTCAGAAAACTCAAAAAATAGGTGTGATTACTGGCGGCAGTCGCGGACTTGGCAAAAACACAGCGCTGGCGATGGCGGCACAAGGTGTGGATGTGATTTTGACATACCACAGCCAGAAAGACTCGGCAGAAGCTGTAGTAGCTGAAATCGTTGCGATGGGGCGCAAAGCCGTGGCCCTAAAATTGGATGTGACCAATGCATCTCACTTTACAGATTTTGCGGTGCAAGTTTCGCAAACCCTTACAACACACTGGCAACAGAACCACTTTGATTTTTTAGTGAATAACGCGGGCGGTGGCGCTTATGCCTCTTTTGCCGAAACGACCGAAGCGATGTTTGACCAGATGGTGAATCTTAATCTCAAATCAGTATTTTTTCTCACCCAAAAACTATTGCCGCTCATCAATGATGGCGGTCGCATCGTGAATATTTCCAGCGGGCTAGCACGCTTTGCTATACCGGGCTACATTGCTTATTCTGCAATGAAAGGTGGCGTGGAAGTAATGACCCGCTTTATGGCGAAAGAATTAGGCGCGCGCAACATCACCGTAAATACGGTAGCGCCAGGTGCAATTGAAACAGACTTTGGTGATGGCTTAGTGCGCGACAACAAGGACGTTAACGCTTACATCGCTTCACAGACAGCACTTGGCCGTGTGGGCGTTGCAGACGATATTGGCCCGATGATTGCATCATTGCTATCAGAGAATAATCGCTGGGTTAATGCGCAGCGCATTGAGGTTTCTGGTGGGATGCTGATTTAGTCGTGCAGATTGAATAGTGCAATCTTTAACCCAGCTTATTAATATTAAGCTGGGTTAACCTAATGCGCGTTAAAAAATAGTTAAAACTCTAGTGGATCAACATCAATCGCCCATCTCACTTTAGCCGCGATGGCTTGACCTCTTAATTGACTCACCAAGTTTCTAAGCAATTTTTGCAGTGCGCTTCTATTGCTAGTTTGCATCAACACATGCCCACGCTCCATGCCTTTTAAGCGTTCCATTTGCGGACGGATTGGGTCGTATACTGTGACTTCAGCGCTTAAATCTCGCGCTAATTTAAACGCATGGTTTAAAAATTGCTGCACCAGTGCAAAATCATTCGCTTCCGCGCGCAATAGCGCCATAAACACATACGGTGGAAACTGCACTTGTTCTCGCTCTTGCAGCATGGCATCGGCATAACTCACATAATCTTGGCTGCGCAAGGCATTAAATAGCACATGCTCTGGGAACTGCGTTTGAATAATGACTTGCCCCGCTTTATCTGCCCGACCTGCGCGCCCAGCCACCTGCATGAGTTGCGCAAACAAGCGCTCACTCGCACGAAAATCTGGGCTATGCAGCGCACTGTCGGTATCAATCACGCCAACTAAGGTCAGGTTTGGAAAATCATGCCCCTTAGCAAGCATTTGCGTGCCAACCAAGATATCAATTTCTTGATTGTGCACTTTGTCTAAAATCTCAACTAAGGCATTTTTGCGGCTGATACTATCGCGGTCTACTCGGGCAATTCGCGCAGTAGGTAGCAATTGCGCCAAGGTTTGTTCTAGCCTTTGTGTACCGTGTCCAGTTGGATGTAAATCTGCGTTGCCACAACTTGGGCATTGCAGTGGTATCTTTTGCTCATGACTGCAATGATGACAGCGCAGTTTTCGCTGTCTTAAATGCACCACCAAGCGGCTACTACAACGCATACATGGCGCAATCCAATGGCAAGCTGAACACAACAAAACAGGCGAATAACCACGGCGATTAATAAACAACAAACTTTGCTCTTTGCGCGCCAACCTGAGTTTTAAAGCAGTAATCAGTTGTGGCGTTAAACCTTGTTGCAGATTCACTTTAGTCGTATCTATACACTCAATATTTGGCAGTTGCGCCGCTGTGACCGCACGCTGATTCAGACTAAGTAGATTGTATTTACTTGCAGTCGCATTGTGCCAACTCTCTAACGCAGGTGTTGCTGAGCCTAGCACCACGGGAATATTCAAACGCTTGGCGCGCATCAATGCGATATCGCGTGCATGGTAGCGCATGCTATCTTGCTGCTTGTAAGAACCATCGTGCTCTTCATCGATAATAATGAGCTTTAAATTAGGCAGCGGTGTAAAAATTGAAAGACGCGTACCAATGACAATTTTAGCCGCTCCAGATTGTGCCATTTGCCAATGATGTAAGCGTTCACTCTCGCTCAAATTGCTGTGTAAACTCACTAGCGGAATATTTGCAAAGCGGCTTCTGAAACGAGATTCCAACTGAGGCGTTAAGTTGATTTCTGGCACTAGCACTAATACTTGCGCGTCTTTAGAAGCTAAAAAGTGCTGCATCAAACGAATATATACTTCGGTTTTCCCACTGCCTGTAATGCCATGCAACAACCAAGCTTTAAATTCGGTTGAAGTTTGCACAATTTGCTCAACCGCGTACGCCTGCTCATCATTCAAGTCTGGCTCAGTAGCTGATTGCAGTTCTAAAACACGCAATCCTGCTTGCACTTGCTTACTACTCGCCCAACCGTCCAACACCAACTGTTTTGCAGCTTTACGTGCGCCAGTGGAAATTGCATCTAACTCAGCTTCGGTTAACAATTCAGATGCCAGCAAAGCCTCAAACACTCGGCGCGTGACCAATTGACGTTTTGGGATTAGCTCAATACCTTGTGTGCGACCAAACTCAGTCAATTGATAGGCAAATTGCTTGCGCGAAACGGCTGGCGCAATTTGCCGCAAACGTGAGGGTAGGGCAGATAACAATGCCTGCCCAAATGGATATTGGTAATAATCCGCGCTAAACTTAATCAAATTTAACGTTTCAGTATTAATTGGCAACTCATCCGCAAACACCTGCGTGACAGGCTTTAATTTTTCTATAGCAAATTCGCTAGTTTCAGCAAAGCCCATCACAATACCAATCTGGCTTCTACGGCCAAATGGGACGAGTACGCGCTGCCCAATTTGTGCGCTCAGACCACCGCTCAAATAATCAAATAAGCGGTCTAGCGGCACATCTAAAGCAATTTTTAGGATGGTTTTGGGCAAAGTTATGTTCAGAAAATCAACTGATTAAAGAAAAAATGGCGACAGTAGGTTAAAATAGCGGTTTTAGCATGTAATGCAAATATTGTGAAAACACATCTTACCCAATTACTGACCGCAGCCGCAAAAACTATTGCGCCTGAATTTGAAGCGACTATTTTACTTGAACGTCCGAAATCTGCCGAACATGGAGATTTTGCAACCAATTTAGCCTTGGTTTTAGCTAAGCCACTCAAACAAAACCCTCGCGCAATCGCTGCGCAAATCCTCGAAGCACTGCCAGCCAGCGACTATATCGCGAAAACTGAAATCGCGGGCGCAGGATTTATTAACTTCTTTTTAAACGCGCAATCACAGCAAGCTGTTGTGAATGATATTTTAAAAGTAGGTGTGAACTATGGTCGCAACGACGTGGGAAATGGCCAAAAAGTACAAGTAGAATTTGTATCTGCTAACCCCACTGGTCCGCTACATGTAGGTCACGGACGTGGCGCAGCGGTTGGCGACTGCTTGGCACGCTTGCTGGACGCCAATGGTTGGGATGTCACACGTGAGTTTTACTACAACGATGCTGGTGCACAAATCGACAATCTGACGATTTCAGTGCTAGCCCGTTGCAAAGGCATTTCAACGGACGATGCTAGTTTTCCTGAAAATGGTTATCGCGGCGACTATATTATGGACATCGCCAACGCTTTCTTAAATAAGGAAACCGTGACTGCCGATGACATGCAAGTCACTGCAAATGGTGATATCACTGACGAAGATGCCGTGCGCACCTTTGCTGTAGCGTACTTACGCCATGAGCAAGATTTAGACTTAAAAGCCTTTCAAATCAAATTTGATGTGTTTTCATTAGAAAGCGCACTCTACTCAGAAGGCAAAGTGGAAGAAACCGTGCAAGCCCTGATTAAAAGCGGTCACACCTATGAGCTAGACAGTGCGCTATGGTTAAAAACCACAGATTTTGGCGATGATAAAGATCGTGTGATGCGTAAATCTGAAGGTGGTTACACTTACTTTGTACCCGATGTGGCCTACCATGCCGAAAAATGGAAACGTGGTTTTGTACGCGTGATTAACGAGCAGGGCGCTGACCATCACAGTACTATTACGCGTGTTCGTGCTGGTTTACAGGCTTTGGATGCTGGCATTCCAAGCGGTTGGCCTGATTATGTATTGCACCAAATGGTCACTGTGATGCGTGGCGGCGAAGAAGTGAAGCTATCAAAACGCGCAGGTAGCTATGTCACGCTGCGTGATTTAATTGAAGAAGTAGGCTGTGACGCAACACGTTACTTTTTAGCTGCACGTCGTTCAGACTCACAATTGGTGTTTGATATTGATTTAGCACGTGCGCAAACCAACGATAACCCTGTGTTTTACATTCAGTATGCGCATGCCCGCATTTGCAGCGTATTAGCCCAGTGGGGTGGTGTTGCAGCGCAGTTAAATGGTGTAGATTTAGCGCCGCTCAATAATCCGCATGAAACTGCACTGATGCAACGCTTAAGCTCCTACCCTGAAACAGTTGCAAATGCCGCGACTGAGCTAGCGCCGCACGTGATTGCTAATTATTTAAAAGATTTAGCCAGTGATTTGCATAGTTATTACAACGAATATAAGTTTTTAATTGAAGATGAAACCGTTAAACTAGCACGCTTAAGCTTGATTAGCGCTACACAACAAGTCTTAAAAAATGGTTTAGGTTTACTTGGTGTAAGTGCACCCGAAAAAATGTAGTACAAATGTAAGGACTTTAGAAAATTATGAGTAGAGATTACAAACCAAGCCCCGAAAGATCAAAAAGCAGCAGCAAAGGCAGCCCTTTTTTAACGGGTCTATTGGTCGGCATTTTATTAGGTGTTGCAGCATCACTCAGCGTGGTGATGTTTATTAAAGGCGGCGATAGCCCATTCGGCGCGCAAACGGAAAAAGAAGCTAAAACGCCATTGGCAGATAAAATTGTTGCGGACACTAAAGCTGAAGCTGCTAAAGCAGCAGCAGAAAAAGACAAACAAGCTGCTGCAGATAATAATGAAAACGTTGACGACAAAACACGTTTTGATTTTTACACAATTTTGCCGGGTAGCGAGAGTAAAGTTACCAAAGAAGAAGAAGATAAAATCAAGGCAAACGATCAGCAGCCTGTTGTTCCAAAAAGTTATTTCTTACAAGTGGGTGCTTTTCAAACAGATGAAGAAGCCGACAACTTGAAAGCTAAACTTGCATTGCAAGGTTTTGAGGCGGTAGTACAAACCGCTACCATTCCTGATAAAGGCACTTGGCACCGCGTACGCGTAGGGCCTTTGAATGACTTAGACCAAATCAACAAAACCAAAAAAGACTTAGTTAGTAACGGTTTTAATGCTGACTTGATTAAAGTGAATAACGAAAATCAGTAACGCAAACCAGCCACGTTAAATTTTGGCTACAATTTTTGTAGATTGAATTGTCAGCCAAATTTAGAGTCACACGTTGGGTGTATAAGTAATGTGAGTAATTATTAGTTTAGATAATTAAATTTTAGACCAAGTTAAAAGGAAAGTTAAAGATGAAAAAATTGTTGGCCGCATTAATGTTGTTAGCCTCATTCAATGTGTTGGCAGCAGACCCGCAATTGGGTCAGGAATTTGATAAAACCGCAGAAGTCATCAACACAGACAACCCAGGCAAAATTGAGGTGACTGAAATATTCTGGTACGGCTGTATTCACTGCTATCACATGGATCCTATCCTCAATGCATGGGTAAAGAAATTACCAGCTGATGTAGCATTTAAACGTGTGCCTGGCTTGCCTAACCCATCTTGGGCACCAATGGCTAAAGCGTTCTATGCCATGGAAGATTTGAAAATCTCTGACAAATTACACACCGCTTTGTTTGACGCTGTGCATAAAGAAAAGTCTCTAGATCCTACCAATGAAGCAGCTATTACTGATTGGATGACTAAAAAAAGTGGCTTAGACAAAGCGAAAGTAGAAGCGGCATTTAAATCATTCTCTATGAATAATAAATTGAACCAAGCTGCTAATTTCTTCCGTGCTACTGGCGCAACTGGCGTACCTAGTTTTATTATTAATGGTCAATTCATTACCTCTAGCACAATGGCTGGCGGTAACGAGCAAGCTCTTAAAACAGTTGATTTTATTGTTGGTAACATCCGCGCAAGCAAAGCAAAGGCTCCAGCAAAAAAGTAGTTGAAGAATCAGACTGGTTAACATCTTTTTTCAAGAGAATGTTTAATTGGTGATTCTGATAAGACTTTAGCTTAATCAATTAACCCGTTTCTGCCTTTTGGTACTAACGGGTTTTTTACGCCTATAATATTTCTGTTATTCAATTGTTCTAATAATCTAAGGCTATAGCCATGAACGTTTTTATTACTGGCGCTTCTAGCGGCATAGGCGAGGCGCTCGCTACAGAATATGCCAGACGCTTTCAAAATAAAGACACCACAATAGGGCTAGTAGCCAGACGTAGTGAGCACTTACAAAAGCTGCAATCTAAACTACAAGAAACTTACAAAATTAAATGTGCAATTTACCCACTAGACGTGCGTAATCAGCAAGCGCTGGCCACAGCTGCCGCAGATTTTATGCAGCAACATGGCACGCCAGATATCGTCATTGCCTGTGCGGGCGTAAGTCGTGGAACGCTTACCGAGCATGTTGAAGATATCGCCGCCTTTCAAGCCATTATGGATATTAACGTCATGGGGTTGGTGCATACCTTTCAACCATTTATTGCCGCCATGCGCCAAGCGGGACAAGGTCAATTAGTCGGCGTTGCCAGTGTCGCGGGTATTCGTGGCTTGCCAGGGGCAGGGGCTTACAGCGCGAGCAAAGCGGCCGCCATTAGTTATTTAGAAAGCCTACGCGTAGAAATGGCGCAAGACAACATTGCTGTCATTACCATTGCGCCGGGCTATATTCGCACACCAATGACCGATGTAAATCAATACAAAATGCCATTCTTAATGGATGCCGATGTATTTGCCCACAAGTTTGCCAATGCCGTTGAAAACAAACGCCGCTTCTGTGTGATTCCATGGCAAATGGGTTGGGTAGCAAGATTGATGCGCTTCATACCGCCATTTGTATGGGATTTTGCCATGAAAAAAGCGCCTCATAAGAAGCGCTTAGATTGGGATTGGCTCTAGCTTGTCATCCCTTTGAGCATCGGAATGACAATCTATAAAACACTGCTTTAACGTGTAATTGGTTTATAGCGAATACGTTTAGGTTTCGCGCCTTCTTCACCTAAGCGTTTACGTTTATCGGCTTCATACTCTTGGTAGTTACCGTTAAAGAACGTCCATTGCGATTCGCCTTCAGCCGCTAAAATATGTGTCGCGATACGGTCTAAGAACCATCTATCATGTGAAATCACCAATACGCAGCCTGCAAATTCAAGCAATGCATCTTCTAGCGCACGTAATGTTTCCACGTCTAAGTCGTTTGATGGTTCATCGAGTAGCAATACATTGCCGCCTGAAATAAGCGTTTTAGCCAGATGCAAGCGACCACGTTCACCGCCTGAAAGCTGACCAACGATTTTTTGCTGATCACCACCTTTAAAGTTGAAACGGCCAATGTAAGCACGTGATGGCGTTTCATATCGGCCTACTGTAAGAATATCTGAGCCACCTGAGATTTCATCGAATACAGTTTTAGCATCGCTCAGTGCATCGCGGCTTTGGTCAACGTAAGCCATTTTGACGGTTTGACCGATATTCACTTCGCCGCTGTCTGGTGTTTCTTTACCTGTAATCATTTTAAATAGCGTTGATTTACCCGCACCGTTCGGGCCAATAATGCCGACTATCGCGCCAGCTGGCACGCTGAAGCTTAGATTATCAATCAACAAGCGATCTTTAAAAGCTTTGCTGACGCCGTTGAATTCAATGACTTGGTCACCTAAACGCTCACCGGCAGGAATGAAAATCTCCTGTGTTTCGTTACGTTTTTGGTATTCGGCACTGGCTAACTCTTCGTAACGGGCAATACGTGATTTACTCTTCGCTTGGCGCGCTTTTGGATTTTGACGTACCCATTCAAGTTCAGTATTCAATGCTTTACGGCGTGAAGATTCTTGTGATTCTTCTAACGCTAAACGTGCTTGCTTTTGGTCTAACCAGCTTGAATAATTGCCTTTCCATGGAATACCATGGCCGCGATCTAGCTCTAAAATCCATTCCGCTGCGTTATCGAGGAAGTATCTATCATGCGTTACCGCCACCACTGTGCCTGGGAAGCGCACCAAGAACTGTTCTAGCCACTCCACAGACTCTGCATCCAAATGGTTGGTTGGCTCGTCTAGCAACAGCATATCTGGCTTAGACAGCAATAGTTTACATAAAGCCACCCGGCGTTTTTCACCACCTGATAATGGGCCGATTTTTGCATCCCAAGGCGGTAAACGCAGCGCATCAGCGGCTATATCTAGCTGCGTAGTTAGGTCACTACCACTTGCTGCAATAATGTTTTCCCACTTAGCTTGCTCTTCAGCCAGCTTGTCAAAATCCGCGTCCGGCTCTGCATAAGCGGCATATACCGCTTCTAGCTTGGCTTGCGCTTCCATTACTTCACCCATGCCTGATTCAACTTCTTCACGGACGGTTTTTTCTGGGTCTAATTGCGGCTCTTGCGGCAAGTAGCCAATCGTCATATTGGGCTGCCATTGCACTTCGCCCTCAAACTCTTTATCCACACCCGCCATAATGCGTAAAACTGTAGATTTACCTGAGCCATTTAAACCCAACAAACCAATTTTTGCACCTGGGAAAAAAGATAAAGAAATATCTTTAATAATGGTTTTTTTAGGAGGAACGATTTTGCTCACGCGGAGCATAGACATGACATATTGAGCCAAAATAAAACCCTTTTTGTTTTGCTAATATAAAAAATGAAAGCTTAACAGAAAGCCCGCATGCTTGCTCGCTATCCCTGACTATACATCAACGATTGCCAGTGAATAAGGCGAGGGGAATGTAGGTATAATGTGCCAACGATAAAAGGCACCGCTTAAATGGCAATCAAATCCACAATTTATAAAATCGATCTGCAAGTTTCTGATATGGATCGCAATTACTACCAGCAACATAACTTAACCATTGCTAAGCACCCTTCAGAAACCGATGAGCGAGTCATGGTTCGGCTAATTGGTTTTGCCATGTATGCCAATGAAGCGCTGATTTTCGGCAAAGGCTTGAGCGACGATGAAGAGCCAGATTTATGGCAAAAAGATCTCACTGGCGCTATCGAGTTATGGATGGATGTTGGATTACCAACAGAAAAAGATATTCGTAAAGCTGCAGGGCGCGCTAAGCAAGTAGTGGTAGTGCTTTACGGTGGGCGAGTCGCTGATATGTGGTGGGCGGCTAACAGTAAAGCCTTGCTTAAAACCAACAACTTAACGGTGATTAATTTACCAGAAACAAAAGAATTAGCGAACATTGCAGAGCGTGGCTTTAATATCAGCTGCACCATTCAAGATGGGCAAATCATGGTGGGGCATGATGGTGGCACTTTGGACATTACGCCCGTGATTTTAAAAGAACCAAGTACGTACTAAGGTACTTACTAAAACACTTAGCTAAATCGGCATTTTCTAAGTCGGAATCACTTTATAGGCAGCGCTTGCACCGGCTGGCGCATGCTCTAGCTTTTGATAAGTCACTCCTGCGAAATCCGCGCAAGCTTGCTGAAATGCGCCTGTCACCAGGGTTTCACCTTGTTTAGCAACATCTTCACCCAGCTTACAAGCAGCGTTCACTTCTGCCCCAAACACTTCGGTATTACCCACACGCAAAATCTTACCAAAGCCCAAACCAACACATAAGTGAACTCTTTCCTGTTCAAGCTTAGCTTCGTTGTAGGAAATTAAAATCTGCTGCATCACAAGCGCACATTGCAATGCTTTTTGTGGCTTACGAAAAATCACTAAAAAAGAGTCACCATCAGTTTTAAGCAAGAAGCCTTCATGCTGCTCAATTACTGGTAATAACAAACGTTCAGACTCATAAATCGTCTGCAAAAAATGAATGATGCCATACTCTGCCACCCGGCGAGAAAAGCCTGCCAAATCCGTCATCATCACGCACCATTCTTCGCCAAACAAATCCCAAATACGCTGATCAATTTCATCTTTATTAGCATTTGGTAATAACCTTTGTGCAATCAAGTCGTATAAACGACCTTCGGAGTTTTGCATTACGGTTTTGGAGTTATGACTCATATTACTCTCGCTAAATGAGAAGTATATTGCTAAGTTTATCTAGTTATTCTACTGTGACCGATTTTGCTAAATTTCTAGGCTTATCCACATCCGTCCCCTTCAATAGAGCCGCGTGATACGCCAACATCTGCACAGGGATGGTATGCAAAATAGGAGAGAGTACTCCTACATGGCGCGGAGTGCGGATGACGTGCACGCCTTCTGACTCGGTAAAGTGGCTATCAGAATCTGCAAATACAAATAACTCACCTCCACGTGCTTTGACTTCTTGCATGTTGGATTTTACTTTTTCTAACAAGGCATCATTTGGTGCAATCACCACCACAGGCATATCGCTATCTACTAGTGCTAGTGGGCCATGTTTAAGCTCGCCTGCGGGATATGCCTCGGCATGGATATATGAGATCTCCTTAAGCTTGAGCGCGCCTTCTAGTGCGATTGGATAATGTATACCGCGCCCTAAAAACAAAGCATGCTGTTTATTAGCGAAACTTTTTGCCCATTCGCGAATTTGTGGTTCTAAATTCAAGGCATGCTGCACACTGCCAGCTAATTGTCTTAATGCAGTTAAGTGCGCTTGTTCTTCATCGGCGGTCAGTAGACCGCGTTGTTTAGCTAATGTAGCAGCCAAAGTGAAGAGGGCGACTAATTGGGTGGTGAAGGCTTTAGTTGAAGCTACGCCAATTTCAGCCCCTGCTCGCGTGTAGAAAACCAATTGTGAGGCGCGTGGAATGGCGCTTTCTTGCACGTTACAAATCGCTAAAGTCAGATGTTGGTCTAAGGATTTAGCATGTTTCAAAGCTTCCATCGTGTCTAATGTTTCACCAGATTGTGAAATAGTCACTATCAACTGCTTAGGATTTGGCACCGACACTCTGTAACGATATTCGCTGGCAATTTCCACATTAGTAGGTATTTTTGCAATGCTTTCAAGCCAGTATTTGGCTGTAAGGGCGGCGTAATAACTTGTTCCTGCGGCAAGTATCAAAATGCTATCGACTTGCTTAAATACTTCACTGGCGTTTTCGCCAAACAGCGCAGGGGAGAATTGGTTGTCATCAATCAGCGCTTCAATAGTATCTGTAAGCGCTTTAGGTTGCTCATGTATCTCTTTTTGCATGAAGTGTGCATAAGGACCAAGCTCCATGCTGGCAAGCGATACATCACTCATATGAATTTTGCGCTTAACAGTATTGCCGTCACGTCCAAATATGGTTACGCCCTCACGGCGCACATCAGCTACATCGCCATCTTCAAGATAAATCACCTTGCGGGTAACAGATAGCACCGCTGAAACATCAGATGCGATAAAGTTTTCACCTTCACCCAAGCCTATCAACAGCGGGCAACCCAAACGTGCGGTAATCATATGCTCGGGCTCTTTCACTGAAATCACGCTGATAGCGAAGGCGCCAGTCAGCTCAGCCACGGCTTTTTGCGTAGCGGCTAAGAGTGGTAAATCTTTGTGATAATAGTGTATTAGATGCGCAATCACTTCCGTATCGGTTTGCGAAGTAAATTCATAACCAAGCGCTTTTAAGCGTGTGCGCTGCTCATCGTGATTTTCAATAATGCCGTTATGTACTACGGCAATTTCGCCTTTCGAGACGTGTGGATGCGCATTGCTCTCAGTCACGCCACCGTGAGTTGCCCAGCGCGTGTGGCCAATGCCAACTTGACCACTTAAATTTATTTCTAAAGCTTTTTCTGTCATCGCTGCAACACGACCAACAGCACGTACACGCTCAATGTTTCCGCCACTTAATACAGCAACGCCTGCAGAGTCGTAGCCACGATATTCGAGGCGGCTTAGTCCTTCTATAAGGGTTGATACGACGTTTCTACTTGCTACTGCGCCTACAATTCCGCACATAAATGTACTTTCATCAATTAATTTACTTAATCTTACTTTTTAATCTTTACTGGTCGCTTCCAACCCACTATCGTTTTTTGCTCTTTTGCCCGACAGAATGTTAAAGCGTCCGCTGGCGCATCTCTGGTAATGGTCGAGCCTGCGGCAATGGTCGCATTTTTTCCTATGGTGACTGGCGCAACCAATTGTGAGTCTGAGCCAATGAACGCGCCATCTTCAATCACCGTTCTAAATTTATTTGCACCATCGTAATTACATGTAATCGTGCCAGCACCAATATTGACTTGCTTGCCTACGGTTGTGTCGCCCACATAACTTAAATGATTAATCTTGCTACCTACATCAACTTGCGAATTTTTAAGCTCTACAAAGTTACCAATATGCGTCTCTGCGGCTAGTTTAGTGCCAGGACGCAATCTTGCAAATGGGCCAATACGGCTATTTTCGCCAATCTCAGTGTCATCAATATGTGTAAATGGCGCGACTTGAACACCAGCTTTTATGGTGGCATTTTTAATGACACAGTTTGCTGAAATTTTTACGTTGTCACCTAAAGTAACATTGCCTTCAAACACGCAATTAACATCAATCTCCACATCTCTGCCACAGCTTAGTGAACCACGCACATCTAGACGGGCAGGGTCTTTTAAAGTAACGCCTTGCTGCAGTAGTTTTTGCGCGATGCGTATTTGATAAACTCTCTCAATAGCACTTAAATCTGCTTTAGAGTTAATACCTGTCACTGACCATTCGTCATCTGTAATTTCTGCAACAACATCTACACCCTGTTGCACAGCTAACGCCACAATATCTGTAAGGTAATACTCGCCCTGAGCATTATTATTAGTCAGCTGTGATAGCCATTTAGTTAAGTGGCTATTAGGCATTGCCATAATGCCTGTATTTACTTCGACGATACTACGCTGTGCCGCAGTTGCATCTTTATGTTCGACAATCGCCATTACATTTTGATTATCTGCACGCAAAATGCGCCCGTAACCAGTAGGATCTGCTTTATTAAAAGACAGAATCGCTAGCTTATTATTAGCTTGCTCAATTAATGCTTTACAGGCCGCGACATCAACCAAAGGCACATCGCCCAACATCACTAACGATTGGGCATCAGCATCTAAAAAGGGCACAGCTTGTTGCACAGCGTGACCTGTACCTAGCTGTTCAGCTTGGTTTACCCAAGTAATATTTTCATGTGAAAAAGCTTCACGTACAGTTTCACCACCATATCCATACACGACAATAATTTTGCTTGGATTGAGTGCTTTGGCACAATCAATCACATGCGCCAATATCGATTGACCGCCAATTTCATGCAGTACTTTAGGTGTGTTGGAATGCATGCGAGTGCCTTTACCCGCTGCTAGAATAATGATATTGAGTGCCATCATGCCTTTAAGAATTCTGTGATTTTCGCATGGCTAAAGTATAACAAAAAAGGCAGCCTAAGCTGCCTTTTTGCTGGTGTTAACTTTCGTTACACCGAATTGATTTTGGTCATCAATGATTAACTTTACGTAGTCGCTCAATCGCTTGAATTTGTGCAATCGCTTCGGACAGTTCAGCCTGTGCTTTTGCATAATCAATGTCTGAAGTACGATTTTTCATTGCCTCTTCAGCAGCTGCCTTTGCCGCAACTGCTTTAGCTTCATCTAAATCGTGACCACGCACTGCGGTATCAGCCAACACAGTAATTAAACCTGGTTGCACTTCTAACAGACCGCCAGAGATAAAAATCAAAGTTTCTTCAGCAGTGTCAGCCAGTTTAATACGTAATGAACCTGGTTTGATTGTAGTGACCATAGGTGCATGATGCGGGTAAATACCTACTTCACCCGTACTTGCCGGAACTACAACAAACTCCGCTTCACCAGCAAAAATACTGGCTTCTGCACTTACTACATCGATATGAACAGTATTTGCCATATTTTTCTCTATACTTTATTAAAGTTTACTAAGTATTAAATCAGCTTAGTTTAAAGTTTTGGCTTTTTCTACTGCTTCTTCAATGCCACCTACCATGTAGAACGCTTGCTCTGGCAAGTGATCGTATTCACCAGCAACAATCGCTTTAAAGCCTTTGATTGTTTCTTTTAGTGGTACGTATTTACCTGGCGCGCCAGTAAATACTTCAGCTACGTGGAAAGGTTGTGATAAGAAACGTTGAATTTTACGTGCACGGCCAACAGCTAATTTATCTTCTGGTGACAATTCGTCCATACCCAAAATAGCAATAATGTCGCGAAGCTCTTTATAACGTTGTAATGTTTGTTGAACAGAACGTGCAACGTTGTAATGCTCTTCACCAACAACCAATGGATCTAATTGACGTGATGTTGAATCTAGTGGATCAACCGCTGGGTAGATACCTAAAGAAGCAATGTCACGTGAAAGAACAACTGTTGAATCCAAATGTTGGAATGTTGTTGCTGGTGATGGGTCAGTCAAGTCATCGGCAGGAACATAAACCGCTTGGATAGAAGTAATTGAACCTGTTTTAGTTGATGTAATACGCTCTTGTAAACGGCCCATTTCATCCGCTAGAGTAGGTTGGTAACCTACAGCTGAAGGCATACGACCTAACAAAGCTGATACTTCAGTACCGGCCAATGTGTAGCGGTAGATATTATCAACGAAGAACAGTACGTCACGACCTTCGTCACGGAATTTCTCAGCCATTGTCAAACCTGACAAAGCTACGCGTAAACGGTTGCCTGGTGGCTCGTTCATTTGACCGAACACCATCGCTACTTTTGATTCTTTCATGTCGTCAAGTTTAATAACGCCAGCTTCTGCCATTTCGTGGTAGAAGTCGTTACCTTCACGAGTACGCTCACCCACACCTGCAAACACTGATAAACCTGAGTGTTGTTTTGCAATGTTGTTGATAAGCTCAAGCATGTTAACTGTTTTACCCACACCAGCACCACCGAACAAACCAACTTTACCACCTTTAGCAAATGGGCAAACTAAGTCAATCACCTTGATACCTGTTTCTAACAAGTCAACAGATGGAGATAGCTCTTCAAAAGTTGGGGCTTTTTGGTGAATAGAACGACGCTCATTTGAATCGATAGGACCAGCCTCATCGATAGGGCGACCTAACACGTCCATAATACGACCTAATGTACCAACACCAACTGGCACAGTAATTTGATCACCTGTTGATTTGAATGATGTACCACGTGCAAGACCATCTGAAGAACCCATGGCAATAGTACGAACAATACCGTCGCCTAATTGTTGTTGCACTTCAAGTGTCAAACCAGCTTCCGCTTGGCTTGTTGCATCATCAATAATTAACGCTTCAAATACTTTAGGCATTTGATCGCGTGGAAACTCAACGTCCACCACGGCGCCAATACATTGAACAACACGACCTATTTTTACTTCATTTGCTTTTGCCATCATTTTTTCCTTACTAAACTTCGTTAGTCAGCTTTAATTAATTTCAATAAATATAGTTACGATACCGCTGCCGCGCCGCCGACGATTTCTGAAATCTCTTTGGTAATGGCTGCTTGACGTGCTTTGTTGTAAACCAGTTTCAAATCACCAATCACTTCTTTCGCATTGTCAGACGCTGATTTCATCGCCACCATACGTGATGATTGCTCTGAAGCCATATTCTCTGCCACAGCGTTATAAACTAATGATTCGATATAACGTGTCATCAATTGATCAACTACTGGCTTAGCTTCAGGCTCGTAAATATAATCCCAATGACCTTTAGGGCTACCTAGTTGCTCGCCGCTCAATGGTAACAATTGCTCCATCACTGGCTCTTGCTTCATGGTATTGATAAACTTGGTATAGCTAATATATAGCTGATCAATTTCACCAGCTTCATACATATCTAACATCACTTTGATCGTACCGATTAGATTCTCTAAATGCGGCACATCACCTAAACCAATGATGTGCGACTTTACGTTAGCACCAACACGGTTCATGAAGCTGAAACCTTTGTTACCAATTGCACTGACCGCAATCGCTTTACCTTCAGACTCCCAATTTTTCATTTGGTTAACTGATAGACGCAACATGTTAGTATTTAAACCGCCACATAGGCCTTTATCTGAGCTCACCACAATCAAACCAACGTTTTTAACAACATCACGTTTGATTAAATATGGGTGCTTATACTCTGGGTTTGCAAATGAAAGATGCGCAGCAACGTTACGAATTTTCTCAGCATATGGACGGCTTGCACGCATTCTATCTTGCGCTTTACGCATTTTAGAAGCGGCAACCATTTCCATCGCCTTGGTGATCTTACGTGTATTTTCTACACTCTTGATCTTGGTTCTAATCTCTTTACTACCAGCCATTTTTAGTCCTAGATAGTAGAATTATTAGTAAGCGTTTGTAGCTTTGAAGTCTTGAATTGCTGCTTCAACTGCTTTTTCGTTATCGCCAGCTAAATCTTTGCTAGATTCAATGCCTTCCATCAATTTAGCGTATTTAGAACCCATGAAACCGTGTAATGCGTTTTCAAAAGCTAACACTTTATTGGTTGGAACATCATCAAAGTAGCCTTTATTAGCTGCTAGCAATGTAATCGCCATTTTAGAAACACTTAATGGTGCGTATTGCGCTTGTTTCATCAACTCTGTAAACATACGACCACGGTCTAATTGTTTACGTGTTGCTTCATCCAAATCAGAAGCGAACTGCGCGAACGCAGCCAACTCACGGTATTGCGCTAATGCTAAACGTACACCACCACCAAGCTTCTTGATGACTTTAGTTTGAGCAGCACCACCCACGCGAGACACTGAAATACCAGCGTTGATCGCAGGACGAATACCAGCGTTGAATAAGTCAGTTTCTAAGAAGATTTGACCATCGGTAATAGAAATCACGTTAGTCGGAACGAATGCAGAAACGTCACCAGCCGCTGTTTCAATCACTGGCAATGCAGTCAATGAACCAGTTTTGCCTTTTACAGCGCCGTTAGTGAATTTCTCTACATACTCTTCGTTTACACGAGCTGCACGCTCTAACAAACGTGAGTGGATGTAGAACACGTCACCTGGGTAAGCTTCACGGCCTGGTGGACGACGTAATAGCAATGAAATTTGACGGTAAGCAATCGCTTGTTTAGTCAAATCATCATAAACGATCAATGCATCTTCACCGCGATCACGGAAGTATTCACCCATAGTACAACCAGCATATGGTGCTAAGAATTGTAATGCAGCTGAGTCAGAAGCTGTCGCAGCAACAACAATGGTGTAAGCCATCGCGCCGTTTTCTTCAAGTTTACGTACCACGTTAGCTACTGTAGAGGCTTTTTGGCCAATCGCAACGTAGATACAGGTCATGTTTTGACCTTTTTGATTGATGATCGCATCAATCGCTACGGCTGTTTTACCTGTTTGACGGTCACCAATAATCAATTCACGTTGACCACGGCCAACTGGAACCATAGAGTCAACTGATTTCAAACCTGTTTGCACTGGTTGTGAAACTGATTTACGTGCAATAACGCCTGGTGCAACTTTTTCAATCTTGTCAGTCATTTTTGCATTAACTGGGCCTTTACCATCAATTGGCTGACCTAGTGCATTTACAACACGACCGATTAATTCTGGACCTACTGGCACTTCTAAAATACGACCTGTACATTTACAGATATCGCCTTCGGTAATATGCTCGTAGTCACCTAGAACAACCGCACCCACTGAATCACGCTCTAAGTTAAGCGCCAAACCGAATGTGTTGCCTGGGAACTCGATCATCTCGCCAGCCATCACGTTTGAAAGACCGTGAATACGAACGATACCGTCGGTTACTGAAATTACTGTACCTTGAGTACGCGCTTCAGCTGAGGTAGAAAAATTTTCTAATCTGCTTTTAATCAGTTCACTGATTTCTGATGTAGATAACTGCATTTTGACTCCTAATAATTTTCTTTGCCTAAATTATTCTTTGCTTAGGCCTAAGCTGAAAGCGTGTACGCTAAATTTTGTAACTGACCTTTGACGGATGCGTCTATCACGGTATCGCCAACAATAATTTTAATACCGCCAATAAGTTCTGAATCTACAGAAACATTGGCCTCAATCTTTTTACCGAACTTAGCTTCTAAGCGCTTTACTAAATCTTTGACTTCTGCGGCACTAGGTTTTGCTGCGGCAATAATTTGCGCATCTAATGTACCTTCGTCTAACGCTTTAAGCTCTTCAAACGCTTCAGTAATCGCAGGCAAAATAGACATACGTCCGTACTCAACCAATACTTTAATCAAGTTTTGACCTTGTTCGTTAAGCTTATCGCCACATACTTTCAAAAAGGCATCTTGCAATTCGCTGCTGACCACTTTTGGATCTTGAATGTAAGCTTGCATCTGCGCGTCGCTAGCGACACTTGATGCAAAACCTAACATTTCAGACCATTTAGCCAACGACTTTTGTTCGCGACCTAATTTATAAGCAGCAACTGCGTAAGGCCTTGCGATGGTTGATATTTCAGCCATGTCTTATCCTTAAAGTTCTGCTGCAAGTTTAGATAACATTTCACTGTGCGCTTTTGCGTCAATTTCTTTACGCAAGATTTTTTCAGCACCAGCAATTGCTAGCGCAGACACTTGTGAACGAAGACCTTCTTTAGCGCGGTTTACTTCTTGGTCGATTTCAGCTTTAGCACCAGCTAAAATACGCTCGCCTTCAGCTTTAGCGTTACCCTTAGCTTCTTCAACGATTTGTGTACCGCGTTTTTCAGCTTGGCCAATAATCTCACTCGCTTTTTGTTTAGCTTCAGCTAATGTCGCTTCTGATTTCTTAGCTGCAACATCCAAAGCACTTCTGCCTTCTTGAGCTGCCGCTAAACCATCTGCGATTTCCTTTTGGCGTGTTTCAATCGCTGATAACAGCGGTGGCCAAACGAATTTCACTGTGAACCAAATCAACACAGCAAATGCAATAGCTTGTGCGATAAGTGTAAAGTTAATATTCATTACTTACTCCAATATTTAAGTCGTTTAATTTGCGCTAAATTTAAGTAGCGCCAAATTATTTATAAGCTAATTACTTAGCTACTACACTTAATAATGGGTTAGCAAATGCAAACATCATCGCAAGACCAACGCCAATAATGAAAGAAGCATCGATAAGACCTAATAGCAAGAATACTTTACCTTGCAATTGTGGAATCATTTCTGGTTGACGAGCAGCGCCTTCTAAGAAGCTTGCGCACATAATACCAATACCGATACAAGCACCTGCAGCGCCTAAACCAATAATTAAACCAATACCAACGCCTGTGTAGGCTTGAATCATTGCTAATGCATCCATTTTATTACCCTCTCAAAAATTAAACTTACAACTAAACTAGAACTACAAAAAAACAAACTAAAAACTTAATGCGACTCGTGTGCCATTGATAAATAAACTACAGTCAACATCATGAAAATAAATGCTTGTAATGCCACAATTAAAATATGGAATATTGACCAACCAGCACCTAGAATTGCACCGAAGATTGTGCCTGAAATACCAGTGGCAGCCCACATACCAAGCAACAAGAAAATAACCTCACCAGCATACATATTGCCGAATAGTCGCAATGAGTGTGAAAGTGGTTTTGATACGTATTCGATCAAATTGAACAGAAAGTTCAACGGTAAAACCCAGAATTTAGTGCCGAATGGCGTGTAGAAAAGCTCATGAATCCAACCACCAAAGCCTTTAACTTTGATTGAGAAGAATATCATTAAGAACCAAACTGCTAAAGCCAATGCAAAAGTTGTGTTGATATCTGAAGTTGGAACACTGCGCCAGTGCTCTAGACCTAATGGCGCGTAAACGAAGTGGTGCATCACATCTACAGGTAAAAAGTCCATGGCATTCATGGCTAAAACCCATAAAAATACTGTTAATGCTGTTGGGGCGATGAAACTGTGACGATTACCGTGGAATATATTTTTTACCTGATCATCTACAAAACTGAAAATTAACTCTACAAATGCCTGACCTTTTGAAGGTACGCCAGCAGTTGCACCGCGTGCTACCCACCAAATCAAACCCATTACTACTACACCAAGCAAAACAGACATAATAAGACTGTCGTAATTTAACATCCAAAAGCTACCGTCACCAACTGGTTGCGAGTTAAAAGTTAAATGATGCGTAATGTATTCAGAAGGGGTGAGTGCTTTTTCTGCTTGTTCTATAGCCATAATCTATTATTTACTTTAATAAAATTCGTTTAAATTAAACTTTTAACTTACTCAGAGCAGCTCCTGAAAACAGTGCTGCTGCTGCCAACCCTGCAATTAGTGCAAATGGCGCTAATTGTCCGTATACCTTAAAAATGATAACCAATAAAACGATGATCACTAAAATTTTTACTGCTTCCGCTTTTAGTAGATTTAGCAGTATTGCTGTCGGGTCGGTTTGATTCGCACCGCGCTTAGCAATCGCAGTCGCTGCTAGAGCACCTAACACTACACTTGCGCCGCCGAGCACCGCTGAAACGCCAGCATTTAAACCTGAAAGCAACAAAGCTACTACCGCAACCGATAGCGTCGCAACCAATTGAACTTTAAGCATTTTACTAAAAACATCTGATGTGATGGATGCTGACAATTGCTTAAACCCAATATTATTTAACGCTTAGATTGATGCTGTTTTAACGATTATTTACATTCATCATTCAGCAAAGACCGCGATTTTGAATTATTACCGCTTTTTAGTCAAGGCTTAAGTTGCAAGCATTTACATTTTGTTTAAGCAAAATGAAACACTTAGCGTGAAATTCTGCTCACAATCTCATCTAATTGATCTAAATTTGCGTAGCTAATTTTTAAAGTACCCGCACCTTTAGCACCCACTTTAATGCTGACTGTGGCACCTAATTTATCACTTAATGCTTCTTGCAGCCTTAAAACATCATGATTAACAGCGGTTTTCTGTAATTGTTTTTGTGGTGCTACCATGCTTGTATCACCTAGTTTTTTCACTAGACTTTCAACTTCCCGTACCGATAAATTATTTTGCACAATTTTTTCGGCTAACATCACTTGCTGGGCGCCACTTAGGCCAATTAAAGCGCGGGCATGCCCCATATCTAACTTATTGTGCATCAACATATCTTGAACTGGTGCGCACAAGGTTAGCAAACGCAATAAATTTGAAACTGCAACGCGAGAGCGGCCAACTGCAGCAGCCGCTTTTTCATGCGTCATGTCAAATTCATCGATTAAGCGTTTAATACCTTGCGCCTCTTCTAAAGGATTTAAATTTTCACGCTGAATATTCTCAATCAAGGCCATTGCCAATGCGGCTTCGTCAGCAATTTCACGCACTAATACTGGCACTTCTTCCAAACCAGCTATTTGGCTAGCGCGCCAACGGCGTTCACCTGCAATGATTTCGTAATGGTCATCGTGCCCTTGAACGTTCGGTAGGTGACGCACCAAAATCGGCTGCATAATGCCTTGCGATTTAATAGAAGCCGCTAAGGTCTGCAAGGCGGCATCGTCCATATAGCTACGTGGTTGATATTTACCAGGCTGCAATTGCTCCACTTTTAGCACCAAGAGCGAATCTGCTTCACCCACACTGCCCATATCACCTGCAAGCAAGCTATCAAGCCCGCGACCCAAGCCTCTATTTAAGCCTTTTAACTTAGCCATGTTTTTTATCACTCCGCATTACTTCTTTTGCTAATTCTAAATACGCTACCGCGCCTTTTGAGGCTTTATCATAGTTCAATACTGGCACTCCGTAGCTGGGCGCTTCTGCTAAACGGATATTGCGCGGAATTATGGTTTTATACACTTTATCGCCAAAGTGGCTGATGAGCTGCGCCGATACTTGCTGTGCAAGCATATTGCGATTATCAAACAACGTGCGCAACAGACCTTCAATTTCTAACGTTGGATTCAAGCGCGCGCGCACTTTTTTAATGGTGTTTACTAAGTCAGACAAACCTTCTAAGGCGTAATATTCACATTGCATCGGTATCATCACCGCACTAGAGGCCGTAAGTGCATTCACCGTCACCAAGTTCAGGGCAGGGGGGCAATCTAACAACACAAAATCATAGGGTGCAGCTTCTTCAGTGCTCACTAATTTTGCAATTGCAACTTTTAAGCGATTTTCGCGCGCCAATTCATTGACCAACTCAACTTCAGCACCCGCTAAATCGCGATTTGATGGCGCAATATCAAAGCCGCCTTTTTCACTGGTTAAAATCACTTCTTTAAGTGATTTTTCACCAATCAACACGTGATAAATACTGAACTTTAAGTGCGCTTTATCTATGCCACTGCCTGTGCTGGCATTGCCTTGCGGGTCTAAGTCGATCAGTAAAACGCGCTTACCTAAACTAGCCAAACTAGCAGCCAAGTTCACGCAAGTCGTGGTTTTACCTACACCACCTTTTTGATTAGTAATTGCTAATATTTTCATTATTTTCTTATAGATTTATCAGAATAAAATTAACTAGATTAACTTACGACTATGTTGACTTAACTAAGGGTACTTAAAAAAACCAGATGGCGCTCCGCCTCTAAACCCGCCACCTTCAAGATTTCAATTTTGTTGACTTGCACACCTGCACTTTTAAAATCTTGGTGCTCAAACTCATGCTCTGGCACAACACCCTTCATGGCGAGCCATAATCCATGACTTGCTAACAGATGTTTTGTAAGTTTCAAAAATAAGCCGATTTCAGAAAAAGCGCGTGAAATTATCACATCAAATTTTACGTCTTTTTTAAGCGCTTCTACGCGCCCACCCTCAACCTGAAAATTGCTCAAACCTAACTCACCTTTTACTTGCCGCATGAAGCTGATTTTTTTAGCGACTGAATCTATCGCCGTTACTTGCAACTCCGGCATACATATCGCTAAGGGAATGCTCGGCAAACCTGCACCCGCACCAACATCCAATAAATACTTAGGCGCTTGAGCCTGCACATGTGGCAATACACTCAAACTATCTAACAAATGCAAAGTCACCATTTCTAGCGGGTCGCGGATTGCCGTGAGGTTATGCACTTTATTCCATTTATCAATGAGCAACAGATAGGCAACCAATTTCGCTTGTTTTTCAGCATCGATCTGCAAATCCATTTCTAGCAAACCAGATTGCAGCTTACTTTGTAGCGTTCCCATCAAAGTCATGCTGCTAAATCAGTAGGCTTAATACGAGATTTACGCTTCAAATACACCAATAACAAGGAAATAGCGGCAGGCGTAATGCCGGAAATACGACTGGCCTGACCTATGGTTTCTGGTTTTTGCGCATTCAATTTTTGTTGCGCTTCTATTGGCAAACCATGAATTTCACGGTAATCCAAATCATCCGGCAGCTTTGTATTTTCTTGACCTCGACTACGCGCGACTTCGTCAGTTTGGCGATCAATATAGCCTTGATATTTCGCGGCGATTTCCACTTGCTCACGCACTGATGGCTCAACTTCGCCCAAGCCGATTTCACCCAAAGTGAGCACAGCCTCATAGCTCACCTCTGGGCGACGCAACAACTCAAACAAGCTATATTCATGCTCAAGCGGCTTGCCAAACATTTCGACCATTTTTTCTGTAGGCACATTGGCAGGCTGCACAAAAGTTTTCTTAAGGCGATCTTGCTCGCGCTCAACCGCCTCTTTCTTACGGCTAAAGGCTTCCCAACGTGCATCATCTACCAAACCCAATTTGCGGCCGATTTCGGTGAGACGCATATCTGCGTTATCTTCCCTCAGCTGTAAACGATATTCTGCACGACTAGTAAACATACGGTACGGTTCAGTGACGCCACGTGTGATTAAGTCATCTACCATTACACCCAAGTAAGCCTCATCGCGAGCTGGGCACCAAGATTCTTTACCTTGTGAATAAAGCGCGGCATTCGCACCCGCCAGCAAACCTTGTGCGGCAGCTTCTTCGTAACCAGTCGTACCATTAATTTGACCCGCAAAGAACAAGCCTTGCACCATCTTGGTTTCCAGCGAGCTTTTCAAACCTCGTGGATCATAGTAGTCATACTCAATCGCATAACCTGGTCGCAGAATATGTGCATTTTCTAAACCGCGTACTGAGCGTACCAACGCTAACTGAATATCAAACGGCAAACTCGTTGAAATACCATTTGGGTAAACCTCATTAGTGGTTAAGCCTTCAGGCTCTAAGAAAATCTGGTGCGAATCTTTATCGGCAAAGCGATGGATTTTATCTTCCACACTCGGGCAATAACGTGGACCCACACCCTCAATCACACCCGTGTACATGGGTGAGCGATCTAAGCCACTACGGATAATATCGTGCGTACGCTCATTTGTATGAGTAATCCAGCATGGCAGTTGAGCAGGGTGCTGCGAAACATTACCCATAAATGAAAACACCGGCACAGGGTCATCACCCGGCTGAACCGTCATTACAGAGTAATCTATCGTGCGGCCATCAATACGTGGTGGCGTACCAGTTTTCAATCTGCCTGCCGGCAAACCGATTTCACGCAAACGCGCGGCCAATGATATAGCTGGTGGATCACCTGCGCGGCCCGCGCTGTAATTTTGCAGACCCACATGCACCAAACCACCCAAAAACGTCCCTGCCGTAAGCACCACTGATTTGGAAGCAAAACGTAAACCAATTTGCGTCACCACGCCAGCGGCACGATCACCTTCTAAAATAATATCATCCACCGCTTGTTGAAATAGCCAAAGATTAGGCTGATTTTCCAAGCGACGTCTAATTGCTGCTTTGTAAAGCACTCGGTCTGCTTGAGCACGAGTCGCACGTACAGCAGGCCCCTTGCTGGAATTTAAAATTCTAAATTGAATACCGCCTTCGTCCGTTGCTGCAGCCATTGCTCCACCAAGCGCATCAATCTCTTTAACCAAATGGCCTTTGCCGATACCACCAATGCTGGGGTTGCAGGACATTTGACCTAAAGTTTCTATGTTATGTGTGAGCAATAAGGTTTTTTGCCCCATTCTGGCGCTGGCAAGCGCAGCTTCGGTGCCCGCGTGTCCGCCACCTACTACAATCACATCAAAAACGTCAGGGAAATTCATATATTCAAGCTTGTCTTTCAAACAATAGGCACAATATAACAAGTATCAGGCAATACAATCACTTAAGGCGCGATTGAAGGCATTGTGCAAAGAGTAGATTTTACTTTAATAGCTGCCAATAGTCATGTAAAAGCATGTTTTTTCACAGAATTAAGTCAACTCTTTTCGCGTTAAAACGTTAGTTTTACAAGATAGACACAATTTCTTAATAATCTTGGCATAAAATTCGCTTTATAAAAATTAAAGCAACTTTTTGCAAACTACTTTATCATGTGAATGTGGAAGCACGATTGCTAAGCAAGAACAATTTTTTATTAAAAATAATGGAGCAGCAAATGAAAAAATTTAGTATCCTTTTGGTAGCATTATTAGGCTTTAGCGCCATTTCTGCGCATGCCAGCATTGCAAATGCGAAAAAATTAGTATTGATTTACCATACCCAAGCCATCGCTGAAAATAAAGAATTTGCTGGGCCTTCTGCTGAAGAAGGCAAAGCTTTTTTCAACAACAAGGTTAAAACAGCTAACGGCAAGGAAGTTGCTTGCGCTTCATGTCACACTGCAAACCCAGCTAATAATGGCAAAAACATTGAAACAGGCAAAGTAATCAAACCGCTCTCACCAGTGGTTAATACAAAACGCTTCTCTGACTTTGATAAAGTTGAAGCTAAATTCTCACAACACTGCGTTGATATTTTAGGTATGGACTGTACAGCAGCTCAAAAAGCCAACTATATCACTTACGTTTTAACAGAAAAAACACCAACAGCAAAAGCTAAAAAATAAGTTTTAAGCTTTAAATTAAAAAGCAGTGTTTCACGTGAAACACTGCTTTTTTTACGCCTATCCTTCCCGTCCCCATCCAATCCCAAAAACGTAAAACTAAAGCGTTTTATACAATACAGTTGCAGCTACATTATATAAAAGCTTAATTTGCAATCCGAAAATTAGGTTCACTACTTTATAAATAGAGCCCACTAGCGTGCATGTTGATAGGGCATTAAGTCAGATAATACAAGCTAACTAGACATACACAAGCATGTAAAATTACACGCCCTCAAACTTGCTCTACACTGAATGCTATTTATCATACAGGTACGACCCGTCACCACTTTTACGGTGTTACACTAACCTCGAAAATATGTATATTAGAATTTATTAAGAACATATTATTCAGCAATTAACTTAAACAATCATGCGCGTTATATTAAGATAATCCAATAGACTGCCAACTCAAACAAGGGGATGTCTAGCCCAAATATATCATCGCCACCTAACTAACATTGTTATCAGCAACGTTTCGACCAAGATGATAATGATTTAAGCAAAGCAATAAAACTTACTATGCTTTATCAAATATCGACACAATAATGCGATTGTTTCACGTGAAACACAAAAATTAACATTTGCGCTTGTGAATTAAAGAGTAAAGGTATTGACGAGTGCGTGATTGCGCGCCTATAGTATGGGAAGCGTATTTGTGCAAATACCACGGCGCTTACACCGAACAAATATTGAGGAGAACTGTATGGCGGGTAAATTCGAATTAAAAACAGCAAAAAGCGGACAATTTCATTTCAATCTATTGGCGGGTAATGGCCAAATTATTATGCAAAGCGAAATGTACGAGAGCAAAGCTAGCGCATTAAACGGTATCGCTTCAATCCAAAAAAATGCCGCTGATGATGCACGTTATGACCGCTTAGTTTCAAAATCTGAGAAGCCATATTTCGTACTTAAAGCTGGCAACCATCAAGTCATTGGTCAAAGCCAAATGTACGAAAGCGAAGCGGGTCGCGATAACGGTATTGAGTCCGTGAAAAAAAATGCGCCTGATGCAACGATTGACGATCAGACAGCTTAAGTTTTAATTTCTTGAAATATCAGAAAAGGCGCTCAAGGCGCCTTTTTTATTGGTGGATTATTTATTTTCCTATACAAAACTTACTGAATATTTCACCCAGCAAATCGTCAGGTGTAAATTCACCAGTAATGCTGCTTAGCTCATCCTGAGAAATTCTGAGCTCTTCTGCCACCAATTCTGCAGAATTAATTTGTTCGCTTGCAAACTGCAAATGCACTTGCACTTGGCTTAACGCTTCCAAATGTCTGGCGCGTGCCATAAAAACACCTTCAGAATTATTTTCATAACCCGCTAGTTTTAGTAAATGGCTTTTTAGAAAATCTAAGCCTGCGCCAGTTTTAGCAGAAAGATAAATATGCGTAGCGCCATCTTTTTCTGCTACTAAAGCAGGTTCATTGGCCACATCAATTTTATTATGCACCCAAATTTTACGAATTTCTTGCGGTAACCGCGCTAAAATCGATTTTTCAGTTTCCGTGATACCGTGAGCTGCATCCACCAACAATAATGCGATATTGGCGCTTTGTGCAGCTCGCCAAGTTCGCTCGATGCCAAATTTTTCCACCTCATCGTCAGTTTCACGCAAACCTGCAGTGTCAATTACATGTAAAGGTACGCCATTTATTTGAATAGCATTTTTGATAGTGTCGCGAGTTGTACCAGCAATTGAAGTAACGATGGCAACTTCTTCACCTGCCAACTGATTCATCAAACTAGATTTTCCAACATTGGGCTGGCCAACCAAAACGACATTGATGCCTTCACGCAATAAACTACCTTGCTTGGCTTTTGCAAACACAAAATTCAACTCAACAACAATTGCGGATAATTTATCTGCCACGCGGCCCTGCGTAATAAAATCAATTTCCTCTTCAGGAAAATCTAAACATGCTTCAACAAACATGCGTAAATCGATGAGTTTCGAAAGTAGGGCATTGATACGTTGCGAGAACTCACCAGACAAAGATCGAACAGCACTTTTAGCTGCTTCAGCCGTCGCGGCATTGATGACATCGGCAACCGCTTCGGCTTGAGCTAAGTCAATCTTGTCATTGAGATATGCACGGCGGGTGAACTCACCTGGTTCAGCTTGGCGTGCACCTAACTCAATACAACGTGCCAGCAAAATCTGCATAAGTGCAGTACCGCCATGAGCTTGAAGCTCTAAGACGTCTTCGCCCGTATATGAATGCGGATTAGGGTAAAAAATTGCAATGCCACGGTCAATTAAATCACCGTTGGCTTGTTTAAAATCTAGGTAAGCTGCATGACGTGCAGCAGGTGAGGAGCCTAAAACCCCATCTGCTATTTTCTTAGCAGATGAGCCCGACACACGTACAACGCCAATGCCACCAGCACCACTGGCAGTGGCGATGGCGGCAATGGTGTCTAATGGCTTAGTGCTTGCCACCTGTCTTTTTCAGCAATGCGGCAGCGTGAATTGATTTATTCACATACCATTGTTGCCAAATTGAGATGATGTTATTCACCACCCAATACAACACCAAACCAGCTGGGAAGAAGAAGAAGAAAACACTGAATATAACAGGCATCCAAGTCATCACTTTAGCTTGAATTGGGTCTGTTGGTTTAGGATTAAGCTTGGTTTGAATAATCATAGAAATACCCATGATTATTGGCAAAATGTAGTATGGGTCAACTGCTGAAAGATCTTGAATCCAGCCAAAGAATGGTGCATGGCGCAATTCAATTGAGCCTAGCAACATCCAATACAGTGAAATAAACACTGGGATTTGAATCAAAATCGGCAAGCAACCACTCATAGGATTGATTTTCTCTGTTTTATAGAGCTCCATCATCGCTTGCTGCATTTTCTGTCTATCATCACCAAACTTTTGTTTCATTGACTCTAAACGTGGTGCCAACTCACGCATTTGCGCCATTGAGCGATAGCTTTTTGCTGATAATGGGTAGAAAGCTGCTTTAATTAACAAGGTAAGTAGAATAATCGCCACACCCCAGTTATGTACTAAGCTGTGGATAAGTGATAACACCCAAAATAGCGGAGAAGCCACCATTTTTAGCCATCCGTAATCCACTGTGTATTCTAATCCTGGTGCGGTTTCTACTAAATCATGCTTAGTTTGTGGGCCAGAAAATAAGCGTGCCGGAACAGTTAAACTCGCGCCTGGTGCAATAGTACTTAATGTACTTTTTGAACCGATTCTATACATATGCTCGTTAAGCTTTTCTGTATAGAACTCACGTGCTAAACCATCTTTAGGAATCCATGCGCTCACAAAGTAATGTTGCAACAACCCAACCCAGCCATCATTTGAGGTCACTTTAAGCGGCTCTTTAGCCATATCTTTAAATGCAAGCTTTTTGAATTTGGTTGCTTCAGTATAGTAAGTGCCACCTGTAAATGTTGGCATCAATTTAGAACCTTGATTTGACTCGTTGTCATGTACGATTTGGTAATAAACTACTGGTGTAATGGCAGTTGCTGAGCCATTTTTAATTTCATAATTCACATCGATTGCATATTTATTGCGATGGAATGTGTAAATTTTATCAACTGTTACACCATTGCCAACCCAGCTTAAACGTACCTCTAGCGCATCTTTGCCTTCTTGCATTTGATAAGTTGTTGCAGCAGAGGTAAACACTGCTTTATGTGAAGGTAAATCTGCACCAACTAAACCTGTTTGTGCAACATAAGTCATTGGCTTGGCCGCATCATCCAACAAAACAAAGTTAGTTTTAACGTTATCTGAGGCACGATGCTTCAACAACTCTAACCTACGTAAATCACCGCCAGTAGTTTCGATATCCGCTTTGTACAGATCTGTAGTCACACTAATCCGTTGACCCGCTGAGAGTTTAAAGTCACTGTCTACAGCGACATTTCCAGTCACGGCAGCAGTGCTGCTTGTCACGCCACCAGCTACAGTTTGACTACTTTGTTGCGCTACTTCAGCAGGCGCATGTTCGCGCTGCCAAGCATCCCACAACATCAAAATTGACATTGAAAATATAACAAACAGAACTAAACGTTTTGTATCCATGATTTTTAGGGCAATCTTATAAAATATTTTAAATGTTAAGGAATGGGGTCGTGTCCACCAGCATGCCAAGGATGGCAACGCGACAAACGGCGTACTGTGTAATAACTACCAACAATCGCGCCATGCTTATTAATAGCTTCTATCGAATAGTGTGAGCAAGTAGGGTAAAAACGACATTGCTGACCAAAGAATGGGCTTAGCAATACTTGGTAAGCTTTAATCAACCATATCAGTATACGCGCCATTATGTTCATCACTAGTTTTTAGAGACTATCATTTGCTTGTGTCATTACTTGCGGGCTCTTTTGTTGGCTTACAATAACGCGTTGGTTTAATTTGTAAATAAGTGCATCAAACTCTTGTTTTATTTGAATAAAATCTACTTTATCAAATTTTTTTTGCACTCTGATGATTAAATCAACATGGCAAATATCATGCTGATTTAATCTAAAAAACTCACGCAAAACTCGACGCATATAGTTTCTACTTACCGCTAATTTAGCTGTTTTTTTTCCTACAACTAAACCTAAACGCGCACGTTGAAGATTATTTGGCTGGTAGTGCATGACCAAATACTTCAAAGAAAAACGTTTGCGGAAATTAAAAACGGATGAAAAATCATCCGTTTTAATCATCTTGGCTTGTTTAGCAAGCCTATATGTTTGCACCATTATTTTTAACTGCTTTAGTAATACTGTAATTAAAAATTACTGCGATTAAAACTAACGCTGATAATGCTGCGATGTAATATAAAAGCCCTAACGGACTTTAAAATTACAGACCTAGACGTTTACGACCTTTAGCGCGACGAGCTGCAATAACAGCACGACCACCTTTAGTAGCCATACGAACTAAAAAGCCATGCGTACGAGCGCGACGTGTTTTTGAAGGTTGATAAGTACGTTTCATGTAATTCTCCAGCGAGCGAAATGCTATAAAGGGCGCTATTAGACACGATAACCGCCTATTTTGTCAACGTTTATTTAGTTTTGTAAAGATTGTATTTGCCTGTGGATAAGTTAACGTAAACCAGCTAAAATGTATTTGATAAACTGTCTGAAATTAATAAACGAATTATATTATTAATTATAATAAAAACAAATAGTTAACAGTTAGCTATTACGCTGACAATTGTTCTGCAAACTAAATACCTAGGTAAATCACGATAGATGGAAAATTTTTGGCCAACTTGTCTCAGTCGTTTTGAACAAGAGCTCTCAACGCAACAATTTAACACTTGGATTAAACCGCTACAGGCAGAAGTAGAGGGTAATGCAGTGAGGCTAATCGCGCCTAATCGCTTTGTGATGCAGTGGGTGAAAGAACGTTTTCTTAAAAAGATCGAACAATTTGCGCATGATTTACATTTAACTAATATTAAAATTGATTTTGTCATTTCTGATTCAGATCAAAAAAACAGCACAGAAAAACCTGCGCTTAAACAAGCGTCTAAAGTTGAAGTTGGCACTAATATTAATTTGATGGAATCAAAAATAAGTCAAATTAGCCAAGCGATTTCTACGTCTAAGAATATCAATAAAAAAACTAGTGAGTCTTCCAAAGTCAGTTCCGGCTTAAATAGTGCATTTAATTTTGATAACTATGTCACTGGTCGTGCTAACCAATTAGCACGTGCTGCAGCCATACAAGTCGCTGAAAACCCTGGCACAGCCTACAACCCATTGTTTATTTACGGTGGAGTAGGACTAGGTAAAACGCATTTATTACAAGCCATTGGCAATGAGTTAAAAAAACATAATCCTGATGCCAAGATTCGTTATTTGCATGCAGAACGCTATGTCACAGATGTGGTAAAAGCTTATGAACACAAGGCTTTTGATGAGTTTAAACGCCAATATCATTCTTTAGATTTATTGCTGATTGATGATATTCAGTTTTTTGCAAAAAAGACACGTACACAGGAAGAGTTTTTCTACGCTTTTAATTCGTTGATTGAGGCGAAAAAGCAAATTGTTATTACTTGTGACACTTACCCTAAAGAAATTATCGATGTAGATGAACGCTTGCGTACCCGTTTTAGCTGGGGCTTAACCGTTGCGGTTGAACCGCCTGAGCTTGAAATGCGTGTGGCTATTCTGTTGAAGAAAGCAGAAGCGGTTAATTTAAACTTACCTGAAGATGTCGCTTTTTTTATTGCGAAGCAAATACGTTCTAGCGTGCGTGAGTTAGAGGGTGCCCTGAATCGTATTATTGCTATGGCTAAGTTTACTGGTCATAGTATCGATGTGCATTTAGCGAAAGACGCGCTTCGTGATTTAATAGCCGTTCGTGGTAGGCAGGTAACGATGGAAAATATCCAAAAAACCGTCGCTGATTATTACAAAATTAAAGTCGCAGAGATGTATAGCAAGAAGCGTACGCGTAATTTTGCACGCCCTAGGCAGATTGCCATGGCTTTATCGCGTGAGCTTACTAATCATAGCTTTCCGGAGATCGGAGAGGCATTCGGTGGTAGGCACCACACCACAGTGATGCATGCATGTGATGAAGTAGATTTATTAAGACAGAATGACCCTACATTTACGCGCGATATTAGTTTTTTAGTACAAGTCATTAGAGATTAGAAATACCATTTAGATTGAATTAAAATTGAATGGTAGTGCAATAAACTGCAAAGTTAAGTTATGAACTTTCTGTGGATAAAAATAGGATAAGGTTGTGTATTTGTAAATTGAGTTTTTTACTCAACAATTTATCCACAGTAGAATATGCTTTTATCAAGATAAAAAAATTAGAATTAACTTACTGATTTAATTAAAAATTAATCAGTTACCAACAGAAAATTGCAACATTATTATTGTTATTATTTATATATATATTATTTAGGTTATAAAGATGAATATACAAATCAGCCGCGAAACATTGTTAAAGCCTTTGACTTCAGTTACAAGTATTGTAGAAAAAAGACATACCTTACCTATATTGTCTAATTTGTTATTAGAGGCTAAGCAAAACAAAATTCATCTAACCGCCACAGATTTAGAAATGCAAATATCACTTTCAATAGAAAGTGCAACTACAGGTGATTTTTCAACAACAATATCAGCTAAAAAATTATTAGATATTTGTCGTTCATTACCAGATAGCTCAGAAATCAATATGGCGACTAATGACAGCCGTATTACTTTGAAAGCAGGCAAAAGTAGGTTCAATTTACAAACACTACCTGCTGCTGATTATCCTGTAATGACTAAGACACAAGGTGAAAGCACTTTGGTAACCATTGGTCAGCGTCAGTTAAAGGATTTGTTAAAGCAAGTTGAGTTTGCCATGGCGCAACAAGATATTCGTTATTACTTAAATGGCTTGTTATTTGAAGTAGTTGCGAATCGTTTGAATATTGTAGGTACAGATGGCCATAGACTGAGCTTTACATCTACAGAACTTAAACAAAATTATGATAAGCAAGATGTCATTTTGCCGCGCAAGACGGTGATTGAATTAATCAAGTTGTTAGATGATAGCGATGAGGACGTACAAATTGAGTTGGCGAGTAACCAAGTGAATTTTAGTTTTAGTCATTTTAAATTAATATCAAAAGTAATTGATGGCAAGTTCCCTGATTACAATCGCGTTATTCCTACAGGTCATCAAAACTCATTTACAACAGATAGAGTAGGGGTATTGTTAGCAATGCAACGCGCTTCAATTTTATCTAACGAAAAATACCGTGGTATTCGTATGGTGCTAAGTAATAACAACTTAAAATTAATCAGCACGAATAGCGATCAAGAAGAAGCAGAAGAGGAGTTAGAAATCAATTACGCTGGTGATAGCCTAGACATAGGCTTTAACGTTACCTATTTGATAGATGTATTGAATAACACAAGTAGCGAGCAAGCCACTTTCTCATTTGCTGATGCAAATAGTAGCTGTTTAATTACCGTGCCGAATAATAATGATTACAAATATGTAGTCATGCCAATGCGTATATAAGCGCATGTTTCACGTGAAACACTCAATTAAACCCAAATATATATTTATACAAAGACAAAAAGCATGGCTGAAAATCAACCAGAACTAAAACCAGTTTCTCCAGATTACGATTCATCAAGTATTAAAATCTTAGAAGGTTTAGATGCAGTTCGTAAACGCCCAGGTATGTACATTGGCGACACGTCTGATGGATCAGGTTTGCATCACATGGTATTCGAGGTGCTTGATAACGCGATTGATGAAGCTTTAGCGGGTCATTGTGATGATATTAAAGTCACTATTCACTCAGACAACTCAATCAGCGTATCTGATAATGGTCGTGGTATTCCTACAGACATTAAAGATGATGACAAGCATGAGCCTAAGCGCTCAGCCGCTGAAATCGTGATGACTGAGCTGCATGCAGGTGGTAAGTTTGACCAAAACTCATACAAGGTTTCTGGCGGCTTACATGGCGTGGGTGTTTCTGTAGTCAATGCATTATCTGATTGGTTACGTTTAAAAATATATCGCCAGGGTAAAGTGCATCAAATGGAGTTCCAACGTGGTGTGCCAGTATCACCACTTGTGCAAACAGGTACCACAGAAAAACGCGGTACAGAAGTTCACTTTTTAGCTTCAATAGAAACTTTTGTATTGGTTGAATACCATTTTGAAATATTAGCGAAACGTATCCGCGAGTTATCGTTCTTGAATAATGGCGTAAAAATTGAGTTGGTAGATCAGCGTACAGGTAAAAGTGAAAACTTTGCCTACTCAGGCGGTATTAAAGGCTTCGTGGAATACATGAACCGTACTAAAACAGTACTTCATCCTAAAACTTTTTATGCGATGGGTGAAAAAGATGGGATGACGATTGAAGTTGCCATGCAATGGAATGACTCATACTCTGAAACTGTACAATGTTTTACCAACAACATACCACAACGTGATGGCGGTACGCATTTAACTGGCCTACGTACGGCCATGACACGTACTTTGAACCAATATATTGAACAAAGCGATATTGCCAAAAAAGCCAAAGTAGAAACAACTGGCGATGATATGCGTGAAGGTATTTGCTGTGTGTTATCAGTAAAAGTGCCGGACCCAAAATTCTCATCGCAAACTAAAGATAAATTAGTTTCAAGTGAAGTGCAACCAGTGGTATCAGAAGTGGTTTCAGCTAAATTAGCTGAATTTTTAGCTGAAAATCCAGCAGATGCAAAAATTATCGTAGGTAAAGTCGTGGATGCAGCTCGCGCACGTGAGGCAGCACGTAAAGCACGTGAAATCACCCGTCGTAAAGGTGTAATGGATACCATGGGCTTGCCAGGTAAATTGGCTGACTGCCAAGAGCGTGATCCAGCAAAATGTGAAATCTACCTAGTTGAGGGTGACTCAGCGGGTGGTTCAGCTAAACAAGGTCGTGATCGTAAGTTTCAAGCCATTCTGCCATTAAAAGGTAAGATATTAAACGTAGAAAAAGCACGTTTTGATAAATTGCTAGGCTCGCAAGAAATTGCAACGCTCATTACCGCACTTGGCACCAGTATTGGTAAAGCCGATTTTAATGCAGAAAAACTACGCTATCACCGCATTATTATCATGACCGATGCCGACGTTGATGGTGCGCATATCCGTACATTATTGCTCACATTCTTCTACCGTCAAATGACAGAACTAGTAGAACGTGGCCATATTTATATTGCTCAACCGCCTTTGTATAAAGTAAAGCAAGGCAAAGATGAACGCTACTTAAAAGATCAACAAGAGCTAGATCAGTATTTACTACAATCTGCACTAAAAGGCGCAGAGCTAACAACTAAAACAGGCGCTGAAATCATTACAGGCGCACCGTTAGCAGAAATTGCTAAACAAATGGTACTGACAGAAGCAGTCATTCGTAGAATTGCAGCGCTATATGATGAAAGCGTGCTGCGCGCTATGCAAGACTTAGGTGAAATGAGTTTAAGCACTAAGGAAACCACAGAAATTGCAGCTGCTAAATTACGCCCTATATTGGGTGCTATTGGTAGTGATGTCATTGTGGGCTTTGACAAAGAAGCCGGCGCACATCGTTTAGAAATCAATAAATATGTACATGGTAACTTGCAATGCTGCGTGATTGATGCTGAGTTCTTAGGCTCAGGTGATTATCGTCAAATTAGCAAAATGTCTGTAATGCTGCAAGGTTTGCTAGGCGAAGGCGCATTAATCAAACGCGGTGAAAAAGAACAAACTATTACCACCTTCAAACAAGCGCTAGACTGGTTGCTAGAGGAGGCTAAACATAACCTCAATATACAACGCTATAAAGGCTTAGGCGAGATGAACCCATCGCAACTATGGGAAACCACTATGGACCCAACAGTGCGTCGTTTATTAAAAGTACAAATTGATGATGCAATTGCCGCAGATGAAATATTCACCACATTAATGGGCGATCAAGTAGAACCTAGAAGAGCCTTCATTGAAAGTAATGCATTAGGTGTGGGTAACTTAGATATTTAGTTGTGTAGATTCTCGTAGATTTTAAGTTTAGTAAGACTGAATGGAAAAGCCCGAAAGGGCTTTTCCATTATCTACAAGTAATTTTATTTGATTTAATCTAGAACGGGCTTGAATAGCCGTACCGAAAAGGGCTGAGATACATTAAATAATAAATTGCAAATTAAACGCTAACTAATAATAGCTTACGGAATTTAAAATGACATGACTGAGTTAAAAACAGCTTTTAAACAAATATGGGCCAAGCTGGCCGCCATTTATGGCAGCAGCGTTCTTCTGATGATGCTCTGGGTGCTTGGGCTTTTAGCTATCATTTGCATCGCATTATTTATATTTTTTAATTCGGCTGCGCCGACTAGCTTAACCATTACAGCTGGTGAGGAAGGTAGCATTTATCAGAAAAATGCGTTGAAATACAAGGCGATTCTGGCTAGAGAAGGCGTCACGCTTAATATATTGTCCTCTAATGGCTCTATTGATAACCTCAATAAATTGGCTGATAAGCGCGTGAACGTTGATGTTGGTTTTGTACAAAGTGGGGTTGTCGGCAAAATCAAGACCAATAAACTAATGTCGCTTGGAAGTATTGCCTATCAACCCATGATGATTTTTTATCGTGGTGAAAGCAAAAACTTGCTTTCCGATTTTACTGGTGAGCGGTTGAATATTGGCGAGCTTGGCAGTGGTACACATTCTTTGGCATTGAGTATGCTAAAAGAAAATGGAATTTTACCAGGAGAAAGCACGAAGCTCATTGAAAAGCCTAGCATCAATCCAGTAGAAGACTTATTGCAGGATAAAATTGATGCCATATTTGTGATGGGTGACTCGGTCTCATTACAAATGATTAAAGACTTGGTCAAAACACCGGGTATTAACATCTTTAACTTTGATCAAGCTGATGGTTATACAAGGCGTATTAAGTATTTACATAAATTGGTTTTACCTAAGGGCTCAATCGACTTAGGTAAAAATATTCCTGTAAACGATTTAAATTTAATAGCGCCTACGGTGGAGCTAGTAGCCCGCGACACCTTGCATCCAGCCTTGTCAGATTTGTTACTTGATGCAGCAAATGAAGTACACGGTACGGCAAATCTGTTTGTGAAAAGTGGAGAGTTCCCTAATCTCACTACGCAGGAATACCGAATCAGCCCTGATGCAACTCGCTATTACAAGTCTGGTAAAAGCTTTCTGTATCGCGACTTTCCATTTTGGATGGCCAGTTTTATTAATAGAATATTGGTCGTTTTGGTGCCACTATTGTTGATATTGATACCTGCAATAAAATTAGCGCCAAGTATCTATCGCTGGAAAATTCAACTCGCAATTTATCCGTTTTATAGAGCCTTACTTGAGCTCGAAAAAGATGCATTTGGATCCACCAATGATGTGGATAAGCGTCAAGAGATCATGAATAGTCTAGATGAGTTAGAAGCGAGATTAAGTAAAATTAAAATACCCGCTGCGTTTGCAGATATGTTCTACGGATTGCGCGGGCATATTAATTTTGTTAGAACTCGGCTGTTGGCAGAACAAATTTCCGATGCAGTTGAATGATAAAATACTATTAACATTTTTTTATCATCAATACTGAGGAAAGTAGATTGTATAAACTGCCGATCTTGGGCTGTTACAGCAGTAGCTTCAGCAACTATTACAAGATTCAAGCTCAACTTAATACATTTCTAGCGCCTAATCACTACTTTCTAAACAAAGTAGTGATTAGGCGCTAGTTTAAGCAATTATTCTATTCACCTTTGATGTAATCTAATCAATATAAACTTCAACTTAATTCGATATCAAACTTCATCTACGCGTGGTCGTCTTATGCGTATCTGGTGATTAGTTTAAGGCAGGATTTATTAAGGGTCTAAGTAAGTGGCAACTAGCATAACATTACTCAGAGTTTCAAAGAGTTACCGGCTAACCTTGGTGATGTTGCTGATTTTATGTGCGGTATTTATTGCGTATATTTATTCAGAAAAGCAAATTGATCGCGCGAATGACTTAAGAATACAATCGTACTTTCTAGCAGCAGAGTTGCGTCAATCATCTGATGATCTTACACGCATGGTTCGTACCTATGTCATCACTGGCGATAGTATTTATAAACAGCATTTTCAAGAAATTCTGGATATACGTAATGGCAAGCTTCGCCGCCCAGTTTCTTACAACAATATATATTGGGATTTAGTACTACCTGACAATATAAGACCACGTGCTTATGGAGAAAAAAAACCATTACTTGAGCTTATGAAAGAGGCAGGGTTTACTGATGAAGAGTTTGCCGAGCTATCAAAAGCTAAGGTTAATTCTGATTTGTTAACGAATATAGAGTTTGCTGCGATGAGATTAATCGAGCCGACAAACGCTACAAATGAGGTTAAACGTCATCAGGCTAGCCTGATGCTAAATGACTTGGCTTACCACAAGGCTAAAGCTGGCATTATGCAGCCCATCAGTAATTTTTATCAAATGATGGATAAGCGCACGCTCGCTAGTATTCATTACGCAGAAACAATCACTACTGTGTTGAGGATATTTGTCATTCTGTTCGGCGTGTTGTTGTCATTTACGCTATGGCGTGCCTATAAGGCGCTAAATACAACATTAGGTGCTACTGCAGATGAAGTTCATGCGCATTTAGTCAGAATTGGCAGTGGGGATTTTTTATCTAAAATCCCTGTCAGACAAGGTATGGAAAATAGCGTGATGGGATGGTTGTCTCAAACTCAGATGAAATTGGCTAAAATTAATAGTGAGCATCAAGCTGCTGAAGCACGGAGTCATCGACAAACTCAACTCTATGCAGCTTTAAGTCAATGTAATCAGGCGATTGTACGTAGTAAAAGTGAGACTGAACTTTTCCCTAAAATTTGTCAAGACGCTGTAATCTTTGGTGGAATGAAGATGGCATGGATTGGATTGTTTGATGATAAGACTCAACTATTAGTACCTGTTGCATCTTATGGAACGGGCGCAGAATATTTAGATTTGCTGAAAATTTCAGTAGATGCTAAAGATAAGACTGGTCGAGGTCCAAGCGGAACTGCATTTCGTGAAGATAGACCATTTTGGTGCCTTGATTTCCATGGTGATCCTGCCACTGGATTTTGGCATGAACTTAGCGAAAATTTTGAATGGGAAGCCTCTGCTGCCTTACCGCTGCATCGCAATGGTAAAGTTATTGGTACATTTAATATATTTGCCGATGACCAGAGTGTGTTTGATAAAGAAGGTCAGAATTTACTGATTGAAATGACGTCAGACATAGATTTTGCGTTAGATAATTTTGATGTTGAATTTGAGCGTGAGCAATTTAAAGGGAAGTTGTTAGAAAGTGAGGAAATCTCCAGATTAGTGCTTGAGAATTCATTAGATGCAATCATCAATATGGATAGTGAAGGTCTGGTGATTGAGTGGAGCGGTGCTGCTTATAAGATGTTTGGCTATAAGCGAGAAGATGCTCTTGGTCAAAAGCTATCTAATCTGATTATTCCGGAGAGAGATAGAGAAGCGCATATGAAGGGAATGAATAGAGTCATTGCCACTAATCAGTCCAATATGACAGGTCGACGCGTAGAAGTGAGCGCTTTAAGATTTGATGGCACAGAAATTCCCGTTGAAATGTCTGTGGCGAAAATTGAAACTGGCAATATGCTGTTTTTTAGCGCATTCGTTAGAGATATTACAGAGCGTAAAGAATCTGAAAGCCAAATTCAAAAGCTCGCACATTTCGATGCACTCACAAATTTACCCAATCGGATTTTGTTGCAAGACCATTTCAAATATGCGTTAAGTTTAGTTAAACGCAATAATGATAAATTAGCCGTTATATTTTTAGATCTCGATCACTTTAAAGATATTAACGACACACTAGGCCACAGTATTGGCGATTTATTGCTGATAGAAGTTGCGAATAGATTACAGTCGACCTTACGTGAAGAAGATACGCTGTCACGATTAGGCGGAGATGAATTTATCTTAATATTGCCTGGCACTGACTCTCGCGGCGCTGCTAACGTTTCGCAAAAACTGCTTAATCTGATGGCAATGCCTTATCGTATAGACTCTTTCGAGCTTACCGTCACAGGCTCAGTTGGTGTGGCATTATATCCAAATGATGGTACTGACTTTGAGATACTTTCTCAAAAAGCCGACACCGCTATGTATCGAGCCAAACAAGAAGGCAGAAACAACTATAGATTCTTTACGGCTGAAATGCAGGCAACCTCTTCAAGAAACCTACAATTGGTGACTGCATTACGTTATGCGCTTGAACGAGATCAACTAAGTTTGCATTTCCAACCTCAGGTATCGCTTCAGCAGAATCGTATTATTGGAACGGAAGCTTTATTACGTTGGCAACACCCAGAGCTAGGTTCTATTTTACCTGCCGAATTTATTCCAATTGCTGAAGATTCGGGTTTGATCATCTCTATTGGGGAATGGGCATTACGACAAGCAGTGAAGCAAGCTAAGTTGTGGATGGAAGAGGGACACCAGCCATTAATCATGGCGGTGAATATTTCAGCAATACAGTTCCGTCATCCAGATTTACCTAACGTGGTCACACAAATACTTGAGGAATTTGGGCTGGCTCCAGAATACTTAGAGTTAGAACTCACAGAAGGCGTGGCTATGTATGATCCTCAAGGTGCGATTGAGATGATGAATAATCTACACGAACTTGGTATTCGCGTGTCTATTGATGATTTTGGTACTGGCTATTCTTCATTAAGTTATTTAAAGAAATTTAAAGTCTATAAACTTAAAATTGACCAATCATTTGTGCGAGACATCAGCACAGATCCTGAAGATAAAGCCATTGTTAGCGCCATTATCAGTATGTCTAAAAGTCTTGGCTTACAAACGATCGCCGAAGGTGTTGAAACCATTGAGCAGCTTACCTATTTGCGGGCTCAGGGCTGCGATGAAGTACAAGGTTATTACTACAGCAAACCTATGGCAATAGAACAATTAGAGCAGTATTTCAGAGAATTTAAATTCTTTAAGCATTAACTAACATTCCCATGAGCTTTGGTCTAGATGGCACTTATTCAAGATTAGATATTTTTGATATAAAAAAAGCCCTTCAGGGCTTTTAAAATTAAAACTAATTAACACCAATCAGGGCTCGGAATTTCAGCAAAGACTTTGCGTAAGCCTTCGCCCCAATGTTGACGCACTGAGAGAAAGTAAGGGTCGTCTTTAGCTACACGG